>LLEP01000012.1_pt1 | contig 97364 bp, 132 predicted proteins | sample 595871 | NCBI WGS metagenome assembly LLEP01 (sample SAMN02919316, study PRJNA255460) | bioreactor metagenome | biome: chemostat; feature: culture 2012_25.2; material: sediment; isolation source: day64 25degC chemostat 2012 inoculated with Wadden Sea sediment taken from... | place: Germany: Bremen... | reverse complement strand
GCATAATCGATAAATTCGCCCACGCGTGGCAAATATTCATTCAGCCCAACCAGAGCCGTTATGGCTTGCGGAAACTCAAACGGCACATCGGCCCCATGGCGCGTGAACCATACGTCACTTTCGGCTAAAAACGCTTCGTCGGCCAACAGACCACATCCGCCAATATTGGCGAGTTCTTTATAAAAGCTGCAATAAAGACTGTCGCACAATGCCATAATTTCGGAAAGGCTTTTGCCATAGCTTCCGCCACGCCGAACACCCGCGCACCATCTATATGAAAATGCACCTCATGATCGCGGCACCACGCTGAAATCTTTTCCAGCTCTTCAAATGGTGTCAGCTTATATCCTGCCCGTCGGATCGGCAGTTCGACGCTGACGACGCCGGGTATTTCACCCATATTCTCCAAATCTTTTACAGTGAAGGGTTGGTAGACATTGCCGAGGCGTCGAAACTGAATCGGGTGCAAAATCTCAACTGCTTCCATCTCATCAAGATCGAAATGGGTCATGCGGTGAATAGCCACCAGATTGTTGCCTTGCCGCTCCACCGCTGCGCGCAACGCCGCCATCTGTGCGATCATGCCCTTAACACAAAACCGCGCGCCAGTGCTGCCAAACAGAGTTTTCATCCGCTCCACCAACACTTCGCTCGCCCCACCTGCGCCATACACATCGCTGGGCAATTGCGCATATTCTGACTGCGCCAATTTCGCGAACAGATCGGCCGGCTTGAACGGGGAAAAAGCATGCAACACATGGGTGCATTCGAGCATTTTTTTCCCGTACAACCATTATTGTGCCCCTGCAATCGCCGCCGCAAAATCTTCTGCTTCAAACGGCTCCAAATCTTCAATGGTTTCACCCACACCGATAAAATGCACCGGCAATTTATGCTTTTGCGCAATCGCCACCAAAATACCACCGCGTGCCGTGCCGTCCAATTTGGTCATCACCAGCCCGGTTACCCCAGCGCGTTTGCCAAAAATCTCAACCTGGTTGAGCGCATTTTGCCCGGTGGTCGCATCCAGCGTGAGCATGGTTGTGTGCGGCGCTTCGGGATCAAGCTTTTTAATGACGCGGATAATCTTTTCCAATTCCGCCATCAACTCATCGCGGTTTTGCAGCCGACCCGCCGTATCGATGATCAGCAAATCGCAATTCTGCGCTTGCGCTTCTTTCACCGCATCATAGGCCAAGCCCGATGCATCGCGCCCGTGGGCCGGGTGATCACAGGCACATTTGAACGCTCGCCCCAAACAGTAAGCTGCTCCACTGCTGCGGCGCGGAACGTATCGCCTGCCACCAGCATCACTTTTTTGCCTTCGCGACTATATTTCGCCGCCAGTTTGCCAATGGTCGTGGTTTTGCCCGAACCATTCACGCCCACCATCAGCAAGATGTGCGGCGTGCGGCTTGTGTCTAACTCAAATGGGACTGCTACAGGCGCCAAAACCTTCGTGATTTCATCCCGCAACACGGTGCGGATTTCTTCAACGCTGATTTCTTTGTCGAAGCGATCTTTTGCCAATTGCTCGGTGATTTGAACCGCCGTTTCAACACCCAAATCCGCCTGGATCAATGTGTCTTCAAGCTCTTCAAGCGCCGCGTCATCTAGCTTGCGCTTGGTGAAAATCGACGAGATATTGTCAGTGAGCTGATCAGAAGACCTTTTCAGGCCCTCGCGCAGCCGCGCAAACCAGCCTTTCTTTTTCTCGCCGCCACCGGTCGCTTCGCTCCCGTCCCCGGCACCCCCGCCGGTTTTATTGCCGCCACCGGTCGCTTCGCTCCCGTCCCCGGCACCCCCGCCATTATTTCCTCAGGCTCAGGCTCAGGCTCAGGCTCAGAAGGAGCGTTGGCGGCCTGCTCCAGTTCAGAAACCTCTTGCAGCTCAGCCTCCACCGTCTTCACAGCCTTTTCGGCGGCTTCAGCGGGCTCTGGTGCGCGTGGGTCTGCGTCGGGCGCTTGCTCTAAATCTTCTTCGATCCGATCCAGCGCGCCCTCTGCCGCCTCAACCATTTTTTCATGTTCTAGCGGCTGGTCGCCAGCTGGCACGGCGGCCGTGTCTGGCGCATCATCAGATAGGGCCTGGTCCTCAGCATTGCTCTGATCTGTCTTTTGTTCGGGCTCATCCTTGCCCCCCAAAATCCGCGACCAGAAACCCTTCTTCTTCTCCGCCATATAATCCTCTTATGCCACAGCCAATTGCTTTTCGCCGATCAGCCATGCTGATCCTGGCCCGTCACTTTCACATTTAAAATCTCGCCGGCCGTGCCTCTACATTGATTGGCACAAATTGTTCAGTGCGCCCCACATTGTCGCGCTCGATCAAAACCGATTTTGTCTCGCCAATTTGCCCACGGCAGAACGCATCAAATTGCTGCTCGCCCAAAGCCCGCAATTTCGCGGCCCGTTCTTTGGCGACCCGCTTATCCACTTGTGGCATTTTCGCCGCCGGGGTGCCGGGCCGTGGCGAATAGGGAAACACATGCAAATAGGTGAGGTCGCACTCTTTCACGATAGCCATTGAATTGGCGAACATCTCATCAGTTTCCGTCGGGAACCCGGCAATAATATCCGCGCCAAATACCATGTCAGGTCGCAGCGCTTTTGCGTCATGCACAAACTGGATCGTATCTTCGCGCAAATGCCGCCGCTTCATCCGCTTCAAAATCATATTGTCGCCCGACTGGAGCGACAAATGCAGATGCGGCATCAAACGATGTTCAGACTGAATTGCCTCCATCAAGGCTTCATCGGCTTCAATGGAATCGATGGACGATATGCGCAACCGCTGCAATTGCGGCACATGCTTTAAGATCGACTGGGTCAACTGGCCCAGGCTCGGCTTGCCCGGCAAATCCGGGCCATAGGAGGTGATATCCACCCCGGTGAGCACCACTTCGCCAATGCCATTATCGGCCAGCTTTTTGATCTGATCGACCACAACACCCATCGGCACTGATCGCGACGGTCCGCGGCCATAAGGAATAATGCAGAAGGTGCAGCGATGGTCACAACCATTTTGCACCTGAACGAACGCCCGCGCACGACCATCCATGCCTTCGATTAAATGACCCGCCGTTTCTTTGACGCTCATAATATCGTCGACAAGAATTTTCGAATTGCCGCCCATGCCGAACTTCAGCCCGTCATAGGTTTCGCGCTTCATCTTCTCGCCATTGCCGACCACAAGGTCAACTTCGCCCATTTCGGCAAAGCTTTCCGCGTCGGTTTGCGCCGCGCAGCCGGTCACCACAATTTTGATATCTGGATTTTCTCGCCGGGCTTTGCGGATCGCTTGCCGCGTTTGGCGCACAGCTTCCTGCGTCACCGCGCACGAATTCACGATTAAAACATTGTCGAGCCCCGCCGATCCTGCGTGATCTTTCATCACCTCAGATTCAAAAGCGTTGAGCCGACACCCAAAGGTGAGGGTTTCAATACTCATGCAGCACTTTCCTCAAAAAGTTCGGCCGGTAATGTCCCCTCCCCGTCCAATTCATACGGGCCTGTCATAATAATATGATGGTCGCTCTCACGCCATTCCATGTCTAATGTGCCACCGGGCAGCTCGATTTTCACTTTCCGCTCGGTCAATTCTTTGCGCACCGCCGCCACGGCCACGGCACAAGCCGCTGTGCCACAGGCTTCGGTGAGGCCTGCACCGCGTTCCCAAACACGGATTTTGATATGCTCACGATCGATCACTTGCGCCAATGAAATATTGGCCCGCTCCGGAAACATCGGATGATGCTCCAACATCGGCCCAAACCGCGCCAGTTCATGCGCATCCAAATCCTTCACCCAAAAGATCGCGTGAGGATTGCCCACATTCACCACACTTGGCGTATGTAAAACCGGCGCATCAATCGGCCCGATCTGCAATTCAATCCCTGTGGTGTCTTCAAACGGCTCCGACAATGGAATTTGATCCCATTCCAAATGCGGCACACCCATATCAACGCTCACCAGATCGCCTTTAAGCTCTGCATTGAGCAGCCCGGCATTGGTGTGGATGATCACCGCCTTTTTGGCCAACTCCTCAGCCAACAAATAGCCAACGCAGCGCGTGGCATTGCCACAGGCATCCACTTCGCCGCCCTCAGCATTGTAGATGCGCATAAACACGTCCACACCGTCCAACGGGCTATGCTCCAAAACGATCAATTGATCGCAGCCAATGCCCTGCTCGCGGTCTGCAATCCAGCGCACTTGATCATGAGATAGCTTGATCGGTTTTTGCCGTGCATCAATCACGACAAAATCATTCCCCAAGCCATTCATTTTCAAATATTGGACAGCGTCAGCCATTTTCGATCACAATCATTGTACGATTTTCGTATATTTACAGCCCTATATGGCGCAGATTGTGGCCAATTGCTAGTCATAGCGGGCGCACATGATTGACTCTTTACTGGGATTGCCCTAAAGCAACACCAATAAATTTACTGTGTCGAGTGGTCTCGAGTCACTACCCAAAACGATAAGTCATTGATTTTGGGGGTCAACATCCATCAGCGCGTTGCGCCCATGGATGCTGTTTTCGTTTGTTGGATTTGAATTCGCAAATGAAAAGACCCACATGCGAGAGACAAATGACGGGTAAAATAAGGAAGAGACATGTTTCAAAGCCTTGGCGACCGCTTAAGCGGCATTTTCGATGGACTGACACGACGCGGCGCGCTGAGCGAAAACGACGTCAATGCGGCCCTGCGCGAAGTGCGGCGTGCGCTAATTGAAGCTGACGTCTCTTTGGAAGTTGTACGCGGCTTTATCGAACAGGTTCGTGATCGCGCCGTTGGGGCCGAAGTCACCAAGTCTGTGACGCCGGGCCAACAAGTGGTCAAAATCGTCAATGACGAATTGGTCGCCGTGTTGGGCAATGAGGCGGTGCCGCTTGATCTAAACGCCCCGGCCCCCGTCGCATCATGATGGTGGGTTTGCAAGGCGCGGGTAAAACCACAGCCACGGGTAAAATTGCCAAGCGCCTGAAAGAAAAGCAAAACAAAAAGGTTTTGCTGGCCTCGCTCGACACCCGCCGCCCCGCTGCGATGGAGCAGTTGCGTATTTTGGGCGAGCAGATCGACGTCGACACGCTCAAAATCATTGAGGGCCAAAACCCGGTTCAGATCGCCGAACGGGCACAAAAAGAAGCCAAATTGGGCGGCTATGATGTGCTGTTCCTCGATACGGCAGGCCGGACCCATATTGATGAAGAATTGATGGCCGAAACCGCTGCCATTAAGGCCGCGACAAACCCACACGAAATTTTGTTGGTTGCCGATGCGCTGACCGGTCAAGACGCGGTCAACCTTGCCCGCTCGTTTGATGAGCGCGTCAGCGTCACCGGCATTATGTTGACCCGTATTGATGGCGATGGCCGCGGTGGCGCAGCACTATCCATGCGCGCGGTCACCGGTAAACCCATCAAATTGTTGGGCACCGGCGAAAAACTCGAAGACCTCGAAGATTTCTACCCTTCACGGGTAGCCGACCGTATTTTGGGCATGGGCGACATTGTTTCGCTGGTGGAAAAAGCCGCCGACACCGTTTCCCAAGAAGAAGCGGCCAAAATGGCCAAGAAAATGAAGAAGGGGGTTTTCGATCTTGATGATTTGAAAAACCAACTGCTTCAGATGAAAAAAATGGGCGGCATGGGCGGTCTGATGGGCATGATGCCCGGCATGGGCAAAATGAAAAAGCAGCTTGATGGCGCTAACTTTGACGAAAAAGTTTTCGACCGTCAGGTGGCCATCATCCAATCCATGACCAAAAAGGAACGCGCCACCCCTAATTTGCTCAACGCTTCGCGCCGCAAGCGCATCGCCGCAGGGTCGGGCACCTCGGTGCAAGACATCAATAAGCTGATCAAAATGCACCGCCAAATGGCCGACATGATGAAAAAAATGTCCAAGGGCAAAGGCGGCATGGCAGGTATGTTGGGTGGCATGATGCCAGGTGGAATGGGCGGCATGCCCAATATAGATCCATCACAAATGGACCCGAAAATGCTGGCCGAAATGGAAAAGCAAATGGGCGCTGGCGGCGAAATGCCGGATTTGCAAGAACTGCAAAACCAAGCGACCCCGAAAAAAGAGCTGCCTAAAAGCGTTGATGATCTTTTGAAAGGTGGCGCAGCCCCCCGTTTCCCCGGCCTGCCCGGTTTGGGCCCTAGAGGGGGCAAGAAATAGTGGTCACCATCCCTCGCCTTGAAACAGAACGTTTGATTTTGCGTGCTATTGAGCCAAAAGATTTTGATGCTTATGCCAGAATCGTTGCTGATGGCGAATGGTCGCAATTTGTGGGCGGCCCACTGGAGCACGGTAAAGCGTGGCGTTCCTTGGCCACATTGATTGGTCACTGGACATTGCGCGGCCACGGCATGTTTGCGGTGGAAGAAAAATCAAGTGGCGAGTTTATCGGCATTATCGGCCATTGGAATCCCATCAATTGGCCCGAACCGGAAATTGCGTACACCTTGGCGCAAGACGCTGCAGGCAAAGGCTACGCCACCGAAGCTGTGCGCAAGATGATTGACTACACATTCAATGAGCTCAAATGGGACACCGTGGTGAGCTATATTGATGACAACAATATTCCATCCCAAAAAGTCGCCCATCGCGTGGGTGCCATTGCGGAGGATTTGATCGATTTGGGGGGTAGCCCCGCGCGGGTTTACCGTCACCCCAATCCAAACAAGTAAATCAACGAAATTACCGCCAAAGGCGGTTACATAGCCAAATTAGGAGAATATCATGGCCATTAAAATTCGTTTGTCACGCGGCGGTTCTAAAAAGCGTCCTTATTATCACGTTGTTGTTGCCGACGTTCGCGCACCACGCGACGGTCGCTTTATCGAGCGCATCGGGTCTTACAACCCAATGTTGCCAAAAGATTCAGAAGACCGGATCAAGTTGGACAAAGAGCGTGTTGAGCATTGGCTGAGCGTTGGCGCCCAGCCAACTGATCGTGTGCACCGCTTCTTGGATGCTGAAGGTTTGTTGAAGCGCGAAGCCCGCAACAACCCGAAAAAAGCTGAGCCAGGCAAAAAAAGCGCAAGAGCGTTTGGAAGAAAAGCGTCAGGCTGAAGAAGATGCCAAAGCAGCAGCCGCGGCTGAAGCCGAAGCACCAGCTGAAGAGAACGCAGCAGAGTAACAATTCTGAGCCTTTTCAGAATTTGATTGCATAGGAAACACGCCATGGGCAGTACACAAAAAGATAATCTGGTCTTGATGGGTCAGATCGGTGCTGCCCACGGCATCAAAGGCGAAGTGCGGATCAAGAGTTTCACTGAAAAACCCCTTGATCTGGCCGCTTATTCTCCGCTTTTAACCAACAAAGCGGGACAAACCATCACCATTAAAAAAGCACGTTTGCAAAAAGACATGCTCGTGGCCACTTTGGCAGAATCACAAAGCCGAAACGACGCCGAAGCGCTCAATGGCACCAAGCTTTATGTGCCGCGCGACAGCCTGCCGCAAACCGAAGATGATGATGAGTTTTATTATACCGATTTAGTGGGGCTAAAGGCCCGCACCCCCGAAGGCGAAGAACTGGGATCGGTTGTCGCGGTGCAAAATTACGGCGCTGGTGACGTCTTGGAAGTACGCCCGCCAAAAGGCCCGACCAACCTGTTTCCCTTCACCAAGCAAGGCGTGCCCACCATTAAGGTGGATGAGGGCTATCTTGTGATCGCACCGCCCGTTGAAGTGGTGGTCGATGAGGACGAGGCGTTTGAATAATGTCGTTTAAAGCCGACATTATCACCCTGTTTCCCGAACTATTCCCCGGCCCTTTGGGCGCATCCATCATTGGCCGCGCCGCCGAAAAAGGCACATGGGCGCTTAAGGCAACGCAACTGCGCGATTTCGCCACCGACAAGCACAAAAAGGTCGACGATACCCCCGCAGGCGGTGGGCCCGGCCTTGTGCTCAAACCCGATATTCTGGCCAAAGCCATCGATCATATCGCGCCGGAAAGTGACCCGCGCCCGCGCATTTTAATGAGCCCGCGCGGCAAACCCTTTGATCAACAAATGGCCCGCGACTGGGCCGCTGGTCCCGGCGTGATCATTGTGTGCGGCCGCTTTGAAGGCGTCGACCAACGGGTCATCGACAAACGAAACCTCACCGAAGTGTCGGTAGGCGATTTTGTGCTGTGCGGCGGCGAAGTGGCGGCCATGACCATGCTCGAAGCCACCGTCCGCCTCCTCCCCGGCGTAATGGGCTCGGCTGAAAGCGGAGCCGACGAAAGTTTCGAAAACGGCTTGCTGGAATATCCGCAATATACCCGCCCCGCAGAATTTGAAGGCGAACCGATCCCCGAAGTGGTCACTTCCGGCGACCACAAGAAAGTCGCCCAATGGCGGCAAGAGCAATCTGAGCAATTGACCAAGCAAAACCGCCCGGATTTGTGGGAACGGTATAAAAACAGGCCGAAACCCTAGCTTTTTCGCTGCTTTTCGGCACAAAACCATGGACTCACAATTCGATTTGGGTTATAGCCCGCCAGACTAATTTTGTCTTTAATCACCAAGTCCGGTGTATTCGTCCCTTTTTCCGGCCCTCGGGCATTGAGAATTGCGGGACGCTCTGACTGGCATGAAAACAATCGGACGAAAAAATGAACATCATTCAACAGCTTGAAAAAGAGCAACGCGAAGAGCTTGAAGCAAAGCGCGAAATTCCAGATTTTTCTCACGGCGATACCGTAAAGGTATGGGTACGCGTACGTGAAGGCGACAAAGAACGGTTGCAGGCCTATGAAGCGTTGTGATTGCCCGTTCAGGTTCAGGCCTTCATGAAAGCTTCACTGTACGTAAGATTTCTTACGGCGAAGGCGTTGAGCGTGTATTCCCAATCTACTCACCAATCATCGACAACATTGAAGTGTTGCGTCGCGGTAAAGTCCGTCGCGCGAAACTTTACTATTTGCGTGAGCGTCGCGGTAAATCTGCACGTATTTTCGAAGCAACAAATGCCCGCACCAAGCGCATTCAAGATGGTGAGCGTCAAGCTGCCGCTGATGCCCGCGCCCAACGCGAAGCAGATAAAGTTGCTGCAAAAGAAGCACAAGAAGCTGCTGCCAAGCCGAAGCCGAAGCAAGCGCTGCAGAAGAGAACAAATCAGAATAGTTCTGAATTCTTTTTCGATATTTTTTTAGAAACCCGGCCTTTGTGCCGGGTTTTTTTTGTTTAGAGTTTATTCCGCTCACGGCCGAGCGGTGCTTGCAGCAGCAAGGCTCTGTCTGATTTGTCTCACGGCAATTCGATGCTGCGCATCGGCCTGCGACGGCGCGTCTAATTTTCGCTCACGGCTGAGCGGTGCTTGCAGCACCTAGCCTCCGCGAGGGCGGGCAAAAAGTTGCCCGAGGTCCTCAGCCTAGAGGCATCGTCCACCCTTTTTCATCACTTGCGTAGTATTTGTGTTGGACACCAATCGGCGGGGGTGCCGGGGACGGACACGTAGTGTCCGGTGGCGGCAAAAAAAAGCCGGGGATGCCCCCGACGGGAGCGCAACGACCGCCGACAGCAACAAAAAAAGGCGACCCCAAAAAGCCGCCCTTTTCAATTCATAGATGACACTCGTCTTAGCTGGTTTGCGCCAAAAGCGAGGCGTTGCCACCAGCAGCTGTGGTATCGATACACACCGCGCGTTCATGCACGAACCCAGCCACATCGTTCGGGCTAGTGACAAACGATACAATTGGCCCATCCAGCGCAGCAATTGCGCGGCGCAATTGGGCGATGCCCTCGCCTTGCCCGGCAAGCGCAACCCCATCAATGGCCAATCCATCTAGCTTTTCAGGGTCGACAGCACCCTCAATTAAGCTGATGGGAGCGCCCGAGGCGCGCAACCGCGCCAGTTCTGAAGGCAACGAAGTGCCCACAACAACCACGCGGTTGCCCCACAGCAAGGCCGCTTGCGACAGCTCAATCAGATCATTGCCGCCGCCGACGGCCAAAATGCGCCCACGCGGCGAATAGCTAATCCGGTTGAACTCGCCGGTTGGGCCAGGCAATTCCTTTGCCATTTGCGGCTCGTCCGCGCCCAAAATCTGTGCCCGATCATCACGATCAACCCACTCAATGGAAGAAATCTCTTCAAATGCAGTGGCAATATCGATTGCGCCGATCTGTCCCGTTTTTTCAACCTTGTGATCATGTTTGGCGACCCGGAAGCGTGGCAGGTAATTGGAACCACCAGCCTTTGGCCCCGTGCCGGACAAGCCCTCGCCACCAAATGGTTGCGATCCAACAATCGCACCGATCTGGTTTCGGTTGACGTAAAAGTTGCCGACCTTGATGCGCTTGCCGATTTCTTCAACACGTGTGTCCATGCGGGTGTGCAAACCAAAGGTCAAACCAAAGCCTTTTGCGTTCACCGCATCAACAACCTTATTGATGTTTTTCGCCTTGAAAGTCGCCACATGCAGCACCGGTCCAAAAATCTCGCGCTCCAGCTCTTCGATGCCGCTCACTTTAAAGATGTGCGGCTCAACAAAGTGTCCACCTTTCGGGGCTTGGATTTTTTTTCAGCAATCGACCTTCGCTCGTGAGCTTGGCGCAATAATCTGAAATTTCTTGTTGCGCGTCTGCGTCAATCACCGGGCCAATATCTGTGCTGATGTCCCATGGCTCGCCCACCTGCATGGCCTCCAAACCGCCATAGAGCATTTCGAGCACATGCTCGGCCACATCCTCTTGCACATAGAGCATGCGCAACGCCGAACAGCGCTGGCCCGCACTTTGGAACGACGACGCCAAGATATCGCGGATGGCTTGCTCCGGCAGCGCCGTGCTGTCCACAATCATCGCGTTCAACCCGCCCGTTTCGGCGATCACCATGGCGTCAGTCTCAGAGGTTTTGGCCAATTGCTTGTCAATCAGCTTTGCCACCTCGGTAGAGCCGGTAAAACACACGCCGCCCAGGTCAGGTTGTGAGGTCAATGCCGCGCCAATATCGCCGGCACCGGGCACCAGAATCAGCGCGTCTCTCGGTATGCCAGCTTCATGCAACAACTCAACTGCACGCGCACCCATCAATGGGCTTTGCTCCGCAGGTTTGGCGACAACGCTATTGCCCGCCACCAACGCGGCGGCGACCTGCCCAGTAAAAATGGCCAGCGGGAAATTCCAAGGCGAAATACACGCGATCACGCCGCGGGCTTCGTCCTGCTCGCCCAAGCGCTCCGCTTCATTGGCATAGAACCGCAAAAAGTCCACCGCTTCGCGCACCTCTGCAATGCCATCAAACAGGCTTTTGCCAGCTTCGCGGGAGGCCAAGGCAAACAGTTCAGCGGCATGTTCTTCATAAAGGTCTGCCGCTTTGCGCAGTGCCGCCGCGCGGTCAGCTGGCGCTTTGCCGCCCCAGGCCTTTTGCCCTTTGGTTGCCAATTTGATCGCCTTCTCAACCACAGCAGGCGTGGCGTTGGCAATTTGCCCCACTTCGTCGCCCGGCACTGCAGGATTGATCAGCTTTTGCACTTTACCTTTGGCGCCCAATGCCTCATCCAGCGCGAACGGCCATTTATGCGGATGAGCGAACTTGGAGCGCGCTGCATCCAATTCGGCATATTCAAGCGGATCTGTTATGTCCCAGCCCTTGGCGTTCAGCCGCTTTTCGCCAAACAAATCCTTCGGCAACGGGATTTTATCATTGGCGATTTGGCCCAGTTCCTGCACTTCAGAAATCGGGTCCGACACAATCATGCTTGGTGGAATCTTTTTGTCATAGACCTGATTCACAAAGCTTGAGTTTGCACCATTTTCCAACAAGCGCCGCACCAGATACGCAAGCAAATCGCGGTGCGCGCCAACGGGCGCATAAATCCGACAGCGCGTGTCATTTTGGCTGCGCAACGATTCGTGCAAACCTTCGCCCATGCCGTGCAAGCGCTGAAACTCAAAGCCTTCGCGGTCATTACCCGCCATGTGCAACACCGCCGAGGCGCTGTGCGCATTATGCGTGGCGAATTGCGGATAGATCCGGTCGCGCATGTCCAGCAATTTGCGAGCACAGGCCAAATAGGAGACGTCCGTATTCACCTTGCGGGTGAACACTGGATAGCCTTCAAGCCCCATTACTTGGGCACGCTTAATCTCGGTGTCCCAATAGGCCCCCTTCACCAACCGCACCATGATTTTTCGGTTCAGTTTTTCGGCCAAGGCGTAAAGCCAATCAATGGCATAAGAGGCGCGTGGCCCATAGGCTTGCACCACAACGCCGAAGCCGTCCCAGCCTTCCAGCGCGGGGTCAGACAACACTTTTTCGATGATCTCTAACGACAGGTCGAGGCGATCAGCCTCTTCCGCATCGATATTTAAGCCCATTTGCGCTTTGGCCGCAGGTTTCACCAGCTCCAACACACGGGCGACCATTTCATCTACCATGGTCTCGCGCTTGCCAAACTCATAGCGTGGATGAAGTGCAGACAGTTTAATGGAAATCCCAGGATTTTTCCGCACATCGCCGTGCACTGAATCTTTAACCAAACGTTGGATCGCATCCAAATAGGCATCGTGATAACGCTGCGCATCCTTTTCGGTGCGCGCCGCTTCCCCCAACATATCGAAAGAATAAGTGTAGCCCTTCGCCATCGGCTTGGCGCCATTCGAGAGCGCCTCCTCAATGGTGCGGCCCAACACAAATTGTGAGCCATAATGCGCATGGCTTGCCCCACCGCGGTGCGGATCACCGGTTCAGACATCCGACGCCCCAGCAAGCTCAATGGCTTAAGCACATTTGGCGCGCGTTTGTCGTTCAACAAGGTTTTGGTGACCACCAACCCGATCGTCGATGCCTCAACCAGCAGACTTTCGGCGGCACCCAGATGCTTCGACCAATCCTCGTCAACAATCTTGTCTTTGATCAAATCGTCAATTGTGGGACCATCGGGCACCCGCAACATGGCCTCGGCCAAACACATCAAGGAAATGCCTTCATCCGTAGAAAGGCCATATTCAGCGAGAAATGTTTCCATCAGCCCTTGTTGTGCTTCATCGCGCAATTGCTGCACCAAACGGGTCGCTTCATCGCTGATTTTCTCCCGATCAGCTGCGCTTAATGCCGCCATGTCCACAAGGCGCTTCACCGCCTCAGCTTCGTCAGGCATATGATTTGCCCGCATCGTTTCGCGAATTTGGTCCAGCATGTGACCTCCCAGAACCTTGCTTGTTTTGCTCATTCTATCTGATCCACAAAAGATCATTGATCTATAGAACGATATTATTGAGTACAAAAAACTATAAACATGATAGTCAGAGACATTATTGACATGCAAATTGCATAAAGGCAGATCAAATGGACTCTATCGATCATAAAATCATCAATGCGCTGGCCAAAAATGCCCGCATGTCGATGGCCAATTTGGCAGAGAAAATCGGATTGTCAAAAACCCCAACGCAAATGCGGGTCAAAAAAAACTTGAGCGCGACCGCGTCATTCTAGGTTACCACACGCGCGTCAATCATGAAAAATTGGGCAACGGTCACATCGCTTTCGTGCAAGTCACCCTGTCGGACACGCGCGCCAAAGCGCTTGATGGTTTTAACGATGCGGTGCGGGCCACCCCTGAAATTGAACAATGCCACATGATCGCCGCCAGCTTCGACTATTTGCTGAAAGTGCGGACCAAAGACATTTCAGCCTATAGGCGGATGTTGGGGGAGGTCATTTCAGCCCTCCCCCATGTTGCACAAACCTCCACCTTTGTGGCGATGGAGACGGTAAAAGACATTTAATCGGCACCCCACGTACCGGTTTAAATGCCCTCACCGGTGCAACAATTCTAATATGCGCTCGTGGGCCGGTCAAAGACGCGTCGGCCAAAGCCGCTCTCTGTCAAATTGACCAACATGCGCGTGCTCTTGCCGCGCTCATCGAGATAGGGGTTAAGCTCTACAAGGTCGAGCGAGGTCATCAGACCGCTGTCGCAAATCATTTCCATGGCCAAATGGGCTTCGCGATAGGTCGCGCCGCCCGGCACTGTGGTGCCCACGCCCGGCGCGCAGGCTGGATCAAGAAAATCCACATCCAGGCTCACATGCAACATAGCGTCATCGCGCTTCACCGCTTCAAGCACCGATCGGATCAAGCTGGCGACACCCTTCTCATCAATGTGACGCATATCCATCACATCGACGCCCCGGTCTCGCAGCAATTCGCCTTCTTTTTGATCGATAGACCGTACGCCAAATACATGGAAATTTTTGGGATCAACCGGGTCAATCCGCTGCTCCAAAATGCCGTCAAACCCGGGCTCACCACAAAAGAAGGCCGCAGACATGCCGTGCATATTGCCTGAATGGGATGTATCCGGCGTGTTAAAATCAGGGTGCGCATCAAGCCACAACACATGCAATTTTTTTTGCCCGTTGCCGCCGCATGTCGCGCCGCAGCTGTCACCGTGCCCATGGAAAGAGAATGATCACCACCAAGAAAAATTGGCAACATGCCTCTTGAAAAGGCCTCGACGCCGTTTTTGTAAAGTGCCCGTGCAAAACCAGCCACTTCATTCTCATGGTGGGTTTGACCCCCAAGGGTCAAATTAACTTTCTCCGGGGTTACGTCGCCCCAATCTTCGACCGCAAAGTCCAAATCACTTAGCGCTCCACCAATATTGGCGACCCGCAATGCAGCCGGCCCCATAATACAGCCAGACATGCCTGCGCCACCATCAACCGGCGCCCCAATCAATGCAATTGAGCGTTTTGCCATTTTACGATCCTAAATCTTACCCTAGCTCTCGCCATTTTCTGGCGTTTTGCGCAGTATGCCGCCGTCATTGATCAACGAAAAGATGGATATGTGTGCAAAATTGCGATATGCTTTTGCAAATCGAAACCAATTTATGTGCATTTTGATCAATGGATGAACTTGACTCCCGGCTGATTGCGCTTTTGCGTCATGACGCGCGCACCCCCGTGGCCAGCTTGGCCCAAACACTCAATGTGTCCCGCGCCACCATCAAGGCGCGCATTGATCGATTGACGAAGAACGGCGTGATCAAAGGCTTCACCATCATCACCGGGTCTCCCCGGGATGACAAAAGCATCCACGCCATCACTTTGGTTGAAATTGAAGGCCGTTCGGCCGAAGCGGTAATCAAAACCATGTTGGGCCTGCCGCAAGTGCGCACCTTGCACACCACGAACGGCAAATGGGATATTATCGCCCAGCTCGAAACCGAAGATCTGATCGAGTTTGACGATGTGCTGCGCCGCATTCGTTTGATCGAAGGCGTCAGTCTCACAGAGACCAATATTTTGCTTGCGCCGCGAAAGTCTCGCCTCGATTAGCGGATTCGCAAGTTTTGCCGCAATTGTGGGGCAAGCGCCGCTGTCAGCCAAATATTTAGTTATTTGCATTTGACCGTACGGCATTGACCTTGCGGCACCTTGTTAGTTACAAAAACAACTATTAACGCTTAACGCGATAAGCATATGGTTTTTCACGCCATCCATGCATGTTATTTATGGGTGTAAATCCGCGTGTGACGCACCTCACCCACCAGCCAGTTCAAAGGAGTTTATTATGGCCAAAGCATTCGCTTCCCAAGGGGACACAACTGAAAAGAAAATCTCCTTTACCGAAGTGGGCGACGGTCTTTATGCCTTCACCGCTGAGGGCGATCCAAACTCCGGCGTCATCATTGGCGATGACTCCGTCATGATCGTTGAAGCACAGGCGACACCGCGCTTGGCCAACAAAGTCATTGAATGTGTGCGTTCTGTTACCGACAAACCGATTTCCCACGTGGTGATGACCACTATCACGCAGTGCGCGTGCTGGGGGCCTCCGCTTATGGCGCACAACAAATCATCATGTCGGATAAGGCGCGCTCCATGGTGGTGGAACGCGGGCAGGAAGATTGGGATAGCGAATTCCAGCGCTTCCCACGTCTTTTTGAAGGTCATGAAAGCATCCCTGGCCTCACCTGGCCCACCACAACCTTTAACGACAAAATGACTGTCTATCTCGGCAACCGCAAGATTGAGATCATGCATCTGGGCCGCGCCCATACTGCAGGCGACGCGGTGATTTATGTGCCGGACCAAAATGTAATGTTCACCGGTGATATCGTGGAATATCACTCCGCCTGCTATTGCGGCGATGGCCATTTTGCCGATTGGGGCCCGACACTTGATGCCATCAAAGCCTATGAAGTGGATGCCATCGCCCCGGGTCGCGGCGACGCGCTGGTGGGCGAAAAGATGGTCAATGCCGCCATTGAAAACACGCGTGATTTTGTGGCGTCAACTTACAAACCTGTGCAAAAAAAATTGCGGCCCGTGGCGGCAGCTTGAAAGAAGCGTGGGATGCAGTTCGCGCCGAGTGTGACCCGAAATTCGCGGACTATGCCATTTATGAGCATTGCCTACCCTTCAATGTCGCCCGCGCCTATGACGAAGCCCGCGGCCTCGACACACCGCGCATCTGGACCGCCGAACGCGACGTGGAAATGTGGGAAGCTTTGCAAGGCTAAGCCATTAATTGGGGGGAAACCAAATGACCAAGATATTCGAGACGCCGCTTTATCCATATGCGCGGCACGCAGATCAATCTGCGCAAACCCCTGTGCGGCGCAAAGTGGTGATCATTGGCGCTGGCCCTGTTGGGCTGGCGGCAGCCATCGATTTGGCGCAGCAGGGCATCGAAGCATCATCGTTGACGATAATGACAAGGTCAGCTTTGGTTCCCGCGCCATTTGTTTTGCCAAGCGTCCCTTAGAAATTCTAGACCGTCTCGGCTGCGGCGACCCGATGGTGGATAAGGGCGTGGTGTGGAACTTGGGCAAGGTGTTCTTTGATGAACGCCAAGTCTATGATTTCAACCTGCTCCCCGAAAAAGGCCATAAATACCCAGCCTTTATCAATCTGCAGCAATATTATTTCGAAGAATATCTGGTCGACCGCGCGCGCGAATTGGAAAAACAAGGTGCGCCGATCGAGATTCGCGGTGGCAACAAGGTGATCGACTTAAGCGAAAAGGGCGATCATGTGGCCCTAACCATCGACACCCCCGAAGGTGCCTACAATCTTGAAGCCGATTGGGTCATCGCCTGCGATGGCGCCGCGTCGCCCACAAGACAAATGATGGGCCTCGATTTTGTCGGCCGCGTCTTTGAGGACAATTTCCTGATCGCCGATGTGATTATGGATGCGGATTTTCCAACCGAGCGTTGGTTCTGGTTCGATCCCCCATTCAACAGAGGCCAATCCGCGTTGTTGCACAAACAACCCGATGGTGTTTGGCGCATTGATCTGCAATTGGGCTGGGACATTGACAAGGAAGAAGAGAAAAAGCCGGAAAATGTCATCCCCCGCCTGAAAGCCATGTTGGGCGAAGACGTGCAGTTTGAACTGGAATGGGTGTCCATTTACACCTTCCAGTGCCGCCGGATGGAAAAATTCCGCCATGGGCGGGTGCTGTTCGCAGGCGATTCGGCCCACCAGGTCTCACCTTTTGGCGCCCGCGGTGCCAATTCCGGACTGCAGGACACAGACAATCTGTGCTGGAAGCTGAAATTGGTGATGGACGGCCACGCCCCCGAAAGCTTGCTGGACAGCTATGATGACGAACGGGTCTATGGCGCGGATGAGAATATTCTAAACTCCTCCCGCTCCACCGACTTCATCACCCCAAAATCTGACATGTCCCGCCTGCTGCGCGATGCGGTGCTGGATTTGTCTGAACATTATGAATTTGCCCGGCCTTTGGTGAACTCAGGTCGCCTGTCGGTGCCATGCACCTACGACCAGTCGAAACTGAACAGTGCCGATATGCTGGATGGCCCGGCGCGCACCCGCCCTGGCTCACCCTGCCCGGACGCACCTTTGGGTGATGGCTACCTGCTCAATCAATTAGGCGATCAATTCACCCTGCTCACCATCAACACAGAAGCACCAGCCCAGTTTGAGATCGATGGCATCACCATCAAGCACTTGGCCCTATCCAGCGCTGATGATAAGAGCAGTGCCATCAAAGAACGTTATTTAGGTGATCAGGCGCAAGCGGTCTATTTGATCCGCCCGGACCAGCATGTCGCTGCCCGGCACCATAATTTTGATCAGGAATATTTTGCTGATGCGCTGCGGCGCGTCATTGGCAAAACCGCGTAGGAGGCAAAAATGAGCGACAAACTGAACTTAAAGCCCAATATTGCCAATGCCGATGATTTCTACGCCGATCTCTTGGCGGCACATGAAGGCCTCAGCACTGATCAAAGCAACGCCTACAACGCAAGGCTGCTGCTGATACTCGCCAACCATATTGGCGACCGCGATGTGTTGGAAGAGGCCCTAAGCGCCGCCAAGGCGCAGGCCTAGCAAAACACCAGTTTCATCAAGACATAAAAAAAGCGCCCTTGCGGCGCTTATTTTTTATCGGCTGGGGTATGAAGCCGAATAATTGGAGCGGGCGATGAGATTCGAACTCACGACCCCAACCTTGGCAAGGTTGTGCTCTACCACTGAGCTACGCCCGCGTCCGGAACAATGATCCTGCGATCAACGTTCGGCGCTTATATGCCTAATGAGGAACGCAATTGCAAGTCAAAAATTGGCATCTGTGAAACTTTTATGTTATCCGCTGATCTAACGTTAAATTTCGCTGATGAATTTTGCGGCTTACCGGGCGGTGTTTAGCGCTTTTCTCTTGTTTTTCAAAATCGCCCGCGCCACATTCATCTCAATCGCGACCAACCACTCAGGTGTTCTATGGAATTCTCAATGCAGGCCAATCTGACCCCACAAAATGGTCAAGCCACACCAAATGATCTGATCAAAGACTCAGACACAGCTAATTTTGCAAAAGACGTGATGGAAGCGTCTAAGACGACCCCGGTTTTGGTAGACTTTTGGGCACCGTGGTGCGGCCCTTGCAAGCAATTGGGTCCGATGATTGAGAAAGTGGTCACACAAGCAGGCGGTAAAGTTAAGCTTGTTAAAATTGATATTGATCAAAATCAGGGAATCGCGGGCCAACTGGGTATTCAGTCCATTCCTGCGGTGATCGCATTCGTTGACGGTCAACCGGTTGATGGCTTTATGGGCGCCGTGCCTGAAAGCGAAATCAAAGCATTTATTGATAAAATAACCGCCCAAGCCCCCAAAAATCCAAATGATCCTGCCGCGCAAATTGAGGCGGCGCTGGAGCAAGCTCAAACAGCGATGGATGCCGATGATTTCGGCACTGCGTCCCAAATCTATTCACAGATTTTACAGTTTGACCAACAAAACGACGCCGCGATCGTTGGCATCGCCACCATTCACCAAAAAAAATGGGCAATGATGAAAACGCACGCGAAACCATGGCAAAAGTTTCCGAAGAGGGTCAAAAAAGCCCAGCGTATAAAAGCCTGGAGGCTGCGCTAAAGCTTGAAGACGAAGCCGCTGCCGTTGGCGATGCCACAAAATTGGAAGCAGAACTGGCCAATGATCCGGAAAACCATCAATTACGTTTCGACCTTGCATTGGCGTATAATGCTCAGGGCGAAAAATTGAAGGCAGCGGAGCAGCTCATGCACATCATTAAGACCGATAGAGAATGGAATGATGATGGCGCCCGCACAAAACTTCTAGAATTGTTTGATGCCTGGGGACCGGCTGATCCAGACACGGCAAGAGCTCGTCGGATGTTGTCTGGCCTGTTGTTCAGTTAGGAAAAAAAACGCAATGCACTTACCCTCGCCTATACCGATATTTCCGTTGGAGGGGTTATTGCTGTTCCCGCGCGCCGTGTTGCCATTGCATATATTTGAGCCGCGCTATGTGGCCATGGTCGACGCTGCACTTAGAGCTGATCGTCATATCGGCGTGATCCAACCCGCTCTCGACGATAAGGATGCCTTGTCACGGGTAGGCACGCTAGGGCGCATCAGTCATTTCGAGGAGCTTCCACAAAATCGCTATATGATCGGTTTGACCGGCGTTTCGCGCTTCGAAATTGTTGAGGAGCTAAAGAGTTCAGACGATACGCCGTACCGTATTGCCAAAATTTCTTACAAGAATTTCAAAGACGACTTGGAATTACCGGAAGATTTGAGCGAGCTTGACCGGAAGCGTTTTGAAAAAGTGCTCAAAAACTATGCGAAATTCGCCGAATTTGAATTGGACTGGTCGGAAATAAAAGACACTGACACTGAGGATCTGGTCAATAGTTGCGTCATGGCCAGTCCTTACCGGCCAAGAGAACGACAGGCGTTATTGGAAACTTCAACATTGAAAGAGCGCGCTGAAATGCTCATGGCGCTTGCTGAAGTTGAAATGTCACGCAGTGACCCAACCCAAACGATGCAATAATGGAAAACCATAATATCGATCCAAAAATGCTCGAAATGCTGGTCTGTCCGTTTACGAAAACCCGGCTCGAGCTTTCATCCAATGGGAAAGAATTGGTATCTCACGCGGCACGGCTGGCTTTTCCAATCGAAAAAGGCGTTCCGTTGATGGTTCTCGATGGCGCTCGTCATCTTAAAGACCACGAGCGCCGCTAATCCCTTAAAGCGGCAAGCCTTTGAGCAATCTTAATTCATCATTCGCAGCAGCGGCATGGCCAATAAAGGCATTCTTCAAAAACGGCGCGCGATCCACAAGCCCGAGCCCGATATCCCGTGCGACGCGCACAAAAGCTTGATCGTTTGAAAACAGGATATTTAACGCATCTGTCGCCAAGGCCATAAGCCCCGTATCAAAGCGGCGCAGACGCTGATACCGTTCAAGCACCTCAACCGACCCCAAGTCCTGCCCATGGCGCACCGCCTCAACCAAAACTTCGGCCAACGCTGCCACGTCCTTCAAACCCAAATTCATCCCCTGCCCTGCAATCGGATGCACCACATGTGCCGCGTCGCCAATCAATGCCACCCGTTCGGCCACAAATTCTTTGGCAATTTGCAATTTCAATGGAAAAGCTTGCACAGGCGCAAGCACCTAACTTTGCCTAGGCTGGACCCCATTTTACGCTCAATCTCGCGTGCCAATTCATCTTTGGGCATTGCCAGGATATCGGGCACAAGTTTTGACTGCTCAGACCAAACTAAACTCGACCGCTTGTTTGGCAATGGCAAGCTGGCAAATGGCCCATGGGGCAGAAAATGTTCAAATGCGATATTATTGTGGTCCAACTCATGTTCAATGGTTGTCACAATGCCAGACTGGCCATAATCATGGCCCGTGGTCTGGATCCCAGCCATTTGGCGCACACTCGAGCGAGCACCATCCGCTGCAACAACCAGGCTGGCCTCAATCAAATTGCCACTTTCAAATGTCACCGTAGAATAGGCACTTCCCGGCACAATTGACAAAATTTTGTCGGGCGCAAACATTTCAACGCCAAGACCATCAAGCTTATGCAGCAATGCGCCAACTGTGCTCTTGTTGGGAACCATATGTGCGAAGGGTTGTCCGGGTTTCACATCACCCTCAAACCGCAGGAACAAAGGGCGGGTCAAATCATTGTCAGAGCTGTCCGTGATATGCATGCCATCAATTGGCGTCGCATCTGCTTTCATATCAGCCCAAACGCCCAACGCTTCGAACACCGAGGTCACGCCAAGTGCCAACGCCGAGGCGCGCTCATCTTTTTCAGGCACGTCGATCTTGCGCACATCATTGAGGCCTACACGCAATTCAGGCATGGCCTGCTTAAGCGCAAGCGCCAACGTCAGCCCTGCCGGCCCGCCCCCGCAATCAATATATCCAATCGATAAGACTTTGATTTTGCCCGCGCCATATCGCACCTGTTTATTTCAGCTGGCCGCACTGTGGACCCATGTCACTAGAAAAACAAGTTCCGCCTTGTCGCAGTAGATGAATCTTTAGGCACAGTTAAGATTCTGCACATTTATTGTGCATGTAAAATAAGCGCCTGTTGAATCAATCCACGTGACCCTTGGGATTCAACTATAAGATTCAATAGATTATCGGAATAAAAAAAACTGGCACGCATCTTGAATCCTTAAGTTCGACAATTGTCCCGCCGGACAATCAAACAAGAGGAACCGATCATGAAACTGATAAGTGCCATAATCAAACCGTCCCGTCTTGAAGATGTACGTACCGCTCTAAGCGATAAAGACATCCACGGCATGACCGTTGCTGAAGTGCGCGGTTATGGACGACAAAAGGGCCACACTGAGATCTATCGCGGCGCTGAATATGCGGTGAATTTCCTGCCCAAACTCAAGCTCGACATTGCTGTTTCTGATGAAGCAAGCAGCGACGTGGTGGAAACCATCGCCAACGCTGCCCGCTCTGGCCGCATCGGCGACGGCAAAATCTTTGTTCTCAATCTCGAAGAAGCCATGCGCATTCGCACCAGCGAAACCGGCGTAGAAGCGCTCTAACCCAAGAAAAATTAAGCTGGAGAAGAAAATGACTCGCTTGACTTTAAATCGCGCGCTAAAAACTGCGCCGCTGATCGCTCTGGGCCTCCTGTTGCCCACCGCGGCGCAAGCTCAAGAAGCTGCGCCTACCCCTGAATATGCCATGATCTTTAACACCTTGCTGTTCTTGATCGGTGGTTTCTTGGTCATGTGGATGGCCGCTGGCTTTGCCATGTTGGAAATGGGTTTGGTGCGTTCCAAAAACGTTTCCATGCAGGGCCTAAAAAAACATCGCCCTCTATTCCATCGCAGGCATCATGTTTTGGCTCACTGGCTACAATTTGATGTATACCGGTGTTGATGGTGGCTTCATCGGCTCTTTTGGCCCATATGACTTGCCTGGCGTCGGCGCTGACGACCATAGCGCTGGCTATTCGGTCGCTTCAGACTGGTTTTTCCAAATGGTCTTTTGTGCCACCACAGCGTCAATCGTTTCCGGTACATTGGCTGAGCGGATTAAATTTTGGCCGTTCTTCATCTTCACTGCAATTTTGACCGGTATTCTTTACCCGATCACGGGTTCTTGGCAGTGGGGCGCTGGCTGGTTGGCTGGCATGGGCTTTGCTGATTTTGCTGGTTCCACACTCGTTCACTCAGTCGGTGGCTGGGCGGCCCTGGCAGGCGCAATCATTCTCGGCGCACGTAAAGGTCGTTATGGTCCAAATGGCCATATTACGCCAATGCCTGGTTCTTCTATTCCCTTGGCAACCTTGGGTATGTTTATCCTGTGGCTCGGCTGGTTCGGCTTTAATGGCGCATCTCAGTTGGCCCTGGGCACCATTTCCGACGCAGGTGACGTGTCACGTATCTTCGTGAACACCAACCTCGCCGCAGCCGCAGGTGCAGTTGCCACAATTATTCTGATGCAACTGATCTACAAAAAGATCGACGTGACCATGGTGATCAACGGTGCATTGGCAGGCCTTGTGTCCATCACTGCGGAACCACTGGCCCCAAGCGTACCTTTGGCGCTACTCATTGGCGCAATTGGCGGTGTGATTGTGGTATTTGCAGTACCGTTACTCGATAAACTAAAAATCGACGATGTGGTTGGTGCGATCCCAGTTCACTTGCTCGCAGGTATTTGGGGCACAATGGTCACACCATTGAGCGGCTCAGGCAGCTTCGGTGTGCAGCTCGTGGGTATTCTGGCCATTGGCGCCTTTACACTTGTGGCCTCATCTCTTGTCTGGATGGCCCTGAAAGTCACAATTGGCATTCGGGTATCCGAAGAGAACGAATCTTTGGGACTGGATAAAGCTGAAGTTGGGGTGGAAGCCTATCCTGAATTCTAATTAAATAACAAACAAACCAGATCCCAAGGCCCGGCCATTTTGGCCGGGCTTTTTCATGCCATAGGATCAACGCTTTTTTGGATAAAATTAGGCTCAAATTAACTATAGCAATCTAGCTTTATCGTTTGAGTAACTGCGTCAAAAGAGATCTGTTGAACCCGCATGCCAACGTCAACTGCCATTGAAAAAAAAGAAAAGCGCGATGCGGCGATAGCGTGAAAATCCCCTTACGTCTTATGGGGATCCTTTCACTTTGCGCCATCGCCATCATCTTTCTGGCGCTCATGTCTTGGTCGGTTAACGATCCGAGCTTGAGCTTTGCAAGCGATTCGCCGGTGTCAAATTGGCTTGGCTTTCCCGGCGCGGTAATTGCTGATATTGGATTTCAGTTCTTTGGCTTGGGCATTCTCGCTCTGATGATTCCCCCAGTGCTTTGGTCCATGAAAATGATCAAACGCAAACTGCCCACGCACATGGCACTGCGCAGCCTTTTATGGATCATCGCCTCAATGTTAATTTGCGGCATGCTCGCCTTTTTCAGCGCGCCGGAAACATGGCCTCTGCCTCCGGACTGGGGGGTATAATTGGCCTTGGCTTTTCTGCGTTGGCCACATTTGTGGCAGGTGACCTTGTGGTTCAACAGGCGGGGTGGTTGTTTGCTCTAATCTTGTTCACGCCCGCGGCCGTTTCTTTTTGGCTGGCCGTGCGCTCTATCGATCCATTTGAGATGCATCAGCCCAAGCCCAAAGGCAGATCTGATTCACCCAAATCGGTAACCATGGCCATCCTCTCAGCCTTAGGAAATCTGGGTGCAATTACGCTCGGTGCGATCACCCACTCAATTTTTTCCGCCAACATTGCCCTAAAAAAAGCGCGCACAAAGCAGCAGGAAAAGCGTGCACAGCAAAATGATTCACGTGAAAACATCGAGCCTGTTTTTGAGCGCAATGATGCGCCAACAGCGCAGCCGAAGGTGAGCGCGCCAGAACGCCGAATCGAGCCTAGCTTTGAGGACAGCATGGCACGTACCGCGCAAAGCCATGTCGAAGGTAACGGTCCCCCAAGCGAATTCACCGAAGATTATATTGACTATCCCGATTTGGATGATGAGCCAATTGAACCGCAAGTCGCGCCCGCAACGCAACCTGCAACTTCTGGCCCTCAAGCAAAACCGCGCGTCACGGCTCCAGCCCCACGGCCAGCCCCCGGACGTCGCGTCACACAGGAAGCGCAAACCTCCTTGTTGCGCGACGATGGATTTGAACTACCGGAATTGTCCTATTTGGCCGATGTGCCCAACACTGGCACCGCCAAGGAACACATGCCAGAAACACTTGAAGAAAACGCTCGTCGTCTCGAAGGCGTGCTCGAAGATTTTGGCGTTAAAGGTGACATTATTAACGTGCGCCCCGGCCCCGTTGTCACCCTTTATGAATTGGAGCCCGCACCCGGCATCAAATCCTCACGCGTGATTGGCTTGGCCGATGACATTGCCCGATCTATGAGCGCGATTTCAGCCCGCGTTGCCGTGGTGCCAGGTCGCAATGCTATTGGCATCGAACTGCCTAACGAAACCCGCGAAACCGTTTATCTGCGCGAACTATTGGCATCGCAGGACTTTGAAAAAGTCAAAGGTAAGCTACCTCTTTGCCTGGGCAAAACCATTGGTGGCGAACCAATCATTGCCGATTTGGCGCGTATGCCGCATTTGCTTATCGCGGGTACAACCGGTTCAGGTAAATCTGTCGCGGTAAACACTTTTATTCTTTCGCTGCTCTATCGTTGGTCGCCTGAGCAATGCCGCTTGATCATGATCGATCCCAAAATGCTTGAGCTCTCGATCTATGATGGCATTCCCCATTTGCTTACCCCTGTGGTCACCGATCCCTCAAAAGCCGTAACCGCTCTCAAATGGGCGGTGCGTGAAATGGAAGACCGTTACAAAAAGATGTCAAAAGTCGGCGTCCGCAATATTGACGGTTTCAACCAGCGTGTCGCTGACGCCAAAAAGAAGGGCGAAGTGATCACCCGCACAGTGCAAACCGGCTTTGATCGTGAAACGGGTGAGGCCATTTTTGAAAGCGAAGAGTTTGATCTCGAGCCGCTCCCCTTCATCGTGGTAATTGTCGATGAGATGGCTGATCTGATGATGGTGGCCGGCAAAGACATTGAAGGCGCCATCCAGCGCTTGGCCCAAATGGCACGGGCCGCGGGCATTCATTTGATCATGGCGACCCAGCGCCCATCTGTTGACGTAATCACCGGCACCATCAAAGCCAACTTCCCCACGCGGATTTCATTCCAGGTGACATCAAAAATCGACAGCCGTACCATCCTGGGCGAACAGGGCGCTGAACAATTGTTGGGCATGGGCGACATGCTTTATATGGCTGGTGGCGGCCGCACCCGTCGTTTGCACGGGCCGTTTGTCGCCGACGGAGAAGTCGAGGCTGTTGTGCAACATCTCAAATCTCAGGGCGCACCAGAATACCTAGAAAATGTCACCGAAGAAATTGAAGAAGACAACGGGCCAGGCAACTCCAACCTCGGCAATTCTGGCGATGAGTTATATGACAAGGCCGTCAACATTGTTCTCACGGATCGCAAGGCCTCCACTAGCTATATCCAACGTCGACTCTCCATCGGGTACAACCGAGCGGCAACCCTGATTGAACGCATGGAAGAAGAAGGGGTCATCTCCCCCGCAAACCACACAGGCAAACGCGAAGTTCTGGTCGGCGATGACGAATCAGCCCTTTAAAGGCTATAGTTTCACCACCATTTACTCATTTGTTCGCCACAATGTTTGATCATAATGATAAAAAGCAATTCTGCGACAAAGGACAGCTTCATGCGTTTTTTAAAGCTTAGCATCGCCGCACTGGTGTTTTCCCTCGGCGCCGTTTTTTCTGCGCACGCTCTTGATCGGCAATTGACCGAAGAGGAAGTGGCAATCATTAATGACATTAGTGCCCACCACTCAGCCGTCGAACAAATGGCAGGTCGCTTTATCCAACTGGATAGTTCTGGCAACCGCGCCGAAGGTATTTTCTATATCAAGCGCCCGGAAAAAATCCGCTTTAAATATGCACCGCCTTCACGCGAAGAAGTGGTTTCTGTCGGTCGCGGCTTTTACGTGCTGGACCGCAAAGAAAAAACAAAGTTTGCGTACCCGCAACATCGTGTGCCTTTGCGCCAGTTCTTGTCAGATCAAATCGATCTCTTTCAGACCAACATCACCGATGTCACGACAACCGAGGAAATGATCGCTATCTCCGTTTCCGATGAAACGCCGATTGGCTTGGTTTCTGTGACAATGATTTTTGATCTTGCCACCAAAGAACTCAATCAATGGACGTTGACCGAACCGAACGGCAATGAGGTGACGTTTTCGATTTACGATGTCACCACCGACATAGATATTCCAAAATCATATTTCTACATCCCCGCAGATTACAAGTCGCGCAACGAATAGATTTTCGCCACTTTCAAAATCCGGGTTGCTCCCTCGCCCTGATCGGTCATTATGTGCATTCATGATTCGAACGATCCGGCGGGGGTATTTTTATGGCGCTTTCAATCGCAACCTGGAACATCAATTCGGTGCGATTGCGCCTGCCTATGGTGCTTGAGTTTTTAAATAATCATCAGCCAGACGTTTTGTGCCTGCAGGAAATTAAATGCCAGGATGAGCAATTCCCATCAAAAGCGCTCGCCAAAGCTGGATATGAATATCAGGCCGTGAATGGACAAAAGAGCTATCATGTGTCGCCACCATTTCTCGGCTACCGATCTTAGAACAGGCCAAGCGAGAATTTTGCCAAATGGGTGACGCGCGGCACATCTCTGTTAAATTGGATGCGGGCTTCGCTCCCCTCAACATTCATAATTTTTACGTACCAGCGGGCGGCGATGAGCCCGACCCAATTGCAAACCCAAAGTTCAAGCACAAGCTCGATTTTCTAGATGAAATGGAGCAGTGGTTCGGCGGGCCAGAGTTTGATGCAGGGCACGTAATTGTGGGTGACTTTAATATCGCGCCACACGAAAATGATGTGTGGTCACACAAGCAATTATTGAAAGTGGTCAGCCACACACCAATCGAGACAGAACGACTTAACGCCATCCAAGCCAAGCGGGAATGGGCAGACCTTGTTCGTCAGCATATTCCCCATGACCAGCGGCTATTTTCTTGGTGGAGCTACCGGTCGAAAGATTGGTCCGCGTCTGACCGTGGCCGCCGACTTGACCATATATGGGCCACTAAAGACGTTGCACCTTACGCTCATAAAACTGAAGTGCTGCGCGACGCACGGGGCTGGCAACCAAAGCCGTCAGATCATGTGCCAATCATTACTTATCTAAGATAGAGCCTAACCACTCTTCAACTTGGCACGGACCGATGTAAGATTGCCCACAAAGCTGGAAAGCGAATTGCGTATGTGGGCCGACATCATCTCCCCCAATTCAGGATAGGTCTGAATAAGCTTTTTGAAGTGCGTACGCGGCACAAAAACAACTTCGCAATCTGTAAGTGCGCAAATGCTTGCCGCCCGCGGAGTTGCCGCAAGCAGCGCCATATCGCCAATTAATGCGCCAGCATCTTCAATAATACTGTCATGATGTTTCCCACCCTCGTGGTCCAAGGCCAACTGACCCGAAACAAGAATGAATGCGCCTTCAGCAACATCCCCTTCTTTCACCAACAGTTCACCTTTTTGGACCTGACGGAAATCCGAGACAAACGCCACCAATTTAAGCTGGTCCTGCGAGAAGTTTTGGAAAAAGGAAACCTGCCCCAAAACTTCAATCATTTTCTCAAGCGCCATTACCGCCTGCCCCCCAAACATTTCCCACCCTCTATGGGACTAAACGATAGCCCCCTTCTTCCGTCACAAGCAAGCGCGCGTGGGATGGGTCACGCTCAATTTTTTGCCGCAAACGATAAATGTGCGTTTCCAATGTATGCGTGGTGACCCGATTATTGTAGCCCCAAACCTCTTGCAACAACACATCGCGCGAAACTGTTTTTGATCCCTGACGATAAAGAAATTTCAAAATTGAAGTCTCTTTGTCGGTCAAACGGATCTTGCGCTCATCATCTGTTTCAAGGGTTTTGGTGGACGGGTGAAACCGATATGGCCCAATGGAAAAGACCACATCTTCGCTTTGATCATGTTGCCGCAACAAGGCCCGGACCCGCGCCAGCAACACTGAAAAACGAAACGGCTTGGTCACATAATCATTGGCACCACTCTCAAGGCCAAGGATTTGGTCCGCATCACTATCGTGGCCCGTCAGCATTAAGATTGGTGACTTTATCCCGTCTTGTCGCAAAATCTTGACCGCCTCGCGCCCATCCATATCGGGCAAGCCGACGTCCAAAACCAGCAAATCGAAATGTCCCTCTTTTGCCAATTGTAAGGCGCTATTGGCATTCTCGGCTTCAACAATCTCAAATTCACGATAATGCGCAAGTTGGTCTACAAGGCTTTGACGCAATTCAGCTTCATCATCAACAATCAACAAACGGCGTTTATTCATAGGTCCAGTCCAAAATGTTCAAGCCAAAGGGCAAATCAGCAATATCTCTATCTAGCATCATGCGCACTTAACATGCTCATCACAAGGGCGTTAGCAATTTGTGTAGTTAACAGCTGCGCCTAGACATAGTCCCGCGCGCCAAAAATGGCAGACCCGACCCGCACATAACTCGCGCCCATTTCGATGGCTGTTTGATAATCCGCGCTCATGCCCATGGAAAATTTGTCCAAGCCAGCGTCGTTTCCCAACTCCACGAGACGGGCAAAAAAATGGAGCTGGTGGATCGCCAACTGGTGGAATCGCCATGAGCCCCTGAATATCCAACGCCAAATCCTCTCGGCAATACCGAACAAATTCGACGGTCTGGTCCGGCGAAATCCCGCTTTTTTGCTCTTCCTCACCAATATTGACTTGCACAAACAAAGGTATGGTTTTGCCCTGCGTCTCCATTTCTTTTTTCAAATAGCGCGCAAGCTTTTCACGATCCAATGAATGGATGACGTCAAAAAGCGCGACGGCCTCTTTGGTTTTGTTGGTTTGCAGTGGACCAATCAGATGCAATGTCAAATCAGGAAACTGCTCACGTAATTCTGGCCATTTGCTTTGCGCTTCTTGCACCCGGTTTTCGCCAAAGTCGCGTTGCCCAGCTTCCAGGATCGGCAAAATATCATCTGCGCCATATGTTTTGGAAACCGCGATCAGCTTTGGGCGCTCACGATCCGCGCCATCAAACCGCTTTGCCGCCCGCGCCATATTTGCCTGAACATCATCTAGTTCTTTCGCGCCCATATTTTACCTCTTTTTCAATGTCCCTGCCCTATCATATCTGAAGCTTGCATTGGACCCCTAAGCCTGATGAAAGCTTGACCGACAAGGCAAATTCTGGTGAAGGTCAACATCAAGGTTTGAACCACAGATCAATATTATTCAAGGACAAAAGAAACCGGTATGACTTCGGAACGTTACAACCCGCGTGAGAGCGAACCCCATTGGCAAAAAGTTTGGGCGGATAACCAAAGCTTTGCTCTAAATGAGGACAGCGACAAGCCGAAATATTACGTCCTTGAGATGTTCCCTTATCCATCTGGCCGTTGCCATGTTGGCCACGCCCGCAACTACACAATGGGTGATGTGATCGCACGGTTCAAACGCGCCAAAGGGTACAATGTGTTGCACCCGATGGGTTGGGATGCTTTTGGCATGCCCGCCGAAAACGCGGCCATGCAAAACAACGCCCACCCGAAGGAGTGGACCTACAAGAACATTGAGTCCATGAAAGAGCAATTGATTGCCTTGGGTTTGAGCCTTGATTGGTCACGTGAATTCGCCACCTGCGATCCCGAATATTACCACCAACAGCAAAAGCTTTTTCTCGACTTTTTGAGCGAGGGCCTGGTTTATCGCAAAAGCTCGAAAGTGAACTGGGACCCTGTTGACCACACCGTGTTGGCCAATGAACAAGTGATCGATGGGCGCGGTTGGCGCTCAGGTGCATTGGTTGAGCAAAAAGAACTCACCCAATGGTTCTTCAAGATCACTGACTTTGCCGAAGACCTTTTGGACGAGATCAACAATTTGAACGGCTGGCCCGACAAAGTGCGCTTGATGCAAAGCAACTGGATCGGCAAGTCGGAAGGCCTGTTGATCCGCTGGGCGTTGGATCAGGAGACCGCCCCAGAAGATCACTCAGAGCTCGAAGTCTACACCACACGCCCCGATACCATTTTTGGCGCGTCCTTTATGGCGGTCGCTGCGGATCACCCCTTGGCGCAAGCTGCTGCCAAAGACAATCCAGAGCTACAAGAGTTTATTCAAGAATGTCGCCGCATGGGCACATCCGTTGCTGCCTTGGAGACAGCTGAGAAAAAAGGCTTCGACACTGGGATTCACGTGAAACACCCGTTCGACGATAGCTGGACGTTGCCTGTTTATGTCGCCAATTTCGTCTTGATGGACTATGGAACCGGCGCCATCTTCGGCTGCCCATCTGGCGATCAGCGCGACTTGGACTTCGCCCGAAAATATGAATTACCGGTTGTGCCCGTGGTGATGCCGAAAGATTCAGACGCCGCCAGTTTCGAGATTGGCGACGAAGCCTTCACGGACGACGGCGTCATGATCAACTCGCAGTTTTTGGATGGCATGACACCTGAAGCTGCCTTCGATGAAGTTGCGCGCCGGTTGGAAAACATCTCGATCAACAATCGTGAGCAAGGCGAGCGCAAGGTCAATTACCGTTTGCGCGACTGGGGTGTTTCCCGTCAACGCTATTGGGGGTGCCCGATCCCCATCATCCACTGCGATAATTGCGGCGTTGTCCACGTGCCAGATGATCAATTGCCGGTGGAGTTGCCCGACGATGTGACGTTTGATGATCCAGGCAATCCACTTGATCGACATCCCACATGGAAACACACCACCTGTCCAAACTGCGATAGCCCCGCACGACGCGAAACCGACACCATGGACACCTTCGTGGATTCCTCGTGGTATTTCGCCCGCTTCACTGCACCGCGCGCCAAAACGCCAACCGTAAAAGATTTGGCGGACCATTGGTTGCCGGTGGATCAGTATATTGGCGGCGTGGAACATGCGATTTTGCACCTGCTTTATTCTCGTTTCTTCGCCCGCGCCATGAAGGCAACTGGCCACTTGTCGGTGACAGAACCGTTCAAGGGCCTGTTTACCCAAGGCATGGTCACCCATGAAACTTATAAAAACGTAGCTGGTGAGTGGGTCGCCCCAACCGAAATCGACCTGAAGGGCGAAGAAAATAACCGCGAAGCTGTCCTGAAGGGCACGAACAAGCCAGTAAAAATTGGCTCCATCGAAAAAAATGTCGAAGTCGAAAAAGAACGTGATCGACTTGTCATCCATGGCCGAAAGCTTTGGTGCAGATGCCACCCGCTGGTTTGTCTTGTCAGATTCCCCGCCGGAACGCGACGTGCAATGGACCGAATCTGGCATCGAAGGCGTTTGGCGTTTCATCCAACGCGTCTGGCGCTTGGTTGATGACACAACCACAAAACTGGCCAGCGAAGATGTGGGATCAAAAGCCCATATTGAAACCGATGATTTGTTGAAATCGGCCCACCGCGCCATCGCTCAAGTGACAGACGCCTACGATAACTTGCGCTTCAACCGCGCCATCGCCCAGATTTATGAATTGGCAAACGCCCTTTCTAAATCCATTGCCAAAATTAAAGGTGATGCCACCAGCGACGAGCGTAAAGCACTGAAGTTTGCCATCGAAACTTTGGTGAAACTGTCTAATCCGATTGTCCCACATTTGACCGAAACTTGCTGGGCGCACCTCGGGCACGACAGCCTGTTGGTGGATGAAGCATGGCCAGAAGCGGACAAAGCCTATTTGACTGACGATACAGTCACGCTTCCGATCCAAGTGAACGGCAAAAAACGTGGTGAATTGACCATTGCCAAGGATGCAACCAAAGCTCAAATTGAGCAGGCCGCCTTGTCAGAAGAACCGATTGCGCGCATGCTAGATGGCAACGCACCGAAAAAGGTGATTGTCGTACCGGGTAGAATTGTAAATGTTGTTATTTAAATCATTTAAGCTGGCCGCCCTGGCCACTCTCTCCGCCGCTTTACTGGCCGGATGCACCTTGCGCCCGGCCTACCAAGCGGATGGGAGGTCGCAAGCCGACTTCGATATCAGCTATGCCGAAGCCGACACACGGCTCGAACAAATTGTTATACAAAAGATCCGCTTTGATTTAGGCGAAACCAAAACCGCGCCGTACGAGCTCGACGTTCGCGTAAGTGCGTCAGCGCGTAGCCTTTTTAAAGCTGGCTCACAATTCGCCCGCAATGAAAAAGAAATGAAGGCGACAATTAGCTACCAATTGATCAACCTGGACGACGATGAACAAGTGTTGTCTGGTTCCCGGTTCGCGACAGCAACCTACCAAACGTCCGGTCAGCTCGTCGCCGACAAAGCTGCGGCCCAGGATGCGGAAGAGCGCGCAAGCGAAGCTGCTGCAAAGCTTGTTGTGATTGATCTTTTGCAGTTTTTCAACGAGGCCAACGCCAAGTGACCGCTCTGAAGGCGCGCGATGTCACCGGATTTTTGCAACGCCCGGACCTCAAATCCGGTATAATCCTGATTTATGGACCGGATGCGGGCCGTGTGCGCGAAACAACCGACCAATTGCAACGTCACTTTCAGGGCAAAGACGCAGATCCAATGAATTTGATCAGCCTGCAATATGCTGATCTCGACAATGCCGACGCCACCATTGAGACCGAAGCGAACACCAGCTCCATGTTTGGCGGCCAACGCATTGTACGCGTGCGTGGCGCCACAAACGCCCTCGCCCCAACGTTGGAACGCTTGGCTGATGAAAATGTGCCCGCAATCATTCTGGTTGAAGCCGGCAATTTGACGCCAAAAGACAAGTTGCGCAAAGTTTTGGAAAAAGCCAAATCAGCCCGCGCCCTGCCCTGTTTTGCCGATGACGCCCGCAGTCTTGATCAATTGATGCGTGAAATGTTTCGTGAAAACCAAGTGCAAATCGACAATGACGCGTTGCAAGCGCTTAAAGACCAACTTGGAAACGATCGGCAAATCACGCGGTCTGAAGTTGAAAAGCTGATCCTTTTTGCGGCACACAGTAAAAAAAGTCACGCTCGAAGACGTCATGCTTCTTTGTGGCGACAACGCCATGCTGGCCCTTGATGAGATTATTGACAGCGCGGGCACCGGCCATGTGCAAAAGCTTGACCAGGCCCTCTCCCGCGCCTTTGATAGCGGCATTCACTCATCCGCGATCCTTACGCGCTCGCTAATGCATTTCAGCTGGTTGCGGGCGCAACGTGCGAAAATGGACGAGGGCATGAGCCTCGATCAATTGGTGAATAGCGCTAGACCGCCAATTCATTTCTCGCGCAAAGCAAAAGTCCAAACTCAAATCCGCACCTGGTCGGGTAGTAATTTGGCAACCGCTTGCACCCGCATCTACAACGCTATTGCTCAGACGCGCAAAAATGCATCTTTGGATTTGGCCCATACGCGGCAAGCTCTCCTCGCCATCGCCACCATCGCTGCGCGTCATTAGTACATCCCGCATGATATCGGCCGAACCATTACGTCGACATCCAGCCCGACCGATATTTTTGCCTAAATTTGGCTAAAAACCCCCATTTTTGACGTGTTCTCTCGTCGCCTCCAGCGTGTCACAGCCCGGATTTTCATGCTGAAGGCGACCACAGAAACGCACCATTTTTCGATAAAGTGGCCTATTTTTCTATTTTATTTGCAAAAAGCGATCGAACAAAAAAAAGCGGGCCGAAAAATTCGGCCCGCTCCTACCAATAATTTTGTAAATCTGGATCAGTTGCCGCGTTGAAGCCGCGCACACACATCGTCCAATTGATCCAATGTGCGATATTTAATCTCGATTTTGCCGCCACGTTCTTTGTGATCAATAGAGACCTTAAGGCCCAACCGATCAGAAAGCTCCTTTTCGAGCGCCAGCGTATCGGAATCTTTTTGTTTTCGGGCTGATTTTGCAGGCGTATCGCCCTCTTCGTCCGCCCGCGCTTGCTTCTGAACTAGGTTTTCTGCCTCGCGAACGCTCAACCCACCTTCAACAATGCGTTGTGCCAGTGAGGAGGGGTCGCGGGCTGTGATCAGCGCCCGGGCATGTCCGGCAGATAGGGCGCCGTCCGCCACATAACCTTGTACGCTTTCTGGCAACTTCATCAAACGCAATGTGTTGGCCACATGTGAGCGGCTTTTACCGATCACTTGTGCGAGGTCGGACTGCGTATAGCCAAATTGCTGCATCAACTGATCATAACCCCTTGATTCCTCTAAAGGATTCAGGTCTGAGCGCTGAACGTTCTCAATGATTGCGAGCTCAAGTGCCTCGCGATCATCAAGTTCACGAATGATGACAGGGACTTCATGCAACCCAGCGCGCTGGGCAGCGCGCCAGCGTCGTTCGCCAGCCACTAATTCATATTGGTCTGGCTCCACTTTGCTCGGCCGCACCAAAATAGGCTGCATGATGCCTTTTTCTTTGATCGAATTGGTCAGATCTTCCAACTCGTCGACAGAGAAATGGCGTCGCGGGTTATTGGGGCTCGCAACAATAAACTCAACTGGCAATCGACGAATGCCCGAACTGTCCGCATGGCGCGGCGCGTCAATTGGCGGCGTATCGCCGATCAAAGCTGCTAAACCCCGGCCCAATCGGGCGCTTGAATTCTTTTCGTTCATCGTTTCAAACCTTTATGCCGCCTTCAACTGGCGTTCACGCTTAATAACTTCGGTAGCCAACCGTAAATAGGCTTGTGAGCCCGCACATCGCAAATCATAAAGCAATGCTGGCTTTCCGTAGGAAGGCGCTTCTGAAAGCCTCACGTTCCGCGGGATCACCGTGTCATATACCAACTCGCCCAAATATTCGCGCACATCTTCCAAAACCTGCATGGAGAGATTGTTGCGTTTATCAAACATCGTCATAATAACCCCCTGCACATATAGCCCAGGATTCAGGTTGGTTTTGATTTGTTCGATCGTTTGCAGCAATTGGCTCAAACCCTCGAGCGCAAAAAAATTCGCACTGCATGGGCACCAGCACCGCATCTGCCGCCGCCAAAGCATTAATCGTCAACAAGTTAAGCGAAGGTGGGCAATCAACCAAAATGTAGGTAATCGGCTTGCCTTCATGATAGAGGCTGCCTGCAATTTCGAGAGCATTACGCAAACGGAAAGCGCGGTCGCTCTTTTCGGCAATCGCCAACTCCAACCCCAGCAAATCCATGGTAGACGGGACGATAGCAACGTTTGGCACGCTGGTATGCAGAATCGCCTTTTCCAACTCAACCTCACCCGTCATCAGGTCATAAGCGGAATATTGACGGGTGCTACGCTCAACACCAATACCCGTACTCGCGTTCCCCTGTGGGTCAATATCGACGATCAAGACACGCTCACCAATCGCGGCCAGTGCCGTCGCGAGATTAATCGCGGTCGTGGTTTTACCCACACCACCTTTTTGGTTCGCTAAAGTCAGAATACGCGGCCGCATCGGCGCCTCCTGTCAACAATTACCCTAGTTGGGCTCTAAATTATGCATTTGCACAATCGCCGCATCTTTGAGGGTCTTACTTTTAACTGTTGAATAACTATAACGCCATTTTAGCAAAGATTCTTCTATTTCTTTGCTATATCCCCGGCCTTTTTGAAATAGACCCACAGATTTTTGCTGCCAGAACGGCGCAGCATAGCCGCAAATATCAAGAAGCGATGCGAATGCGCGCGCTGTAAAGACATCAATAGGCCCGATTTCCGCGGGTTTGAGCGCCTCTGCCCGAACCGTATGCACTTCAGCTTGCAAATCGAGCTCACGCACCATATGCCGCAAAAAAGAGCCTTTGCGGCCGTTGGATTCGACCATATGAACAGTAAAACCCTGCCTTTTAGCACGATTGCCAAAGGAATCGCCGGGAACCCACCACCGCTGCCAAAGTCAAGAATAGATTTCGATTCGCCTGGTATCATGGGGATGAGCTGTAGACAGTCCAAGAAATGTCTTGACCAAATATCGGTCAATGTTTCACGTGAAACAAGGTTTTGTACTTTTTGCCATTTGACAAGTTGCGACTCGTAGAAATCAAGGTCATCCACGACAGCGCCGACATCCAGTTTCGGCAATTCCTCAGTCGGAAGAGAGGCGAGGAAGGTGCCAACCGATTCGCGATGTACCCTCATTATGATGCCATGCCTGTTTTCTTCACCAAATATCCGCGCTTGATCACAGCTAGGATCAATGTGATCGCAGCAGGTGTGATGCCTTCAATCTTTTGCGCATGGGCAATCGTCTTTGGTTGCGCTAACTCTAACTTCTGGCGCATTTCGCCCGACAATCCTGAAAGCTGATTGTAGTCCATCCAATCAGGGATGGCGCGCTTTTCGTCGCGACGCATCGCATCTACATCTGCCTTTTGGCGCTCGAGATAGACAGCGTACTGTGCATCCACACTGACCTGCTCTATTGTTTTCGGATCAATGTCATCTAACTCAGGCCAAATAGTTTGAAGGTCAGCAAGCGCAATGTTGGGATAGGAAAGAAGCTCAAAGGCACTCCGGCGCACGCCATCAGCATTAACTTTCAGCCCATGCTTTGCCGCTTCATTCGGCGTGATGGTTAACGATTTAAGAAGATCACCTGCATGGTTAAGCGCAGACATCTTTTTTGTAAATGCAGATTCACGCGCGGCGTCAACCAAGCCATACACCAATCCGATCGGCGTCAGTCTCTGGTCTGCATTATCCGCGCGTAGATGCAATCTAAACTCTGCGCGTGAGGTGAACATCCGATAGGGCTCGGTGACGCCGCGCGTCACCAAATCATCAATCATCACAGCCAGATAGCTCTCTGTGCGCGATAAATGCATCCCTTCACGTCCAAGTGCCGCCAAGGCAGCATTGGCACCGGCTAGAAGCCCCTGTGCGCCCGCTTCTTCATAGCCGGTGGTGCCATTAATCTGCCCAGCAAGGAAGAGCCCTGCCTGCTTTTGCAACTCAAGCTCATGGGTCAATTCGCGCGGATCAACATAATCATATTCAATCGCATAGCCAGGCTGCATGATTTCGGCATTTTCCAATCCGGGCAAAGCTCGAATAAATTTCTCTTGCACCGCTTCAGGCAAGCTTGTTGAAAGCCCGTTCGGATAGATTGTATGATCGTCTAGACCCTCCGGCTCTAGAAATATCTGGTGACTATCACGATCCTTGAACCGAACAATTTTGTCTTCAATCGATGGGCAATATCGTGGGCCCTTGCTGTCTATCTGCCCCGAATACATCGCCGACAAATGCAAGTTATCTTCGATAATTTGGTGCATCACTTTATCGGTGCGCGTGATATAGCACGGCACCTGCGGCACTCGAATTTCATCGGTCATCATTGAGAACGGCTCTTTGTCCGCGTCCCCATGCTGTACCTCTAAGACATCCCAGTTGATGGTTCTGCCATCCAGACGTGGTGGCGTGCCTGTCTTAAGTCGACCCAATTGCAATCCAAGTCTTTCTAGCCGCGTCGACAGACCTAAGACTGGCGCTTCGCCAGCACGCCCAGCCGGAATCTTTTTCTCGCCCAAATGAATGAGGCCGCGGAGGAACGTCCCGGTCGTTAGCACCACCTTGGCGCAGGATACAATTGTGCCATCACCGAGCGCGACGCCCGTCAAAATACCATTTTCAACAATGATATCATCGACTTCGCCCTCAATTACACTTAAGTTTTTCTGTGATTCAATTGCGGCTTGCATAGCAGCCTTATAGAGCTTGCGATCCGCTTGTGCCCGGGGTCCACGCACCGCAGGGCCTTTGCGCCTATTGAGCATGCGATATTGAATGCCGGCCTGATCAGCAACACGACCCATCAACCCATCCAATGCATCGATTTCGCGCACCAGATGGCCTTTGCCCAAACCACCGATAGCTGGATTGCAGGACATCTCGCCGATTTTGGCATATTGATGTGTGATCAGCGCCGTGCGTGCACCGACGCGTGCAGAAGCAGCTGCGGCTTCGCACCCAGCGTGTCCGCCGCCAACGACGATGACATCATAGTCCATTGTCTGTCTCATGATGAGCTAACCTTTTGTTTCACGTGAATCCAGTTCATGGATGTTTCACGTGAATCATTTCCCTATGCAAAAACCCGCGAAAAGCCGATCCAATATATCTTCGGCGTCTACCAGACCAATAAGTCTGGAAAGCGGCAGTGTCGACTGCCGCATATCTTCAGCGATGAATTCGAGTGGTTTAGTGAAATCTGTCGCTGCTTGCAAGTAAGAAAGTGTATCCTCAAGTGCGGATTGATCACGCTGGTGGGAAATCAGTAGCGTTTCACGTGAATCAGCTCGGTCTGCAACGAATGACGTCAGTCTTTCCAAAAACTCGCCCATGCCCTCGCCTGTAACCGCCGAAATCTTCAGGGTTTCACGTGAATCCTCCGATTTTGACGGTGTTGCATCACTTTTGGTCTCAACAACCCAGTCCGCCCGTGGGTAAATTGCATCTTCGTTGGTCAGGCCGTCCACCAATTCGATCACCAAATTTGCGCGCTCAATTGCTCTATATGATCGTGTTATGCCTTCCAGCTCAATCACATCATCGGTCTCGCGAATACCGGCAGTGTCATAGAAACAAAATAATTGTCCCTTAATGTCGACATCAACTTCGATGACGTCTCGGGTTGTCCCTGGGATGTCTGTAACGATTGCACGATCTGTCTGCGCCAGGGCGTTGAGCAAAGTGGATTTGCCCACATTTGGCCGGCCAACCAGGGCAACCTTAAAGCCGTCTTTAATAATTTGACCGGTTTGAAAGCTTTCGAGGCTGAGCGCGATCGTGTTGATAAGTTTGTATAAATCCTGTTGAAATGTTGGGGGTAAGCTGTCTTCAACGTCGCCCTCATCGCTAAAATCTAGACGCGCTTCCACCTCAGCTAACAGATCAACAATCTGGGTCCGCCAAGACCCGACATACTGAGATAGCCCGCCCCGCATACGTGAGATGGCCAATTCGCGCTGGCTTTCGGTCTTCGCGTCCAAAAGATCACCGAGACCTTCAATTTCGGTAAGATCCATCTTACCATTTTCAAAAGCCCGTTGCGAAAATTCGCCAGCCGTAGCCAGTCGAACGCCCTTTTGGGCCGTAGCGATACGTATAATCGCTTGGACAACGGCTTGACTGCCATGACATTGCAGTTCGACTACGTCCTCGCCGGTAAAACTGTGTGGTGCGGGAAAATAGAGCGCCAAGACTTCGTCCAACGGGCGGCGCTGCTCATCACAAAGGGTGCAAAAATGGGCATGTCTAGGCTTTGGCGGCGTCACGCCAAAGCACGCAAGTGTGTTCAAGGCCGCGGGCCCGGATAGTCTGAGCACCGCAACGCCTGACGGCAGGCCACCGCTGGATAACGCAATAATGGTTTCCATGTGCAGCCCTTCCAACCTCTATGTGTTCATAGAATCGAAGAATTCGCTATTCGTTTTGGTTTGGCGCAGTTTGTCCAACAAGAATTCAATCGAATCTACGGTGCCCATTGGGTTTAGAATGCGCCGTAAGACATACATCTTTTTAAGCGTATCTTTGTCCACCAACAGATCTTCTTTACGCGTGCCAGACTTGGTAATGTCAATTGCTGGGAACACGCGTTTGTCAGCCACTTTGCGATCCAAAATGAGTTCGGAGTTACCCGTACCTTTAAACTCTTCAAAGATCACTTCGTCCATCCGGCTACCGGTGTCAATCAACGCGGTCGAGATAATCGTCAAGGAGCCACCATCTTCAATATTCCGAGCGGCACCGAAAAAGCGCTTCGGCCGTTGCAATGCATTGGCGTCCACACCACCGGTCAACACTTTACCAGAGGACGGCACAACCGTGTTGTAAGCACGGCCCAAACGGGTAATCGAATCAAGCAAAATCACGACATCGCGTTTATGCTCAACCAGACGTTTGGCCTTTTCAATAACCATTTCAGCCACTTGCACGTGACGGGATGCGGGTTCATCGAATGTAGACGAAATCACTTCACCGCGCACAGAGCGCTGCATGTCGGTCACTTCCTCTGGCCGTTCATCAATCAGCAAAACGATCAAATAGCATTCTGGATGATTGGTGGCGATGGACTGCGCAATATTTTGCAGCAACACGGTTTTACCCGTACGTGGCGGCGCCACAATCAAGGCGCGTTGGCCTTTACCCATTGGCGCGACCAGATCAATGATCCGTGCGCTTTTATCCTTGGTGGTCGGATCGGCCACTTCCAAATTGAAGCGCTCATCCGGGTAAAGCGGCGTTAAATTGTCAAAATTGACTTTATGTCGTGCGCGATCAGGTTCTTCAAAATTAACTGAATTGACTTTCAGCAACGCGAAGTAACGTTCGCCATCTTTGGGAGACCGAATTTGGCCTTCAACCGTATCCCCGGTTCGCAGGGAAAATCTGCGTATTTGCGACGGGCTAACATAAATGTCGTCAGGGCCCGGCAAATAGTTCGCGTCTGGACTGCGCAAAAAGCCAAATCCATCGGGCAAGACTTCAACAACGCCTTCCCCGGTAATGTCGACATCATTTTCGGCCAATTGTTTAAGAATCGCAAACATCAATTCCTGCTTACGCAGGGTGCTTGCATTTTCGACTTCAACTTCTTCGGCAAATGCTAAAAGTTCGGCTGGTGTTTTAGCCTTAAGCTCGCGGAGCTTCATATTCTGCATGAAGGACGTATCCTAGTGTGGGCAGATAAAACTAAGGGTGGGATTTTAGAGATGCGGAACCGAATGAAACAAATCGGTTCGCCTCAAGTGGGTCAGCTATAACGCAATTCTTTTGACGGTTCAAGAAAACTATTGGCTCAACCAATTTAACTAAAACGGCTTCACTACCACCATGATAACAATAATGATCATTAATACTGTTGGCACTTCATTGATCATCCGGAAGAACTTTGCACTATTCTCATTTTGATCTTTGGCAAACTCTTTCACTTGCCGCGATAAAAAGCCATGCATGCCCGATAGAGCTAAAACCCCGACCAGTTTAATCAAAAACCAAATATCGGTGAAACTGGCCATTTGAAACCCAAGAACCAGCCACAGGCCAAAGACCCAACTGGCCACCATGGCCGGCGTCATAATCGCTTTGAGCAAACGCCGTTCCATGATTTTAAAGGTTTCGCTTTGGATCGACCCTTTTTCCGCATCTGCGTGATACACAAACAGCCGCGGCAAATAAAGCATGCCTGCCATCCAAGCGATCACTGAAATGATGTGTAAAGATTTGACCCAAAGCATAGATTTAGCCCTTCACCCGGCGCACCAATTGTTCCACATGTGCAATAGGTGTTTGCGGCACGATGCCATGGCCCAAATTGAAAATATGCGGCGTATCGCTAAAAGCTCTAGGATGGCATCTACAGCGCGATTCATCTGATCGCCGCCTGCCACTAGCCGCAAGGGGTCTAGATTGCCCTGTACGGTTGCCAGGGGCGCGATATGGTCCTTTGCGTAATGCAGCGGCGTCGCATAATCCACGCCTACCGTATTTACGCCCGTGGCCTTGATATATTTTGGCACATTCGCTGCGGCACCCCGTGGAAAGCCGATAATTGGCGCATTGGGTATTTCTGCCCGCACTTTATTGATCAACTTAACCGTTGGCGCAATCACATAGCTATCAAACGCCACCTCATCAAGATTAAGCGCCCAGCTCTCAAAAATCTGCACCACATCGGCCCCGGCCTTAAGCTGTGCCACCAAATAGCGCGCGCTGGCCTCCACCAAAATATCCATCAATTCTGAAAACGCGTCAGGATGCTGCAGCGCAAACAAACGGGCCGCAGCTTGGTCAGGTGATCCCTTGCCCCCGATCATATAGGTGGCCACAGTCCAGGGCGCACCACAAAACCCAATCAAGGTCTTGTCATCATCGATGGTAGACCGAAGGCCAGCAACCGTTTCCAGAACAGGGTTGAGGTGATCCAACACCTTGTCCACGGACAATGACTTCACATCATCCATACCCTCTAAAGGTTCAAGCAAAGGCCCCTCACCTGGCTGAAAGCGCACAGACTGTCCCAAAGCATCTGGAATGACCAAAATATCAGAAAACAAAATGGCTGCATCCAAATCAAAACGTCGCAAAGGCTGTAAGCTGACCTCGATCGCCTTTTCTGGCGTATAGCACAGATCTAAAAACCCTTTGGTCGATGCGCGAACTTCACGATATTCAGGCAAATAACGTCCAGCTTGCCGCATGATCCACATGGGGGGCACATCAAATTTCTGTCCTAATACACATTGAAGCAGTTTGCGGTCGGTCAATCGGTCCACCTTTTCCCTATAAATCTAATAGATAAGAGTCTTATTCTTTCTTCTTTTTCTTCTTGTCTGTGTTTTGCAGGAATTCTTTGTTTCCCACAAGTCCCATCCACATGCGGCACTTGGCCCCGCCATTGTTGAGGAAATTATTGCTGTTCAACTGCCAAAAGTTAACGAAAGGTAAATTTTGCCCGTTAACAAAGGATTAATGGTTAAAAATGGGTTACCGCATAACAGGTGGAAAAGCTGTGCACAAATCGGGTACAGTTTTGAATAAGGAGTCTTATGCCCGAAATCCACATTCTTCTTAAACATTTCTTAACCATGGCAAAAGCTGTGCACGAAATTTGGGCCAATGGTGAAAAACAATTGCATTACCTCCCGCATCAGCGGGTTAGAGGGTCTTTCACACACTTGCCCACAGCCTTCCGGGGATAACTGAGTAAGTATATGAAAAATAGCATTATTTTGGCTTCTAAAAGTACGTTCCGCGTCCAATTATTGCGCAATGCGGGCGTTCAATTCGAGGTAATCCCAGCCCTTGTGGATGAACGTGCGATTGAACGGGACCACCAAATTGCCAAGCTGGACCAAGTGGCGCGCACGGCCCATTTGGCAGCGGCAAAAGCCTTTGCCGTGGCACAAAAACATCCGGATAGATTTGTAATCGGCGCCGATCAGACCATTATGTTGGGGCAAAGCCCTTTGCACAAACCCCGCGATATGGGTCATTTGCGTCAACAATTGAAAATGATGCGCGGCAAAACCCATCGGTTGGTGAGTGCGGCCGTCATTGCCAAAAATAACCAAATTCTGGCTGAAACCAGCCAAACGGTTAAGCTGACCATGCGCGACTTTAGCGATCAAGAGATGGAAAAAAACCATTGAATTGTCAGGAGAAACCCTATTGCAATGCGCTGGTGGCTATCAATTAGAGGGACCAAGCGTGCAATTGTTTGAAAAAATCGAAGGCGATTATTTCACGGTGCTTGGTCTGCCGCTTTTGCCGCTTCTAAAAGCACTTCGTACTGTAAAGGCCCAGTAAATGACTGATACAAAACACGCTTTCGTGACCGGCACCCCGATCAAACACTCAAAATCACCTCGGGTACACAGCTATTGGCTGCAAAAATATGGACTTGAGGGCCGTTATGAGGCGGTGGAGACCGACGAGACTAGCTTGCAGGAATTATTCGCTGCGGTGCGCACTGGTGAATGGCAGGGCGGTAACATCACCCTGCCTCACAAGCAATTGGCGTTTGAACTGTGTGATCAACTGACCGACATGGCCCGCAAAATCGGCGCGGTCAACACCATTTGGCAAAAGGGCGGGCAAATTTTTGGCGACAATACAGATGGTTATGGCTTTCTGGCCAACCTCGATGACCAGGTGCCTGAATGGGATCAGCACAAAAATGTCGCCATCGTTTTGGGCGCTGGCGGCGCGGCCCGGGCCATCCTTAATGCGCTTGTGGAAAAGGGCTTTGAAAAAAATCTATCTGCTCAACCGTACCCTTGCGCGGGCAGAAGAACTAGCCGATCAAATCGATGGGCTAATCGAAGCGCAACCCCTTGATAAATTTAATGAACTGGCGGTCGGTGCAGACTTTGTCGTCAACACCAGTTCCATCGGCATGAACGGCACAAGATTTGAAGACCTCCATGTGGATAAATTGCCCAACACAGCTTTGGTGACCGACATCGTCTATACGCCGCTGATGACGCCCTTGCTGCACGAAGCGCAGGAGCACGGCCTGCACGTGGCCACCGGATTGGGCATGTTGCTGCACCAAGCCGTGCCCGGCTTTGAGCGTTGGTTTGGCAAAACGCCTGAAGTGGATCGGGATCTGTTTCTTTATATTCAGGGCGAGGTTGAAAATGGTTGATCCGCAAAAACCCGTGGTGCTGGGCTTAACCGGCTCCATCGCCACCGGTAAATCCACCGTCGCCAAAATGTTCGCAAAGCGCAACATCCCGATCTATGACGCCGACAAGGCCGTGCATGAGCTTTATGCCGATGACGCGGTGGCACCGATGCGAGCGCTGTTTCCTGATGCGATTATTGATGGCAAAATTGACCGGGCGGCCCTATCGAAACAAGTGTTAGGCCATCCCGAAAATCTCGCGAAACTGGAAGCGCTCATTCACCCGATGGTGCAGCAAAAAATGCATCAGTTTTTGGATCAAGCTGCTGAAAAAAAATGAAAAATTGGCGATATTGGAAATTCCCTTACTGTTTGAAACAGGCAAATCCTACCCCACCGATTTTGTGGCCGTGACCTTTTGTGCGCCAGAAATTCAAAAACAACGGGCGCTGGCCCGTGATGGCATGACCGAAGAAAAATTCGATGCAATCGTTGCGCGGCAAATGCCGCAAAGTGAAAAGCGTCAACGGGCCGATTTTGAAATTGATACCGGCACCAGCCTCGATCAAACGCAATCGGCTGTGGATGAGATCATCAGCGCTTGTTTGGCCGCCAAACCCGACTAAAATGGCGCAACCTAAACGCAGTGATCGGGACGAGTGCTTTGAAACGCGAAATTGTGCTGGATACAGAAACCACAGGCTTGAGCCCCTCGACGGGTGACCGTTTGGTGGAGATCGGGTGCGTCGAGCTGATCAATCACATCCCCACGGGCAAAAACTACCACGTCTATTGCAACCCCCAGCGGGATATGCCGGAAGAGGCCTTCAGGGTCCATGGCCTTGGCAATGAGTTTTTGGCCGACAAGCCGCTGTTTAAGGATGTGGCCGACGATTTTTTTGGACTTTGTGGGTGATTCGGTGTTGGTCATCCACAATGCACCTTTTGATATGGGCTTTTTGCAAGCTGAATTGGAATGGGCCAAGAAAAGGCGACTTGAAAACGAAGTGATCGATACGGTTGTGCTCGCACGCAAGAAGCACCCCGGTGCCCGCGTCAATCTCGACGCACTGTGTCGACACTACGGAATTGATAATGCGCGCCGCACCTTGCATGGCGCGTTGCTCGACAGTGAAATATTGGCTGAAGTCTATCTGGAGCTGATTGGCGGCCGTCAAGTTGGCCTTTCATTGGCGGCACAGTCTCAAGATGAGGACAATGCGGGCAAAATCATAAAAAAAGAGGCCGCGCGTCAACGCCCGGCCCCTTTGCCATCTCGTCTCAGTGAAGAGCAACTTCAGCGCCACAAGGATTTTGTCCTTCACATGAATGAAGAGGCCTTGTGGGCCAAATATTGGTCTTAACCAAATTAGTTTGGCTTGGCTTCGCCATTTTGCTGCTGTTGCTGCGCTGCAGCTTCCAGATTCTGACGGTAAATCGATGAGAAATCCACCGGTTCCATCAACAGCGGCGGGAAACCACCGCTCTGGGTAACTGTTGCCAACAATTGACGCGCAAATGGGAAGATCAAGCGCGGGCACTCAATCATCACCAAAGGATGCAACTGATTTTCTGGGAAGTTCTTGATTGAGAACAAGCCGCCATACACCAATTCAACGCTGAACAACACTTTGTTGTCGCGTTCTGCTTTGGCATTGATGGTCAGTTCAACCGCATAAAGCTCGTCCTGCTGCTTTTGTGCGCCCACATTGATAGAAATACCAATCTGCGGGGCTTCGCCAGCGCCGAGTGATGCTGGGGCATTTGGATTCTCAAAGCTCAAATCTTTGATGTACTGCCCAACAATATTGAGTGAAGGCGCAGGTTGATCACCTGCTGCTGCTGCTTTGTTTTCTTCTTCGGCCATGTTCCTGCCCATTTTGTTTTAAATTAATCGAACAAGTGGCTATCACTTTTAGGCGAAGACGACAAGAAGTCTGCAGCAGGCGATGGTTCGGCGATAATCAGCGCTCGTCATCGCGCCAATGATCGCGTTCTAGATCGATTACATCTTCTTTGTCGCGGCGATGAAAATCGTCATCTTGCGGTCTTTGTTGGTAAGATTGGTATGATGTCGCTGACACAATTTTCACCCGCTTGCGCAACTCGGTGAACAATGTTTGGCGCACCAAAGGCACAAAAAGCGAAAAGCCAACAGCATCGGTGAAAAAGCCAGGGGTCAGCAACAAGGCGCCAGCAATGGCCAGCATCACGCCATCGACAATCTCTTGCGCCGGAAAGCCGCCCGCATTGAGCTTGTTTTGGATAGAAAACAAAACCGACATGCCTTGCTGTCGCAACAAGAACGACCCCAAAACGGCTGTGAAGACAATGCCGCCCATGGTCCACCAAAACCCAATCAGGCCGCCAAGGGCGACAAAAATGGCAATTTCAATGATGGGCACCACCACAAACAGGGCAAATAAAATCCGGGACAAGGTCAATCCTTTTCAGCGTTCATGTGACAAAATGACATTTCTTTGGCCAATCAATGGTCTCAAAGCTGGCCATAAGCGTATCTTGACATATATATAGGGAGAAACAATGAAATTGCGAGCGCGCCAAGGCGCATGACGAGGCAAATATGCAAGACTTTTTAGATCCAACCACCCTTATCTTTCTGATTATTGCTGTGGTTGTGCTGTTCCGGCTTCGGTCTGTATTGGGCACACGCACCGGAGAAGAACGCCCGCCATACGAGCAACAAGATAAAAATGACAAAGAAAACACTGCCGATAATGAAAGTGCCCGCGAAAAAGACGCTGGCAATGTCATTGATTTGGGCCGTCGCGAAACCAGCAATAATTCAAAACCACAACTGGACGCTCAAAAACGCCGTTTGAAAACCGAAGCTGAGATTGAGCGCATTGCGAAAGACAAACCAACAGTAGCAAAAGGCTTGCAAGAGCTGGCAGATTTGGATCGTGACTTCTCACCAAAACAATTTCTTGATGGTGCAATTTCTGCCTATGAAATGATTGTGGTGGCGTTTGCGCAGGGCGATAAGAAAACCCTGAAAATGCTGCTGGACCGTTCAATTTATGACGAGTTCGAACAAGCCATTAATGAACGCGAAGCTCAGGGTCAAACCAACCAGTTCACCTTTGTCGGGTTTAAAAATGTCGATATTGTCGACGTGGAATTTGAAGGCAAAGATGCGCTGGTGACCATTGATTATCGGGCGCAAGTTGTCAGCGCGGTGCGCGACAAGTCGGGTGAAGTGGTCGAAGGGGATCTCGAGGCAATTGTTGATATTGCTGATGAGTGGACCTTTGCACGTCCCATCAAATCACGCGATCCAAACTGGAAACTGGTCCGCACCGATCAGTTGGACTGATTGATGGCGCGCGGTGGTAAAAAAACAGGCACAAGATTTGGGCGATTGGCATTTATGGACCGAGGTGACTCGGTCCGTTTCGCCCTTAAAGCCTGAAAAAAAATGCAATCTTTGCGCAAAATCACCCCGCCGGACACGACCGAAAAACTCAAGAGCAAAAAGCAAAATCTAAAGGCCAGCGCGGCACAAAATGCCGCTGGCAAACGCGAGTGGGCACCCCTGGTGCCGCACACGCCGCACCAGCAATCCTCGGCGCAACCGCATATAAATTCGGTTATGCGCGCCAGGGTGAGTGAAAAGCGCATTGATGCCAAAACCAAACGCAGGCTCACCCGCGGCCGCACGCCAATCGATGCAACGCTGGATTTGCACGGCATGCGCCAGCACGAGGCGCATGGGGCGTTAAGTCATTTTGTTGCCAGTGCTTTTGCCCGTGGTCGACGCAATTTATTGGTGATCACCGGCAAGGGCGTACGCCGCACAGATTTTGCGCAATTTGAGCAAAAGGGCGTGCTGCGCTATCGTGTACCACAATGGTTGGACGAGCCGCACATGCGCCCCATGATTGCTGGGGTTGAAGGTGCAGGCCAGTCACACGGTGGAGAAGGTGCACTTTATATCAGGTTGAAACGGAACTCAAAATGACCCCTCTCGGCGCAAAAATGCGCCAAATGCGGCGCGATCGGAAAATCACGCTCAAGCAGATGGCGGCAGATCTGAATGTCTCTAGTGCCTATTTATCGGCGCTTGAGCACGGCCATCGCGGCAAGCCAACCTGGTATATGCTGCAGCGCATAATCGCCTATTTTAACGTCATTTGGGATGAAGCTGAGGAACTGCAACGTTTGGCGGATCTCTCCGACCCCAAAATTACAATTGATACGGCGGGACTTGATCCCAAAGCGACAACCCTGTCGAACAGGTTGGCACAAAACATAAACTCTCTCGAACCCGCAGACTTGGAGTTTTTGATTCAAGAAGTCGAACAAAGGGGCGCACGGGCCCGCGCGAAAAAGAGCTGAATATGATCCGGTTTGCGAAACGCACCGTAAACTAGATCAAACCCTTTTTTTGTATCTGTGGTCGATATTGGCCAAAGGTGAGGATAGATGACCGACGCGCACCGCAACATCAGCGCTCAAACCCTTGAATATCTAATTGGTCGCACCGCGCTTGGCGACAAATCTGCCTTTTCCGAACTGTATTCTATGATGGCGCCGAAACTTTTTGGTGTTTGCTTCCGTATCACAAGGGAGAAGCAAGAAGCAGAGGACGTGCTTCAAGACGCATTTGTGAAGATCTGGCAAAAATCCGACCAATATGCCATGGGTCGGGCGACACCAGTGGCGTGGCTTTCAACAATCGTGCGCAATCAAGCGATTGATCGTGTGCGGGCGAGAGGGAAGCCAACAGAACAAATTGATGATCATTTTGATCTTCCCGATGCTGAGCCGTCACCGGAACAGCAAACAATTTCGGGTCAAGTCGCGAAGCAAATCGACCTTTGCCTTGGGCAATTGAAACAAGATCACGCCCAATGTGTGCGCCGCACCTATTTGGCCGGGTGGTCTTATCAGCAGGCAGCTGATGAATTGAAAGTGCCGATCAACACGGTTAAAACTTGGATTCGTCGCTCGCTACTGTCGCTAAAGGAATGTCTGGGAAATGAGCAATAGCGTGAACAAAACGGATCTGACAGAAAAAGAGCGATGGCTGGCAGCTGAGTACGCCATGGGCGTATTGGACCAAAGTGAGCTGGCAGAAGCAAACGCGCTTTATGATCAAAGTATGGGTTTTCGGCACGAAGTTGATGTTTGGTCTTCACGGCTTGCGCCGATGCTCGACGATGTCGAACCGCAAATGCCATCAGCTGCAGTTTGGTCGCAAATCGAGAAGCGCTTGGGGCTGGTCGAATCGGCGAAAGAAACCAAGGGCTTTGCGGCTTGGTGGCAGAGCGTGAATTTGTGGCGCGGCTTGAGTGTGGGCACCAGTGCCGTGGCGGCGATTGCGCTTGCCATGTTGATCTATGGTGGCCCGTTGGCCCCAACCCAGCCCACTTTAACGACACAGGAACTTGTGGCGACGCTCACCAGCGAAGGCACAAGCCCGGCCATGGTGGCACGGCTGGATCGCACCAAACGCCAAATGACGATATTGACCGCCATGCAATCAAGTGCGGAGCATGATCATGAATTATGGTTGGTGCCGGCAGAAGGTAATCCGGTTTCAATTGCACTGGTCGAATCACAAGGCACCACCACACTGGATTTGGACGAGGCAATGCTGGCACAATTGAATGAAGGGGCGACGTTCGCCATTTCAGTTGAACCGCTTGGCGGCTCGCCAACTGGGTTGCCCACAGGCCCCGTGATTGCGTCTGGGCAATTGCGCACCATTTAAGTGTCGACCAGGATTTGACAAGAATTTAGGCCGGATTGGGTGTTGCCCTTCCGGCCTTTTTTATGTGGGAGCCAAGCGCAGCATCATTTTTTTCAGTCTTTTTTTCAGCAGATAACTATCTGAAATATTTGCATAAAATAAAAATTTTTCGAAAAAGTCCAATTTTCTGAAACAAAGCTGAATACCCCCCCGTATCTGCAGTAACCCTTTTGATGAGGGTGAACAAAAACAACGGAGAGGTAATCATGCTTAAATCAATTTTGAAAACATCATCAGCCCTATTTGTAGCGACATCCATCGGTCTTGCGTCAGCTGGCGCAGCCTTTGCCATGGACGAAAACCCAATGGTGGGTGGCGCAGCTATGTTTGCTGACAAAAACATCGTTGAGAATGCTGTGAATTCAGCAGATCACACAACATTGGTAGCTGCCGTAAAAGCTGCCGGTCTCGTAGAGACATTGCAAAGTGAAGGTCCATTCACAGTGTTTGCCCCAACCAATGCGGCGTTTGCTGCTTTGCCTGAAGGCACAGTGGAGACATTGTTGAAGCCTGAAAACAAAGACATGCTGACCAAAGTGCTGACAGCACACGTGGTTGCAGGTGATGTGAAAGCTGCAGATTTGATCAAAATGATCGAAGACAATGGCGGCACATACAACTTCACAGCTGTGAGCGGCGATGCGTTGACCGCACAGTTGAACGACGGCAACGTCTACATCATTGACGAAAACGGCAATGCGGCCAAAGTCACCATTGCTGATGTGAACCAGTCAAACGGTGTGATCCACGTCGTGAATTCAGTTTTGGTTCCTAAATAAGCTTATCGTGAGCGTTGGGTTGGCCTTCGGGCCAGCCCAATTTCCACCCCCAATTTAAGGAGTTACGCAAATGTCTAATGAAACCAACAATGAACGTCGCGGATTTTTGAAGAAAATCGGACTGGGTCTGGGGGCATTTGCAGTCGCTGGAGCGGGCGCCGGTACCTATTTTTGGCGCAGTGGCGACCAGGCAACGGCAAACGATCAGGGCGAGTTTGAAATTACCCGTACACCTGAAGAATGGAAATCCATTCTAACTGAAAATGAGTTTGCTGTTTTACGGCAAGAACAGACCGAGCGTCCTTATACGTCCGATCTGTTGGAAGAAAAACGTACCGGCATCTATCATTGTGCCGGCTGTGATCAGGCGGTTTACCCGGCCGACACGAAATATGACAGTAAGACAGGCTGGCCAAGTTTTTGGGCGCCCGTAAATGAGGCCGCCATTGGCACCAAGCCAGACAACTCCCTGTTTGCGATGCGCACAGAAGTGCACTGCAGTCGCTGCGGTGGGCACTTAGGCCATATCTTTGATGATGGCCCCCAACCTACAGGCAAGCGCCATTGCCTTAACGGGATCGCACTTAACTTTAAAGCAGCGTAAAAATTTCAGGGTCAATCTCAATCCTCCAAAATCAGGAAAAGTTTCTTTCCCTTATTGGCCCCAATGACCGATGCCACCCGCCCCCCGGCAATCGGTCCGACAAAGCGCCTCTGGTTCAGTCCGGGGGCGCTTTTTCTTGTGGAAAACGTATTGAGGCACAATGGGAAAATGCGGATATCACCCAGAATTGACACGTAAGTGGTTGAAACTATTGCTCACAAAAACGTTACAAATCTTAAATGATCGGATCTCGATCCCGTGCCGTTTCTTATCCGACCGTTGGCCAGCGGATGGAAACTTTTTAACTGGAGAGAAACATCATGCTAAAATCAATCTTGAAAACTTCATCCGCTGTATTCGTTGCAATGTCGCTCGGCTTTGCCGCTGCCCCCGCTTTGGCCGATGGCCACGGCGCGAAAATGAACATTGTTGAAACAGCCATCTCATCTGACGCCCACACAACACTGGTCGCCGCTGTACAAGCTGCAGGCCTGGTTGAAACTTTGCAAGGCGATGGCCCATTCACTGTGTTCGCCCCAACCAATGACGCGTTTGCCGCTTTGCCTGAAGGCACAGTCGACACATTGTTGATGCCAGAAAACAAAGACATGCTGACAAAAGTACTAACAGCCCACGTTGTGGCCGGTGATGTACGCGCAGCTGACTTGATTGCAGCGATCGAAGCCAATGGCGGCTCATATGAATTTGAAGCGCTAAGCGGCGACACTCTGAAAGCCGAAATTCGTGATGGCAATGTGTTCATCATCGACGAAAACGGCAATGCCGGTCAGGTGACTGCAGCTGACTTGGCACAAACCAACGGTGTGATCCACGTCGTGAACGCCGTTTTGGTACCAAAATAAGCTTTTGATATGCCGATGTCAGTTGTCGGTTGGCATTCTTGTCCAGCCCCTTCTTCCCCATCCATAGAGCACTGACAAAGGCTAGAACGCCTGATCATCGATCAGGGCGTTTTCTTTTGGTTCATCGATAGTTGGTCTAAAACGATTAAAGAATAAACCGGCTCAAATCAGTATCCTCTGCAAGCTCACCAACCGCTTTGCGCACATAGGCACCATCAATTTCGATGGTTTCGCCGCTCTTGTCTGGGGCATTGAATGAAATGTCTTCCAGCAATTTTTCCATCACGGTTTGCAAGCGACGCGCGCCGATATTTTCAATTTTGGCGTTGATCGCCACCCCAAGCTCGGCAATTGCATCAATTGCATCATCTTTGAAATCCAGGGTCACGCCTTCGGTGCCCATTAGGGCCACATATTGCTTGATCAGGCTGGCGTCCGTGTCATTGAGAATCCGTACAAAATCCTCATGGGTGAGGGCGCGCAATTCAACGCGAATCGGCAACCGCCCTTGCAGCTCTGGCAACAGATCCGATGGCTTTGCCACATGGAATGCGCCCGACGCGATAAACAGAATATGATCCGTTTTCACAGGGCCATGTTTGGTGGAAACCGTCGTGCCCTCAATCAGGGGCAGCAGGTCACGTTGCACGCCTTCGCGGCTGACTTCACCGCCACCTGATCGGCCATCCTTGACGCAGATCTTGTCGATTTCGTCCAGAAATACGATGCCGTGATTTTCCACCAGCTCAATCGCCTCGGCCACGATTTTGTCTTGATCAAGCAGCTTGTCGGCTTCTTCATTGATCAGCAATTCATAGCTGTCGACCACTTTTACGGTGCGCTTCACGCCCTTTTGGTTGAAGCTTTGCCCAGCATATCGCTAAGATCAATCATGCCCATTTGCGCGCCCGGCATTCCCGGCATATCAAACATCGGCGAGCCAGATTGACCCGTCAGCTCCACCTCGATTTCTTTGTCGTCGAGCTCGTTATTGCGCAGCTTTTGCCGATAGCTGTCGCGCGTGGCCGGGCTGGCAGATTTGCCCACCAACGCGTCCAAAACCCGCTCTTCGGCCTGCAAATGCGCCTTGGCCTGCACTTCCTTGCGCTTCTTTTCCTTCAAAAGCCCGATCCCGGCTTCCACAAGGTCGCGCACAATTTGCTCCACATCGCGGCCCACATAGCCCACTTCGGTGAATTTGGTGGCTTCCACTTTCACAAAAGGCGCTTGCGCCAACCGCGCCAACCGACGCGAAATCTCGGTTTTACCAACGCCGGTTGGCCCGATCATCAAAATGTTCTTTGGGCTGACTTCTTGGCGCATTTCTGCATCCAATTGCTGGCGGCGCCAGCGATTGCGCAGGGCCACGGCCACCGCACGTTTGGCGTCTTTTTGGCCCACAATATAGCGGTCCAACTCGGAAACGATCTCACGGGGAGAAAAGCTCAATTCACTCATCATTTTTCCTTCCGGTGCCTTGGGCCAGAGCCCTATAAGAAGCGCACCATCAAATCTTCATCATAATAATGACCATCATACAAAATGGCCTTGGGCGCGGTGCCAAACCGCTCAAACCCGAGCTTGCGATAGGTCTTTTGTGCCGCCTGATTGTCCACCGTGACGCAAAGGGTGATTTGCTCAACGCCATCTTTTTTGGCGTCATCACATATGGTTTCAATCATTTGCGCCATCATGCCCTTGCCCCGCGCAACGGGACGGGCATAAACTGCGAATAAAGTGGCCGTGTGCCGCACATTCGCGCCCTTACCGCGGGCGTAAGCGGCCACAGCCATCAATTCATCGGCCTCAAATGCGCCATAGGCATTTAAATCGGTCAGCCAGCTTTCAAAAAAGCTGATTGGCTGGTCGACGACGTTTTCAAGCCCCGAACCAAAGGCAGCAGGGTGATCACGAAAGCATTGAATGCGAATGTCGCGAAAGGCGGGCGCATCTTTGGCAGTGAGGCGGCGGATTAAGACCATCAATCGTCCAAATCAATGGTTTCGACAGTGAGGCTCTCATTGGTGTAAACACAAATTTCTGCCGCGATTTTCATGGACCGCCGTGCGACCTCTTCTGCGTCATAATCTGTGTCCATCAAGGCGCTGGCAGCAGCCAAAGCATAATTGCCGCCTGAACCAATGCCCATCACCCCGCTATCAGGGGAAAGCACATCGCCGGTGCCGGTCAAAACAAGGCTGGTTGATTTGTCCGCAACAATCATCATGGCTTCCAACCGCCGCAAATAGCGGTCAGTCCGCCAATCTTTCGCCAATTCCACGCAAGCGCGCATCAATTGATCCGGATATTGTTCGAGTTTGGCCTCCAAACGCTCAAACAGCGTGAAGGCATCGGCAGTTGCGCCTGCAAATCCAGTGATCACTTTGCCGCCTGCCAAGCGCCGTACTTTACGCGCGCCATGTTTAATCACAGTTGGTCCAAGTGAGACTTGACCGTCACCAGCAACAACAACTTTGTTGCCTTTGCGCACGGTCAAAATAGTGGTTCCCCGCCATCCGGCAGAACCTTGTTGGTTTTCTGGCATATAATCGTCTCCGTTATTCCAACCCCATATTTAAGAGTTTGGATCGGGATTACAATCATTGTGAGGCAACCTTTTGACCCTTTGTCGACCTTCCCCATTTCGATTCAACCTGATAAGAGGAAGGGGAAAATCGGCATCAAAGCCTGAATGGATGGGCCACAAGGCAGATGTCGCGCCGATTAATTCGAGGGGCATTTTTATGCGCAGTGCAAAAATTTCTCGCAAGACCAACGAAACCGATATTGCGGTTGAGGTGAATTTGGACGGGCAGGGCACCGCCAACATTCAAACCGGCATCGGCTTTTTGGATCATATGCTGGATCAAATTGCCCGCCATGGATTGATGGACATCGCCATCAAAGCCAAAGGCGATTTGCACATTGATATGCACCACACGGCAGAAGATGTGGGCATTGCCCTTGGCCAAGCGGTGAAAGAGGCGCTGGGCGACAAAAAAGGTATTCGCCGCTACGCGTCTTGTGATTTGCCGATGGATGAGGCTTTATCTCGCGTGGCGCTGGATATTTCTGGGCGCCCCTTTTTGGTGTGGCAGGTTGAGTTTTCCCGCGACAAGGTGGGCGATATGGACACGGAACTGTTTCAAGAATGGTTTCAGGCTTTCGCCATGAATGCGGGCATCACGCTGCATGTGCGCAATGAATATGGCTCCAACAATCACCATATTGCCGAAAGTTGCTTTAAGGCGCTGGCGCGGGCTTTGCGCGATGCAGTGGAAATTGATCCCAAGCTTGAAGGGCGCATCCCTTCAACCAAGGCGCTCTATAGAGGAGCACGCGCATGCGGCTATATTCAATCTATGAAAAAAAATGATCGATGGCGAGCAAGAGCTGGTCGTGGTGCCCGACAAATTCTCGTGGTTTGCGGCGCTGCTCACCCCAGTCTGGTGCCTTGTGCATCTGATGTGGCTTGAGCTGCTGGCCTATGTGGGCGTGGCGTTTATCCTTGGTTTTGTCACCTTCTTTGTTGGCGAAGACGCGGCCTGGTGGATCGGCATTCTGGTGGCCATTCTTATCGGTTTAGAAGCAGGGTCAATTCGGGGACGCTTTTTGGAGCGTAAAAACTATGTGCTGAAAGCGATTGTGCCTTCTTCGTCCAGCGAAGACGCGGCCTATCGCTATACCGCCACGCGTGTTTTTGCGCAACGACAGGAGCCAAAGCAGCAGCCTGCTGCGCCGATGTCGCCCTTCGCGGAGACGCAAAATCTATGAGTGAAAAAAATCATCATTGTCGATTATGGCGCAGGCAATTTAAAGTCGGCCCATAAGGCGGTGGAACGTGCCGCGCAATCGGCCAGTGGCACCTTCGATGTGAAAGTCTCTGACCGGGTTGAGGATGTGCAGCAAGCCGACCGGATCATGCTGCCCGGCGTCGGCGCTTTTGCCGATTGTCGCAACGCCCTGTTTGGGCTTGAGGGCATGGTTGAGGCTCTTACGACGCACGCCATTGAAAAGGCAAAACCCTTTCTGGGTATTTGTGTGGGCATGCAATTGCTGGCCACCAAAGGCTTGGAAAAGCAGGTGACTGAAGGCTTGGGCTGGATTCCGGGAACGGTGGAATTTCTGGCGCCGAACGATCCGACATTGAAAGTCCCGCACATGGGGTGGAACAATCTAACCTTGCAGCGCCCACACCCGGTGTTTGACCATATGGACGGGCATCCGCACGCCTATTTTGTCCATTCCTATCACTATCTAGCCGACAATCCGGAGCATGTGATTGCAACCTTCGATTATGGCGGCACCCATGTGGCCGCGATCGGTCGGGACAATATTGTCGCCAGCCAGTTCCACCCGGAGAAATCGCAAGCGGTGGGCCTCACCATGATTGAAAATTTCCTCAATTGGAAAATATAAAGTCACGAAAGACGAGTTGATGATCCTTTTTCCCGCCATTGATTTGAAAGACGGTAAATGCGTGCGCCTGCAAAAAGGCGACATGGATAAAGCCACCATTTTCAATGATGATCCTGTTGACCAGGCCCAGCAATTTGCAGCCCAGGGGTTCAAATATCTGCATATGGTTGATCTCAATGGCGCGTTTGCTGGCGAGAGCGTCAATGGCGACCCGGTGGAAAAAAAATCATCCGCGACGTGGATATGCCCGTGCAATTGGGCGGCGGTATCCGCACGTTAGACCATATCAAAGCTTGGCTCGATCGGGGCCTGAGCCGCGTCATTCTCGGCACCATCGCCGTGCGCGACCCGGATTTGGTCTATAAGGCTTGTGAGCTTTATCCCGGCAAAATCGCTGTCGGCATTGATGCCCGCGGCGGCAAGGTCGCTGTGGAAGGCTGGGCCGAAACCTCAGAACTTGATGTGATCGAACTGGCGCAAAAATTTGAAGGCGCGGGCGTGGCCGCGATTATCTTTACCGATATTGACCGCGATGGCATCCTCACCGGCATCAATTGGGACGCCACATTGGAATTGGCGAAAGCCACCAAAATTCCGGTAATCGCCTCAGGCGGCCTCGCTTCCATGGACGACATCAAGATGATGATCAAGCCCGAGATGCAGGTCCTCGAGGGCGCAATTTCTGGCCGCGCGCTGTATGATGGCCGCATTGATGTCAATAAAGCTTTGGAGATGTTGAAATAATGCTAGGAGTGGCCCACTTGTGTTATCCTACCTGATCCGATCATTCCTTCTTATCTGCATGCTTGCCTTTTGGCAGTTGACGGTTGTGTCGTCGATCGAGGATGTTCTTGAAAATGCGAGCTGTGGAGACTGGAAAAGGGCTAGTCCATCGTGCTTAGGACCAAACGAAGAATTGGCGAATTTTCTGTTATCCCAATCATTGTCTGTTGGCCTCTCGACAATCCTATCACTTAGCTTGGCATTTGTTTTGCTAATTCTATTGGTCGCGCGCAGTATTAAATATTGGCAAAAAAGCAATATCCCGAGGAAGATGGCGATGGGTGTTGGGGTTCAAGCAAACATATTCAACTTTACATTTGTCGCATTGTTGATTGTTTCATTTTTGTTTTATGTCTCTGTATGGTTTTTATAAAGAGTAATAAAATAGAGTACCTTGAAATCTATAACACAGTGTCAAATGCGGCGTGGTTTCAATGGTTCAATTCGATCGGGCTGAATATTGGAATCCCAATAGGGTTGTCTATTGTGGCGTTCCGACAAATAGAAACGATAAAGAACGAAAAATGCCCATGACTGCCAAGACACTGATAAAACACGTCCTTGTACTGGGTATTATCATTATTGTTGGTGCTGGTCCCTTCTTGCTGGCGCTAAACGCAGGTTTGGTTGCGCAAGTCGATGGCTGCACTTTGCACAAGGGTTTCGTCAATCTTTGTGTTATTTGGGGCGCTGATCGGGGCGAAATGCTTTACACAATGGGCATGATGGTCTGGTACAGTTTTTACATATTTCCGCTGGCTTCGTTGGCCTTTATGGCGTGGCTGGTCGTGTTGATCATACATCTGATGCGCCGTGCCTTAAGAAAGGACCCTGGTTCAAATGCTTAAAACCCGTCTTATCCCCTGCCTCGACGTGAAGGACGGTCGCGTCGTCAAAGGCGTCAATTTTGTCGATTTGGTGGATGCGGGTGATCCCGTGGAAGCTGCCATCGCCTATGATGCCGCCGGGGCCGACGAACTTTGTTTTCTCGACATTACAGCTAGCCATGAAGACCGCGACACCATTTATGATGTCGTCGCCCGCACGGCGGAGCATTGCTTTATGCCGGTCACGGTTGGGGGTGGTATTCGCACGGTTGAAGATATTCGCAAACTGCTTTTGTCGGGCGCCGATAAAGTATCGATTAATTCCGCGGCCGTGCGCGACCCAGACTTTATCAACCGCGCGGCCGACAAATTTGGCGATCAATGCATTGTCGTGTCAGTGGACGCGAAATCGGCGCATAAAGAGGGCGAAACCCCGCGCTGGGAAATTTTCACCCATGGGGGCCGCAACGCCACGGGCATTGATGCGATCGAATTTGCCACTGATATGGTCAAACGCGGGGCCGGGGAGCTGCTGGTGACCTCCATGGACCGGGACGGGACCAAAATCGGTTTTGACCTCGAATTGACCCGCACCATTGCGGACGCGGTTTCAGTGCCTGTTGTTGCCTCCGGCGGCGTTGGCAATCTCGATCATTTGGTCGACGGGGTAAAAATTGGCCACGCCAGTGCTGTTTTGGCCGCGTCAATTTTCCACTTCGGCACCTATACCATTGGCGAGGCCAAAACCTATATGGCCGAGCACGGTGTGCCGACAAGATTGGATGAATAAATGAGCTTTGATCTAAAAGCGCTGGAACGCATCATCGCGGAAAAAGCCGATGCATCAGCGGAAAAATCCTATACGGCACAATTGTTGGCCAATGGCGGCGAGCGCGCCGCCAAGAAATTGGGCGAAGAGGCAGTGGAAACCGTCATCGCCGCCATCAAAGGCGATCGGGAAGAGCTTAAAGCCGAAGGTGCTGACCTTTTGTATCATTTACTTGTGGTGCTGAAAGCTCACAATATCAGCCTTGAAGAGGTGGAGGCGGTGTTGGCCGCGCGCACCCAGCAATCGGGTTTAGAGGAAAAGGCGAGCCGCGCCGAATAGGGGGAAGAGCCATGAATCCGTTGTCTTTAGGGCCTGATTTGTCGCCATATCACGAATTCACCACTGCACAATGGGCCGCGCTGCGCGACGGCGAGCCGATGACATTAGATATGGACGATTTGAAGCGCTTGCGCGCCCTCAATGACCCCATTGCGCTGGGCGAGGCAGAACAAATCTATCTCCCGATGACGCGGCTTTTGGCTTATTACGTTGAGGCCATTCAGGGCCTGCACAGTGCGGCGAGCAAGTTCTTGCAGCAAAATGGCGACAAATCTCCCTTTATCATCGGTGTGGCGGGGTCGGTTTCTGTTGGCAAATCCACAACGGCGCGCATTCTGCATGCGCTGTTGCAGCGCTGGCCTTCCTCGCCAAAGGTCGATTTGGTGACCACCGATGGGTTTTTGTTGCCCAACGCAGAGTTGGAAAAGCGCGGCCTGATGGAGAAAAAGGGTTTTCCGGAAAGCTATGATCGCCCGGCCTTTTTGAAGTTTCTGGCTTCGATCAAGGCAGGCAAACCCAATGTGAAGGCCCCGACCTATTCGCACCTTGTTTATGACGTTGTGGCCGGTGAGGAAATCACCGTCGACCGCCCTAATATATTGATTGTTGAAGGCTTGAACATCTTGCAGCCGGGTGACTTACCCCGCGATGGCCGCCCGATTTTGTTCGCATCAGATTTTATCGATTTTTCCATCTATATCGACGCCGCCGAACGCGATTTGCGTCAATGGTATGTGGAGCGGTTTTTGCAGTTGCGCGAAACCGCCTTTAAGGACCCGCAAAGCTTTTTCCATAGGTTCTCAAAATTGAGCGTCGAAGAAGCTAAAAAGCTGGCTGTCTCCATTTGGGAGCAAATCAACCTACCAAACCTGCAAGACAACATCCTGCCCACCCGCGGCCGCGCCGATCTGGTGCTCACCAAAGGCACCGACCACGCCATCAACAAGGTGCAATTGCGGAAACTGTAGGGTTGAGCGGCGGTTTTTTGCTCGTTTGTCTCACGGCAGATGCTTCCGCATCGGCGTGCGACGGCGCGAAAAAACAACCCCTACTTCTTCCCCGCCTCCATCACCTTATCTTTGAACTTGCATTCATCGACAATGATACAGTGATAGCATTCCGGTTTGCGCGCCTTGCAAATATAGCGGCCATGCAAAATCAGCCAGTGGTGAGCGTGCAGCAAATAGTCTTTTGGGATTGTTTTGAGCAACAGCTTTTCTACCGCCAGCACATTTTTGCCCGGCGCCAACCCTGTGCGGTTGGCAATGCGGAAAAGGTGGGTATCCACCGCAATGGTGGGGTGGCCAAACCCGATATTAAGCACAACATTCGCGGTTTTTCGGCCCACGCCAGGCAGCGCCTCTAAGGCTTCGCGATCCTCAGGCACTTCGCTATTATGCTGTTCGATCAGTGCCTTACATAGGGCATAGACATTTTTCGCCTTGTTGCGGTAAAGCCCGATGGTTTTGATATGGTCGCGAATTTTGTCTTCGCCCAGCGCATACATTTTCTCAGGCGTATCAGCAGCTCAAACAGGGCTTTGGTGGCTTTGTTCACCCCCGCATCTGTCGCCTGCGCTGAAAGGACCACGGCCACCAGCAAGGTGAATATATTGACATAATCCAATTCCCCTTCAGGATGAGGATTATTCGCCTCAAATTTGGCGAACATGTCATTTATTGCTTGCTTGTTTAACCGTGTCCGTTGAGCCATTTGGTCCTCTTGTGCGTTAAGTCTAATAGGCCATGATCGAAAAGGAATGAAAAGCGCAAATGTCTGCCGATCACCAATTTGATGACCAGTTGGATCCACCCTTGTTTCGCGCGACGCTGCGGCCGCACCGCTCTTTAAGTCAGCGCGGTATTTTGGTGGTCACCATCATTGCGGGCAGTCTGGCGCTGATCCCCAGCCTGACCTTTTTTCTCATGGGCGCGTGGCCCATTGTTGGTTTTATGGGGCTTGATATTGCGTTGCTCTATTGGGCCCTGACCCGGTCTAAACGCGGTGAGAAAGCCTATGAGGAAGTGGGCCTGTGGCCCGACGCCATCCGCATCCGCAAGGTCGACATGAAAGGTCGCGCCAAAGAATTTGACTTTAATCCATTTTGGGCACGCCTGGTCACCACGCTGAACGCGGACGATGACGTTGAAAGCCTGCATCTCGTGGTCAAAAAACAGCGCATCGCCCTAGGTGAATTCCTCAATCCCGCCGACAAAACCAGCTTCGCCCGCACCTTCGGCCAAGAACTTTCGCGGGCAAAGAGGTAGTGGTTTTCATTGCTCTTGAATGAGCGGGCCTTGGCGAGTCCAGTTCTTTTTCTTGCCGCCACCGGTCGCTGCGCTCCCGTCCCCGGCACCCCCGCCGATTGGTGCCTTTCAACAGTTCAGTGCAAGCAAGGGAAAAGAGTAGACGAGCATTGCGAGGCCCTCGAAACCTTTAGGTTTCGCGCTGTCGCAGGCCGATGCGCAGCATCGAACAGCCGTGAGCCAAAACTAGCGAACGAGCATTGCAAGGACCCCCGGCCAACTTTTTGGCCGCGCCCGCGCAGGTTAGGCGGCAAAGCCACCGTTCAACCGTGAGCGCAAGAAACAATTGTTAAAACCGGGTCGATCCCGATAACCCGCTTGCACTAAGCTCAGGTCCACGTTCAAATGCAGGACAAGAATTATGGACCAAATCATGCACCAACTCCAAATTTGCGCAACTGACTATGAGATCGTCCGGCAGGTGGTGGAACGGTTGCATGAAACCCCGGCTGATGAACATCAGATTGATCGTATCGCGGCTGAACTGGGCCATACCCAGCGCCAATTGACCGATTTGTTTCGTCGATGGGCCGGGTTAACGCCAAAGGCCTTTTCTCAGTGCATCACGCTGGATCGGGCGCGGCAAATGCTCAAAAGTGATTTGCCCATCTTCGATGCATCGCTGGAATTGGGCCTGTCCTCACCCGCGCGGCTTTATGATTTGTTTGTCACCCATGAGGCGATGCCGCCGGGGTTCTATAAAGCCAAAGGCGATGGGCTGGAAATCCGCTATGGTTTTCAGCCATCGCCCTTTGGGCAGGCGCTTTTGATGATCACCGATTATGGGCTGGCCGGGCTGGCCTTTGCCGACGAAGGCAAGGAGCCAGATGTGCTTTTAGATATGCAGTCCCGCTGGCCAAAAGCGACCTATATTCAGCATCATGCAGAAACCGCCAAATGGGCGGATCGTGTGTTTTTGCCTGAGCAATGGCAGCAAGACCAACCGATTCGCGTGGCGATGATCGGCACGGACTTTGAAGTACGTGTGTGGCAGACCTTGTTGAAAATCAAACCCGGTGAAGCTGATTCCTATGGCGCCATCGCCCAACAAGTGGGCTCGCCCAAGGGCGCCCGAGCGGTGGGCGCTGCGGTGGGCCGTAATCCCATTTCTTTTGTGGTGCCGTGCCACCGGGTGATCGGCAAAAACGCTGCCCTCACAGGCTATCATTGGGGCCTGACCCGCAAAAAAGCCATGCTGGGCTGGGAAGCCGGGCAGCTACAGGGTAGTGCTGTTTGACTCACGTCGGTTTCGCTTTGCCTGACCCGCGCGCGTGAAACTGTGCAACCTCAACTTTGTAGTGCCAAACCACAACCGCTACATGGATCCTCGGGTCAAGCCCGAGGATGACGGGTCTGGTTTGGATGGGTTCTGCACAAAATCAATGCGTGGCACCAATTGGCGGGGGTGCCGGGGACGGGCGCGAAGCGCCCGGTGGCGGCAAGAAAAATGCCGGGGGTGTCGGGGTAGCGCCTGACTAGGGCGCGACGGCGGCGAGAAAAAGTGCCGGGGGTGCCATCCCCCAAAAAAAGAGCCCCAGAAGGGGCCCTTTATCACTTAAATATTTTCCACTTTCAGTACTCTGCCATTCTCATCCAGATCGTAAATGATCGGCTTGCCGGTGGCGATTTCGCGTTTCAAGATCTCTTCTGGTGACAGGCCTTCAAGCGCCATCACCAAGGCGCGCAGTGAGTTGCCATGCGCTGCCACTAAAATATTGCCGCCATCCAGAACACGCGGTTCGATCTCGCGCTTATAGTAGGGCAACACGCGGTCTGCTGTGTCTTTAAGCTTTCGCCGCCGGGAGGGGGCGTGTCATATGAGCGGCGCCAGATATGCACCTGCTCTTCGCCCCATTTTTCCCGCGCATCATCTTTGTTCAGCCCGGCCAAATCGCCATAATCACGCTCATTCAAATCTTGATGGCGGATAATGTTCATATTGGTGATGTCCATTTCTTCCAGCATCAAATCCAGCGTGTGCTGCGCGCGCTTCAGGGCGGAGGTATAGCAAAGTTCAATTTCATAGCCGCGCGATTTCAGCAGTTTGCCTGCTGCTTTGGCTTCTTCAATGCCCTTGTCGGTCAGGCCCGGATTTTTCCAGCCGGTGAACAGGTTTTTCAAGTTCCATTCGCTTTGGCCGTGACGCACCAAAATCAATCTGCGATCCATAATTTCATCCTTAGTCGGTTAGACCCAATACATCTATCATTGAATAAAGCCCATTCGGCTTATCTTTCGCCCAAAGGGCGGCGTGAATAGCACCTTGCGCAAACACGGAACGGTCTTCGGCGATATGGCCCAGTTTGATCCGTTCCTTTTCGCCGGCAAAAATAACATCATGCTCCCCGGTCACCGTGCCGCCGCGCAATGTGGCAAAGCCGATGCTGCCGGTTTCCCGCTCGCCAGTGATGCCATCGCGCGAGCACACGGCATTCTCGGCCAAATCAATGTCGCGGCCCTTGGCCGCCGCTTCGCCCAACAAGAGTGCTGTGCCGGAAGGGGCGTCCACCTTCATGCGGTGGTGCATTTCCAGCACTTCAATGTCAAAGCTGTCGGGCAGGGCGCGGGCGGCTTTTTCAACCAACGCGGCCAACAAATTCACCCCAAGCGACATATTGCCGGATTTCACCAAGGTGAGATACGCGGCCTGGGCTTCAATGTCTGCATCCTGCTCGGCGGTCCAGCCGGTGGTGCCGACCACATGAATTTTATCTTTGGCCCGTTTGGCCACATCAATTGAAACCTGCGGCGCGGTGAAATCAATAATCGCGTCGCTTTGCGCGATGGCGGCGTCCAAATCATCGCTGATCAAAACGCCTTGCGCCTCCAGCCCGGCCAATTGCGCCGCATCTTTGCCCAAATGCGGGCTTTCCGTGCGCTCAATAGCGGCGCTCAGCACCGCGCCTTTGGTTTCATGAATGGCCCGAATATTCGCGCCGCCCATGCGCCCCCCTGCGCCCAAAATCAGTATTTTAAGATCGCTCATAAATGATCCATCCTTGTTCTGACCCTTTGATAGCCAGAATTGCGGAAAGAAGAAAGGGGACGAGGGCTAAAACCGTTCGCCAAAAATCATCCGTTGGCCAATGGCGTTCAGTTTTTGCTCATCCTCGCTCGTGGCGATGGCCCGCAACTCCGGCCCAGCTGCATCAAGGGGCCATTCGTCAAAGCCATTGTGCAAATAATAGGGGCCATTAAACGGCACATGCTTCCAGGTAAGGCCTGCCAACCCCTTAAACTCATTTTCACGCGCATAGCGGCGCATATGGCAAGAAGGCGCCGGCCCAACCCCTTGCCTTGATGGGCGCGCGCCACGCCAATTTCCGCGATATAGAGCAGATCATCCACTGGTTTGGCACGAACAAACCCCACGGGCAGGTCGCGATGTTCAATCAACCACAGCAATTCATTCTGCCGGAACCTTTCGGCATATTGTGCGGCGGTCAGCCCGGTTAAATCCGCAGCAGCAAAGGCGCCGCCCATATTGGCAAATCGTTTGGAGGCATCATTGTCGATGTCCGACAGGATGGACGCATCTTCTGGGTCTGCTGGGCGAATTGACGTCACCGCATCATTGGCCGCATGAATTTCTTCATTGATTGCGCCCGCCGCGGCAAACGGATCGTCAGCCTTGTAAACCGGACGCCCCACAACCAGATGGGCCGCGCCAGCTTCAATGGCCTGATAGGGGGTGAAAATGCGCTTCTGGTCATCCGCAGCACTGCCTTTGGGGCGAATGCCCGGCGTCACCGCCATCAGCTTGCCGCCGGAAAGGTCGCGCACCATTTCAATTTCCTGCGCCGAGCAAATCACCCCATCAATGCCAAGTTCAGTGGCCTGTTTCGCCCGCCGCGCCACCAAATCGCTGACGCCATAGGCATAGCCCGATGCTTTCAGGTCCGCATCGTCCAACGAGGTCATCACCGTCACGCCAAGCAGCTTGGTGTCTGTGCCCTCAACCGCGCGTTTGGCCGCTTCCATGCAATGGGGTTCGGCGTGGATGGTCACAAAGTCCGCGCCCAATTCGGCAAGGCCTGCCACGCCCTTTTCCACCGTGTTGGGAATATCGAGCAGCTTCACATCCAAAAAAAATCTTTTTGCCCGCCCGCTTCAGTTCGCGCGCGAGGCCCAATCCGTCGCCACCATAAATTAACTGATAGCCGATCTTAAAAAAACACCCCGCGATCATCCATACGCTCCACCAGCGCCTCCGCTTCCTTGCGGGTCGGCACATCAAGGGCGGTGATCAATTGGGGGGTCGCATTGCTCATTTGGGGGCTCCGGCGGCTGGTGGCGTCGGAGTTACGGCATCGCACAGTTCGGGGAAAACGGCAAGTTTTATTGGTGCTTTATGCTTTGCCGGCATTATTACGCGCCGCCACCGCTCGCTTCGCTCCCGTCCCCGGCACGCCCGCCGATTGGTGCTTCGCTTTTATGCTGTGCAGGGCATAACAAAACCTCCTCACGTCATTACCGGACTTGATCCGGTAATCCATGTAGCGGATGAAGCAGTGATGAGTCTTCTAATGTCACCCAATCCGTGATCAATCGCTGATGAATCCAATCAAACGCAAAAATATTGCCACCACCGGGTGCGCCCAATTGCTGTTGATCTTCAACTCGTGCGATTGGGCGCTGAGCCAAATGGCATTTGAGCAATGTACCAACGGCACCATGGCCGACAAAAAGCACGGATTGATCGGGTACGCTATGCAAATGCTGGGCCACCGTGGCAACAATCCGCGTTTGCGCGTCAATGGCGCGCTCCCAGCCCCGAACGGATTGATCCGGGATTGCAAAAAAACTGATTGGCGACTGCCTCAAATTCATCATTTGGCAAAAAACCTGTGGCGGTGCGGTCATTTTCGCCGCACAGCGGATCAGTGTGGTAGCGAATATTCAGATGGCCGCTAATGAGCTTCGCCACATCAATCGCCTTTTGCTCTTCACTTGAAATGATGTGTTCGATTTGATCGAAGACGCCACGCTCGATTGCGGCTTCAATCCGCGTCCGGCCCGCAACAGATATGCCCCATTTGGCAACATCCAAATGCGGATCAATCACAACTTCCGGGTGGGTGAGATAATATGAAAGGGTCATGTTGGGCCTCTGATCATGCAAAATTAATCTCACCGTTGGTCCGCCGGTGTGCGCGCATTGCTACAATATGCACCGCATTGCCCAACGCTGCCAGCGTCGTCTCGTGCAAGGATAACCCTGGATCACTCCCGGGCGGGCCTGATGGATGCGGCATGGTCAAAGGAAACACCCGCAAGGGAAAAGATGGACGAGCAAAGCGAGGACCCCGGCGCACTTTTGCGCCGCGCCGTCGCAGGCCGATGCACAGCATCGAAAAGCCGTGAGACCAATAAAAACCTATCTCTTAATGCTGGTCATCTCATCCACCAGCTTATCGGCGCGCGCCTTCACGCGGGGATCGGCGATTTCGCCGTCTTCGTCAAAGGCCGTTGCGCCCATGCCGATGCCCAAGGGGGTTGGGGCCATCAAGGCACTCAATTTGGATAGAATATCCCGCATGTGCGAAAGTGCCATCACGCCGGCCAAGGCGCCGGAGGATACAGAGCCAATGCCGAAAATGGCATGTGCGAACGCGCCTTGACCCTGACGGGTCAGCCAATCAATGGTGTTTTTCAAAATCGGGGTGATGGAGCCATTATATTCGGGCGTGGCGATAAAGATCGCGTCCGCCGCGGCAAAATGCTTGGCCAGTTCTAACGCGCATCCCGGCTTTTCGCCTTGTTCAAGATCTTCGTTGAACAGCGGCATGTCATAATCGCCGAGGTCGATATATTCTGCATCCCAGCCCTTTTCCTGCGCCCGGCGCACCATATAGTGCGCCAGTTCCGCATTGTAAGATCCCTGCCGAATAGAGCCGGAAACCGCCAAAAACTTAGCCATAATGATCTCTCTTCCTAATTGGCGGCAAACAAACCCATTAGACGGCTCGCGTCAAGCCTTTTAATAAGTTTTTTTCTTTTTTTATTTGCTGTCAGCAAGGCCTTCAAATAGGCTTTTGATTTTAGAAAAGAACCCATTTGACGAGGGATTATTTTCCTTGGTCGACAAATCATCGAACTCCTGCAAAATCTCTTTTTGACGCTTGGTCAGATTCTGCGGCGTTTCCACATCCATTTGGATATACATGTCGCCAATTTGCGATGCCCGCAGCACCGGCATGCCTTTGCCTTTAAGACGCACACGCTGGCCCGCTTGGGTGCCCTGAGGCACTTTTACGCGTGCGCGGCTGCCATCGAGCCCTGGCACTTCAAATTCGCCCCCAAGCGCCGCTGTGGTCATGGAGATGGGCACGCGGCAAAACAGGTCCGCGCCATCGCGCTGGAACAATTCGTGTGGGCGAATAGAGATAAAGATGTAAAGATCGCCCGACGGACCGCCGCGCATCCCGCTTCCCCTTCGCCAGAAAGGCGAATGCGGGTGCCATCTTCAATGCCTTGCGGCACATCAACGCTCAAATTGCGGCTTTCCTGCCGGCGCCCTTGGCCGTGACAATCGGTACAGGTTGATCCATGGTTTCGCCACGTCCGTGACATTGCGGACATGTGCGTTCAATGGTGAAAAAGCCTTGTGCAGCACGCACCTTGCCGTGGCCTGAACAGGTGCCACAAGTGGAAAACCCGGTCCCCGGCTTGGCGCCAGAGCCTGAGCACGTGTCGCATTCGGCCATAGTGGGCACGTCGATTTCGACAGTGCGCCCCTCATAGGCTTCTTCCAGATCAATTTCGAGATTATAGCGCAGGTCAGAGCCGCGCAATTGTGAGTTGCGTCCACGCCGTTGGCCGCCACCGCCCATAAAGTCGCCGAAAATATCTTCAAAAATGTCTGACATTGATGAAGAAAAGTCCGCGCCAAAGCCGGGGCCACCTGCGCCGCCGCCGCCATTTTGAAACGCTGCATGACCAAACCGGTCATAAGCCGCGCGTTTTTGCGCGTCTTTCAATGTATCATAGGCTTCAGAGATTTCTTTAAATTTGGCTTCCGCTTCTTCATCCCCGGGGTTGCGGTCCGGGTGAAATTTCATGGCGAGTTTGCGGTAAGCCGACTTAAGAGCCTTGTCGTCGACGGATTTGTCGACACCCAAAACCTCGTAAAAGTCACGTTTTTCCATGGCGCTTATGCTCCAAGATTGATGGCGGGCCCAGCTTTAAGCTGACCCCGCCATTTTTGCGCGAGAGGTGTTTATGAAGACTTCTTGTCGTCTTCGTCGTCTTTGACCTCTTCAAAATCTGCGTCAACAACGTCATCTGCATTGTCGTCGCCAGCATCCTCTTGGTCGCCATTTTCCTCATCTTGTGAGGCTTGGTACATGGCTTCGCCAAGTTTCATGGAGCTTTGAGCAAGGGCTGAAGTTTTCTCTTTGATCACTTCAGCATCATCGCCCTCAAGCGCTGTTTTCAACTCTGCCAAAGCATCCTCGATGGAAGATTTGGTTTCGTCATCCAGCTTGTCGCCATGTTCAGACAAGGAGCTCTCTGTTGAATGGACCAAAGCTTCCGCCTGGTTCTTCGCTTCCACAGATTCGCGTTTTTTTCTTATCTGTGTCGGCGTTGGCTTCAGCATCCTTGACCATCTTTTCGATCTCATCATCGGAGAGACCGCCAGAGGCTTGGATCCGGATTTGCTGCTCTTTGCCGGTGCCTTTGTCTTTGGCAGACACATTCACAATGCCGTTGGCATCAATGTCAAATGTCACCTCAACTTGCGGCACACCGCGCGGTGCAGGGGGCAAGCCCACCAAATCAAACTGACCAAGCAGTTTGTTGTCCGACGCCATTTCGCGCTCACCCTGGGAAACCCGGATGGTCACGGCAGACTGATTGTCTTCAGCAGTGGAGAACACTTGGCTTTTCTTGGTCGGAATGGTGGTGTTCCGGTCGATCAAGCGGGTGAACACGCCGCCCAATGTTTCAATGCCCAAAGACAATGGCGTTACGTCAAGCAACAACACGTCTTTCACATCGCCTTGCAACACACCTGCCTGAATAGCAGCACCCATGGCCACCACTTCGTCAGGGTTCACACCCTTATGAGGCTCTTTGCCGAAGAACTCTTTCACAGTTTCCTGGATTTTCGGCATACGGGTCATCCCGCCAACCAAAACAACTTCGTCGATTTCAGCGGCTGAAATGCCTGCATCTTTCAATGCTGCTTTACATGGCCCAACGGTACGTTTCACCAATTCCGCCACCAGCTGTTCAAGCTTGGCACGTGTCAGTTTCAACTGAAGGTGCTTTGGACCAGATTGGTCGGCCGTGATAAACGGCAAGTTGACTTCGGTCTGTGTGGCTGAAGACAATTCAATTTTGGCTTTTTCAGCGGCTTCTTTCAAGCGCTGCAAGGCCAGCTTGTCGCCACGCAGGTCAATGCCGTTTTCGCGTTTAAATTCGTCGGCCAAATAATCGACCATGCGCATATCAAAGTCTTCACCACCCAGGAAGGTATCACCATTGGTGGATTTTACTTCAAAAACGCCATCGCCAATTTCAAGGATCGAAATATCGAAGGTACCGCCACCAAGGTCATAAACGCGATGGTGCCCGCTTCTTTTTTTGTCCAAGCCATAGGCCAGCGCTGCCGCTGTTGGTTCGTTGATGATCCGCAAACTTCCAGACCAGCGATTTTGCCGGCGTCTTTTGTCGCCTGGCGCTGGCTGTCGTTAAAATATGCAGGCACAGTGATCACGGCTTGGGTCACTTCTTCACCCAAATAGCTCTCAGCTGTTTCCTTCATTTTTTGCAAGATCATGGCAGACACTTGTGAGGGCGAATGCTTTTCGCCGCGGGCTTCCACCCACGCATCGCCATTATCCGCCTTTACGATTTTATAAGGCACAAGCTTTTTGTCTTTTTCCACCATTGGGTCTTCGAACCGACGACCGATCAGGCGCTTAATAGCAAAAAGCGTGTCTTCTGGGTTGGTCACCGCCTGGCGTTTCGCCGGCTGACCAACAAGGCGCTCATCTTCTGTGAAGCCCACCATTGAAGGGGTGGTGCGGGCGCCTTCCGCATTTTCAATTACTTTAGGCTCGGAACCATCCATCACGGAGATGCATGAGTTGGTGGTCCCAAGGTCAATCCCAATTACTTTACCCATTTATTCAACCTCTTTGTTGGCAGACCCGTGTCTGACCCCGTTTCCAGCAGTCTTAAACCGGCTTAATCGCCGCTCGGGTCCCGTAAGATTTGGAATGCGCCGCCGCACATCCCTTGGTATTGATCGACATATAAGAAGGCCGCGTGGCCGCTTCAAGCGTTTTGCCAAGAAAAACTAAAATTTTCTCGGTGCTTTCATATCGATCGAATGACAGTTAAACCTGTCCCCGAATTATCAAACGGGGCTATATAACGACAATTGCATCGAAAAGCGATGGCGGGAGCGATAAAAATGAAATTTTTTTTCCGGGCTACCTGTCCTCTGGACAGCAAAACCAGCTTTTAGAGCAATTGGTTGGCGCAATTGATCAAGCACCGTTTTTTGTGCCGCGCATGCCGCGCACAGGCAAAGCTTTCTCTGTGCGCATGACCAATTTGGGGCCGCTCGGATGGGTGGCCGACAAAGAAAACGGGTATCGATACCAGTCGACGCACCCTGAAACGGGTGAAAATTGGCCGCAAATGCCCCAAACTTTGCTCGATATTTGGGATGAATTGACCAAATGCCCTGCGCCACCCGAAGCATGTTTGGTCAATTATTATGCGACCAGCGCCAAAATGGGGCTGCATCAGGATCGAGACGAAGAAACTTTTGACGCCCCGGTTTTGTCGATTTCGCTGGGCGACCGGGCACGGTTTCGCGTCGGCGGCAAGACCCGAGGCGGCAAGACCTCAAGCTTTGAGCTGTCGTCAGGCGATATTGTAATGCTGGATGGGGAGTCGCGGCTGGCCTATCACGGCATTGATCGAGTGATTCCACAAAGCTCAACACTTTTGAAGGCGCACCCCGGGACCTTTCCTGAAGGGGGTCGGGTTAATCTAACCCTGCGCCGAGTGCGTTCTTTCTAGGCTTTAAGGTGCCTAGCCAGCACTGCGTGATTTTATCATGTCCGTAGCGCTATCCCAAAATTGGTGTAACTCGGATTCTGGGGTTGGTCGGCCCAAATAGAAGCCTTGCAACTGATCACATTTCAGCTTTTTCAGCATGTCCACCTGTCCTTCAGTTTCTACCCCTTCTGCCGTCACGCGCATCTCCAAAGAGTGGCCCAACGCGATAATGGTTGAGATAACTTGCATTGCCTTAGCGTTGCTCTGGTCATCACCGCTCAAAAATGAACGATCAATTTTGATCTTGTCGAACGGGAACTGCCAAAGATAACCCAGCGACGAGTAGCCTGTCCCAAAATCATCCATGGCGATGGAAACGTCCATCGCTTTGAGCTCTTGCAACTGCGCCAAATTCCGCTGCGTGTTTTGCATCAACATGCTTTCAGTGATTTCAAGCTCTAGCCTTTGGGCAGATAGATTTGATTCTGAGAGTGCATTACGCACATGATCAACGAGCAGTCCGCTTTCAAACTGCGCCGCAGAAAGGTTTATTGCTAAGCGCATATGGGCGGGCCATCGCGCCGCCGACGCGGTGCCCTTTTTCAAAATTTGAGCACCCAACTCATCCATGATTCCCATTTCCTCAGCCACGGGAATGAAACGATCTGGGGGAATGAATTCGCCCTCCGAATTTCGCAGGCGCATCAGTGCTTCAAAGCCGCAAGCTTTGCTCTTGTACTGACAATAAAGCGGCTGGAAATATAGCTCAAAATCGCAATTGTGAAGGGCGCGGAGTAGAATGGACTCCAATTCACGGCGCTCTGCAATTTCGTTTTCCATATGATCAGCGAACACAGCGGCACAATTGCGTCCTTCGGTTTTGGCAGCGTAGAGCGCAATATCCGACTTTTTCATCAAATCGGTTACATTTTGGGCTTTATCGGGGAAATGTGCCGCACCGATACTCGCGGTTGCAATCAAATTGTGGCCGCCCACCTCATAGGGGTGGGAAAGCGCTTGCTGAAGATTAGTGACGTAATCATCAGCTGCAGCCTTATTTTCGAAACAGGCAAAGGCAGCAAATTCATCGCCTCCGATTCGCGCAATACCGTCAAAAGATTCGCATTCATATTTAAGTTGTGCAGCAAATTGCACCAGCAATTCGTCACCCACATCGTGGCCATAGCCATCATTGATCTCTTTGAAATTATCAATATCGATCGAAAGCAGCGCAATTAGTTGCTCACCGTCCCATGATTTTGCGCAAGCACGTTCGAGGCTGCTCAAAAAGCTAGTGCGATTGGCCAAGCCGGTCATTGGGTCGTGTTTGGCCAGATAATGTGCCCGACGGTTGGCAATCGCGGTCTGCACACGGCTGCGATGATTGAAAAAGGCAGGGACGCCAATCACGATCAATGCCGTTGTCCCAAGAACCAATGAAATCTGCCAAATTGCGGCCTGATAGAGTTCAAAGCGTTCAGTCTGGTCTACGCGTACGCGGATGGAGTAGGCCAATTCCCCATTGTCTAGGATGGATGAGTGACTTCGGCGTAGTGTTTCGGGTTTGAGATACCATCACCTGTTGCCAAGTGCACGGTATGCATGATCTTGTTGTTTGTCTTGCCTGAACCGCCTGGCCCCGCCGCCGCATGATCGCCGCTCGGTTGACCATGTTCATGGCCCCCATGATCGTGGGCGCTTTGTTCGTGCTCACCATGTGCGTGATTTCCGCTATTGTCGTCATTGTGAGAGAGTGATGTCGAGGCCCAGCTTGCCGTGACCGGGGTTTGGGAACCAGAAGGCACCTCATGTATGTGCGCGTGATGTTCAGCATCGCCCGCCTCGGACGGAGGGTGATACGAGCCTGTCTGGAACATGAGCTTACCATCAGGGCTGATAAATTCGAATGAATAAATATTACCAACAGCGCTAAGTCGGCCCAATATGTGTTCGGTAACAGGTTTGCTGGGATTGTCTGATAGCAAGGCCTCGATGTTCTCGGTTTTGTCAGCGACACTCTGGGCCCAACCCATGCCATCTGTCCGCGCATCTTCCAACAGCAGTCGATTGAGGATGGATTGAGTCATGACAATGCTTGCGGCCACAATCGAAATGGTAAGAACACCAGCAACGATGGCGAGATATTTGCTGTTTGCTTTAAATTTCATGCGAGGCCCCTTCATAACGAGCAAGTAAAGTAAAGGACGTGCAATTCGAATTGAGTTAAAACAGCCATATTCTGATCGGCGAATTGGCTTTATCGTTAACTAACATTTAAACAGGGAGGCAAGTACAATGCACAAAGGACAATGCCAGTGTGGATTGGTGCAAATTGAAGTGGAAGATTTGCCGAAAAAAAATTGGCGCCTGCTATTGCGCCATTTGTCGCAAAATTAACGGCGGTGGGCCACAGCTCGGTGTGCACGGCACCAGCGAACTCAAGGCCAGCGGCGCCGAACACATCCAGCGCTATGCTTCATCCGATTGGGCCGAGCGCGGGTTTTGCAACAAGTGCGGTACCACACTTTTTTATCACCTAACAGTGGGGCCGCAGGATTATATCTACTCGGCGGGCTTGTTCAATGATTATGAGTTCGAAATCACGAGCGAAATATTTATCGACGCCAAGCCGGATTTTATGGGCTTTTTAAGCAACGACAGCATTAAAAAGACGGCGCAGCAGATATTTGAAGACGTCAATAAAAACGGCACCTAAGAACAAGCCTTAAGCGCCGTCGTAATTTTGTAGGACAGAGAAGGTGATTATACCGATTTGTCGATATTATCGCCTTGGTCGGCAGCGGCTGGTGCCGCTTTTGGGCCGCCTTTGGCCACACCCACCATCGCAGGGCGCAACACACGCTCACCGATCACATAGCCCGCTTGCATAACCTCAGTCACCGTGCCTTCAACCGCATCGGGGTTGGGCACTTCAAACATGGCTTGGTGGAAATGCGGGTCAAACTTCTCGCCCTTAGGGTCGATTTTCTGGATCCCGTTTTTCTCCAACAAGCGGATCATTTCCCGCTCTGTCATCTCCACACCTTCAATTAAAGATTTGAAGGTGCCCTCGGCCTCATCTCGTGCCTGCTGCGGCATGGTCATCAAGGCACGTGAAAGATTGTCTGTGGCAGTCAGCATATCGCGCGCGAAATTGGCAATCGCATATTGGCGTGCGTCTTTAACGTCGCGTTCGGCCCGCTTGCGCAAATTTTCCATTTCCGCAACCGCCCGCAATAAACGATCTTTCAGTTTGGCATTTTCGCTTTCCAGGGCTGAAACAGGGTCCGCTGCTTCAGGCGCATCGGCCTCGCCCTGCGCTTCTTCAGCCCCATCCTGAACTTCGGTTTCGTCCACTTTTTTTCTCGTCGTCGCTCATCATTTGGCTTTCAACTCTATTTTGTGAAAATCGCTGTTGCCCCGCATATCGACCATCACGGGATCAATTTCAAGCTTTGTCTTGGGTTCAGCCCCGCTTATGGATCAATTTTGACACCACATGTGCCGTATAATCCACGGCGGGCACAATCCGGGCATAGTTAAGTCGCGTGGGGCCAATCACGCCGACAACGCCCACCACCTTGTCATTATGGTCAGTAAATGGCGACAAAATGACGGATGAACCGGACAAGGAAAACAGCTTGTTTTCCGAGCCGATAAAAATGCGCACCCCATCGGCGTCGCGGGTGTCGGACAACAAATCGATAATGGCCTTTTTGCTCTCCAGCTCGTCAAACAATTGCCGCACCTTGTCCAATTCTTCATTGGCCATGGTGTCATTGATCAGATTGGCGCGGCCGCGCACGATCAGGGTGGGGCTGCTGTCATTATTGTCTTTTGAAAGAGTGGCGAGGCCCGCTTCCACCAAGCTATTGGTCAAATCGTCCAGCTCGGTTTGTTGTTGTTGTTGCTTTTTTTCCATTTGTTGCAAGGCTTCACGCAACGTGTGCCCCACCACAAAACTGGACAAATAGTTGGAGGCTTGCGCCAGCTCGCTCATGGTCAGCCCGGGCGGGATTGGAAAAACGCGGTTTTCCACATGCCCGTCTTCCCCCACCAGCACCGCCATGGCCAAATTTTTCTCCAGCTGCACAAATTCAATGTGCTTGAGCACAATGTCCGCTTTGGGTGCCATCACCAATCCGGCACCGCGGGACAAGCCGGAAAGCACTTGGCTGGCTTGGGTCAGCACATCTTCAACTTTTTCATGGTGCGCGACGCCTTCAAAGTTTTTGGCGATCGTGCGGCGCTCTTCTTCATTCACCGCCCCGACTTCTAGCATGGCATCCACAAAAAAGCGCAGGCCAGACTGGGTGGGCGCCCGGCCAGCTGATGTGTGCGGCGCGGCGATCAGGCCAAGGTCTTCCAAATCGGCCATCACATTGCGCACCGACGCGGCAGACAATGATATATCAAGGGCTTGCGACAATTGTCGTGATCCAACCGGCTCGCCCGTCTCTAAATAGCGTTCAACCAGCCGCCGGAAGATGCCCTGCGAACGTGCGTTCAGCACAGATAGAAAATCTTGGTTGTCGGTCATTGATATCCCAAAGTTGCTCATCACTCATATTATAGTGCTGCACTCTATTTAAGCGCACTTGAGGCGAACGCCAAGCCCCCATGCGAAACCGCTGTTTGTTTGCCTCTATCCACAAACTGAAATCGATCGCTAAAATTACAATAAAATTACAGTAATCTTCCGTGAATCTCTTGGAAAGATTCAACTTTTCGATCATTTACGGGGCTGAGGCGACAATTGGGGTTTAACCTTCCCTTTACCTTAAGCCATGAAGCCGCTAAGAGGCTGGATCAAACGCTGTGAGCACAAGGATAAAACATGCGACCCTCAAAACGCGCCCCCGACCAGTTGCGCAACGTTAAAATTGAACGCAATGTCTCAAATCATGCCGAAGGCTCGTGCATGATCAGTTTTGGCAACACACGGGTTTTGTGCACCGCCAGCGTCGAAACCAATCTGCCACCTTGGCGGCGCGGCCAAGGGGTTGGCTGGGTCACAGCTGAATATGGCATGCTGCCGCGCTCAACAGGCCAGCGGATGCGCCGGGAAGCCACAGCCGGCAAACAATCTGGCCGCACCCAGGAAATTCAACGGCTTATTGGCCGCTCGCTGCGCGCCGTTGTCGATATGCAAGCCCTGGGCGAAAACCAAATCACTGTCGATTGCGATGTCATCGAAGCCGATGGCGGCACCCGCACCGCAGCGATCACCGGCGCCTTCATCGCCATGAGCGAGGCGGTGGCGTGGATGAAAGAGCGCGAAATTGTCGGTGAAAACGTGATCCGCGATCATCTCGCAGCCGTGTCATGTGGGGTTTATCAAGGCACACCAGTGCTGGATCTTGACTATGATGAAGACAGCGCCGCGGAAACCGACGCCAACTTCGTGATGACCGGCGCAGGCAAGTTTGTTGAAATTCAAGGCACGGCCGAAGAAAAGCCCTTCAGCGCCGACGAGCTGCAAAGCCTGATCGGCTTGGCCCAAAAAGGCATCAGCGAGTTGGTTGAGATGCAAAAGCGTGTGTTGAACGGAGAAACGATTTAGATGGCACTGACGTTAGAGCGTGGACAAAAATTGGTGGTGGCCAGCCACAATGAAGGCAAGGTGCGCGAGCTGCGCACGCTCTTGTCGTCATTTGGGTTGGAGCTGGTGTCAGCAGCAGAATTGGATTTGCCGGAGCCAGAAGAAACCGGCACTACCTATGAAGAGAACGCCCAGCTGAAAGCCGTTGCAGCCGCAAAAGGCGCGCAGCTTTGGGCCCTGGCCGACGATTCGGGCCTGAGTGTTGACGCGCTCGACGGCGCGCCCGGCATCTATTCTGCCCGCTGGGGTGGCCCAGAACGCGACTTTGGCGCGGCCATGGTTAAGGTGCATACCGAGCTGATGCAAAAAGGGGCTATGGGCCCCGGCCAACGCACAGCAGATTTTGTCGCCGTGCTGTGCTTGGCCACGCCCGAAGGTGAAACCGCCTGCTTTGAAGGTCGCGTATCCGGCAGCCTTGTGTGGCCACCGCGCGGCACCAAAGGCTTTGGCTATGACCCCATGTTTTTGCCTGAGGGTGAAAACCGCACCTTTGGCGAAATGACCGAAGATGAAAAGCACGCTTGGGCGCCAGATAAAATTGGCCTGTCCCACCGCTCCCGTGCGTTCTCGAAATTTGTGAAGGCCTGCTGCATTGGCTGATCCTGAACTTTTCGGCGTTTATGTCCATTGGCCGTTTTGCGCCTCCAAATGCCCTTATTGCGACTTCAATTCGCATGTGCATCATGGCCCGTTCGACGAAGCGGCCTATCTGGAGCGCTATATCAAAGAGATCGAACATCAGGCGCAATTGGTGCCCGACCAAGTGGTCAGTTCGATCTTTTTTGGCGGCGGCACCCCATCGCTGATGGACCCGCGCAGCGTCGAAAAAAATCATTTCCGCGATCAATCAAAACTGGCGGCTGACCAATCAGGTGGAAATCACCCTTGAGGCCAACCCCACCAGCGTTGAACAGGAAAAATTTCAAAATTATCGCCTGGCCGGGGTAAACCGGGTGTCGCTTGGCGTGCAATCTCTGCGCGCAGAGCCGTTGGCGGCCCTCGGGCGTTTGCATTCGGTCGACGAAGCAAAAAGAGCGCTGGATTTGGCGCGCACAACTTTTGATCGCTTTTCTTACGATTTGATCTATGCCCGCCCGCATCAAACCCTGAAAGAGTGGGAAGAGGAGCTGTTGGAAGCCCTGTCCATCGCAGATCGACATATCTCGCTTTACCAGCTGACCATTGAAGAAGGTACCCGCTATTTTGACCTGTTTCAGGCCGGAAAACTGCAAATGCCCGACGGTGATCTGGGCGCACATTTTTATGAGCTGACGCAGGAGATTTGCGAAGATCATGGCCTGCCCGCCTACGAAATCTCTAACCACGCCCAGCCCGGCGAAGAAAGCCGCCATAATCTGATTTATTGGCACTATGGCCAATATGCAGGTATTGGCCCCGGCGCCCATGGACGGCTGGTGGTTGGAGGCAAACGCGTTGCCACATCCACCGAGCGCATGCCCTTCAAATGGGCCGAGCGGGTGGATGAAAAAGGCGTCGGCTTTGTGGAATATGATGCGCTGTCGCGCACCGAACAGGGCGACGAATATTTGCTGATGGGCCTGCGGTTGAAAACCGGTATTGACCCAAAACGCCACGAACAGCTCACGGGTCAGCCGTTGAAATCCGAGCAAATCGAGCATTTGATGGGCATTGGCTTTATCGAATATCTCGAGAACGGCAATCTGCGCGTGACCGACAAAGGCTTTCCGGTGCTGGACGCGGTGGTCGCGGATTTAGCGGCTTAGTTTTACCTCGCATTTTTACGCGCCGCCACCGGTCGCTGCGCTCCCGTCCCCGGCACCCCCGCCGATTGGTGCCACACGCGATTTCCGTGCAAGCAAGGGGGAAGAGTGGACGAAGCCTTTAGGCTGAGGACCCCGGCCAACTTTTTGGCCGCCCTCGCGGAGGCTAGGTGCTGCAAGCACCGCTCAGCCGTGAGCGAAAATTAGACGCGCCGTCGCAGGCCAATGCGCAGCATCGAATTGCCTTGAGACAAATAAAACAGGATTTTGGCAAAGTACACCGACGCCACTGCTGACACCGTCCCGGCCTTGAGCAGGGACCTAAGACCCCGCATCAAGTGCGGGGTGGATCAGTCTGTGTTCTATAAAGTGGTTTAAACCCCTAACGCGTCGTCACAACGGCCGTAGCGCTGGGCATTTTGGCCTCGTCCACCACGCGGCTGCCGCCCAGTTCCACCTGCTTCATCACCAGCGCATGTTCGTTGGTGCCATTATCCGCAAAGCGGAACACGCCGTCCTGTCCAGAAAAGCCGCTGGCGCGGGTCAATTGCTGGCGATTATAGGGGGGTGTTGATGTGGCCAAGCTTGAGGAATTGGCCAGCAAAATCGATGTGTAGGCAAAAGTGACCATGGGGTGCGGCGTGGCACCATAAATGGCTTCATATTCAGGCTTGAGCTTATCGTAACCCGCGCCATCAACCGCAGGGAAGAATGCGCCTGCCAAAAACGGAGTTTGGCTGATGCGCTCATCCCCATCCCAATCGGCGGAGCCGAGGATGGTTAGGCTGGCTTTATCGATCTGTGCGGATTCAAGCAACACGGCAATCGAGGGCGCCGTTGCGCGATCTGGTATGAACAAAGCGTCGATCTGTCCAGAGAGCAAAAATGGCACTACCTGTTCTACGGCGGTGCGGGCCTCTGTTTCGTTGGAGAATTGATAAATACCCTGAATGTTGGCGCCAGATTGCGATGCCGCAACCCGGAACGCGCCTTCTTGAATTTGGCCAAAGGCGCTGCGCGGCACGATCGCAGCAAAGCTCTTGCGGCCAAATTTTTGTGCGTATTGGATGGAGCGCTTCACTTCGGTTTCAGGCAGCACATTCAACAAATAAACGCCAGATGATGCTGCGCCTGAATTGTTGGAATATCCAATCAACGGCACACCAGATGAACGGGCAACCGCACCGGCGGCGCGCACGCCATCAGACCGCAATGGTCCCAAAATCAAGCTTGCGCCTTCGGTTATCGCCTCTGCCGCAGCGGAGCGCGCTGTGGTGGCTTTGCCTTGTGTGTCCTTGATCACAATTTGAACATTGCGCGGGAAGCCGGCTGAGCTGTTAATTTTGTCGATGGCCATTTTTGCGCCATTGCGCATCGACGTGCCCACTTCAGCCAAACCATCATTGCCGCTCAGCGGCAAAAGCAGCGCCACACGCACATTGCCTTCGCCAATGATTTCGCCATTGGCAGGGGGGAGGTTGCTGTCGCTGGTTAAATCAGGGCGGTCGACACCGCGGTCGAAACCTGATGAGGGGCCAAAGTTAAAATCTGGCGTGCAGCCAAGCAACGCGACGCCGGCGCCGAGACTGGCCAGCCATTTTAAACCGCGTGAAATTACATTTTTTTTGCGTGAAATTGCTGGCTGATGCGCTCATAAATGCCATGCCCAAACTCCTATTTGATTTGTGCGGTGTCCACCGTTTAGCACAAATCCTATTGCATCTTGCCGGTCAGGCGTTCCGCCAAATCGGCCAAATTACGATGCTTGTCCCCGATGCGCGATACACTATAGTGTGAGCGCTTAACAGCTGAAATCAACATATATTTAGGAATTGAGCAAATTGTATGGCGCAATTATCCCCGGATCGACGCTATTTTATCGGCGAAAATGGCCTAAATGCGCCTAAAGCCCCGCCCGGCCTCTATATTGTGGCCACACCCATCGGGAATTTGAAGGATATGACCCTGCGTGGGCTGGAGATTTTGGCGGGTGTTGATTTGATTCTTTGTGAGGACACGCGCACCTCTGCCAAGCTTTTGTCTGCCTATGGCATTAAAACCCAGCGCAAGGCACTGCATGAACATAATGAAAGCCAAATGGCCGAGCACATTGTGCAACAGGTAAAAAAATGGACAATCCGTTGCCCTGATTTCCGACGCGGGCACGCCGCTTCTGTCCGATCCGGGCTTTCCGTTGGTGCGTGAGGCCGCAAAATCTGACATTGACGTCATCGCTTTGCCCGGGGCTTCGGCCTTGCTGGCCGGGTTGGCCGTTGCTGGGCTGCCCACGGATCAGTTTTCTTTTCTCGGCTTTTTGCCGCCAAAGCAAATGGCGCGCGAGGAGCGCCTGACCGATCTGGTGGGCCGCACTGAAACACTGATCTTTTATGAATCTCCCAAACGCGTGTCCGCTTGCTTGGCGGCGATGGCCAAAATCTTTGGTCCTGCCAGACAGGCCGTTGTGGCGCGTGAAATCACCAAAAAAATTCGAAACCCTTTATCGTGGCGCTTTGGCGGATTTGGCCAGCGATTTTGAGGGCGAAACCGTTAAGGGCGAATTGGTGATTCTGGTGCAGGGCGCCAGCGCCGATGCGGTGCCCGACCAGGATGAATGGCAAACGATTTTGGCGGATCGGCTTAAAGAGCTACCGCTACGCACGGCCGTTGATGAAGTCACACAGGGTTTTGGGTTAAAGCGCAAGCAGGTCTATCAAGCGGCGCTGGAGTTGAAAAAATGATCAACCGCCGCCAGCAAGCCGAGCGCTTTGGGCGCAAAAGTGAGTGGCTGGCGGAATTGTTTTTACGTGTGAAAGGCTATCACATGCTGGCGCAGCGGGTGAAAACACCAGTTGGGGAGCTTGATCTGGTGGCGCAGCGCGGCCAATCGCTGGTTTTTGTGGAAGTCAAAGCCCGTCGCGGGAAAGGCGCGCTCGACATGGCGCTGGCGCAGATCAAGCCGCGCCGCCATCGCCGCGCCGCACAATATTGGTTGGCCAGAAATCAGCAATATGCTAGCCATCAACAACAATTTGATGTGATCGGCCTTGCGCCTTGGCGCTGGCCCGTCCATATCCAGAATGCCTTTCAGGCTGAAGATATATATGAAGGATGATGTGGCTCTATGACCGATAAGAAACTCAAAATCGCCGTGCAAATGGACCCGATCGCCGATATCAATCCGGCGGGTGATTCTAGCTTTGCGATGATGCTGGCAGCGCAGCAGCGCGGTCATGAAGTCCATTATTATACCCCGGCGACACTGAGCCTTGAAAACAATGTGGTCAAAGCCGAAGTTGCATCGGTCAAACTGTTTGATGATGCGGATCATTGGTTTGAGCTGGGCGAGGCAGCGCTGACTGATTTGAGCCAGTTTGACGTGATCTTGTTGCGGCAAGACCCGCCCTTTGACATGCATTATATCACCACCACCCATATGCTCGAGCGCTTGCACCCGAAAACTTTGGTCGTGAACCATCCGGACCATGTGCGCAACGCGCCGGAAAAAAATCCTCGTCACTGAGTTTCCAGAGCTGATGCCGCCAACGCTGATCACCCGCGATCGCAAGCAAATCATGGATTTCCGCAAGCGCCATGGCGACATCATCATCAAACCCTTGTTCGGCAATGGCGGCGCGGGCGTGTTTTTGCTGCGACAAGACGATCATAATCTGGTCTCGCTTTTGGAGATTTTCGAAACCAGCTTTCGTGAACCCTTTATGATCCAGCAATATTTGCCGGACGTGCGCAAGGGCGACAAGCGCATTATCATCATTGATGGTGAGCCGGTAGCCGGGCTTAACCGTATTCCCGCCGAAGGCGAAAGCCGCTCCAACATGCATGTGGGCGGGCGCCCCGAATTGAGCGAACTGACCGAACGCGAAAAAGAGATTTGCGCCAAAATTGCTCCGGCCCTGAAAGAGCGCGATTTCATTTTCGTCGGCATCGATGTGATCGGCGATTATATTACCGAAATCAACGTGACGTCCCCCACCGGCATCCGTGAAATCAAGCGCTTTGGTGGCCCTGATATCGCGGAACTGATTTGGGATGCGATTGAAAAACGTCGCTAGGCATGCCAAACTTTCCCTGTTTGGGGGCATCAAAGGGCTGATCGCGCATGCCAATTGAAACATTTCTGGTGTCATTTACCACCTATTTCGCCACCATTGGACCGGCGGATATCGTGGTGCTGTTTGCAGCATTGACCGCAGGGGCGACAGCTGCCGAGCGCCGGGCGATGGTGTTCAAAGGGGTGGTGATCGGCGGGGCCGTGTTGCTGTTTTTCGTGTTCTTTGGCGAACCGCTATTGGCGGTTTTTGGCATAAGCTTGCCCGCTCTGCGCACTGCGGGTGGCATTTTATTGCTGTTGATCTCCATCGATATGGTGTTTGCCCGTTCATCTGGCGGCACCTCCACCACCGATGAAGAAAACGCTGAAGCTGCATCTTCATCCGATATTTCCGTGTTTCCACTTGCAACGCCATTGATCGCTGGCCCCGGCGCAATCGGCGCGACCATCCTTTTGATGGCCGACGCCAGCGGCGATCCGTCGCGTCAAGCGGCCGTTGTCGCGGGCCTATTGTTGATTTTGATGCTGACCTATTTGTTTTTGCTGGGCGCAACCCAATTACAGCGCATCTTAGGCTTCACCGTTTTGCATGTGATCTCGCGCATTGTGGGCGTTTTGCTGGCCGCACTGTCGATCCAATTCATCTTTGATGGCTTGATGACCAGCGGGCTTTTGGGCCGCATGAGCTTATAAATTTCTCTCTCGTCAGCAACGCGAATCTAGGGTAGCCTTTTCAAAAATTGAGGGAGGCCATCATGGATGTAAGAGCTGCAATCGCCACCAAAGCGGGCGCGCCATTGGAAGTGACAACTGTTCAGTTGGAAGGACCACGCGATGGCGAAGTGCTGGTGGAAATCAAAGCCACAGGCATTTGTCATACCGACCAATTCACCCTGTCCGGTGCCGATCCTGAAGGCATTTTTCCTGCTATTTTGGGCCATGAGGCGCGGGCGTGGTGGTCGAAGTGGGCAAAGGCGTCACCTCGCTCAAGCCTGGCGATCATGTGATCCCGCTCTATACGCCCGAATGTCGCGAGTGCGAATATTGCCTCAACCCCAAAACCAATCTGTGCCAAAAAATCCGCTCCACCCAAGGGGCTGGCCTGATGCCAGATGGCAGCTCGCGCTTTTCCATCAATGGCGAGAAGATTTTCCACTATATGGGCACGTCCACCTTCGCAAATTACACCGTGGTGCCGGAAATCGCGCTTGCGAAAATCAACCCTGACGCGCCGTTTGATAAGGTCTGCTATATCGGCTGCGGGGTAACCACTGGCATTGGCGCGGTGATCAACACGGCGAAAGTGGAGCCAGGGGCAAATGCGGTTGTTTTTGGCCTGGGTGGCATTGGTCTCAATGTGATTCAGGGCCTGCGCTTGGCCGGGGCCAACATGATTATTGGTGTGGACACCAACCCGGATAAGAAAGCCTGGGGCGAACGCTTCGGCATGACCCATTTCGTCAACCCGAAAGAGGTTGAAGGCGATATGGTGCCCTATCTGGTTGATCTAACGGGCGGCGGCGCGGACTACACATTTGAATGCATCGGCAATGTCAACTTGATGCGGCAAGCGCTGGAGTGTGCCCACAAGGGCTGGGGCGAAAGCATCATCATTGGTGTGGCGCCAGCAGGTGCCGAAATTTCCACCCGCCCGTTCCAACTGGTCACCGGCCGCACCTGGAAAGGCACCGCCTTTGGCGGCGCACGCGGCCGCACCGATGTGCCGAAGATCGTCGATTGGTATATGCAGGGCAAAATCGAAATTGACCCAATGATCACCCACACGCTGAGCCTTGATGAGATCAACAAAGGCTTTGATCTGATGCATAGCGGCGAAAGCATCCGTTCTGTGGTGGTGTATTAAAATACTGTGCCGAGATAATCTAGTTATTCATCGCTCACGGTTGAGCGGCGCTTTCAGCGCCTAACCTGCGCGGGCGCGGCCAAAAAGTTGGCCGGGGTCCTCGCTTTGCTCCCGTTGGTTTTGTCTCGCGGCTAATCGATGCTGCGCATCGGCCTGCGACGGCGCGAAACCTGAAGGTTTCGGGGTCCTCAACCTAACGGCCTCGTCCACCTCTTTCCCTCATCGGTGCAGAGGTTGAGTGGGGCACCAATCGGCGGGGGTGCCGGGGTAGTGAGCGCAGCAAACGACGGCGGCAAAAAAGAGCCGGGGTGCTGGGGTAGCGAACAAAGTGAGCGACGGCGGTAATAAAAACGTCGGGAGCGCAGCGAACGACGGCGGCGCGTAATAAAGAGAGAATTTCTATGAGTTTAACAACAATTTCCGAAGCCAAAGCCTTTGACGGCATCCAAGGCGTTTACACCCACAACGCCGTCTCAACCAATTGCGAGATGACCTTTGCTGTGTTTGTGCCGCCTCAAGCCAAAACCCGAAAATGTCCGGCTTTGTTTTACCTGTCTGGCCTCACCTGCACCCATCAAAATGTGATGGATAAGGGCGAATATCGCCGCATGGCGGCTGAGCTTGGCCTCGTCATTGTGTGCCCGGACAGCTCGCCGCGCGGCGAATCTGTGGCCGATGATCCTGATGATTGGCAATTGGGCAAAGGCGCCGGCTTCTATCTCGACGCGACGAACGCGCCATGGGCCGCGCATTATCAAATGCAAACCTATGTGCGTGATGAGCTTTATGATCTGGTGCTGGCCAATTTCCCCGTCGATCCCGCGCGCGTCGGCATTTTTGGCCATTCTATGGGTGGCCATGGGGCACTGACCCTGGCGCTGAAAAACCCGGATAAATTCAAAAGCTGTTCGGCTTTTGCCCCCATCGTCAATCCTTCTAGCTGCGATTGGTCGATCAAAGGCCTCACGGCCTATCTGGGTGAAGATCAAAGCGGGTGGCGCCCATATGATGCGGTGCATCTGATCGAAGATGGGGCAAAATATGACGCGCTTTTGGTGGATCAAGGTGGCGCCGATGGGTTTTTGGATGACGGGCTCAAGCCTTGGCTACTGCAAGAAGCCTGCAATAAAGCGGACATTCCGCTAACGCTGAATATGCGCGAAGGCTATGACCATTCCTATTATTTCATCTCCACCTTTATGGATGATCATTTGCGCTGGCATGCGGAAAAGCTTGGTTAAATTGCATATGGAGCGTTGGTGGTGTGCTGTGCGTGAATCCTTCGTCTGGTCCATTTAAAAAGGAACAATTTCTTGCACGCTGCGTTTGCCTAGCGGTGACTCTAGCTTTTCGTGGTGATATAAATCGCCGTGGGATGATAAAAATTGGCCTCAGACCGAGGCAAAAGGTGTTGGAAATATGCGTAAGTTTGGCGTTTTGGCGGTTTTGATCGCTATTTTTGGTGCGTTGCCACAAATGGCAGGCGTTGCCTTGGCGCAATCACAAGAAAGTCCGGCGTACAATAGCTTGATTCCTGAATTCGACGAATCGGTCTTTATTTTTGGCGGCCGTTATCACAAAGGCTATTTTGGCCACTCCTTCACACCAAATCCGGTTCCTGAAAACAATTACGGCATTGCCGTTGGCTACCAAAGATTTTTCATTGTCGACCCTGAAGGTTGGAACTGGGGTGTGGAAGTTGGCGCCACAGGCCGTTTTGGCGAGGATCCAGCAACAGCTGAGGTTTGGGCAGGCGGCGTTGGACGTTACAATGGATGGGTACTTGGCGACACCATACGCGTTTCACCATCGTTGACCTTGGGCTTGAGCGCGGTGACCGACACATTTGGCATTGCGAAGGAGCGCGAACAAGCACAGGACAAATCAGCCAAGCTGCTCTTCTATGTTGGGCCGGAAATCAGTTTTTCCCATGTCGACAGCCCTGAATATGAAGTGTTTTGGCGCGCCCAGCACCGCTCCGGCGCGTGGGGAACCACCGGTTTCGCGGCGGTCGATGGCGCAAATGCGGCAATGATCGGCTTCCGATATAAATTCTAAACCCGCCGATTGGGCATGGTTTCGTCGAGCTTGGCAAACAGCCATTGTTCAAATTGCTTCACTTTTTGCCAATGTTCCCGGCCCTTTGGATAACACAGCCAGAGGGCTTTTTCTTCGCGATGGACATAGTCGAAAGGCTGCACCAGTGTGCCATTGGTTAATTCTGTATAGAACAATGCAGGTGTGAGCAGCGCCAATGCGTGTCCGGCATAAGCCGCAATCCCGTTAATATATTGCACATCCAAAACTGGCCCGCGCGGCTGGGCAGTTCACGCACATCAATACCTTGCGCTTCAAACCATGTGGCCCACCACGGGTCGTGTGGGCTGGCCATTGTCAGGCCCAAAATATCTTTTGGCGAGGTGATCGGGTTTTCTTCCAGAAAACTTGGCGCAGCCATAACGGTGTAATCGAAATGAAACAGCTTTTTCGATACAAGCCCCGGCCAGTCGCCATGGCCCGAGCGGATAGCCATGTCCATCCCGGAGCCTGAAAATCGTGGATCAGATGGCTGGATATATCGATCTTGACCGCCACATCGCCATTATAAATCTGAAAGCCGCCTAAATGCCGCGCCAGCCAGGCGCTGGCGAAAGTTTGCACCATTGTGATGGTCAATAAATCATCGCGCCGACCCTTCGCCTCGGCAAAGCCGCGTCGGATAATTTCGAACGCTTCCATCACAGAAGGTGCAAGCCGCGCGCCCGCCTCGCTCAGCGTCACTTGCCGCGCACTGCGCACAAACAATGGCTCGCCGAAACGGTCTTCTAACAGCTTGATCTGATAGCTGACCGCGGCCTGCGTCATGTGGAGTTCTTCAGCGGCCTTTGTGAAGCTGTTGTGCCGGGCGGCTGCATCAAAGGCACGCAACGCGGTGAGGGGTGGCAAGGGATCCAGCGTCATACATAAAATTTCCTTATGCCAGAGGCCATAGCTTTTGTTGGTCAAAAGCTTGGAACAGGTTCATGTTCAACGCAACCATTTTTGTAAAGGAGCTAAAGATGACCGACACAGCATCAAAAAAAATCGTCGCCTTCTTGGCCGTTGGCGTAAATACACAACTGAAACAGCCATTGCTGATAAAAAGCCAGCTGTTTCTTATGATTCTCAACCTCTCCCGCCCCGCATGCAACGGGATATTGGCCTGATGGGCGGTATGTTTTCCTCCGCACTAGGCCGGCGTTCCTGAAACGTTCTTGCGCGTGACCCGTTCCCCTGATAGGTTTTTGTAAATATACTTAAAGCTATTGGAAAATTATGGTCACGCGCATTCAAACGATGGCGTTTCAGGGCATCAACACGGTGCCCATTGATGTTCAAGTGCAGGTTGCCAATGGGTTGCCTGCTTTTAATATTGTAGGATTGGCCGATAAGGCCGTTGCCGAAAGCAAAGAGCGGGTGCGCGCTGCGCTGAACGCGTCCGGCCTGTCTCTCCCCCCGAAGCGGATTGTGGTCAATTTGGCCCCCGCAGATTTACCCAAAGAAGGCAGTCACTATGATTTGCCCATTGCCCTTGGCTGATGGCCGCAATTGGTGCCATATCACCCGACATGGCCAATGGTTATCTCGTCGTCGGGGAATTGGCGCTGGATGGGCGCATCTCCCCCGTTGCTGGCGTGCTGCCAACGGCCATCGCCGCGCAAAGCATGGAACTGGGCCTGATTTGCCCCAAAGTCGCCGGGCCAGAGGCGGCATGGGCGGGCGCAGAACTGGATATCGTCGCGCCGGAGAGCTTGTTGGCCCTGATCAATCATTTGAAGGGCACGCAAATGTGCGTGCGGCCCCAACCGAAGCGCCAAGAATTGGGCGCAGACCTTCCCGATATGGCGGATATTAAGGGGCAAGAAAGCGCCAAACGCGCATTAGAAGTCGCGGCAGCTGGGGCGCATAATTTTTTTTGATGGTTGGGCCACCGGGCGCGGGCAAGTCCATGCTGGCGGCGCGGCTGCCTTCCATTCTGCCGCCGCTCAATGCGCGAGAATTGCTGGACGTTTCCATGGTGCAATCCGTGGCTGGGCAATTGGCGGGGGGACAATTGTCGGACCGACGACCCTTTCGTGCGCCACACCATTCTGCTCCATGGCCGCGCTGGTGGGGGGTGGGTTAAAGGTCAAGCCCGGCGAGGTGTCCTTGGCCCACAATGGCGTTTTGTTTCTAGATGAATTGCCCGAATTCTCGCCACAAGTGATCGACAGTTTGCGGCAACCGCTGGAAAGCGGCGAAACCATCATCGCCCGCGCCAACAACAGGGTGACTTACCCCTCTCAATTTCAGTTGGTGGCGGCGATGAACCCGTGTAAATGCGGCATGGCAGGCACCCCGGGGCACACTTGTCGCCGCGGTGCCCGTTGCGCGGCGGATTATCAGGCCCGGCTTTCCGGCCCTTTCCTCGACCGGATCGACATTCGTATTGATGTACCCGCCGTGTCGGCGCTCGATATGATTGATCGAGGGAAAAGCGAAGCGAGTGAAGCCATTGCCCAGCGCGTGGCGCGCGCGCGGCAAATGCAGCATGAGCGATTTGCTCAGCTTGGTGCGTTGACCACTCACACCAACGCCAGGGCCAGCGCTGATTCAATCGAAAAAGTGGTGGAGCTGAAGGATAATTCCAAAAAAACTTCTGGTGGACGCGGCGGAAAAGTTCAATCTTTCCGCCCGGGCCTATCACCGGGTGCTCAAGGTGGCGCGGACCCTGGCCGATTTGGACAATCAGCCCCATGTGGAGCGTCAACATGTGGCCGAAGCACTGGGCTATCGGCTGAATTTCAATTTGGGATAAAACAGAATATGGACAATATTGCGCGGCCATTCGTTAAACTGGCGCAAAACAATCGGTTGGCCAATTTTCGGCTACTCACCGCCATTTCCGCCATGGAAGCGGCAGAATTTAAGAAACAGCGCACCTCTTTTTTTCCCGAGTTTGTGGGAAACCTTAAACCACATTCTTGTGGTGGACTGGTACTATGTGGATGCGCTGGAAGGCGGTGACCTTGGCGTCGACGCGTGGAAAGATGACACCCCCTTTGCAGAGCCGCTGGGCTTGCGCAAAGCCCAAGGGGACGTGGATGAGCGATTGATTCAGGTGTGCAAAAAAACTGAATGCTGAAAAGTTGGATCAAATAGTGCAGCTGCACAAAACCACCGAGCCTGCGGAAAATGTGTTGCTGCATCTCTTCCAACACCAGATCCACCATCGCGGGCAGGCCCATGCCATGCTGGCGGACAGCCCCATCAAACCGCCGCAGCTAGACGAATTTCTATTCGCTATGGACGAGCCTTATCGGGCCGATGAACTGGCGGCGATCGGTTGGCGTGAAACAGATCTGGTGTAAAGCTTTCGTCCACAACAAGAATCAACGTAGAAAGCCGCCACGCTCGCTTCAAAACGGTTTGCCCATGTCTCAAATTTCCATTCATCATCAAGTGCCCAGCCCACAAGAATATTGCGACATGCGGGTGAAAACAGGCCTGTCACCCAAAAGCCTTGAGGGCGCGACCATCGGCATGGCCAATTCGCTGTATGGCGTATGTTTGCGCGATGCGGCGGGCGAGCTAATTGGCATGGGGCGATTGATTGGCGACGGCGGGTGCTTTGTGCAAATCTGCGATATCGCCGTGGTGCCAGACCATCAGGGCGAAGGGATGGGGCGGCAAATTATGCAGATTTTGGTCGACCATATTCACGCCAACATGCCGGATTTGACCTGGGTGAATCTGTTTGCTGATGGCGATGCGCACCATCTCTATCGAAAATTCGGGTTTGAAATGACAGCACCCCACAGCCAAGGCATGGCTTTTCGTTTGCAGCGTGATCGATAAACCTAAATGGGCGCTTCGAGCTTATGGGTTCTTTTGGTGCAAATACAAGAGCTTGGATCGCCGATAAACTGTTGAATCTGACATTGCATGGTGCGAATGGCGCCACATCTCTTTGGCATAGAGCAAGGAGTACTTATATGTCATATTCAATCAAAGCATCTGGGCTGGCGGCAACCGCAGCCTGTTCAATTTTACTCACCCTAACCGGAGGCACAATGGCACCCGCACTTGCATCTTCTTCAGATTTTGAGCTTATTCCCCGCGAAGCCCTGTTGGGCAACCCCACCCAATCTCAAGGGCGCATTAGCCCGGACGGCAAATGGCTGAGCTGGCTGGCACCAAAAGACGGGTGATGAATGTGTGGGTTGCGCCTGCCGATGCCCCCGATAAAGCTCGAGTGATCACCCAAGACAAAAATCGTGGCATTAATTCGCACTATTGGACACCCGACAGCGCCTATGTGCTGACCCAGCAGGATAAAGGTGGCGACGAAAATTTCCATCTTTATGCCACCAATATCGAAACCGCAGAAACCCGCGATCTGACCCCGATCAAAGATGGCGCGCGGGCGCAAATGATGAAAATGGATAAGGATTATCCCGGCCGCGCCATTATCGGCATCAATGAGCGTGATCCTCAATTCTTCGACCTTTTTGAGGTGGATTATCGTACGGGTGAAATGACACAGATAGTTGAAAACCCTGGCTTTGGCGGCTGGGCAATTGATAACAGCCTGACCCCACGTTTTGGTGTGGAAACGCTGCCCGGTGGTGGCGCCAATATCTATCACTTGACCGGAAAGAACGAAAAAGGCGAACTGTTTCAGACGATTGAAAATGATGATTTCTTCAACACGAATTTGATCGGCTTTGCAAAGGACAATCAAAGCATCTATATGCTGGATAGCCGCGGGCGCGATAAAGCCGCCTTCACCAAAGTGGACATTGCCAGCGGCGATACCACTGAATTGGCCACCAGTGATCTGGCCGACATTTCAAATGTGGCCTTTCACCCTGAGACTTCCGAACCGCTCGCCTATGCGGTCAATCATCTAAAGTCTGAATGGACGGCCCTTGACCCTCAAATGGACGAGGACCTCGCTTTCTTGAAATCGCAGTTTAAGGGGCAGATTGGCATCACCAGCGCCACCCGCGACAACCGCCAATGGGTGGTGATTGACGATGCGGCTGAAGCGCCGGGCACCTATCAGCTTTATGATCGTGAGAGCAAAACGCTTACCGAACTGTTTTCTAGCCGCCCGGCGTTGGCGGACGCGCCGTTGCAGCCCATGCATCCCCTGGCCATCAAGGCACGCGACGGCTTGGAACTTGTCAGCTATTACACGCTGCCCCCGGGCACAGACGAAGATGGCGATGGTGTCCCCTATCAACCAGTGCCAACAATATTATGGGTGCATGGCGGCCCTTGGGCGCGGGACGGCTACGGCTATAATGCCACCCATCAATGGATGGCCAACCGCGGCTATGCGGTATTGAGCGTCAATTATCGCGGCTCCACCGGCTTTGGCAAAGACCATGTCAACAAGGCCATCGGCGAATGGTCCGGCAAAATGCACGATGATTTGATCGACGCGGTGGATTGGGCCATTGAAAAGGGCATTGCCGATCCGGACAAAGTCGCCATCGGCGGCGGGTCTTATGGTGGTTATGCCACCTTGGTCGGCGTCACCTTCACCCCGGGCAAGTTCGCCTGCGGCGTTGATATTGTCGGCCCGTCCAATCTGGTGACACTGATGGAAAGCTTTCCGCCCTATTGGCGGCCGATGTTGGAAGGCACTTTCTATCGCCACATCGGCGACCCGACCAAGCCCGAAGATCGCAAGCGCATTGTGGCGCAATCGCCGCTCACCCATGTGGACAAGATCAATGTGCCACTGCTGATTGGCCAAGGTGGAAATGACCCACGCGTGACCAAAATTGAGGCCGACCAAATCGCCGACGCGATGCAGCAAAAGAATCTGCCGGTGACTTATTTGAATTACACCGACGAGGGCCATGGCTTCCAGCGCCCTGAAAATCGCTTGAGCTTTTTCGCCACCATGGAAGGCTTTTTGGCCGAATGCCTCGGCGGGCGTGCAGAACCGATTGGCGATGCTTTTAAAGGGTCCTCGGCTGAGGTTTTGGCTGGTATTGAAGGCGTGCAAGGGCTGGAATCTGCGGTCGAAGCCTTAGCGCCCGGCCAGAAAGACGACTAGCGCCAAAATCAAAAAACCGGCGGGAAAACCCGCCGGTTGAGTTTTGGCTTCCGGTCGCCAACTGTGGGGACGACAACCTTTCGCCAAAGGGTAGGTGGTTAGAACTGCGCTGTTTCCGTAGAATCGCTCATCGCAGTGGTGGAGCTGGAACCTTGGCTCACCGCCATGGACACCGCATCGAAATAGCTGGTGCCAACTTCGCGCTGATGTCGCGTGGCGGAGAAGCCACGGCTTTCTGCACCAAATTCGGCCTGTTGCAGTTCTGAATAGGCGGCCATGCCCCGCTCTTTATAACGGCTGGCCAGATCAAAGGTCGTGTAGCTCAGATTGTGGAACCCGGCCAAAGTGATGAACTGATATTTATAGCCCATCGCGCCCAATTCAGCCTGGAATTTCGCCATCTCATTTTCACCCATATGCTTGGCCCAGTTGAACGAGGGTGAACAATTGTAAGCCAGCATTTGGTCCGGATATTCGGCTTTGATGGCTTCGGCAAAGCGACGCGCATCATCCAGATTTGGCGTTGACGTTTCACACCAGATCAAATCCGCATATGGTGCATAGGCCAAGCCACGCGCAATCGCCGCATCAAAGCCGCCCTTCAGGCGATAGAAGCCTTCCTCGGTGCGCTCCCCGGTAACGAACGGCGCATCATATTCATCCACATCGGAGGTGATCAATCGTGCAGCTTCCGCATCGGTCCGCGCCATGATCAATGTGGGCACGCCCATAACATCAGAAGCCAACCGCGCGGCATTCAAGGTGCGTACAAAGGTTTTTGTCGGCACCAAAACCTTGCCGCCCAAATGGCCGCACTTCTTTTCAGACGCCAACTGATCTTCAAAGTGAACCGCAGCTGCGCCCGCTTCAATCATGGATTTCATCAATTCAAAAGCGTTCAACTGGCCGCCAAAGCCGGCTTCAGCATCGGCAATGATTGGGGCAAAAAAAAGTCATAATCGGTTGTGTCTTCGCCGGACAATTTCTCCATGGTTTGGATCTGGTCTGCCCGTTGCAAGGCCTTGTTGATCCGCTTCACGATGGCGGGCACGCTGTCCGCTGGGTATAGCGATTGATCGGGATACATATTGCCCGAATTGTTCGCGTCTGCCGCAACCTGCCAACCCGACAAATAGATCGCTTTGAGACCCGCTTTGATCTGCTGTACGGCTTGGTTGCCGGTGAAGGTGCCAAGGGTCGGCACATAATCTTCTGTGTGCAGGAGGTGCCAAAGTTTTTTTTGGCCCCATTTTCCGCCAGCGAATGCTGAATGGGCAGGGAGCCTGCCAATTTCGCGACGTCTGCCGGGGTGTAATTCCGTTGAATATTTTTCCAGCGGTCGGGCGCCCACTCTGGGGCTTTGAATTGATTTTGTTGGTTGCGGTCGAGCATAATAAAGTCCTTTAGATAAAGCGCTCCCAAGCCGCCGAGATGATCTCGGCGGCCGATACTGCATGAGCTACAGCATCATTTGGAGGGAGAGTTAGGTCGTGAGTTCGGTTTAGCCTTGGAAGGGTTGTTTAACCCTGCCGTGGGCTGGAGCGGCGGAATGTGGCGGCGATCATTTGCGCGCCTTCAAACATATCGGTGCTCGGATTGTCGCCATCCGCAAGTGCAAACCGATGTTTGTCGACAGGGCCCACAATCGAGTAGCCTTCCGTATCGAGGCCGCGCGCCTTAAACTGACGCATGGCGTCAGCCACAGTGCGCGCAATGATGGTGATATACTGATCTTGCGGTTGCGTGTGGGGCATTTCGATTGTGTGTGTCATTGTTGTTCTCCATTTCCGGGACCATCCCGAAGTGACAATGTAAAGATTTGACAAATGGGGCTAAAATGCAAGATAATTCGTAATATCAAGGTGTTAAGGTGTAAATCCTTGTAAAGCGCAGCGGAAATTTTTGTAAATTTCTGTAAAGTTCGGGAGAAGATGATGGACAAGGCTGGGCCCCAAATCGGCGGTAAAATCAGGCGCTTACGGCGGCAAAAGCATGTATCGCAGGCCGATCTGGCCAATGCGCTGGGCATCTCTGCGAGCTATTTGAACCTGTTGGAACACAATCGGCGCAACATTACCGTGCCGCTCCTGTTTAAGCTGGCGGGCCATTTTGGCATCGAGCCGGGCGAGCTTGTGGAGAGCGATGAGGGCCAATTGGTGGGCGATTTGATGGAACTGTTTGGCGACGATCTGTTTGCTGATAGCGACCTGACCAACCATGAAATTCGCGACCTTGCCTTTTCCAATCCCAACGCATCGCGCGCCATTTTACGCCTTTTTGACAAATATCAGGAAACAAGAAACGGCAGTGGCCAAGCGCCGAAGGCCGACCAGACCGCGCCCACAGGCTATCATATGGCGACGGAGGCGATTTCTGATTTTATCCAGGAAAACGCCAATCATTTTCCAGCGCTGGAGGCGGCGGCTGAGCGGGTGCGCCAGGATATTGATCAGGCCGCCGATAATTTCGACTATGGCATGAAGTCTTATCTGGCCAACGTGTTTGGCATTGAATGCAAACTGGCCTCTTTGCCGCACGGGGTGGCACAGCGTTTCGATGAAAATATTTCGCGCTTGTTTATCTCTGACGTTTTGGCGCCCGAAACAGCGCTGTTCGCCGTGGCCCATCGGTTGGCGATCCTGTCGGCGGAGCATCAGATCAACGAAATCATTGAGCAATCCACATTGCCCGAAGAAGGCGACGCCCCGCTGTTGGCGCGCAACGTGTTGGCGTCCTATTTCAGCGCGGCGCTGGTGATGCCTTATGAGCCGTTTTTGCGCGCCTGCCGCGAGTTTCGTTACGATGTGGAACGGATTTCGCGCCGTTTTGGCGCCAGCTTTGAACAAGTGTGCCACCGCATGACCACGTTGCAGCGGCCCGGGGCGCAAGGGATTCCCATGCATTTGGTGCGCACCGACATTGCCGGCAACATCTCCAAACGCTTTTCCCTGTCGGGCATCCACATTCCGCGCCACTCGGGCGCCTGCCCACGCTGGAACATCTATTCCGCGTTTTTGCAGCCGGAAAAGGTCAATATTCAAATCTCGCAAATGCCTGATGGCGAAACCTATTTCTGTATCGCCAAAAGTATTGCCAAGGGCGGCTATCGCCACAACGCGCCGCGTCGTCACCTCTCCATTGGGTTGGGGTGCCATATTTCTCATGGCAAGGAGATGATTTATGCCGATGGGATGGACCTCAAAGACATGAGCCAAGTGGTGCCCATCGGTGTGGGCTGCCGTATTTGCCCGCGGCTCGAATGCGGCCAGCGGGCCCATCCGCCAGCGGACCATCGTTTCCATCTCGACAGTTCGCAAAAGCTGGAAAATCTTTATGCCAAGATGAGCTAGAGTTGGATCGTTTTCGCTTACGGTTGAACGGTGCTCAGCCTTTCGGCTTCGCCGGTTTGTTTTGTCTCACGGCGATTCGATGCTGCGCATCGGCCTACGATGGCGCGAAACCTGAAGGTTTCGGGGTCCTCAGCCTCTCGGCTTCGTCCGTTTATGTCGCTCACGGTTGAGCGGTGCTTGCAGCACCTAACCTGCGCGGGCA
>LLEP01000011.1_pt1 | contig 122578 bp, 167 predicted proteins | sample 595871 | NCBI WGS metagenome assembly LLEP01 (sample SAMN02919316, study PRJNA255460) | bioreactor metagenome | biome: chemostat; feature: culture 2012_25.2; material: sediment; isolation source: day64 25degC chemostat 2012 inoculated with Wadden Sea sediment taken from... | place: Germany... | reverse complement strand
GCGCGGCGTGAGCGCATCAGGGAGCGACCGGCGCGGCGTGGAAAAACAGACCAGCGCCACCCAGCCGTGAGTGAAAACACACCCCTCAACCCGCCGGTCTGTGCATTTTTTGATTGTCGACGCTGGCGCAACTAGACGTTTTTGCCCAAATGAGTTCGATAAAATATCTGCCAAGCATTGACCTTTGAGGTAAACAGGGGCCAAAACACTTAAAAAAAACTAAAAACAATAATCATCTCTGGGATAGATCAATGAAACTTACACCCCTCGACGCGCCGGGTTACGAAAAGGTTGTTTATGCGGAGGACGAGGCGAGCGGATTAAAGTCCATCATCGCTGTTCACAATACAAAGCTGGGTCCGGCGGCAGGCGGTTGCCGCATGTTTGCCTACCTGATTTGGAGGCGGCGAAAATCGACGCGCTGCGGCTTTCCAAAGGCATGACCTATAAAAATGCCGCCGCTTCTTTGCCCCTTGGGGGCGGTAAATCCGTTATTATCGCTGACCCTAACACCCAAAAAACACCAGAACTTATGCAGGCCTTTGGCCGGTTCGTGGAAAGCTTTGGCGGCATGTACACCACCGCCGAAGATGTGGGCATTAGCGTTGAAGACATCGAAGAGGCGGCCAAATTTACCAGTCATGCTGCCGGGCTGGATAAGGGCGCGTTCGCGTCGGGCGATCCTTCGCCCGTCACCGCCCGCGGCATTTATCTCTCGTGCATCGCGGCCGCAAAACATACTTTTGGTCATGGGGACTTAGAGGGCAAAACCATTGCCTTGCAGGGTTTGGGGCATGTGGCATGTATCTTGCTGCGCATCTACATGCCGCGGGGGCCCATCTTGTGGTGGCCGACATCAATGCCGAAGCTGTAGCGCGTGCACGCCAGAAATTTAGCGCGCGTTCTGTTGCCCCGGACAATATTTATGATGTTGATGCCGACATTTTCGCCCCATGTGCCATGGGCGCAATCTTGAATAAATCAACAATTGACCGGCTGAAGGTGAAACTGGTGTGTGGTGGTGCCAACAACCAATTGGCCGACGACGCAGCCGGCGATGCCTGATGGCACGCGGGATCGTTTATGCCCCCGACTATGTGGTCAATGGTGGCGGCATCATCAGCGTCTCGACAGAAATCTTGAAAATCACCGATGAAAAGTGGGTTGATCAAAAGCTTGAGCAATTGGCGATCACAACCGACAAGATTTTAACCAAAGCCAAAGCCCAAAACGCGTCGCCCCATAAGGTGGCGGATCAATTTGTGGAAGATATTCTGGCGTAATAGCGAATGGAAAGGGGAGCCGCAGCTCCCCTTTTTGTTATTTTTTTTCGCGAGCAGATCGCGGATTTCAGTGAGCAAGGTTTCTTCCTTGGTGGGCGATGGCGGCGCGCTTGGCTTCGCCTCTTCCTTGCGGCGCATCGAATTGATGCCTTTCACCACGAAGAATAACACCCAAGCAATAATCAAAAACTTCACAACAGCATTGACGAACAGCCCGATATTAAGCGTGGCGACGCCCAGCTCTTGCGCCTGGGTCACCGACGCGATGGCTTCGCCGCCCGTGTCGGACAGGACAATGAACCAATTTGAAAAATCGAGACCGCCGAAAAGCAATCCGATCACCGGCATCATCACGTCCGCCACCAGCGACGACACGATCGCGCCAAAAGCAGCGCCGATAATGACACCAATGGCCAACTCGACCATGTTGCCCTTAATGGCGAAAGACTTAAATTCCTTGAGCATTTCTTCTCCCTCGTTTTCCCCGTAAGCCGCCCAGCTGCCCGCCAATTTGGGCGTGTAGCGGCCTATTTTTAATCATTAAGATAGAATTAACCAAAGGCAAGCGAATTGTGGGATTAATGATTTGACTTTCACGCCACGGAAAAGACGCAAAGAATTGTTGAAACAGCCTTTGCGTTGGCGCGCCGGTGTGGCACAAGGGACAATATACTCAATAAAGCTAGGCTATTTGCATGACCATTCGTTTGCACAAGGGCGACCTTCCCCACCTTAATGACTACGGAAAATCTGTTGCGATTGACACCGAAACCATGGGTTTAAACCCCATGCGCGATCGGCTGTGTGTGGTGCAGCTTTCGCCGGGCGATGGCACCGCTGATGTGGTGCAAATCGAAAAAGGCCAAACCGAAGCCCCAAATTTGCAAAAATTGCTGGCAGACGAAAATGTCACCAAATTGTTCCATTTTGCCCGCTTCGATATCGCGGCACTGCAAAATGCGTTTGGCACGGTTACCAAGCCCGTTTATTGCAGCAAAATTGCCTCTAAATTGGTGCGCACCTATACCGACCGCCATGGCTTAAAAGATTTGTGCCGCGAGCTGTTGGGCGTTGATTTGTCCAAACAACAACAAAGTTCTGATTGGGGCGCGGATGATTTGAGCAGCGCCCAAATGGAATACGCGGCAAGCGATGTGTTGTATTTGCACGATTTGAAGCGACATTTGGACCGCATGCTCAAGCGCGAAGGGCGCATGGAGATGGCGAATGCCTGTTTCAATTTTTTACCCCACCGTGCGGACCTTGATCTAAAGGGCTGGGCTGAAACCGACATTTTCGCCCACAGTTAAACATGAGCGAAACGGCCACTGCCTCACAATTTGACGAATTGTTTGCCGGCGTCAAACGTCGGCAACGCATAGTGAAATTGTTGCAGTGGATCATTCCAGTTTTGGGTGCCCTGATTTTTGCGGCCCTTATGATCCCGCTGCTCATCGGCAGTTTGCTGCCCTCTACACAGTTCGATGGCATTCGGTTGGAGCAAGACAAATTGGTGGTGGATGAGCCGCGCGCAACAGGCGTGCTGAGCGATGGCGGCACTTATGAAATGACCGCCAGAAGCGCAACCACAAAAATCATCAATCAAGACATGATTGATTTGGTGGATATGCAGGCAACGATGAATTTTGTCGATGGTGAAAATCTTGTCGCGACTTCTGAGACCGGCACCTATTCACTGATACGCAGCATTTTGACGTTGACAGCTCAAATTGATCTTTTGTCGAGCAAAGGCGATACGGGAATTATCGGCAGCGGCGTGGCAGATTTGAACACAAAGATTTTCGACGGCGACGACGGCGTCGCATTCGATTTTGCAAATGGCAGCACTTTGCGCGCCATAAATATGCACTATGATGGGCAAAAAAATTATTGGAAATTTGAACGCGCCACCCTCACTTTGGCGCCACTGGAAGGGCCAACTGCTGATGAATAGATTTTTGGCGTATTTGCTTGCTTTTTGCGTGGGCAGCTTGGCATCATCAGCGTCGCGGTGGCTCAATCCAACGGCCCTGTGAACATTACGGGTGACGTGTTTGAAATTTTTGAAGACCGACGCGAAGCCATTTTCACCGGCGAAGTTGTGGTGGAACAGGATGATTTTGTGCTCTATTCGCCCAAAGTCATTGCCTATTATGGCGAAGGCGGCGCGTCTGACCTGAAAAAGATCACCGCTGATGGGCGGTTGACCCTGCATTTTGGCCCCAAAACGGCGAAAGCTGATTTCGGCACTTATGATCCAAAAACAGAAATTATGCATTTGACAGGCAATGTTGAAGTCACTGAAGACGGTACGATTGTGACAGGTGGGCAATTGTTTGTTGATGTGACCGATAACAGTTCCAGATTTGTCTCGGACCCGAATTCCAAAGAGCGCGTCAAGGGGACTTTTTCTAGTGGTGGCTAACCCGGCAGCACAAAGCCAATCTCTTGACCCAACCGGCTGGCTGGTCGCCCACTCGCTGGCAAAAAGCTATGGCAAAAAGGTTGTGATCCGAGATGTTTCCGTTGCGGTAAACCGCGGCGAGGCGGTTGGACTTTTAGGCCCGAACGGCGCTGGCAAGACGACCGTTTTTTCGATGATTATGGGCATCACCTCGCCTGATAGCGGCGAAGTTTTGCTGCACGGTAAGCCGATCACGAAATTTCCACTTTTCCAGCGCGGGCGACTGGGCATGGGCTATTTGCCACAAGAACCCTCCATTTTTCGCGGCATGAGTGTCAAAAACAACATAATGGCAATTTTGCAGGGCCATGTGCGCGGGGCAAAAGCCCAAAAGGCACGCCTCAATGATTTGCTCGACGAATTTGCGATCGCGCATCTTCGCGATGCGGATGCACTGGCTTTGTCCGGTGGGGAGCGGCGGCGCGTGGAAATTGCGCGGGCATTGGCTGCTGATCCTCAATTTATGCTGCTCGACGAGCCATTTGCTGGTGTCGATCCGATCGCAGTGGGTGAAATTCGCAAACTTGTTCGCCAGCTCACCAGCCGCGGGATTGGCGTTTTGATCACCGATCACAATGTGCGCGAAACACTGGGTTTGGTCGACCGCGCCTATATCATCCATGGCGGCCAAGTTATGATCCAAGGTCGCCCCGAAACCATCACTAATGACGAGCAGGCGCGCCGCGTTTATCTGGGTGAAGATTTCACGCTTTAGGTTTGGCAGTGACTCTTTTTTTTGCCGCCACCGGTCGCTTCTTTGATGCGCACACGCCGCGCTGGCTGGCTCCCGTCCCCGGCACCCCCGCAGTTATTGCGCGCCGCCGTCGCTCACTTCGTTCGCTACCCCGGCACCCCCGCCTATTGGTGCCAAACATCAGCGGTACGAATAGCACCGGGCCGTCCCGGACTTTATCCGGGACCGAGGGCTCCCGATAGCTGATCCCGGCTCACGGCCGGGATGGTGCGAGAAGGAAGCGCGGGGGAAATTCCGAATGGGAAAAGAGTGGACGAGCGAAGCGAGGACCTCGGCGCACTTTTGCGCCGCCCGCGCGGAGGCTAGGTGCTGCAAGCACCGCAAAGCCGTGAGACAAAACAAACTGACGAAGAAGTGTTAAGATTGGCACGGATTTTGTATGGTCCGGCTTGAATGTGTGCGATCACCTATGGCAATTTAGCAAAGTAGACAGCTGATTTGCGCGAAGGAGCGGCGATCAATATGGCCATTGGCCCCAGACTGGACATTAGGCAAACGCAGACTTTGTCGCTGACGCCGCAATTGATGCAGTCGATCAAGCTGTTGCAGCTTTCGCATGTCGAGCTTTCGCAGTTTGTCGAAGAAGAATTGATGCGCAATCCGCTGCTGGACCGTGAGGATGGCGGCGAAGAGCGCACCGCAGAGGAAGAGCCGGTTGCAAAAGCTGACGACCGGGCCGTCGATGTATCAAGCCGAGGCGAACAGTTGGGCAGCGCGGTTTCGGTGGCGCAGGAAATGGACACGGATGTGGCCAACCTCTATCCCGAGCAAGTGGGGCAAGACAGCCTTTCTCAGTCCCTATCCTGGCCCGAGGGCAAACACACCAGCGGCGGGCAAGAAGCTGGCGATTTCGAGCAGTTCGCCGCAGGCGAGAAATCCCTCAATGACCATTTGATCGAACAAATTTCGCTTATTCTTAGCCACCCTGGTGATATGTTGATTGCCAGCGCGCTGATCGAAAACCTCAATGAAATGGGCTATGTGGATGCGCCGTTGGATCAGATTGCAGATCAATTGGGCACCGAGCTGGGGCATGTGGAAGCGGTGCTGGAAGCTATTCAAGGGTGTGACCCGCTGGGCATTTTCGCCCGCGATCTGGCCGAATGTCTCGCCATACAATTGCGCGAGAAAGACCGGCTGGACCCGATGATGCAGATGTTGCTGGATAATCTGGACCTGCTGGCGGCCCATAAAATCTCCGAACTGCAAAAACTGTTGGGTGCAGATGCCGAAGACCTTGGCGACATGTTGGCTGAAATTCGACGGCTGGACCCGCGGCCAGGTCGCGCGTTTGAGGGCAGCAATGTGCAGGCCATTGTGCCGGACGTGTTTGTGCGCCAAGGCAACAGCAAGGAATGGGTGATTGAACTCAACCAAGAGGTTCTGCCCAAAGTTTTGATCAACCGCACCTATTTGGCCAGTGTGAGCGCCAACGCCAAAAAGGGCGAAGAAAAAAACCTATTTGAGCGAATGTTTGCAAACCGCGAATTGGCTCACCAAAAGCTTGGACCAGCGGGCGCAAACCATATTGAAGGTCACCAAAGAAATTGTACGCCAGCAAGATGGATTTTTGCACCACGGGGTTTCAAAGTTGCGCCCCATGACACTTAAAATGGTGGCCGAAGAGATTGAAATGCACGAAAGCACGATTTCGCGCGTGACCAGCAATAAATATGTCAGCACCCCACGCGGGCTATTTGAGCTGAAATATTTCTTCACCTCGGCCATTCATTCCGCCAGCAGCGGCGAGGCAGACCATTCCGCAGAATCCGTGAAATATCGCATCAAGCAATTGATTGATGCGGAGGATCCAAGAAAGATTCTCTCCGACGACAAAATCGCGGCGATCTTGAACGAGGAGCAAAGCATGAATGTGGCGCGGCGCACGGTGGCGAAATATCGTGAAGCGATGAACATCGCCTCGTCGGTGATCCGGCGGCGGCAAAAGCGCGAATTGGTCCGTTAGGTCTTTGTGCGGCCCGCCATTTAGGAAAACACGGTCCAATCCATTTCATTGGTGACATATTCCAGCATTTGCGTGCCAATATAAGAATTGCCATTGCGATCCAGCCCGGGCGACCACACGGCGATGGAGGCAATGCCCGGCACCGCCGCCAAAATCATGCCGCTCACGCCCGACTTGGCTGGCAAGCCAACGCGGTAGGCAAAATCACCAGACCCATCATAATGGCCACACGTCAGCATGATCGCCGCGATCCGGCGGGCACGCCTCATGGAGACCATTTGCTGTCGATTTGGCCCCAAAGTCCCCGCAAACGCCAAAAACCGGCCCGCTCGTGAGAGCTGCGCGCAATCCATCGTCACGGCGCATTGGTTGTAATAGACGCCCAATGTATGCGCGACGGGGTTATAAAGATTGCCGCACGACGCCAAATAATGCGCCAGAGCACGATTGCGATGCCCTGTTGCTTCCTCTGATTGGGCCACCCGCCCATCGATAAAGATCTGATCGTCGCCCGTTAAGCCCTGCACAAATCTTATGATTTCGCCCAGCGCTTCTTTGGGCTGATAGGTCGCCAATATGGCGTCGGTCACCACAATCGCCCCGGCGTTAACAAACGGATTTCTAGGAATGCCATTCTCGTGCTCGAGCTGCAAAATAGAATCAAATGACGAGCCAGAAGGTTCGCGCCCCACGCGGCTCCATAGATTATCGCCCATTGTGCCCAGGCATAGCGCCAATGTGAACACTTTTGAAATCGACTGGATCGTGTTGGGTTGCTGCCAATCTCCGGCACCGATGGTTTCGCCATTGTTCAAGGTCACAGCGATTCCTGCTTTGCGAGGGTCAGCTTTCGCTAACTCAGGAATATAGTGCGCAACTTGGCCACGTTCGCTGGATTGCTGTGCGCGGTCAACGGCGTCATTCAAAATTGCTTGCAGTTTTTGCTGGTCGGTATCCATGGAGCTCCTTTGCCGCCACATAATCATCAAATACCGCGCTCAACGGCAACCCAAATACTAGGGAATACGCGCAAAATAGCGATAATTGTTACGAAATTTGCCCCTTAACCAGATGGCTGCAAACCGAAATCAAAGCTGAAATCGGCCTGACCCCTGCGCCAAGGATATTTTTTTTCAGGTACCAAATGGAAGTGACGTTGGAACGCTGGGACCGACGGGCAACCCCGTGAATTCAGCGCTTTGAGCGATCTTGAAGCCTAAAACGATTCACCCATATATGGGGCGAATGGTAGCGCCTTTCTTCATCATTTGGAAGGGCTTGGGAGGTGATAATCCGTATTAGAGGTGATTGCATCACAACGCGAAGCGGCGTTAAAATGATTGATAGAGGTCAATTCACCTCGCGAAAACGCCCTTATATAAGCAATAGAGAAAGGGGTATACTTATGAGCCTACGTGTTTCTGGAAAAAATATGGATGTTGGCGATGCACTTCGCACGAAAGCGCATGACCATTTGGAGTCCGCAATCACCAAATATTTTGATGGCGGCTATGATGGCCATCTCACTCTTGAACATGAAGGCAACCGTTTTAATGCGGATGTTTTAGTACACCTTGATACCGGCGTGGTGTTGCAAGCTGGCGCCGATGCTGGCGACGCGATCTCTGCTTTTGAAGATGCCGCCGGCCACATTGAAAAAAGACTGCGCCGCTATAAGCGGAAACTGAAGAATCACAGGCGTAACGCCCAGACTGATAAGTTTAAGGCACAATCCTACATTCTAGCGTCCCCGGAAAAAGAGGAAGAAGTTGAAGAGGACTTCAACCCAGCTATTATTGCGGAAACAACTGATAATCTTCACACAATGAGTGTTGGTGAAGCCGTTATGGAGCTGGATTTGGCGCAAAGTGACGTGATTGTATTCCGACATGCTGGACATGGCGGCGTTAATGTGGTTTACCGTCGCGCTGATGGGAATGTTGGCTGGGTCGATCCAGCCCTTGAGAACAAGTGAGCACTTGTCCCCTTCGTTGATCACAATGAAAGGCCGTTAAATGGAAATCGCACAGATTCTGGCGAGCAAGGCGATCGTGCCCTGCGCGAAAGTCACGTGCAAACGCCAGCTTTTGCAGCTTGCTGCTGAGCGTGCCAGCGAAGCGGTGGGCATTGATGCCCACCAAATCTTTGAAACGCTAAAAGAGCGAGAACAATTAGGTTCCACTGGTTTGGGCGACGGCATTGCCATTCCGCATGGTAAGCTTAAAGGACTTGATGGGGTGCATTGCATTCTCATCCGCCTCGAACATGGCATTGAGTTTGAAGCCGTTGACGACAAGCCTGTTGATTTGGCATTTGTGCTGTTGGCCCCACAGGGCTCTGGCGCAGACCATTTGAAAGCATTGTCACGCATTGCGCGGCTCACACGCACGCCGGGCCTAATGGAGCGCTTGCGCACCATGCAAAATGCAGACGACATTTATGAGTTTTTGACCAGCAAGGCTGAAGAAACCAACGCTGCCTGATTACAAAGCGATAGCGCATTAAAAAAAAGCACATTCACTGGCAACAGCGAATGTGCTTTTGTTTGTTTAAAGGCCGGGGGCAGGCTAATGCTAGGACTTAATGGCGCAACGCCATGTCCATACCGGCTTCGTCCAGCCAGTCATTCAGCGATCTTTTATCGTCTGTGACCAAAAGCGGCGTGCCATCAGCACCGAACAACGCATCAAAGATTTGAGTTTCCGGGGCGTTTTTCGCCTCTGGCAGAAAATCTTTCAGCTGTTTGCCTGTTAAACGCCGACGATAAACCACATCTTCACCGCCAAGGGCTAAGAATTCTTCTACGCTCAATGGGGCGTAGGCTTCGGTTTTTTCGATCTGTGTCATAGGACACCTCCTCAAAACGCGGGACTACATAATATACGCAAGAAGTTACTCAGCGGTTTTAATTTCGATCCGGCGGGCAACTTTTTCGATATTTGGGCGCACAAGAGATATGTTCAGCAGCCCGTCTTGCAGGGCGGCCCCTTCGACGCGCATGCCATCAGCCAACAAAAAACTACGTTGAAACTGGCGCGCGGCAATACCGCGGTGCAAAAACTCTCGATCGGGATCATCATGTTGACGCCCACGAATGAGAAGTTGATTGTCTTCCAGCGTAATCTCTAATTCGTCTTGTGTGAAGCCTGCAACCGCCACCGAAATGTGGAATTGCTCGGCACCATCCTGGTTCGAAATTCGCTCGATATTATAGGGGGGATACCCATCAGCCGCTTTGGCCAATCGATCAAGGCGTTGCTCGATTTCATCGAAACCAAGCAAAAAGGGCGATGAGAAAAATGACATTCTGGACATGATAATCCTTTCATTTACAGGCCGCTCTGCGCACCCGCACGTGTTCTTTAAAAGCAACAGCGCATGCCAAGCCCTCTTCAAGGCGCTTTATCCATGCTCCAGTTAAATATGGGCGCGGCATTTTTAGAATTCAAGGCTTTGCGTGATTTGAAGTAAACCCGATTGACGGCACAACACGTAACAAGACATCATTTGTTGCATTGGTTTATGACGCTGAAAGGGCATTTACTGTATGTCATCACCACTAATTTCCATTGTTATGCCCGCCTACCGCTGTAAAGACACAATCGCCGAAAGCGTGGAAAGCGTTTTGGCCCAGACCTATGAGAATTGGGAACTGGTGATTAGCATCGACGACGCTGAGGATTATGCCCAAGAGCTGTTTGCAAACGGGCTGGGCGATCCGCGCATCAAATTCGTATTCACTGACGGAATCGAAACCGGCTCATCCAATGCTCGCAATATTGGTGTCGAAGCTGCAGCATCCCAATTTATTGCCGTTTTGGACGCCGACGATCTATTCGCGCCCAACAAATTGGCGATCGTTGTGCCACAACTAAAAAAAAGCGCGCACTTGTTTCTACCGGGTTGCAAATAACCGATCCCAATCTTGTGCCCTTACGCCAGGTGGGCTGCACAGGTCGCGATCGCGAATTGGATGCCGGCAATTATAAAATGACCAACATTTCCATGGACAGCATGATTGTTTATGACCGCGCGCGCCTGCCAATCGTCTATGACGTGACCCAACCTTGCCTGGTGGATATGGATTTGATCTTTAAAGCCTTCTGCCACACCGAAGCATGTTTGCATATCGCGGCGCCTTTGCATGTTTACCGCAAGCAAGCTGTTTCGATTAGCAACGGCCCGGCTGCTGCCGACAAGTTCACAAAAATGAAGCGCATCCTTTTGGATCGTCTCGCCACAAATTATTATGATTTTATGGAGCCGGAGGTCGCGCAAGAAGGCTTTTCACGCTTCTTGCGGACATCACTCGAGGCTGAGCTAACCTACGCAGCACAGCCACCAAATTCGATGCACATATTATTCGAAGATCTAATAGAATCCAAACTATAAATCGAATCCATGAGTGTATATGTGGAAACGTCAGTGTTTCTGACTTAATTCCACCCACTTTTATCAACAAAAACCACCCCAATTCAGTAAACATGTAAAATATTATTTCCCATTGCTGCGTCAACGACTTACGATCCTAGGTGGGGAGGATCTGCAAGATCACGAAGTTTGTGATCGAGCTGGTTCAATGGAGCTAGGCTTCACCCAATATTGCAGACCTAGGAGGAAAAAAATGACAACCAAACTTGTTGTTGGCTTAGATGGAGAGGACACGGGCAAACGTGCACTCGCTTTCGCCGAAGACTTGGCAAAACGCACAGACAATTGCGAAATTATCGCGGTTTACGTTATTGAGTGGTCGCCATTCACATTTCAAACGGCTGAGGAAAACGCACAGCGCCATAAACGTCGGGAGGAAGAAATTCAAATCGCGACAACGCGCGTAATTGAGCCCGCAGTTGAGAGCCTTAAGGCCGACGGGTTTCAGGCACACGGCATTGTGCGCCACGGGGATGTAGCAGAAGTACTCAATGCCATTTCCAAAGAAAATGGCGCGTCGCAGATCGTCGTCGGGCGCTCGTCAGCTGGCGGCTTCACTAAGCGTTTTTTTTGGCAGTGCGGCCCAAAATCTGGTGATGCACGCAGACGTGCCCGTCACCGTTGTGGCATAGGGGGAAATTATGTTTAAAACTATTCAACTCGGGCTGGCGACCTTTATCGCCACGGCGTTGGCAACTCACGGATCGCTTGCACAGGAAGTGGATGGCATCGACGCTCAAGTCAACCAAATGTTCGCAAATTTAACCGGCCCGTTCGTCAGCCTTATTTTCGCACCTTTGCCAGGGACAACTTTCCCCTGGATCGTGCTGTGGCTTGTGGTGGCGGCAACCGTTTTCACCCTTTATTTTGGCTTTGTTCAATTCAGATTTTTCAAACACGCCATCCAATTGGTCAAAGGCGACTATTCTAACCCGAATGATGCTGGCGAGGTGAGCCATTTCCAAGCCTTGGCCACCGCGCTTTCAGGCACTGTTGGCCTTGGCAATATTGCCGGGGTAGCGGTTGCGGTTGGCATTGGCGGACCGGGCGCAACGTTTTGGATGATTTTAGCCGGCCTTTTGGGGATGGCTTCAAAATTCACAGAATGTACCCTTGGTGTTAAATATCGGAACGAATATGAAGACGGTACCGTCTCGGGCGGTCCTATGTATTATATTTCCAAGGGCTTCAAAGAGCTGGGATTGCCGGGCGGCAAGGTTTTAGCAGTTCTTTTCTCGATCTTTTGTATCTTAGGCGCACTTGGCGGCGGCAACATGTTCCAGGCCAACCAAGCCCACGCTCAAATTTCAGGCATTGTCGGCAGCTATCCAGGTTGGATTACAGGTCTTGTTTTTGCCGTCATTGTGTTTGCTGTGATTGTGGGTGGTATCAAATCCATTGCAAATGTCACCGAGAAAATTGTGCCGTTTATGGCCATTTTATATGTGACCGCAGCGCTGGCGATCTTGGTGGTCAATTATGACAAGATAGGCTGGGCATTTGGACAAATATTTGAAGGTGCATTTACAGGTCTAGGCATTGCAGGTGGCTTTGTTGGCGCCTTGATCCAAGGATTTAAACGGGCGGCCTTTTCCAACGAGGCGGGGGTCGGTTCCGCGGCTATCGCGCACTCAGCGGTGCGAACCAACGAACCAATCACCGAGGGTTTTGTCTCCTTGTTAGAACCATTGATTGACACAGTGGTAATTTGCACAATGACAGCACTGGTAATCACCATTTCGGGCCAATTGCTGATTGATGCCGAAACAGGCCTTTATATGGTGGAGGCTGGCGCAATCGCAACCGCCAGTGGCACATCGGGTGTCGAACTAACGTCGGCAGCGTTTGGATCGGCCATAAGCTGGTTCCCATATGTTCTTGCCTTGGCGGTTGTCTTGTTTGCCTTTTCCACGATGATCTCCTGGTCTTATTATGGCCTAAAGAGCTGGACTTACCTATTTGGCGAAAGCAAAACTTCTGAACTCATCTTCAAAAGCATCTTTTGCATCTTCATTGTAATCGGTGCGGCAGCGAGCCTTGGCCCTGTCATTGATTTCTCAGATGCAGCGATCTTTGCAATGGCAGTGGTGAACATCACTGGCCTGTATTTCTTGATGAAAATCGTGCGCAAAGAGTTGGCTTCTTATGCGAGCCGATTGGAAAGTGGCGAAATCAAAAAATATAAAGCTTAGTTTTGTGCCGGGGCGGGTGTACCTGCCCCGGACTTACGTTGAGCACCGCAATATCGAATCAAAATACCTGCTATTGCAAAAGCAGCCTTTCCTTGGGCACAAAGTCTCCGCCGACTTGGCCTTCAAATGGTAGTAATCCCGTTTGATGAACCTGCACCAGCGCCCGGAATTGTTGCAAATGTTTCCACTTTAAGTCGAATCATCACTAAGTTGTTGAAGCGTTTGGCAAGATTCAGAGAAGAATTTACAAAAAGTAAGGCTCGTCGGACAATTTTGGCGAAATTTTTTTGATTTGCTGTTGCAACTCAATGGAAAACCGTCTTTTCTCTCACCTGCACGCACTAACTGCGTGCAATGATATTGGAGGGAACATTATCATGAAAAAAATTCGGAAAGTTGCTAGCAGCAACAGCCTTATGGGGTTGATGGCTGGTGGCGCTTACGCAAAAACACTAGTTTACTGCTCTGAGGGTTCACCAGAAGGTTTCGACGTTGCACCATACACTGCTGGTACAACTTTCGACGCGTCGTCTAAGCCGCTTTACAACCGCTTGGTTGAATTTAAGCGCGGGACTTCACAAGTTCAGCCTGGTTTGGCTGAAAGCTGGGAAGTGTCTGAAGATGGCCTTGAGTACACTTTCAACCTGCGTAAAGGCGTGAAGTTCCACACAACGAGCTTCTTTACACCTACACGCGACTTTAACGCTGATGACGTGTTGTTCTCATTCAACCGTCAGCGTTCAGCTGATCACGCATGGTATGAATATGTGCCTGGCATCTCATGGGAATACTTTAACGGTATGTCCATGCCAGATTTGATCAAAGACATCGAAAAAGTTGACGATTACACCGTTAAGTTCGTGTTGACACGTCCTGAAGCGCCAATGATCGCTAACCTTGCCATGGACTTTGCGTCAATTGTATCTGCTGAATATGCACAACAGCTTGAGGATGCTGACCGCAAAGAAATGTTGAACCAAGAGCCAGTTGGCACCGGTCCATTTAGCTTTGTTGCTTATCAAAAAGATGCTGTGATCCGTTATGCTGCACACCCTGACTATTGGCAGGGCAAACAGCCAATCGACGACCTTGTGTTTGCGATTACAACAGATGCTGCTGTTCGCGCTCAAAAGCTGAAAGCTGGCGAGTGTCACGTGGCACCATATCCAAACCCAGCTGACATTGAGACTTTGGCCTCTGATCCAAACTTGGTGATGATGGAACAAGAAGGCTTGAACGTTGGCTACTTGGCATACAACACGCAAGTTGCGCCGTTTGATAACACAAACGTACGTAAAGCGTTGAACATGGCAATCAACAAGCAAGCTATCTTGGAAGCTGTTTTCCAAGGTGCTGGTTCTGCTGCTAAAAACCCAATTCCACCTACCATGTGGTCTTACAACAACGCCATCGAAGACGATCCTTATGATCCCGATGCTGCAAAAGCAATGCTTGAAGCAGAGGGTGTAACTGGTCTCGAGATGGAAATCTGGCAATGCCTGTTCAGCGTCCATATAACCCGAACGCACGTCGTATGGCTGAAGTTATTCAGGCTGACTTTGCGAAAATCGGTGTGGACGTTCAGATCGTTTCTTACGAGTGGGGTGAATACCTTGCACGCTCTAAAGAAATTGATCGTGAAGGCGCTGTATTGCTTGGCTGGACTGGTGACAATGGTGATCCAGACAACTTCCTAGCCGTTCTTCTCGGCTGTGATGGTGTCGGTGGCTCAAACCGCGCTCAGTGGTGTAACGAAGAGTTTGAAGCTTTGATCCAACAAGCGAAAACTATTTCTGATCAAGACGAGCGTACTAAGCTTTATGAAGAAGCACAGGTTGTGTTTAAGCGTGAAGCACCTTGGGCGACAATTGCACACTCAACAGTGTTCATGCCAATGTCCAAGAAGGTCGAAGGCTACGTGATGGACCCATTGGGTGGTCACTGGTTCGACGGTGTTGATCTTGCCGAGTAAGGCTTAAAGGAAAAGGTTGATTGCAGGCGCCCCTTTGCGGCGCCTGCTTTCTTTTTGAACGAACATGCTGAAATTTCTGCTCAACAAATTGGTACTTATCGTACCCACATTCATCGGCATCACGATCGTCGCCTTTGGCTTTGTTCGTGTTTTGCCAGGTGACCCTATTCTTGCCCTTGCGGGGGAGCGTGGCGTTGAACCTGAACGTTACCAACAATTGCTGACGCAATTTGGATTTGATCGCCCGATTTGGGAACAATATTTCACCTATGTGATTGGCTTGTTCCAAGGCGATTTTGGCACGTCGATCGCCACCAAACGCCCGGTGTTGGACGAGTTCTTGACGCTCTTTCCTGCAACGGTTGAACTGGCAACATGCGCCATCATCTTTGCTATTGTGATCGGCATTCCTGCCGGCATTATTTCCGCAGTGAAGCGCGGCTCCTGGTTCGACCAGCTTACAATGGGTACCGCCCTCGCTGGCTATTCAATGCCTATTTTTTTGGTGGGGCCTTTTGCTCATTATCCTGTTTTCAGGCACACTCGGCTGGACACCTGTTTCAGGTCGCATATCGCTGATGTATTTCTTCCCGCAGGTAACCGGCTTTATGCTGATCGATAGCTTGCTTTCCGGTCAAGCCGGCGCATTCCAATCGGCGGCAAGGCACTTGATCTTACCCACCATCGTATTGGGCACCATTCCTTTGGCGGTGATCGCACGGCAAACCCGCTCAGCGATGCTTGAGGTTTTGGGTGAAGATTATGTGCGCACAGCGCGCGCCAAGGGCTTGGGCCAATTACAAGTTGTGGGTGTTCATGCGTTGCGAAATGCGCTGATCCCCGTGATCACCACGATTGGTTTGCAAGTGGGCGTTTTGCTCGCAGGTGCGATTTTGACCGAAACCATCTTCTCCTGGCCAGGTATTGGCAAATGGATGGTCGACAGTATCTTTAGACGCGACTACCCTTCGGTGCAGGGTGGCCTTGTGTTGATCGCTTTGATCGTGATGGTCGTCAACCTTACAGTTGACGTGCTTTACGGCTTGATCAATCCGCGCATTAGGCATCAGTGAGGACACGCCAATGACTGATCCTACGCTTAAAAATATCGACCAAGAGGTCGTTAAAGAAGAAGCGCGCAAAGCGCGCTGGTCCGTGCTGAACGAGTTTTGGCATTATTTCAGCGCCAACAAAGGCGCGGTAATTGGTTTGTGCATTGTGGGCTTTATGATCCTGATGGCCGTTTTGGCCCCTGTGATTGCCCCACATGAACCCAACCTTCAAAACCGGGATGCGTTTTTGACGCCACCCGTTTGGGAAGAAGGGGGCACATGGAACTACATTCTGGGCACCGATGCGGTGGGACGTGATATGCTGTCGCGCTTGATGCACGGGGCGCGGTTCTCGTTGTTCATCGGCGTGGTTGTTGTGACCATCTCTTTGATCGGCGGCATTGTTATCGGTTTGGTCGCGGGCTATTTCCGTGGCTGGGTTGATGCCTTGATCATGCGGGTGATGGACATCATCCTTGCCTTCCCTTCCTTGCTGATGGCCTTGGTGCTTGTAGCAATTTTGGGACCAGGACTGGTGAATGCCATGATCGCGATTGCCGTGGTGTTACAGCCTCACTTTGCACGGTTGACCCGTGCCGCTGTGATGTCTGAATCCAACCGGGAATATGTGACCAGCGCGAAAGTTGCTGGTGCCGGACATATGCGCTTGATGTTTAAAACCATCCTGCCAAACTGTTTGGCCCCGCTCATTGTTCAAGCCACATTGTCATTCTCAACTGCGATTTTGGATGCTGCAGCATTGGGCTTTTTGGGCATGGGCGCACAGCCCCCCACCCTGAATGGGGCACGATGTTGGCGGAAGCACGGGAATTTGTGTTGCGCGCATGGTGGGTTGTGACCTTCCCCGGCCTTGCTATTTTGATCACTGTTTTGGCGATCAATCTGGTGGGCGATGGTTTGCGCGACGCGCTTGACCCGAAACTCAAGCGGAGCTGATCATTATGACCATTGTACTCGATATTGAGAATTTGACCGTGACGTTTGATACTGCCGATGGCCCCTTTAAGGCCGTCGACGGGGTGAACTTTAAGGTCAATCAAAACGACATTCTCGCCATTGTTGGCGAGAGTGGCTCTGGCAAATCAGTTGCGATGCTCGCGGTGATGGGTCTTTTGCCCAACACGGCCACCATCACAGCAGACAAGCTTGAATTTGAAGGCAAGGACATCCGAAATTTGAGTGATCGAGAACGCCGTCATATCATCGGCAAAGATATCTCCATGATCTTTCAAGAGCCTATTGCCAGCTTGAACCCCTGTTTTACAGTGGGTTATCAAATTCACGAAATGCTGAAAACCCACACCAAGCTGGATAAAAAAGAGCGGGTTAAACGCGCGCTTGAATTGTTTGATTTGGTGGGCATTCCAGAGGCGGAAAAGAAGCTGAAAAGCTTTCCACACCAATTGTCTGGTGGCCAATGCCAACGGGTGATGATCGCCATGGCAATTTCCTGCAATCCCAAATTGTTGATCGCGGATGAGCCAACCACGGCTTTGGATGTGACTATTCAAAAGCAAATTCTTGATCTGCTGATGGATATTCAGGCCAAAACCAATATGGCACTCATCATGATTACCCACGATATGGGCGTGGTGGCGGAAACGGCTCACCGCGTGGTGGTGCAGTATAAGGGGCAGCAAATGGAAGAAGCCAATGTGCTTGACCTGTTTGAGAACCCGCAAAATGCCTACACGCAGGCTTTGCTTTCGGCTCTGCCGGAACGGGCTGAAGGAGATCGACTACCGACAGTTTCTGACTTTGCCGATAGCTTCGAAAAAGGGGATGCAGCACGATGACCCATTCTGTGATCAAAGCAACGGATATCTACCGTGACTATGTCACCAAAGCCACGATGTTCAAAAAAGGCGATGTGGTGCATGCCCTTAAGGGCGTCAGCTTTGAGCTGAAAAAAGGCGAAACGCTTGCGCTTGTGGGTGAAAGTGGCTGCGGCAAGTCCACGCTGGCGCGGATTTTGACGCTGATTGACGCCCAGACCTCTGGCCGATTGGAAATAGACGGTCAAGAAATTGACATTCGCAAAAACCCACCGACCAGTGATATGCGACAGCATGTGCAAATCGTGTTCCAAAATCCTTATGGCTCTTTGAACCCACGGCAAAAGGTGGGGGAAATACTTGAGGAGCCTTTGATCATCAATACCAAGATGCCTGCGCAAGAGCGGCGCGAATTGGCGATGGCAATGTTGCTTAAAGTGGGCTTGGATGCGGTGCATTATGGTCGTTATCCGCACATGTTCTCTGGCGGGCAACGTCAACGGATTGCGATTGCGCGCGCGCTGATGATGCGTCCTGATATTTTGGTTTTGGACGAACCAGTATCAGCGCTCGATTTGTCAGTTCAGGCCCAAATCTTGAACCTGTTGGCGGATTTACAGGATGAGTTCAATCTATCCTACATCTTTATTTCTCACGATCTATCTGTAGTGAAATATATCGCCGACCGGGTGATGGTAATGTATTTTGGCGAGATCGTTGAGCAAAATACGCGGGATGAGATTTTCAACAACCCGCAGCACGACTACACCAAGACCCTCTTGGCGGCGACACCGCGGGCAAACATTGAATCAATCAAAAAGCGCCTGGGTGTGGATGCGGCTTAAGTCTAGCCTTTGCTAATCATTCAAAGGGCGCTGCATTTGCGGCGCCCTTTTTTTAAAGAACTTCAGCCATGATCTGGCGTGCCACACGATCTGCGCTGCCAGCGCTGAGCACCCAGCCGAACATGCCGTGACCTGTATTTATATAGGCATTTCTCTGGGTCAACCGCCCAATAATTGGCTGACTGTTTGGCGTTAGTGGTCGGAACCCCATCCATGGCGACAAGTCCCCCTCATCTTGCGCAACCAGCGGAAACCGTTCAAATAGGCGCGCCTTAAACGTGTTAAGCCGTCGGGCAGATATGCCGCGCTGTTGCGGGACAAAATCAGCATATCCGGCATAGCGAATACGGTCTCCCAGCCGAGTCACAACAGCCTTGTTCTCAGTATCGGTGATGGCCAGATCAGGAACCGCCTTGCCCATCGGCAAGGAAAGGCTGTAACCGGCCATTGGGGCAAGCGGCAAGTTTTTGCCCAAACGTTCGCACAGCTCCGCCGATTGAAGCCCAGCACAAATCACAAATGCATCAGCTTCAACGCGTCCTTGGTCGGTGATCAAATAGCGCATATCTTGCTGATCCATCACAACGTCGAGCACTTTATGGTTGGGTAAGAACTCCCCAGCTCCCTCGCTCAGAATTGTTCTGAGAGCTTCGCGCGCAAACTTGTGTGCGTCGCCAACAGCATCTGTGCCACTGTAAATCCCGCCCTTGCATTGCCCTTGGAATTGAATAAAAGTCGGCTCCTTGCGCACCACCCCCTCGTGATTGAGGACTTCGATATCAGCGCCCATTTTCTTTTTCTTATCGGCCCACAATTGGGCAGCGGTCAGGTTGGCCCCCGGCCCTAACAATGACACTTTGCCAGATGCACGATAATCAAAATCGAAATCATAGGTTTCCAACCATTCAGTGAAAACAGCTTTCGAAGTTAGGCTGAGTTCTAAATTGGCGAGGCTGTTTTTTTCATATTGGCTTGTTTTGGCTTCGGACAAAAACCTAAACGCCCAAGCAAAATAATCCTTCACCCATAACGGGCTGAGCTTGCTGCTGGGGGATTGGCCAAACAGTACCTTTGGCATGAGTGCCATCAATGCCGGTGACGCCACAGCATCGACAGCCGAATAGCTCAGCTGCCCTGCGTTTTGGGCGCTGGTTGCGGTGGCAGCGTCTGGCGCGCTATCAATCAATATTGGATAGGCGCCCAGCTCCTTCAAGCGCAGCGCCGTGGTCACACCCACTATGCCTGCACCAATAATTGCAACCCTTGGACCCGTTTGCGCAAATTGCTCTTGTGCCACGTTTGGCCTTTCTTGCTTGAACTGCTAACAATTGCCACAAAAGTGCGCGATTATGGCGCAAATTTCAAATCATTGTTGAGTGGTTCTCATGGATATCCCCACAGCCCCTTTGGGGCAAAGCTTTGCCACATTGCCAGAGGCCTTTTATGCGCCGGTTTCGCCAAGTCCAGTTGTCGCACCCGCGTGGATGGGCTTCAATCAAAAATTGGCCAATGAGTTGAACCTTGATCTTTCCTATTGGCAAGGAGATGAGGGTTTGCATGTTTTGGCCGGCAACAAAGTTGCCCCCAATAGCCAGCCTGTGGCCATGGCCTACGCCGGACATCAATTTGGCAATTGGGTGCCGCAACTGGGTGATGGCCGAGCGCATATTTTGGGCGATGTACGCAGCAAAAAGGGTCAGCTTTTCGATATGCAACTCAAGGGGTCCGGCCCCACGCCATTTTCCCGCAATGGCGACGGCCGTGCAGCAATCGGCCCCGTTTTGCGTGAATATGTGATGAGCGAAGCCATGCATAATTTGGGCATACCCACACGCGTGCACTTGCCGCTATCTCAACTGGTGAACGGGTGCAGCGGGAAACCGGATTGCCTGGCGCAATCCTCACGCGGATCGCCACGAGCTTTGTGCGGGTCGGCACGTTTCAGTATTTCGTGGCGCGCGGACAACATGATGCACTGGCGCAATTGGCGGACTTTGTTATAGCCCGGCACTATCCTGAACTTGAGGCGGACAGGCACAAATATCCTAAATTGCTTGAAGCCATTATCAAGCGTCAGGCGGAACTAATTGCCAAGTGGCAATTGATCGGTTTTATTCACGGGGTCATGAATACGGACAATATGGCCGTTTCTGGCGAGACCATTGATTATGGGCCATGCGCCTTTATGGATCATTATCACCCGGAAACCGTGTTCAGTTCGATCGATGAATTTGGCCGTTATGCCTATCACAACCAGCCGCGTATTGCCCGATGGAACCTTGGCGTACTCGCCCAATGCTTCTTGCCAATCTTGCATGACAATGAAGATGCGGCTGTGCAATTGGCGCAGGACGCGATCAATGATTTTGCACCGCATTATGATCAACCTTTCAAACCGGCCTGTGCCGTAAATCGGCTTGAGTTTTACACCAGAGAATATGAAGCTTGCCATTGGCTTTCTTGACTTGGTGCAAAAACATCATTTGGATTTCACAAACAGTTTTCGCGCAGTCGTGGCCCTTGACCCAGCTGAGATTGAAGTGAATTCAGGCCATTTTGAAGGTCAAGATTGGCGAGATTGGCTGGGCAAATGGGCCGCCGCCCATGATAATGAACCTGCCCCACTCGCCGAGCGCCAAGAAATAATGCGCACATCTAATCCCCGTTTTATTCCGCGCAATCATTTGATGGAACGTATGATTGAAGAAGCAACAGCGGGCGACCTCGCACTGTTCAATACGCTCAATCAGGTTTATGCCCGCCCGTTTGATGATCAAGTTGGGTTTGAAGAATTTATGGCACCGCCAACCGATGAGGAACGGGTGCTGCGCACATTTTGCGGAACTTAGCCTGGATTACAAAAAATGCCGCCACAATCAGTTGTGGCGGCATATTTATTTAGCGATTGACGATCTCCGGCCCCATAAGTGCATAGGGAAGCGAGATAGACAATTGCGGCACGTAGGTGACAATCACCAAGAACACCAGCAACACCACAACAAACGGCGCAGCGGCTTTCACCACTTTGAGCAAACTCATCCCCGTTATGCCGGACGTGACAAACAGGTTGAGCCCAATGGGCGGTGTGATCATGCCAATCTCCATGTTCACGACCATGATGATGCCTAAATGAATTGGATCAACACCTAGTTCAATCGCAATGGGGAACACCACTGGCGCAACGATCAGCAGCAGGCCAGACGGCTCCATAAACTGGCCACCAATCAAAAGCAAAATGTTGACCGCAATCAAGAAGGTGAACCAGTTAAAGCCGGCATCAAGCATTACACCAGTGATGGCCTGCGGAATACGCTCTGATGTCAGCACATGAGCGAACAGCAAGGCGTTCACAATAATGAACATCAGCATCAAAGTGGTTTTCGATGCATCGACCATCACCTTGCGGGTGTCGCTGTGGAACATGGCAGTCGGAAAACGCCGAACGATCATACCAAGATTACGTCCCCAAATTGGCAGCCCCGCCAATAGGTGGCTTGGCACCCGCGCAAGGCTGGATTCAGGATCTCGCCAAACCGTATAGGCGACCATGGCCGACACGCCGGCAATCACCCCAATCCAAAAACGCACGCCGAAACCTACAGTTTCGCTGTCGCCAAAAGCAAAAAAAGCTCAAGGTCATCCATAGACCAAAAAGTGAGAGTCCATAAACCGTGGCCGAAAAACCAATGCGGGTTTTTGTGGGCGCGTCTTCAGGCACCCAGGGGATGTCACGCAATGGTCCCATGTCCCGATAAACAAAGATGGCGATCAAGAATGCATAAACCGCCGCAACCGCAGCCGCCTCAGTTGGCGTGAAAACGCCGCCATAGATGCCGCCGATAATGATGACGATCAAAAATAACCCCCACCCGGCTTGCTTGCCACCTTGCAATATCTCGCCAAAGCCACGCCACGGTTCTGCTGGTAGATTCTTTATACGCGCCACGATGTAGATGGTAATCATCAACATGCCGCCCGCAACCAGACCGGGGATGACCCCGGCGAGGAACATACGGCCCACCGATACATCAGTTGCGGCTGCATACACCACCATCACAATGGAAGGAGGAATCAAAATACCCAATGTACCAGCGTTGGCGATAATGCCTGCGGCGAATTCCTTTGAATAGCCACCTGCATCATGCCGGCGATGGCAATGGTGCCAATAGCCACCACAGTTGCAGGCGATGAACCGGACAACGCCGCGAACATCATACACGCCAAGACCGAGGCCATGGCTAAGCCGCCACGAAAATGGCCGACAGTTGCAATGGCAAAGCGAATGATCCGCTTTGCGACGCCACCTGTAGACATAAAGCTGGCGGCCAGAATGAAGAAGGGGATGGCCAACAACGTATAATGCTGCGAGGCATTGAACAATTGCAGCGCCACGGACGACATGGAATCGTGCGATAAAAAGGCGATCACAATGATGGAGGATAGCCCAAGCGAAATCGCCACGGGCACGCCTAAAAACAAAAGGCCAAGGACCAAGGCGAAAAGAATTGTGGCTGCATTATGCGTCCTCCCCTTTTAGAATGTTCTTATTCTCAGCAACCAAATCTTCGGCCTCGTGACCTGCAATGATCAGCTCGCGTTCGCCACGAGCGATTGCGACCATGGCTTGCAGGGCGCGGAAACCTAGCAAGCTAAGGCCAACAGGCAAAATCAGATAGGCAATCCAGCGCTTGACCCGCTCATCAATGCCGAGCGGCTCTGAAATCCAAACGGGATATTTCAAATCTTCCAAGCCTAATTGAAGCTGGAACATTTTGGACCAGTAAACCACGGCGCCGCCTTTTGAGCTGGCACCGAATATTTGGGCCCAATCGACGGAGATCAGCATTGCCGCGTAGAGGAAAGTTGCCCCTGCACCAAAAATGGCGGCGATGCGCATGGCTTTAGCAGGCAGCATGCGGATAAAAGCGTCTACCCCCAAATGGGTGCCCATTTTGACCCCATAGGACATGCCAAACAGAATGAGCACGCAAATAGAATGCGGGTCAGTTCCAACGCACCGTTAAAGCTGGCGTTAAAGCATAGCGCATGACAACTTGTACAAATGAAATGATGGTAATCAACGCCAGCAATGTGGCCAGCACATTTTCTTCAAGTTGCGTCACCGCCTCCGGCCAGCGTCTTTCTGCCAAAAACAGCAGCGCGATTAGCACTGCCATAAAGATATAGAGCCCCGTCGCAGCCATATCTTACTCCCCCCGCAAATCGTTTAGATGGATTTGATCATCAAAAAAGGAAAGGGCGTTACCGCCCTTTCCCACGTTTTCAATTATTCGCCAGCTGCGACAGCTGCATCGATCACATCTTGACCAATGTCATCTTTAAACTGATCCCAAACCGGGCGCATTGTATCGACCCAAACTTGACGCTGTTCTGGAGTTAGTTCACGCACAACGCCACCTGCAGCCACGATATTTTCACGTGCCTCTTCGTTCAAAGCCGTTGCTTTGGCGTTTGCCGCAACAACCTCTTCATTGAAGATCGTGAGGAACTGGTCGCGGACATCAGCATCAAGGCTATCAAGCCATTCCTGTGATGTGATGGCGAGGTAAGTCAGCAATTGGTGATTGGTGACGGTCACGCCATCTTGCACCTCAAAGAATTTCTTTGAGTAGATATTGGACCATGTGTTTTCTTGTCCATCAACAACGCCAGTTTGCAACGCGCCGTAAACTTCTGAGAACGCCAATTTCTGCGCAGATGCGCCCATGGCTTCAATCATGGCCACAGCCACGTCAGATGTTTGCACGCGGAATTTCAGGCCTTCTGCGTCAGATGGCGCAATCAATGGCCGTTTGGCTGAGAAGTGCTTGAGGCCGTTGTAGATATAGCCCAAGCCAACATAGCCTTTGTCATTGATGGCGTTCAGCAAGTCTTTGCCAACTGGACCTTGTGTGAAATTGTTCACCGCATCCATATCAGGGAACAGGAACGGCAGATCAAAGACCCGGTATTTTTTTTGGTAAAGCTTTCAAATTTTGACAGTGAAGGCGCAGCAACTTGCACGTCGCCCAACAACAAAGCTTCCATCACTTTATTGTCGTCAAACAATGTTGAGTTAGCGAACACTTCCATACAGGCAGTGCCATTCATTTCCTCATTTATGCGCTCTGCGATCGCGGCGGCGGCCTCCCCTTTAGGGTGACCTGTTTCTGCTGTCACGTGGCTGAATTTAATGACCATTTCACCGTCATCACAATTCGCGAATGCAGGTGCGACCATCAGGCTTGCGCTGACGATTGCGCCAGCTGCGAGTTTCTTAAGCATATAATCCTCCCAAGGACGTTAGTGTCACGGCCCTCCGGCCGCTCTGCCAATACGTAGCAAGGCACGTGCCAAACTCATCTTTCACTTGAAAAGCTATATATTTCAGAGGCCTAATTTGGTCATCGTCAAATCAATAACCAGCTTTTGTATAGAAAATTACCCACCCACGAGGCGCTATGTGTAGTTTTCTACACATCATCAGTGACGTTTTCGGCCTCCAAACCGTATTTCTTCATCTTGTCGTAGAGCGTTTTGCGCGAAATACCGAGGGCCTCATAAGTTGGCTTTAGCGCGCCTTTATTGCGTGAGATTTCTTGGCTGATAACTGATTTTTCGAACCGCGCAACCTGCTCGCTCAAATAATGAGTTGTTGCTGACGTTTCATGCGTTGCCTCATTTTCGCGCAAACCAAGGCCCATCCCGAGCACAAATCGATCGGCACAGTTTCTCAGTTCGCGGACATTCCCCGGCCAGTCATGGGCGTGAAGCGCCGTCACAACATCAGGGGTGACTTCTGGTATCTCCTTGCGGAAACGTGCGCGAGCCTGCCGCGCCAAACGATAGAACAACATCAGAATGTCTTCGGTGCGTTCACGCAGCGGATGAACATTAATACTGGCCACATTTAGGCGAAAATAAAGGTCTTGCCGAAAATCGCCCTGCGCACTGGCATTCGCCAAATCCACCTTTGATGCTGCTACAATGCGAATATCCAATGGGATGGTTTTGTTGGATCCAAGGCGCTCAACCCCGCGCGTCTCCACAACCCGCAACAGCTTAACCTGCAAATCAAGCGGCATGCTTTCAATCTCGTCCAAAAACAATGTTCCGCCATTGGCATATTCGATCTTGCCGATGCGCTTTTGGCTGGCCCCAGTAAAAGCGCCAGGCTCGTGTCCAAACAACTCGCTTTCAATAATCTCGCCGGGCAAGGCACCGCAATTCACCGCAACGAAAGGCTTATCTTTACGCGCTGAGTGCTCGTGCAGCGCGCGCGCCACCATGTCTTTACCTGCGCCTGTTTCGCCATTGACCATCACATCAATATCGGCGCCGCCAAGCATTTTTATCTGTTGGCGAATTTGCACCATATGGCGGACCTGCCAATCAAAGTTTCGTCGAGAAGGTCTTCGCTTTCAATCTCTTCGCGCAATACGCGGTTTTCGAGTACCAAGCGCCGTTTTTCAACCGCACGGTTGATGACCAAAGAAAGCTGGCTGGTAGGAAAAGGCTTTTCGATAAAATCATAGGCGCCATCGCGCATTGCGGAAACCGCCATCGCGACGTCCCCATGGCCGGTGATGAAAATCACCGGCAATGCCGGATCTATCTCGATCACTTTTTTCAAAAAATCAGGGCCGGACATTTCTGGCATGCGCACGTCGCAAACGACGACGCCAAAAAGCTGGAAATTTACTTGTGGCAATGCCTCAGACGCGCGGCCATAGCTCATCACTTTGTAGCCATCTAGTTCAAGCGCTTGTTCAAGCGCGTGGCGCAAATCATTATCGTCATCGATCAGAAATATTTGCGGCGACTGCGAGATGCTCACAAGCTCATTCCTTTGTGGTTTTTGTGGTTTCGGCCTGATGGTGCCGTGGCAGTTTTACATAAAAGGCGGCGCCGCCAAGGCTGCTGGCCCCCACATCAATTTCACCACCAAAATCATGCACAATATTGTAGGCAATAGACAGCCCTAAGCCCAACCCTTCGCTGACTTCTTTTTGCGAGACAAACGGATCGAATATGCTTCGTCGATCTTGTTCGCTGACCCCCTCCCCGCTATCTTCGACCCGCAAAATGACCTCTTTCCCATCGAAATCAAGCGACAAAAATACCAGACTTTTTTTCGTGTCCGCAGCCGCGTCTATGGCATTAGACAACAAATTGACCAGCACTTGGGACAAACGAAGCTCCCGCCTTTCACCATGATATTTTCCAGTGGTAAGGTGAAATCGAGCTCTACCTTTTTGGCCTTGGCATGGGGATCTACCAGGGTGATGGCTTCTTGCATTAACGGTCCAACTTCGACCGGGCGAAGTTTGGTGCCGGGCTTGCGCGCAAAGCTTTTCAAGGTCTTTGAAAGCTTGGCCATCCTGTCGGTCATATGGGTGATGCGTTCGAGATTTTCGTCAGCCTTCTCGCCACGATCCCGCTCCAGAAAGGCGCGGGCGTTATCGGCGTAGGCACGGATTGCGGCAATGGGCTGGTTATATTCATGCGACAAGGCTGCCGACATTTGCCCAATAGAAGCCAACTTTGCCGATTGGGTGAGATCAAGCTGGGCTTGACGCAATGCCGCCTCGGCCTGGATGCGTTCGTCATATTCTCGCGTCAGCGCTTCTGTGCGCTCAACAACGCGGCGTTCAAGTTCGCGCGCGACATCGCGCTCTTGCTCATAACGCAGTCGGATCGTGTGCCAGCGCTGAATCAACAAGAACAAAAAACCGCCAATGACAATTGCAGACAAAACCACGATCAACTTAAACTGGTTACGCGCATTCGCGACCGGGTCATATCGCTCTAAAACATTGAGATGCCAATCATAAAGCGGTAGATATTCGGAACGCGCCAAATAGGGGATGGGGCGGCCGCTGCCACGATTGAGCATGAACTGGGTGAGCGCCTCTGGGTAGGTTTTGACCATCTCACCCGACAGCGTGCTGGTGAGCTGGTTGCCAACAACCAAACTACCATCCGGCTTGGTCACAAAAACTGGTTCGTTGATCAGCGCCCAGGCTGTACCCAAAGTCTGCAAATCCACATAGACCGTTACTGTGCCGAGCATTTCCCCCAAGCGTTGAACCCGCGAGGAAAAAAACATAAGCAATTTGATCGCCGTCTGTGCGAAGTGTTTTTCGCCCCAGCCGTCCTTCCAGCGCCGCGCGATGCAAATCGGGGTCGATTTGTTCTGGTGCGAATTGCTCCGATTGGACCTGGGCAAATACCGCGCCGGTTTCGTCGGCCAGCTGTATATTGGCAGCCCCGGATAGCCCGGCCAGCTTGTTGAGCAGTTGGCTTGTACGCTCTGCCCCCAAACCAGCATTTTGCGCAGTGAATAAAAACGCGACATCCGGCTCACGTGCGACGATCCCTGTGAGCAAACGATATTTATCGAAGAGCCCGTTAATGGCCTCTTGCTGTAGTGCAAAAACTTGGTTGATTTCGCGCTTTACTTCCGTCAGCGCTCGGCCTTCTACCAACGGCAGGCCGACGGCGAGAATAACAGCCACAAAAAGCGCGACGCCGCCCACCAGCGTTAAGACTTGGGTGCGAAAGGAATGGGATACAAACAGCAAGGTACGCGAAAAAAACTGCATAAATCAGTTTTTGCGCCCAAACTGGCCTAGGTCAAGCAAGACTTGCGTTGTTGTTTCGTCGCAGGCTTGATCCGCTGAATTAAAACGCCTTGGTTTTGATGTTCATCCGCTTCAAAATCTGAACCAGCTTTCTATTTGAAGGGCGAACGACAAACGGTTTCATGGCATATCCTCAATATTTGTCACTTTGATCAAAGATGGGTTTTCGTAGTACGCCAAACAACACAAGAATAATCAGCAAAACAGCAAAGCCAAGCAAAGCAAGGTTATAAAAACCAAATCCGAGCATCATGCCGATTGCTCCCGAACTCCATATGCTGGCACCCGTAGCCGTGCCAATAATTCTGGGTTCATCACCGCCGGATTTGAGGATCGCGCCTGCGCCCAAAAAGCCGATGCCGGTAAGAACACCCTCTACTATACGTAGCGGACCGAGTTTTAGATTAGGATTGTTTTCCGCATAATAAGCGACGATTTCTTGCCCCATGATGGCCAACAAGCACGTGGTGGACGCGACAATCATAAAAACGCGGAAGTCGATGGGTTTGTTTTTCAAATTCCGATCCAAGCCGACGCAAAAACCAAACAGAAGCGCAATTGAAACACGCGCCGCTGCGTCCGGCCAAGTGATGGTCTGAAATTGTAAAAGCTGATCCATAAAACTCCATCGGCTAGGTTTTGCCTTGAAATTGCAGTGCATTCGGAACGAATTGGGCTGCAAATGGTTCCCAAAACCTTAATTTTTTGCTGCGTGTGATGGACTCTCACAAAAATATCTGCTCAATAAAGCGAAGGTTTTATTTATTTTATTGAGCAATATGTTTGAATTTATTTTTTTTCGGCGGCCAACGTGCCGTTTGGTGTCGCGCTGGCGATTGTGTTTTTCATTGCATTGTTGGAAGGGGTTGGCGCGCTATTTGGTGCTGGGCTGAGCCAGTTTGTCGATAGCATGCTGCCCGAGATGGATTTTGATCTCGACATTGAGGGCCCCGAAATTGAATCCCCGGGCATATTCGTTCAATTTCTAAGCTGGCTGCGCTTTGGCCAAGTGCCCTTTATTATCCTGCTGGTTGTGATTCTCACGCTGTTTGGCCTGACCGGATTTGCGCTGCAAACCTTCGTGGCTGAAACATTTGGCGCCCCTTTGCCCGCATGGGTTGCTGCGCCGCTGGCGGGCATCGCCAGCCTGCCACTGATCCGCGGGTTTGCCGGGTTTTTAAACCGGATTATGCCGCGGGACGAAACCGACGCCGTTTCACGCAGCGAACTGGTGGGCCAATCTGGCATCATCACCCTGGGGCGCGCGGAGCAAGGCTCTCCTGCGCAAGCACGGATCAAAGATGCCCTTGGCACAAACCACTATGTGATGGTGGAGCCGCACGAGGGCGAGCATGTTTTAGAGCAAGGCGATCAAATTACACTTTTGCGGCAAGACGAAACCCGTTTTGTGGCGATGAAAAATCAAATTGAAAATTAAAACTTAAAATCCTTTGGGGAGGACCCATGAGTAGTTCTGCACTTCAAATATTAGTGTTTGCTGGCATCATTCTTGTTGCTTTGCTGACAATCGGCATCATTGTTTCACGGCTCTATCAGCGCGCATCAAAAGAAATGTCGTTTGTGCGCACCGGCTTTGGTGGTCAAAAGATCATCATGAACGGCGGGGCGCTGGTGCTGCCGGTTTTGCATGAAATTATTGCGGTCAACATGAACACGTTGCGCCTGTTGGTGCGTCGCGCCGACGACCAAGCCCTGATCACCAAGGACCGGATGCGGGTTGATGTGGTTGCCGAATTTTATGTGCGCGTGCAGCCTTCTGCCGACTCCATCGCCAATGCCGCCCAAACGCTTGGCTCGCGCACCATGCGACCCAGCGAATTAAAAGACCTTATAGAGGGCAAGTTCGTGGATGCGCTGCGCTCTGTGGCATCAGAAATGAGCATGGAGGAGTTGCACGAACAGCGGGTAAGCTTTGTGCAAAAGGTGCAACAAGTTGTGTCCGAAGACTTGCTGAAAAACGGGCTTGAGCTGGAAAGCGTTTCATTGACCGGGTTGGATCAAACCAGCATGGAATATTTCAACCCGAACAATGCCTTTGACGCGGAAGGGTTGACCCGCCTGACGCAGGAAATTGAATCACGCAAGAAAATCCGCAACGATATTGAGCAAGATACAGCGGTGCAAATTCAGAATAAGAATTTGGAAGCGTCGAAACTCAAATTCGAATTGGGCAAAGAAGAAGAATACGCCCGGTTGCAGCAAGAACGCGAAGTTGAAGTGCGCCGCGCGCAACAGGCGGCGGAGATCGCCGTTGAGCAATCCGAGAAGCGCAAAGATGCGGAACGGGCGCGGATCGAATCTGAACAGCAAATTCGTCAGTCTGAAATCACATCCGAACGTGCGGTGGAAGAAGAACGCATCGCCAAAGAGCGTGTGATTGAAACACAAGACATTGAGAAACAAAAAACCGTGCAGATCGCCTCTCAGGATCGCGAAATCGCAATTTCGGAGAAATCGAAAGAGGAAAGTCTGTCCCGCGCCTCCGCTGATGAGGCCCGCGCCAAAGCGGTTGAAGCGGAGGAGAAAGTTGTGTCTTCCCGTGCGCGCGAGATTGCCGAACGGCAAAAACAAATTGAACTGATCGAAGCTGCAAAAGAAGCTGAACGTGACGCCATTGGCATTAAAGTTGTGGCAGAGGCAGAAAAAATGGCCGCTGCCGACAATGCGGAAGCTGTACGCGAAAGAGCACGCGGCGATGCGGATCGGATCACGATTAGCGCCAATGCGGACGCTGAAGCTGAAAAGACCCGGGCGGCTGCGTCTGAAATTCGCTATGCGGTTGAAGCGACAGGTAATAGAGCGTTGAACGAAGCGGCGAACTTGCTCTCCAATGATCAGATTTCCATGAAAATCAAACTGTCACTGATCGACAATTTGGAAAATATTATCCGCGAGAGCGCGAAGCCGATGGAAAATATTGAGGGCATCAAGATCATCCAAGTGGATGGGCTGACCAGCGCGCCTGCCGGTGGCAGCAATGGCCACGCCAATGGTGGGTCTGGCGGCAATCTGTCGGACCAAGTGGTCAATAGCGCCCTACGCTATCGCGCCCAAGCACCCCTGTTGGATTCGCTGCTGAAAGAAGTTGGACTGGATGGTCACGACATTAATGGGTTGACCAATGCGGTGGACGAATTGATTTCAGCGCCGAAGGCTGTGCCGAACGATGATGGCCCCACTGGAAAGGACATTGAGCACGCGACAATGGCGGATCAGGCGAACAAGTCAGCCAAAACGCAAAAAGCCAATGGTGCCCAAACCACAGCGCCGGTTGAGAAAAAGCCTAAATCGGCATCGACAAACAAAAAACCATAAAACGACCTCCACTCGTTTGGTTTAAAGGGGCGCCACGGCGCCCCTTTTTTTTGGCGCTATGGCGCGCCATGGAACTGTGGGTTCGATGGAGTCGTTGAGTATACAGCAATCTATTGAATCGAAAGGGGGTGGCCATGAGCACAGAGGCGCAAAAAACCGCAATTCTCTACCGCATGGTAATGAAAGATCATATTTGCCCATTTGGCATCAAATCCAAGCATTTGCTGGAGAAACACGGCTTTAATGTCGAAGATCACCACTTGAAAGACCGTGCAGAAACCGACGCTTTCCAAGAAAAGCATAATGTGGATACGACCCCACAGACTTTTATCGACGGAGAGCGCGTGGGCGGTTTGGATGATCTGCACGCCTACTTAGAGGAGCCCACTATGAAACAAGAGGGCACCACCTATCAGCCTGTCATCGCGATCTTCGCAACAAGTTTTTGATGGCGATCGCCATCGCATTCACGGCCAATAGTTTAACCGTTGCGCGGGTCGCTGAGCTCTTTATTGCGACCAGCATGAGTGTACTGGCGATTATGAAGCTGCGCGATCTGTTCAGCTTTACCAACCAGTTCATTACTTACGATTTGTTGGCACGCCGCTATGTGCCTTATGGCTATTTCTACCCCTTTGCCGAGGCAGCAGCAGGTATTTTGATGCTGGCCGGGGCACTCATTTGGATCGCGGCGCCCCTGGCCTTCTTTATCGGCACGGTCGGTGCAGTTTCAGTGGTTAAGGCTGTTTATATTGACAAGCGAGAGCTCAAATGTGCCTGCGTAGGCGGTGACAGCAATGTGCCACTTGGCGCAATCTCCCTCACAGAAAATCTGATGATGGTTGGAATGGCCGTTTGGATGATCCTCAGCCGCTACGTTTGGTAGCTTAAGGGTTAGCGCCTGCATTGCGGAGCGTGAAAGGGTTTAATTTGGCGGCGGGCAATATTTGCAATTGGCGTTTGCAAACGATCGCCAATAGGATGGTGCGCAAAATTTGAGACAAAGCCGTTCCAATTGCAGCACCCAAAATGCCGATCATTTGGATTAGCACCACTGAAATGATCACGTTTGTAATTAGAGCAACAAGCGCGACATTTACATTTTGGCGCGCATGGTTGGTTACGATTAGGAGGTTTGCAGCTGGGCCGACAAAGGCTTTACCCAAAATGCCAATACCAATCGCAAACATAATCACTTGTCCATCCAGGAACACTGGCCCAAAAAGAGATAAGAGCAGCGGGCCGGCAACCCAAATCGCCAAGACAGCTGGCACTGTGAGCCAAAACGTCCAGCTCGACGCCATGGTGACCCTTTGTTGCAATTCAGCCTTATTGCCGTCGGCATTGGTCACGGCGAACTCACGCGCGAAGACAAACATGAAGGCATAATGGATGAAGCTGGTGATCGCCATCACCCGTAAGGCCGCAAAATAAATCGAGACCTCCGCCGAAGGCACCAAAAAGCCCAGCAACACCACATCGGACCAATAAAGAAGCTCTTCAACCCCAGTGATCAGCACCAGGGGCAATGCAGCGCGCACCCAATATTTACGCAACTTTTTTTGCCTCGACACTGGGATGTTGAGAGGCACCTTTTTGATGTCGCGCCACACAAGCAGCGCTTGTACACTGACCAACAGCAGCGTCGAAAAAATAACGACGGCGAGCGCCAATTCCGCAGTCAACGGGACATTAGCAAGTTTTAAGGCGAAAAGAATGCTCATTGAAACAAGTGGGCGCAGCACATACCCCGGCACAATGCCCAATAAGTAACGGCCCGACGCTCTGGCCAAGCCCTCTGTATAAAGCTCAAGCGCTAGGATAGGTAGGCCGATGGCCAGCACAACTGCGGAACCATACATGCGATCAGCCAAAAGATCGCCAGCGCCCCACAGCGCAGAACCGCACAACACAGAAGTGCCAATGCTGGATATCAAGATAAATTTCAGTCCATGTTGGGCGAAGCTATAGGCCAATGCCACCCGGCCACGGGCCAAATATTTCGGCAAATACTTGACGACGCTTTCATCAAAGCCAAGCACAGCAATGTGAGTCAGGATTACTTGCCATGTCCAAAACGTGACAAAGACACCATAGTTCTCAATGCCCAAGCTCTGTGCCAAAAAGATCTGGAATACATATGCAATACCCGCCGCAAATATGCGCGCCAGAAGCGCAGACATGGCCTGCAAAATCGCAGTTGCTTGCTTAAGTTGAGCTACAAGGGTCGCAGCACGGGCATAAAGCTTGGCCATTACAAGATGACCCTAGCTGCCGGGACGGGCGCGTTTGATTAGCCCCAGAATCGCGGACCGCCAGTTACCAGGCAGGTTGTTGAACAGTGTTTTAAGCTTGGGCCGCAAATAATTTTGCCAAATGGGCCCTAACAGTTTGCCCTTAAGGGTTCGCGCTTGAACAAACGAGGACAAATCGACCTGCATGTTTGACCAGCTGTCCTTATAGTTGGCGGGCTCGGCCAGCAAATCATATTTGCTAAAGCCCACATCAACTGCCCAACTTAGCGTTTCTTCCATTTGAATTTTACCAACAGAAAAATCCCGCCAGCCCCAATCGAAGGCACCGATATAAGCATAATAGTGTCCTTTTCGGGCAAACCCAATCTCGATGGCAACGGGTTTATTATCAACTGAAAGGAAAGTCGCTACCGCACCTTCATGCTGTTGATGGTCGCCTGGTAGAGCTTTGATGCAGTCTTCATACCCATCAATGGTGAACTTAGAATCGTTTCGGCTTGTCTGCTCCAACCAGTCGCGCTTCATTGCAAATGCGCGGATCACGAGGTCAGCGAAGCCCTCCTGATCTGCCCAGCAAGATTGAAAGCTGATATTGCCCTGTTTCGCCAACTTGTTGCGACGCTGTTTGCGACGCTTGCGTCCGCTTTTGGATAGATCTTGTTGCGTCTGCTCGAATTCGGTGATCTCACTGAGATTGAAAATGGAGCAACCTCATCCACGGGTGCGCGCTCGCCTAATCTCGTGCTGATTTTTGCCAGCATTGTGCTGTGTGGCACTTTCGGAAGGCTAAAAAAAGTCAATGCCCTTAATGTTTCGGACAGTTTGCGCGAGCAGTTCTAGGCCTTCCGCGTCTGTTCGTGAAGGGTCAGCAAGTATGTTCGAATATTCAATGTGGGGATGCCCAAACGGCAAAAGCCCCTTTAGGCGCATATGGGCCCTATCACGCATGAGCGGCCAAACCGCGCACAATTGCTCGCCCTGCCAAAGACAAAGAATGTGTGGCGAAAAATCTGGTCGCGTCGCGCCCACCGTGTCCCACCATGCAGCGCACCAGTCGAAAGTTTGAAAATAGGCAAAATCAGCATCTGGGCATTTGCCCAACTCACGCCATTGAACGGAAAGCGCCTTAAAACGCTCGAAGTCACAGACTTCTTCGACAAAGTATTTTGCATTTTCCGCGTCCAACCCATATCTCCTCGGTTGATAAAGGATTGTTTTTCATTATCAAAAACGCCTCAAATGCGCCCAATCCGTTCTCGAACAATCACATTCGCATATCAATTTTCAGTTAAATCGTACGCAATAGTTTCCTGCCGTCCGCTTAAAGATCTCGTTTTTGCAACCTTTGGTTGCTCAAACATTAAAGCAGGGGTTGGTAAGGCCACTTTTTACCTTTGGCCAATCAAAAATCTAAACGCATAAAAACACTTTCAGGGTCAGCTTTGTAGGCGCCAAAAGGTGGGCAATAGATAAAACCGATCTTTTCATAAAGATTTCGCGCCGCGGCAGATGCGCCGCGACTGCCGGTTTCCAAGTAGATAACGGCAATTTTTTTGCTGCTTGGCTAGAGCGATGACATGTTTGACAAGTTTTGCCGCAACCCCTTGGCCCCGGCCACTTTCCAATACATGCATGGATTTGAGCTCAGCAGCGGCCTCGCCAAAAGGCTTAAATCCGAGCATGCCGACACATTGATCCCCAAGCCACGCGGTGAAAAGCTGCAAATTGTCCGCAGCTAATTCCTCGATCCCTAATTCATGATTGCTTTCAGCGGGATAATGTTTCGCCCCATAGGCGTGATGCGCCTCTACCAATTTGTGAAGCTGTGGGTCATTAAAATCGGCGAGGCGAATTTCAACCATTTTTGAATTCCAGCATCATCGGTTTGCGTCAAACACAGGGCACCAGCATAGGTTATGACACTGCCATAAACTTGTGCCAGCTGGTACAACATCTAACAAAATGAAAGTTTGGTGGAGCCTAGCGGGATCGAACCGCTGACCTCTTCGCTGCCAGCGAAGCGCTCTCCCAGCTGAGCTAAGGCCCCTAAAGGGAGCCACAAAATGAATTGCGGCTGATTTGTTGGCGCAAATTAGTCAACTCGCACGCGAGTTGCAAGACCGAAAATCGCGCCAACACAAAAAAAATTTATTCTTGTTCTTTTTTTGATTGGAACATCGATGCCGATATTGTCGTCATCATCGTCATCTTCCAAAAAGACGTCATTGTCATCGGTGTTGATGTCATCATCATCATCTTCCAGATCTACGTCAGGCAGATTTTTGATTTCATCATCGCCTTCTTCTTCCTCGGCTTCATCCAGAGAAACAACTTCAGCGCCGGCAGCTGTTGCCGCGCTATCTGTTTCCACTTCGTCTGCCACTTCTACTTTCTTTTCGACTTCCGGCTCAACAACTTTGGTAGTCGCTGTTTCGGTCACGAATTCTGCCCCGCATTTTGGGCATAAAATCGGATCGCGATTAAGATCATAGAATTTGGTGGCGCAGCTTAAGCACTGGCGCTTTGTTCCGCGGTCGGTCTTGGCCACTTCAGTCACCTCTTTAAGTTCATCTCAGTATTGGCAGGTTGGGTTAGAAGCTAGAACACAATCTGTCAAATGAAAACGGTACTTTTTTTTGTTTTCAATGCGCCAGTTCACATTGTCAAAATTATGAAAGCCATGCTAGGAGTGCTGTTGCGTACCGTTAACTCCAGATAGAATTTACATATGTCACATTCTCGATCTGCCCGATCCCATTGGCCTCAATGCGATCTCAAGGGCTCACGGGCGCTATCACCATGCCTGGTGATAAGTCCATTTCCCACCGCGCACTGATGTTTGGTGCCATGGCGCAAGGCGAAACCATCATTCTGGCCTTTTGGAAGGCGAAGACGTGTTGGCAACGGGCCGCGCAATGGCTCAATTGGGCGCAAAAATTGAAAAACGCGGCGAATATTGGCACGTCCAAGGCGTGGGCGTGGGTAATTTTAAGCAACCTGCTGAACCACTCGACTTTGGCAATGCGGGCACCGGCGTGCGCTTGGCCATGGGCCTTGTGGGCACCTACCCGTTTGTGTCGCGCTATGTGGGTGATGCCTCGCTCTCGGTGCGCCCCATGAACCGCGTGCTGAACCCTTTGCGCGAAATCGGCGTTGAAGTGGTGGAAGAACAACCGGGCGGCAAATTGCCAATTGCACTCAAGGGGCCGAAAGACCCCGCACCGATCCACTACAAAACCCCCATGGCGTCCGCTCAGGTTAAATCGGCCATCATGCTGGCCGGATTGATCATTCCGGGCACCACCACCGTGATTGAAGAGGTGCACACCCGCGACCACACGGAAAAGATGCTCCAGGGCTTTGGCGCGCAAGTGGATGTATCGACCGACGCGAACGGCGTGCGCACAATCAAAGTTGAAGGGCAGCCAGATTTGCGCGGCCAAGAGGTTTTGGTGCCGGGCGACCCAAGCTCAGCGGCGTTCCCTATGGTTGCGGCGCTGATTGTGCCTGGATCGGACCTGACCATCGAAAATGTGCTGATGAACCCCACGCGCACCGGATTGATCACGAGCTTGATTGAAATGGGCGGCGACATTGAATTGACCAACCAGCGAAAATCTGGTGGCGAGGATATTGCCGACATCCGGGTCAAGCACTCGCAACTCAAAGGGATCACCTTGCCGGCGGAACGCGCCGCGTCAATGATCGATGAATATCCGGTTTTGGCCGTGGCGGCGTCCTTCGCCGATGGCGCCACGCATATGCCGGGCATTGACGAGTTACGGGTGAAAGAAAGCGATCGCTTATCTGCCGTCGCCAATGGATTAAAAGCCAACGGCGTTGCCTGCATTGAAGGCAAAGACTTTTTGACCATTGAAGGCATGGGCGACACGGTGCCCGGGGGTGGTGTGGTTGAAACCCACCTCGACCACCGCATTGCCATGTGCTTTTTGGTAATGGGCCTGGCGGCGCAAAATGACGTTAAGATTGACGACAGCGCCATGATTGCCACAAGCTTTCCAAGTTTTGTGCCTGACATGACAAGGCTGGGCGCGCAATTTAGCAAGCCTAATCACTAGGGAAACCAAGATATGATCATCGCGATTGATGGCCCCGCGGCTTCCGGCAAAGGCACGATTTCCAAGCAGTTGGCCAAGCATTTTGGCCTGCCACACATGGATACTGGGCTTTTATATCGGGCTGTTGGCTACGCCATGCGCGATGATCTTGAACTACCGGATTGGGAGGATCGAGCAATCAAGATAGCTCGGTCGCTCGAGCTCAGCCACTTTCATGAAGATGATTTAACCACCGCTGAGGCTGGCGTGGCTGCTTCAAAAGTCGCGCGCGTACCCGATGTGCGCGCGGCCCTGCAAAGGTTACAAAAAGACTTCGCGCATCAAGTGGGCGGCGCAATTTTAGACGGGCGCGACATTGGCACCCGCATTTGCCCAGATGCCGACGTGAAGCTTTATATTACCGCCGAGGCCGAGGCCCGCGCGGACCGCCGCACCAAACAACTCAATGCGCGCGGCATTGATGTGACTTTTGACCAAATTTTGGATCAAATTAAAAAAACGCGATGCCGATGACAAAGATAATCCGGCAGGCGCATTTTATGTTGCACCCGATGCCCACTTGCTTGATACGTCAAAATTGTCTATAGAGACCGCATTCCAAGCGGCTTTAGGGCTTGTGAACAGTGTTTTGGCGCAAAAGAAAAACACCCCATAAGCGGTGTTTTAAATCCAACTTTTGAGTAAAACGCTTTTTCGCGGCCTAGCAATTGGGCATTTGGCCATTTGCACCGTTTAGACATATCGCATGAAAAACAAGAACAAGACCCTTGTGCCGGGAGCGCAAGCTCCGGGTTTTATTTTTGGTTTTGATGCGCGTTTTAACAAAAGAACGGCACATTGATCGGAGAATACATGACAGATACCGCTGTCACTCAGGAAAATTTCGAACAGCTATTGTTTGAAAGCTTTGAAGTTAACGAGCCTGCTGAAGGTAACGTTATCAAAGGCAAAATTGTTGCCATTGAAAAAGACCTCGCTGTTATCGACGTAGGTCTGAAAACCGAAGGCCGTGTGCCTTTGAAAGAATTTGGCGCTGCTGGCCGTGATGGCTCATTGCAGGTCGGTTCTGAAGTTGAAGTTTATGTTGATCGCGTTGAAAACGCGATGGGCGAAGCTGTTCTTAGCCGTGAAAAAGCACGTCGCGAAGAAAGCTGGGTTCGCCTTGAAGGGCTCTTCAACAAAAATGAACGCGTTGAAGGCATCATCTTTAATCAGGTTAAAGGTGGTTTCACCGTTGATCTTGATGGCGCGACGGCCTTTTTGCCACGCAGCCAAGTTGATATCCGCCCCATCCGTGACATTGCTCCATTGATGAATGTAGCGCAGCCATTCCAAATCCTGAAAATGGACAAGCGCCGCGGCAACATCGTTGTGTCTCGTCGTGCTGTGCTTGAAGAAAGCCGCGCGGAGCAGCGTTCTGAAATTGTTGGCAAGTTGGAAGAAGGCCAAGTGGTCGAGGGTGTTGTTAAAAACATCACTGACTATGGTGCATTCGTTGACTTGGGCGGCATTGACGGCCTGTTGCACGTGACTGACATTGCATGGCGTCGTGTGAATCATCCATCAGAAGTGCTTTCTATCGGCGAAACCATCAAAGTTCAGATCATTCGCGTGAACTTGGAATCGCACCGCATTTCATTGGGCATGAAGCAGCTTGAAGCTGATCCTTGGGAAACAATCGATCAGAAATATCCATTGAACAGCCGCTTCACTGGCCGCATCACCAACATCACCGATTATGGTGCATTTGTTGAGCTTGAGCCAGGTATCGAAGGCTTGATCCACGTTTCAGAAATGAGCTGGACCAAGAAGAACGTACATCCAGGCAAAATCGTTTCTACCTCACAAGAAGTAGAAGTGAAAATCTTGGAAGTCGATCCTGAGAAGCGTCGCATTTCGCTTGGCCTCAAGCAGTGCCTCGACAATCCTTGGGAAGCCTTCGCAGCTAAGTTCCCAGCCGGCACCGAAGTTGAAGGCGAAGTTAAGAACAAAACTGAATTTGGTTTGTTCATTGGCTTGGAAGACGATGTGGACGGCATGGTTCACTTGTCTGATCTTGACTGGAACCGTCAGGGTGAAGAAGCTTTGGAAGATTATAATCGCGGCGACGTTGTTAAAGCGGTTGTATTGGATGTTGATGTGGACAAAGAACGCGTTTCTTTGGGCATCAAGCAGCTTTCAAACGATCCATTCACCGAAGCAACAGACGGCATGCGTAAGGGTTCAATCGTAACCTGCACCGTGAGCCAAGTGAATGATGGTGGCATTGAAGTTCAACTTGCTGATGGCGACATGACTGCTTTCATCAAGCGTTCTGACTTGAGCCGTGATCGTTCAGAGCAGCGCCCAGAGCGTTTTGCTGTTGGCGACAAAACTGACGCACGTATCGTTCAGTTTGATCGCAAGACACGTCGGATGACCCTTTCCATCAAGGCGTTGGAAATCGCTGAGGAAAAAGAAGCTGTGGCCCAGTATGGTTCATCAGATTCTGGCGCCTCATTGGGCGACATTCTTGGCGCAGCCTTGAAGCAAAATTCAGACGACTAAACTGTTTGAGTTTTTATGACTTTGGCCCGCCCAGCATTCTTGCCGGGCGGGCTTTTTTTTATGATCAACGCGCAAAAGCCTGTTGCCCGATTGCGTCTTGCCAACAACGCCCGATTTGCCTTAGGACAGGTGAAACAGATTTTTGAGGATACGCGCGGTGACCACACCTTCCGAATTCGAACAAATTGATCAAATGATGAGCAAACGGGCCTTGAAAAAGTCTCGTCGCACGTGGCGCTTTATTGCCTTTGCCGCCCTCGTGATCGCAGTCGTTGCCATCTTGGGGCGCAGCTTAGGGGGCTTTTCCAACCCGGCTGCCAACGACGCGCCGCACATTGCACGCGTGGTCATTGAAGGGGTAATCACATCGGATCCGCAGCGTCGGCAAATTTTGAACGATCTGGCTTCGGATGAGAACGTGACAGGCGTGGTTGTGCAAATCAACAGCTGGCGGCACCACTGCGGGCGGCGAAGAGCTTTATGAAGGCTTGCGAGCAATTGGCGAAAACAAGCCTGTGACTGCCGTGATCAACGAGTTGGGTGCGTCAGCGGCTTATATGACGGCCATTGGAGCGGACAAGATTTATGCTCGCCGCTTATCCATTGTCGGCTCGATCGGCGTGTTGATCCAACACATGGATGCCTCGAAATTGCTTGATACCATTGGTATCGATTACGATAAGGTCGCCACTGGGCCGCTAAAAGCAGAGCCTGACATTGATGAGCCCATGTCGCCACTGGTGCGGCGCTCTTATCAAAAGCTTGTGGATGATTCTTTTGCTTGGTTTGTGGATATTGTGGCCGAACGCCGCGCATTGCCGCGCGCAGAGGTCCTGCAATTGGCAGATGGTCAGATCATGACCGGTCGCATGGCGCTGGAGAACAAGCTGATCGACGAGATCGGCGACGAGATCACCGCCAAAGCCTGGATGGAAGCGGAGGCCAATACGGCCGACCAAAAAGTCCACACCTATTATCCGCTGCCAGAAGAGCCTTGGGATAATTTAGGCAATTGGATCGGCATGCAGATTAGTTCTGTTTTTGTTAACCATTTGAATAACACGCAAACGCTTGACGGTTTGGTTTCGGTTTGGCAACCTATAGAATAGCTTTTGGCCCTGAAATTGCCAGAAATCTGATTTTAATTCAGGGCATTAGCGCACTCGGGGAGGCCCAAATTGATTAAATCGGAACTCATTCAGAAACTTGCAGATGAAAATCCACACCTGTTTCAACGGGACATAGAGAATATTGTTAACACCATTATTGACGAGATTGGCGATGCTTTAGCTAGCGGCGGGCGAGCTGAGTTGCGTGGTTTTGGTGCATTCTCTGTAAAGAATCGCCCTGCGCGGGTTGGTCGCAACCCTCGTACCGGGGAAAAGGTTGAAGTTGAGGAGAAATATGTGCCTCAATTCAAAGCGGGTAAAGAAATTCGCGAACGATTGAACAAGTAACATATGAACGTGCTTTTATGAGGTGCGTTTAACGAAATGAAAGGCGGCGCACCATTATGCTGAAGCGTGTTGTGACGTGGTTTTTTTTCTGATTCCACTCGCTTTGCTGTTTGCCTTTTTTGCACTGGCAAATCGTCAAGACATCCAGTTGAGCGTTGATCCCATTTCACCAGACTCACCTTTTGTCGGCCCATTTCCAGTGCCGCTCTTTATCGTCATTTATGGCGCGCTCATGCTTGGCATTGTTTTCGGCGGTGTCGGTGCCTATGTCGGGCAGCATAAAAAACGCGCCGAAGTGCGGGCGTTGCGCAAAGAAAATAGCAACTTGCGCCAGCAGCTTGAAACGCAGGAGCCCAAGACGCAGAAAGATGATGCCTTGGCCTTGCTGGACGATCGGGTATAAGGTGTCTCATCGCTTTTGTAGAACGAGTAAAACTCCATGCCATCCTTGATCAAAATTTGCGGTCTGAAAACACCTGAATTGGTCGATGTCGCGATTGAGGCTGGCACCGATTTGATCGGATTCGTGCATTTCGCCCGTAGCCCGCGTCATCTTGATCTATCTGACATCGGCAGTTTAATCCGCCATGTGAATGGTCGGGTAAAAACAGCGGTTTTGACCGTCAATGCCGACGAGGACTTGTTAGAGCATTTGCTCGCGCTTGATCCTGACTATATCCAGCTGCATGGGCATGAAACCATCGAGCGTGTCGATCACATTCAGCAAATGGGCGTGAAAGTCATTAAAGCATTTTCCGTTGGCACCAAAGAAGATTTGGACCCGGTGCCTGCTTTTGCGGCCAAAGCCGACCTTATCATCCTTGATGCAAAACCACCTAAAGATGCAGCCCATCCGGGCGGCAATGGCGAGGTTTTCGACTGGTCACTTTTGAAAGCGCTTGACCCCAGCATTAAGTTCATGCTTTCCGGTGGGCTGACAATTGAAAATGTGAAGCAAGCAGTTGACCAAGTGCGCCCCTATGGCCTTGATGTTTCATCAGGTGTTGAGGTGCGCAAAGGCGTCAAAGACGCCGAAATGATCAAAGAATTTATGCGCCGTGCGCGGGCCTAGCGCCGCAGCACGACAAGGGAGATTGAACATATGACTTCAACTGCAAATAGCCTGCGCCAGGGCCCAGATGAAATGGGCCGCTTTGGCATGTTTGGCGGCCGCTTTGTGGCCGAAACTTTGATGCCGCTGATCCTTGAGTTGGATGAAGCTTATAAGGCTGCAAAGGCTGACCCAAGCTTTCGGGATGAATTGGAATATCTCAACAAGCATTATATTGGTCGCCCGTCACCACTCTATTTTGCTGAGCGATTGACCGAACATCTGGGCGGCGCGAAGATCTATTTTAAGCGCGATGAACTGAACCATACCGGATCGCACAAAATCAACAATTGCATTGGGCAGATTCTCTTGGCCAAGCGCATGGGCAAGCCGCGGATCATCGCGGAAACCGGCGCTGGGCAGCATGGGGTTGCCACGGCGACCGTGTGCGCCCGTTTCGGCTTTCCTTGCGTTGTTTATATGGGTGCGAAAGACGTGGAGCGCCAAGCGCCAAACGTGTTCCGCATGAAGCTGTTGGGGGCCGAGATCATCCCCGTGACCGCTGGGCAAGGCACGCTGAAAGATTCCATGAACGAAGCGCTGCGCGATTGGGTGACCAATGTGGATGATACCTATTATTTGATCGGCACGGCAGCCGGGCCACACCCCTTCCCGCAAATGGTGCGTGATTTCCAATCTGTGATTGGCCGCGAAACCAAAGAGCAAATGATGGAAGCTGAAGGACGCCTGCCTGACATGTTGGTGGCCGCAGTAGGCGGTGGTTCCAACGCCATCGGTTTGTTCCACCCATTCCTGGACGACAAGGACGTGCAAATTGTCGGCGTTGAAGCGGGCGGCAAAGGTCTTGATGGCGACGAGCATTGTGCGTCGTTGACTGCAGGCAAGCCGGGCGTTTTGCACGGCAACCGCACCTATTTGCTGCAGAATTATGATGGCCAAATTGACGAAGGTGCCTCCATCTCTGCCGGGTTGGATTATCCCGGTATAGGCCCAGAACATTCGTTCCTAAAGGAAAGTGGTCGGGTTGAATATGTGCCGATCATGGATGATGAAGCGTTGGAAGCCTTCCAGCTGCTGACCCGTCTTGAAGGCATCATCCCGGCGCTTGAACCAAGCCATGCGTTGGCTGAATTGGTGAAACGCGCGCCAAAAATGGACAAAGACCAAATCATCGTGATGAATCTTTGTGGTCGTGGCGATAAAGACGTGTTCACCGCTGCCAAGCATCTTGGCGTTGATCTAGAACAATAATCACTAAGGACCTGACGATATGACCCAGCGTATGGATGACGCCTTTGCCGCAACGCGTGCGGAAAACCGCCCGGCCCTTGTGACCTTTGTGATGGCCGGTGATCCGAACTTTGACACGGCCAAAGAGATCGTGTTGGGCCTGCCCGACGCGGGCGCGGATGTGATTGAATTGGGTATGCCCTTTTCGGACCCCATGGCCGATGGCCCAGCAATTCAAGCCGCAGGACAGCGCGCTCTTAAAGCTGGCCAGGACATGAAAAAGACGCTGGAATTGGTGCGCCAGTTCCGCGCACAAAACAGCAGCACGCCGATTGTGTTGATGGGCTATTACAACCCGATCTATATTTACGGCGTTGATCAGTTTTTGGCGGATGCGCTTGATGCAGGGGTTGATGGCTGATCGTTGTGGATTTGCCGCCGGAAGAAGATGATGAATTGTGCTTGCCCGCGCTGAATAAAGGCTTGAATTTTATCCGTTTGGCCACACCTACGACCGACGATAAACGCCTGCCACAAGTTTTGGCCAACACGTCAGGCTTTGTCTACTACGTGTCTATGACCGGCATCACCGGTTCTGCCCTTTCCAACCCCACCAACATCAGCGCGGCCGTGGCGCGGCTGAACAAACATACCGACTTGCCGATTTGCGTTGGGTTTGGCATTAAAACAGCCGACGACGCAAAGCACATCGGTGCCAATGCTGACGGCGTTGTTGTAGGGTCTGTTTTGGTGTCTGCGGTGGAAGATGGCGTCGCTGCCAACGAACAGCCCAGTGAAATAGCTGAGCGCGTACACTCAATTGTGCGCGATTTGGCTAAGGGCGCCCGCAGCTCACGTTAGGCAAAACTCGCAATTTTGCCGCAAAACGATTATAATAGGTTTAGACTGGCGCGGCAAAAGCAAGACTCGCCAATCATTGAATGATCGCTTATAAGGCGGCAGAAATTTTTATGCAGGAAGGCTAAGAGGTCTCATGAACTGGATTAATTCCGTCGTTCGCCCAAAAATTCAGTCATTTTTGAACAAGCGTGAAACCCCGGACAATTTGTGGGTGAAGTGCCCACAAAGTGGCGAAATGGTTTTTTTTATCGCGACCTTGAAGCCAACCAGTGGGTGGTGCCAAATTCTGGCTTCCACATGAAGATCAAATCGCGGGATCGTCTGAAAACATTTTTGGATGACGGCAAGTTTTCCGAGATTGAAACGCCAGATGTGCCCGTCGATCCGCTCAAATTCCGCGACAGCAAAAAAAATATACTGATCGTTTACGCGAAAGCCGCGCCAAGACCGATATGAAAGATGCGGTTTTGGTGGCGACAGGCAAATTGCTCGGACGCGATGTGACCGTTGGCGTACAAGATTTTGACTTTATGGGCGGCTCCTTGGGCATGGCTGCTGGCGCAGCTATCGTTAAGGCCGCCGAAACTGCAATCAAAAACAAAACAGCCTTTGTGTTGTTCACCGCATCAGGCGGCGCGCGAATGCAAGAAGGTATGTTGTCCTTGATGCAAATGCCACGGACCACCGTCGCGCTGCAAAAACTCAAAGAAGCAGGCTTGCCTTATATCGTGGTGCTAACCAACCCGACAACTGGCGGTGTTACGGCGTCCTACGCCATGTTGGGCGATGTACAAATTGCCGAGCCAGATGCTTTGATTGGCTTTGCGGGCCAACGGGTGATCGAACAGACCATTCGCGAGAAGTTGCCGAAAGGCTTCCAGCGCTCTGAATATCTTTATGATCATGGCATGATCGATATGGTGGTGCATCGCCATGATTTGCGCTCAACCATCGGTCGTTTGATCGGGATATTCACCAAATCGGAACTCAATGCAATTGAGACCACCAGCGCCAAGCGCAAAAGCGTACGCGATGCCGTCGCGGAAAGCGAAGGTGAAAATGCAAAGAACACAGAAGGCCCCGCGGAAGGCGATTTGCGCCTTGAACAGCCGCCTGTGGCGCACGCTGAATAGAAGCGGTACGTGACCGAAACCGAGCAGATTATTGAGCGCCTGATGGCGCTCCATCCCAAAAAAAATGGATCTGTCTTTAGGGCGGATCGAGCGTTTGTTGGAACAGGCGGGCAATCCGCATGATCGTCTGCCCCCTGTCATTCATGTTGCGGGCACCAATGGCAAAGGCTCAACGATTGCTTTTATGCGCGCCATTTTGGAAGCCATGGGCAAGCGGGTGCATGTTTACATTTCGCCGCATCTCTCGCGCTTTCATGAACGGTTTCGCCTGGCTGGAGAATTGGTCAGCTCAGAGCGGCTCAATGAGACCATGGAGCGGCTTGAGCGCATTAATGCGGGTCAACCCATCACCTTCTTTGAATTGACCACTGTGGTGGCCTTTGATTTGTTTACGCAGGTCGAAGCCGACATTGTGCTGCTGGAGACGGGACTTGGTGGCCGGTTGGACAGCACCAACGTCGTCAAACAGCCCTTTGGCACAGTGATCACCCCGATCTCCATCGACCATGTTCAGTTTCTGGGCGATACCATTGAAAAGATTGCCTTTGAAAAGGCCGGTATTTTGAAGCGAGGGGCAAAGGCCGTATTCGCGCGGCAAATGCACGACGCGATGCACGTGCTGGAAAGACGGGCGATGGAACTGGGCATTACGCCGTTTATTGGCGGGCAGGATTTTGACGGCTATGCGGAAAATGGCCGCTTTGTCTATCAGGACACAGAAGGCCTTGAAGATTTGCCGCCGCCGAATTTGCGCGGTCATTTTCAATTGAGCAATGCGGCAACGGCGATTGCGGCATTGCGCCATTTCGGCTTGAACCCGACCTCTGAGGCAATGGAAACAGGCCTGCGCGGCGTGACATGGCCCGCACGATTTTCACCGCTCAAAGGCGAACTCAACCAATATCTGCCCCCGGATAGTGAATTGTGGCTCGATGGCGGACACAATGTTGATGGCGCCATGGTGTTGGCGCAGGGGTTGGCTGATCTAAATGAAAAGAGTTCACGCCCACTGACCTTGGTGCTGGGCATGTTGGCGAATAAGGATATTCGTGGCTATCTGACGGCATTCGAAGGGCTGGCCCATCGCATCATCACCGTGCCGGTGCCCGACGATGATTTGGCCACAAATGCGGCTCAACGCCGGAAGGATTGGCGCAAACCGCAGGTGAGCTCGGATTCGCGGCTTTGCCCACCCAAAGCGTTGTTGAAGCACTGAAACAAGTTAGCCGCGACGGGCCACAGCGCGTGGTGATTTGTGGATCGCTCTATCTGGCGGGTGATGTGTTGCTGCAAAACAAAACGCCGCCCCAATGATTGGCGCGGCGCTCTAAATATTCATTCTAGTCCAAAAAGCCTTAGGCAGCGTGGCCTTCAAGCCATTTCACCAAACCAGCTTTTGGCTCGCCTGCACCGATTTTCATATCGGCAGCAGCGCCATCTTTGAACAAGATCATGGTTGGGATGGAGCGTACGCCATATTGCGCCGCGACATTAGGATATTCATCCACGTTTAGCTTCACAATTTTGACTTTGCCGTCCATCTCTGATGAGATTTCGTCCAAAACAGGCGCAATCGCCTTACATGGGCCGCACCATTCCGCCCAAAAGTCTACCAATACAGGCACTTGAGCGTTTAGCACTTCATCAGAAAATTGATCTTCAGATACTTGGGTGGTCATAGCCAGTTCCCCTTTCATATTTCGTTGCACCGAATGTAAGAAGAGTCGGATAAAGATTCAAGCAGATCACGCGGGGGTGATTAAATTTGCGTCACTACTGAAATTGTTTTCTCAAACACGCATTAAACGCGCATTTTGGGTCCACAAAATGGCGGCTTTTAAGGTGTGCCCTGGAAAGCTTGGCGCGAGCGCTTTGGCATATTGGGCCAATTGGTGTTTATATTTCGGGCTAATCTGGTCTGGCGTCTCTGGCACATTTTGGTCAGACTTAAAATCAACGATCAAAACCTCATCTTCACTAATCACCAAACGGTCGATGCGCCCCGTTATGCGCGCTGGTGCGCCGTCAATCTCCACATCTGCCGCGATCGCAACTTCGGCGCGGCTATTGTCGGCAAACAGAAATTCAAGTTCAACCGCGCGCAAAACAGCGAGTGCTTTATCCATAATTTCACTGTGCAAATTAGGGACTTCCGGCAAAATCAATGGTAGCGCGATTTTGGCCTGCGCCTCACGTTCGTCTTCGGCATAATCCGGCAAATATTGCAACAGAGCGTGCAAAGCATTGCCGCGGGCCATCGCCAGTTTGGGGGGCAAGCCAACAGGACCATCTGTCGGTGTTGCGGCGGCAGATAGCGCCTCATCACCCTTGGAAGGCTCAATAATGTTTCGCTTGATCGGCGCGGCAACTGGGGTGGCGATATGATCTGGCATTTTAGACTGGGTATGGGCAAGTGGGTTGGGCGGCGCGGGCGCATTCAACGTTGCACCGCGCGGATAGATCGTCCCCTCTTCGCGCTCATCGCTATGATCGCTCAGGGCACCTTTCGCCATATCATACCAACTGGTCGGGCCGGATTTTGACGGCTTCTTCTCAACGCCAGTAAGATAGAGCTCGTCCTCAGCTCGTGTTAGCGCCACGTAAAGCTTGCGACGATATTCATCAAATTCTTTTTCAGCCCGCTTTTCTTTCAACAAGGTGGCCGCTTCGGGCAGATTGGCCGCCCCGCCAATATTCCACGCCAAAAAACTTTGGTGCGGCAGCTCGGCTGGCACGTCGAGAAAGACAGGTGAAGAATAATTGCGGCTATCCGGCACTTGCGTCGCATCCAAACAGATCACGATTGGTGCTTCGAGGCCTTTGGCCCCGTGCACGGTCATCACCCGAATATTGTCTTTTACGTCGCTAAGCTCGCGCTTCACTTCAGCCGGGGATGCGCGCATTTTGGTGAGAAAGCCAATCAGGCTCGATTGATCCTGCCGCTCATGCGCCAGCGCCATGGTCAAAAACTCGCCAATCACATCGTCGATCTCTGGCCCCAAGCGGGCGTGCATTTTTTTTAGGCCCTGATGGGCGTAAAGGATGAAGGCGAAGAACTCGTAAGGCCGATCCACATCCAAGTGGGTACGCCATTCACGCAGTTTGGCATAGGCGCTTTCGGCCCAGGCGTGCGTTTTGGCGAATTGCCGCAGATGGGCCCAGAGCGGCCCTTTGGGGCGGTCATGACACAGCTCAAAAAGTTGCTGCTCGCTTATGTCGAACAGGGGCGAGCGCAGCACCGTTGCCAAACCCAGATCATCGGCGGGATTGACCATCACATCCCCGAGCACCAGCAAATCTTTGACGGCGATATGATCGTTCACCACCAGCTTGTCTTCGCCCAAATTGGGCAAATTGCGCTGTTTCAGCGCCTTGATCATTTCCTTGAACAAACGACCACGGGTTTGCACCAATATCATAATGTCATCGGGCTGCACCGCGCGCTCATGGCCTGAGAGCTGCCGTCCCTTGGTCAACCAGTCTTCAATCGTGCGGGCGACCCGCTGCGCGAGGCTCGCCTCTGGGCGCGGAGCGTGACGCGCTGCTTCGATGGGATAGTCCGCACGCGATTCAGGTTTTTCTGCCTCTGGCTCTGTTGGCCACAGCGCCACAAAGCCGGCTTGAGTTGTCCGGGCTGCGCGGTGACTGGGCGCTGCGGCTACCCCGGCAAGGCCTTTGTGGTTTTGCTGAGCTTCAAACACCAAATCCACGGCATTCAAAATCGGGCTTTGGGTTCTAAAAGAGGTTTGCAGCGGCACATCGTGCCATACCTGTTCCGCTTCACGTGCACGGCGCGCAAAGCGTCGTCCCATTTCACCGAACAGGCGCGGCTCCGCCCCTTGGAAGCTATAAATGGATTGCTTTTCATCGCCCACAGCAAACAGGGTACGCTTCTTTTGCACGGCCCCTTCGCCGGCAAAAAAACTCTTTGGCGATGGCCTCGATGATGTCCCACTGCTCAGGGTTCGTGTCCTGGCTTTCATCCACCAAAATATGGGTGATGCCCGCATCCAGTTTATAGGCGACCCACGGCCCATAGGCGGCGTTGGCGAACAGGCGTTTCAGCGCCAAAATCAAATCGTCGAAATCCAATTGCGCCTTGGCGTTTTTGCCTGCCTCATAGGCCCCCATCACGGCTTCGGCGAGCGTGAGCAGCAATTTTGAATTGTCCAGCATCCGCGCCAATTTGAGTTGTTCAAAAAGTTCGGCCAATCGGTTCGCTTCATCCTCAATTTGTGTCGCCACGGCCGGGTCTTTCTTGGCGATGCCCGCCACACCCTTTTTTGGCGTGCCTTTTTGGGTGAGCAGCGCACTGAACGCTTGATCGACATTTGGCCGATTGGGGTCGACATCCATCAGCCCGTCAGCGATGGTTTTGGCTAAATTTTGATGGCGCAAATGTTGACCCACAGCGTGATATTCCGACTGCGGCAGAATCGCTTTGTTGATCACCTGGTCGGCGACGGTGTTTTCGCTCAGTTGCGGATCAATGTTCAAAAATCGCGCGAGGTTGCCAATGGCACCATCTTTGAAGGCCAAAAGCGTTTTGAGCTTCGCCCCTTCGGACAGGAGCCGATCAAGCGCCTCTTCGATTTGCGCATCGCTTGCGCGGGCGAACAGGGCATCGAGCAAGGGGGCAATCTGCTCCCTATGGTAGCGGCCCGCCAGCACGCGCTCCCGCGCCTCCTGCATCATTTGGGCGCGGTCTGCCTCTTCGATCACTTCGAAATCGAACGGCACCCCGGCTTCCAGCGGAAAGCGGTGCAACACGGATTCGGCGAAGGCGTGAATGGTGTTGATTTTCAGCCCACCGGGGGTTTCCAGTGCGAGGGCAAAAAGCTGTTTGGCGCGGCGCAGCGATCTTCGTTCGGCCGATGGCCCGTCAGCTCTAACAATTCGCTGGTCAGCACCGCATCATCCAACAATGCCCATTCGCCCAGCTTGTCAGTGACGCGGGCGCGCATTTCCGCGGCGGCTGCCTTGGTGTAGGTCAGGCACAAGATTTCATCGGGCGCGACCCCGTCGAGCAATAGGCGCAGCACCCGGCGCGACAGCACAAAGGTTTTGCCGGACCCCGCATTGGCCGCCACCCACGCATGGGCTTCTGGGTTGGCAGCCCGTTTTTGCGCGTCAATTGTTTCTGGCGCGATATAAAGGTCCTGCCGCATTATTGATCCTCCCCCTCAGGCGCCCATTCTTTGGCGCGGGCCAGATGATCATAATCGCCTTCAAACCGCTGCTCCGGCTTCGGATTGAGTTGCGCCACCATGGCGATATCATCGCGCAGCAATATCAGCTCGGCAAAGCGCGAGAACCGCTCCCAATATTGATCCACCCATGCGTCGGCATCTTGATTGGAGGGGAAATTGCTCACATTGAGCGTATCTGGTCCATGGGCCAGCTTGACATAGCGAAAGGCTTCACTATTGGCCCGCTCTACCCCCTCAAACCCACCTTGCCGCGCAATTAGGCCTGCCATGGGCAATTGCGGCGCCATGAAGTTTTCCATGTCCTTTTTGCTCGGCACGCCGCCGGTTTTGAAATCGACGATTTCTAACGTGCCGGACTGGGTTTGATCGACCCGGTCGGCGCGACCATGCAGGGTAAACGGTGTGCCAGCTATCTCTAACGTCGCCTCGCCGCGAATTTCGGCGTGGCGCATAGCCAAATCCACATTGTTTGTTGTTTCGTGGGCGAGAAAGGCGTGGGCAATCGCATCAAACCGCTTGAGCCAAATGTCCCGACGGTCCGCGACATCGGCCAAACGTTCATAGGCGACATTGGCCAACTCCATCAGTTTGGCGTGGGCGTCGGGCGCAGCGCAATCATGTCCATCGGCGATAAAGTCCCCCAACACGTCATGGATCAAATTGCCGCGTTCCGCAAAGTCGGGCGGCGCACCCAAGGGGTCCAACGGCTTTAGCCGCAGCACATGTTTGGCGTAGATGGCATAAGGATCGCGCAGCAGCGTTTCCACCTCGGTGATCGATAGGCGGCGTGGGCGCAAATCGGCGGGGGGCTGTGGCGCAGGCCTTGGGGCGGGGTTTATTGTGACCACCGCATCAATTTGCATGGTCCACGCCTTGAGGTGTGCCGCACGCTTGGCCAGTTCGGCCTCGCAATCTTTGCCCACAAAAGCCAAAAGCCGTTTCAAAAAAACGCGACTGATCTGCGGGCGACGTGCCGCGACGTTCAGCGCAGGACAGCACGATTTCAGGCGAGCTGAGCGCCAACAAAAAGTCATGAGCCGCGAGCCCCACTTTTCGTTCGGGCGGTTCAAGGCCAATGGCGATTTTCATGCCGCGCGACATCCATGGCCCCGGGTCGGCATCTTCGGGCCAAACACCTTCATTCAAACCCGCCAAGATCATTACGTCGGCGCTTTGCAACCGTGCCTCGACGCGACCCCATATCTGCACATCATGGCGCGCTTGCTCTAATGGGCGCACGGAAACCGAACTCATCAAAAGCGTCATAGCCGACACAAATTGACTGCCCGCGATGCGGCTGAGATCAATGCTGCCGGCGGCCAGCTCGTGCAACCAATCCTGCAGCTGATCATAGCCATGAGGTAGGTGGGGCTTGCCCTGGTCATCCGCGATCACTTGCACGATTATATCCGGCATTGCCCGGGCAATCGATAAAAGGCCCGGCGCGCCCGCTTCAAATGGCGCGATCAAAGGGGCCAATATGCGCTGCATATCGGTGAGCAGCGCGGTGAGCGCCTCGGCCTCTTCTTCTGACAAACGTCGCTGACGCGAGGCCGGATCATGATGGGCTTTGTGGACAGCGGCGATCAAACCATCAAGGCCGGGTTTGCCCCGCATGCCCCGCAGAATGGACAGGTCAATAATTTCCCGCAGTGCAGAAAGCGTGCCGCGATCTCGGCCAAAGCAAACAGACGAGTGAATCAACAACCCCACCACATCAATGGCGGTGAACTGCGCATGCACCATTTGCAGCAATTGCCGCACCAATCGGCCAGCGGGGCTTTGGCTGAGCGGCACCCCGGCGCTATCATCAACGGAGATGTCAAATCGATGCAATTCGGCAATGATCTGTCGGGCCTGATCCCGGTCTGGGGCGATGATGCCGACAGTCTTTTTGTCGGTCAATGCTTCGCGCGTGGCCAAGGCGATGGCCCGACTTTCCAATGCCTCGTTGGGCATGGATAAGAGGCTGATCTGATCCGTGGCCGCGGTCATCTTGCCGCCAATTTCCTCGCGTTGACGATGCCAATGGGCGGTGTTTTCAGCGCTGGCCAATGCCTGATGCAGCACTTGGGCGCGGCCCTGCCCAGCGTGGGGCAAGTCCACCACATCTGCAGGCCCTGCATTAAGACTGCGCAAAAGTTTAGCCATGCCAAATTGCGGGTGGGCATGGGCCTTGTTTTTTGGCTCAAGCAAATAGCTAAAATCGTCCACAGACATGGCCGCATCGAACCCGGGCAACACCATTGCGCCATTCGGCAATTTGCTGATTTCGGCCAGAAAGCGCGCATTGGCAGGCACTGAGCCGGTGGATCCCGCTGCGATCACCGGTCGGTTGCCATAGCGCATCTTTAATGATTGTTGCGCCAGCGCGAATTTTTCACGGCGAACGGTCGCGGCTTCCTGTACGCCCAATTCTTCAAGATAAAGCGGCCAGTTTTCCGTGACGATCTGAATGAAATTGAGGCTTTGCTGCCAGTTCTCTGCCAGTTCATCGGGCACCAACTGGCTAAGCGCGCTGTAATCAATTTCTTCGGTGAGAAAATCGTCCAGCAATTGCCCGAGTGATTGGGCCATGGCCAATATCTCGGCCGCGCTTGGCGGCGAGGCAAACCCCACCTGTTTGGCTTTTTCGGCCTGGTGCGCCCAGCCTTCGATCAAGCGCGCGAGAAACAAGGTGCGTTCGGTTTTTGACGCGGCGTTGGTGGCGCTCAAATCCGGCTCGGCAAAGAACGCGTTTTCGACTTCGTCACTTTCGCCCAGTGTATAAATATTGGGCAGCAATGCCGCGCCGCCCAACCGTTCGAGCAGAATGTCGATCAGCGCGAGGCGTGCGCGTTTCGTGGGCAAATAGATGGTGAGATCAGACAGCCAGAACGGCCCCTCGCGCGGCCAGTCGGGCGCAAGGGTACCCTGCATAACATGCGTGGCCAGCACCCTGAGGAAAGGCGCATCTGGCGCGATGGTGAAAAGCGAGCGCCGCATTTTGTCCTTTAGATTAGTTTGATGCCGCTATCTGATCCGGATTCGACAAGATGGGCAAGGGCTTCGAGCCGTTTTGGCTCACCCCAAACATGCAATGTGCGGCCTTCCAGCATTTCGGAAATCAAGTGCAAAGAAAGGTTAAAAGTTGCCCTCTCATCCAGACCGGACAGCCGCTCGGGCCATTCGATCAAGAGGATTGCCTGATCGTCATCAAACAAACCGAGTTCTTGCGTTTCGCTTTCATCGCTTAAACGGTAAAGATCTGCGTGAAGAAAGGTTTGGTTTGAAAGCTGGTAATTCTGCACCAATGAAAATGTCGGGCTCGGCACTTCAAGGTCAGGGTCGTTGGCCGCGTGGCGAAGTAGGGCCCGGGCGAGAAAACTTTTGCCCGCACCTAAATCCCCAGTGAGGGTGACAATGTCTCCCGGCCCCAACAGGGAATACAGCATCTGCGCGAAGTCGAGCGTGGCGCGCTCGCTCACAAGAATTATCGAAAGTTGATCATCGCGGGTCATTTATTCGGCTGCGCCTTTGGCCACCTGTTCCGTTGGTAGATTAACCGTAACCTTGGTGCCGCGCGGCTGCAAGCGTTCTATCGCCACAGTGCCGCCATGCATGTGCGCAAAAGTCTTCACGATCGACAAGCCCAGCCCTGCCCCACGCTGACGGCCCTCAACGGCCTTACCTTCAAAGCGGTCGAAGACCGATGCAATGATGTCGTCGGGGATGCCCGCCCCTTCATCTTCCACCACAAACAAGATGCGGCCGCCACGCTCAAACACATCCAAACGCACCCGCGCACCGGGGTCCGAATACCGCACCGCGTTGGACAAAAGGTTGTAAAGCACCTGCACGATGCGCGTGCCATCGGCGACAAAGGTGGGCAAATTCTCATCGATTGAGATTTCCAGATTGATCGGCACTTCATCGCGCCCCACTTGCAGTGCGGCCAGCACGCCCTTGCGCGCTTTGTCGACCAAGGCATGAATATCCAGCACCTCGGTATGCAGTTCTGCAATGCCCGCATCAATGGTGGTCAGATCCAGAATATTATCGATCAGCAGCCCCAAAGAGCTTGAGGAGGCGCGGATAAAGTCTGTGTAATCTTTTTGTTTTTCGGTCAGCGGCCCGGCAGCTTCGCTGGCCAACAAATCCGCAAAACCAATGATGTTGGTCAAGGGCGACCGGAATTCATAAGAAATGTTTTGCACAAACGCATCTTTGAGTTTGTCGGCGGTCTCAAGCGCTTCATTTCGCTCCTTCAGCATTTTCTCGAACGACGCGCCCTCGGTCACGTCAACAAAGGTGACCAGGGTTTGACTGTCAGGCAGCCTCACGATCGCATAGTCAATTAATCGTTGATCTGATCGTGAAATGCGACCTTTCTTATCATGCCGTTCCGTGTCGAGATCAAGAATATGCGACTTTAGATCGCGCCAGATTTGTTCACCATCCTCAGGCAAGGTTTCGGCGCTGATTGAAGCAATGTCCGCAATATGTGTTTGCTTGTCCAGCTTGTTCATCGGCAGCTTCCAGATGCGTGAAAGCTGCGCATTATGCAGCTTTAAACGACCGTCAGTCCCAAACACAGCGACAGCTTCTGACAAGGCGTTCAAGGTTTCGTCCTGCACATGAATAAGCGCATTATAGCGGCTTTCGAGCGCGAGCTGTTCAGTCACATTGTGATAAACATAAATCACGCCACGCTCATGCGGTGCTGGCGATGCGATAACGTTGAGTGCTTGCCCACTTGGCAAATGCCACATGGTCTCGCGGGTCTTTTTCAAGCCATAGGCTTCGAGGTGCTGCGCCCGCCACTTTTTGTAGTCAGGCTCCATAGGCAGTTTGCCTTGGGTGCGCAGACGATCCAAGATCGCTTTCTCACTTGGTTGTGTTTCAAGCCAACGAATGTCCATTTCCCAAAATTCAGCGAAAGCCTTATTGAAATGGGTGAGCTGGGCTGCGCCGTCGAAAACAGCAACCGGTGTACGCAGCTCATTTATGGCCGCGGTGAGGAAATTGGCGGTCGGATCGTTGCGGTCTTCGTTGGAGGCAAGTCCCTGGACAGCGTAGCCTGCGGTGCCGTCCGCAAGTTTGAAAAGGGTCACGTCAAGCGCGCCCAATTTGTCATGCTCTTCTGTGACCGAAAGCGGCCCTCCATCGAGAGGGTCGAGGCGCCGATGACGTGCAAGCGTTTCATCATCAAACAATTCGGGTAAATCTGCGGAACTTTCTGAGGTGCCACCGGCGGCAGCCAATTTGCGGTATGCGGCGTTGACCTTAACCAACTGGCCTTGGAAATTGCGCACCCATGCTGGGTGGTTAAACCGATCGATTAGCGCTGCGTAGGATTCAATTGTCGGCACATTGTTTCGAGTTTCCGCCAGAACATACGGCTCATCTACTTCTGCTTCGCGCGGCGATATGCGGATAAGTGGCTTCCCAGCTACAACTCGGCCGGAAATGCGGTAGTCGCGTTCGCCAAGACCCGGTGCGCGATATTCAAATTCACGGCCCTGAGCTTGCAATTCATCCAACTTGAAGGAAACCTCAATTGCGGCCTTCGAATTCAGCCACGTTTTGAAATCCAAAACGTCTTCTACGCTGGAACAGCTTGGGATTGTCGCTTTAATCGGGCCAATTGTATCGGCGCGATTGTTTTCGCCCCGCCATATCAGGGTCACTTCGCGCATGCCATGCAAAATTGCCCCCTTTTCATCGAGGGCCGCGCTCAGTTCTGATATTTGTTGTTCGTTTTGTGCGCGCGACACTTCATATTTACGATATTGGCGCAATGCAAAATATGTGGTGACCCCACCACAAAGTAGCGCCCCTAGTGCTATGGCAAGGGGCGTGGTTGAAACAAGGTCTGCCGTTGAGATATCTGTTTGGGCAAGCGCCGGCTTTGCTGCCAGCATGGCAAGAGTTGCGCAACCTAGTTTTGCGACTCCTTTATCAATCCGGAATTTGACCGGCGTCATTTGTTGCCCCTTAAAAAAACAAATCGCTGCCCGCTCAGCGAATCACTTCACCATACCGTCTCGGCGAATCTGCCAACAAGAGTCAAAATGCAATTAGGCCAAAAAAAAGGGACGTTTTACACGTCCCTTTTGATAATTCTCTGCAAATGAATCTCAATAGCGGTATTGCTCGGATTTGAAGGGGCCGTTTTGCTCGACACCGATGTAATCGGCTTGCTCTTTTGACAATTTGGTCAGCTTTGCGCCCAGCTTATCCAGGTGCAGCGCGGCAACTTTCTCGTCCAGGTGCTTTGGCAACACATATACTTTGTTGTCGTATTTTTCGCCGTGCGCAAACAATTCGATTTGTGCCAATGTCTGGTTGGCGAATGATGCGCTCATCACAAAGCTGGGGTGGCCCGTGGCGTTGCCAAGGTTCACCAAGCGGCCTTGGGACAACAAGATCATCCGGTTGCCTTGTGGAAACTCGATCATATCCACTTGTGGCTTGATGTTGGTCCATTTTTGATTGCGCAACGCAGAGACCTGAATCTCATTATCAAAGTGACCAATATTGGCGACGATTGCCATATCTTTCAGACGACGCATGTGATCTAGCGTCAAAATATCTTTGTTGCCTGTGGCGGTGACCACAATGTCTGCGCGTTGAATATCGTCTTCCAAGGTGACAACTTCATAGCCATCCATTGCCGCTTGCAACGCGCAAATCGGATCAACTTCGGTGACCATCACGCGGGCGCCTGCGCCGCGCAGAGATGCCGCAGAGCCTTTGCCCACATCGCCATAACCGCAAACGATGGCAACCTTGCCAGCCATCATCACATCGGTGCCCCGACGGATTGCATCCACCAAGCTTTCACGACAGCCATATTTGTTGTCAAACTTCGACTTTGTGACGCTGTCGTTCACATTGATCGCAGGGAACGGTAGTTCGCCTTTTTCTTGCAATTGATACAAACGGATCACGCCAGTTGTGGTTTCTTCGGACACGCCTTTCAGACTTTCGCGGACACGCGAATAAAAAGTTGAATCCTGGGCCAAACGCTTTTTAATGGTCGCCACGAAAACCTCTTCTTCTTCGTTGGATGGATTGTCCAACACAGAAGGATCTGTTTCAGCTTTCGCGCCATTGAGGATCAGCATGGTGGCATCGCCGCCATCGTCCAAAATCATGTTGGCCATTTCGCCATTGTCGAACTCAAACAGACGGTCAGCAAATTCCCAATATTCTTCCAATGTTTCACCCTTATGGGCAAACACAGGAATGCCTGCTGCCGCGATTGCGGCTGCAGCATGATCCTGGGTTGAATAGATGTTGCACGAGGCCCAGCGCACTTGGCGCCCAAGGCCACCAATGTTTCAATCAACACGGCAGTTTGGATGGTCATATGCAATGAACCGGCAATCCGCGCGCCCTTCAAAGGCTGAGATGCGGCAAATTCTTCGCGAATGGCCATCAAACCGGGCATTTCCACCTCGGCAATTTCAATTTCCTTGCGACCGAAATCAGCAAGGCTTAGGTCTTTTACGGCATATTCTTGGGTCAACGCGCTCATTCACGGGTCTCCTTAAAATCAGTTTGCCCGTGTTATACCCTTCAAAGGTTGACCATTCAATAAAGATATAAAGATTTATTTATATGCTTACCTAATCGCTGATTTTGAGCCTGTTTCGACGACGAAATGGCATACGCGCCGCACCCCAGCCCATAGCGGCAACCAGCCAGGCCATTGCACCACCTAAAGCGCCAAAAATACCGCCCTCAGCATTGAGTGGCATCGAAATATCATATTGTGCCCAGGTCGCCTCAGCCAGCTCTGCATCAAAATATTGCACAAATCCGGCTGCCTGCTCGAACACGTTGGCGTTTTGAAGTGCTTGCTGGTGGGTAGTCAGCTTGTCATACCGGATGAAAATTTCGCGGATCGAAGTTCCTTGTTTCACCAAGAAAGCATCGTTCGCGCGATCATAGGTGTCGAGCGCTTGTTCCCGGGAGAGATTTTGTGACGCGGCATCATCGTCAAAACGCATAATGATGGTGCGCAACTCATTGATTGCGCCATCTAAACGCTGCTCATACTGGCTGGTGAAGCCGGGAAACTGCGCCCCAGTAATCGCGCCAATCGAGAAAAAGACAATATAGAATAGGCCGCGCATGTATCCTCCTGATCAAGAATATCCATATATTGGCACGCGGCGGCACTTATTCAAATAGAGGAGATGCTTTACGAGGCGTCGAGATCATCTGCTTCGGTGTCTTCGTCAAAACCGTTTTCCACCAGTTGCACCAACGCGTCCAGTGCTTCGCGGGCCTGGCGCCCTTTTGTTTTGACCAAAATGGTCGAGCCCGGCCCTGCTGCCAACAACATCAGCCCCATAATGGAACTGCCACCGACCGTTTGACCATCGCGTGTGACGCTTATTTCTGCATCAAAGCATTCGGACGTGCGGGCAAAGCGCGCAGACGCGCGGGCATGAAGCCCGCGGCGATTGCAAATTCGCAGCAATTGTCCAAATGATTTTTCTGGGTGCGATGAGTTTGGCATGTGCTCAGATTATACGCCTCCGAGCACATCATTGGCGACATTGATATATTTACGACCGGCTTCTTGGGCTTCGTGGACCGCAGTTTTCATGTCGAGCTCTGGTCGCACGCGCGCCAACTTGACCAACATGGGCAAGTTCACTCCAGCAATTACTTCGACTTCACGATTTTCCATGACTGAGATCGCCAAATTGGATGGCGTACCGCCAAACATATCGGTCAAAATGACCACGCCCTGACCCGAATCCACATCATGGACTGATGTTAAAATATCCTGGCGCCGCACTTCCATATCGTCATCTGGCCCGATGCACACTGCTGCGCATTGTTCTTGCGGACCGACCACATGTTCGAGCGCGGATTTGAACTCAATCGCCAATGCCCCGTGGGTCACAAGCACCATACCGATCATATTATTTGCCCCTTGATCACGCCGCAGCGCTCATTCTACTCACCAACAAAGTTTAGCGGCAATCCGTTTTGACACCAACCTATTTTTGCCGCTATTTGCCCGGCATTTGTATTTTACGCAATGCCTCTAAAACCAGCAAACGCTGATGTACCGAATCGATCAAACGACGCGATGGCACAGGCACCCGATCTAATTTAACGCCCAAGAGCTCGGTTACAAACTCTTCATTTTCTGGCATTCGATCCATCTCGCCAGAAATATCGACCAGCAATTGAATTGCGTGCCGCTCGATCACTGGGCGCGTAACGATGCCAAATCCGCGCAGCTCAATCTGGCCTATAATCTGTTCCGGGCCACTGGCGATCAGTTCGCCATTTTTGGCCTCAATCAAAATTCGATCATCGGAAATCAGGCCCGTTTCCTTGCCGAGCATTTCCGCACGGTCCATCAGATCAAACGACAAAAGCGACTTGCCTGCGCCACTCTCCCCCGAATTAAGATGCCAATACCGTCATAAACAATTCCAGTAGCAAAAATATTTTCAGTATGTTCCGCCATAATATCCCCTCCTATGTGGCGCGTGGCAGTTTAACAATAAATTCCGCGCCAGATCTATCGTTGCGGTTGCGGGCGTTAATATCCCCTAAATGTGCGTCAACGATCTGCTTAGAGATTGATAAGCCAAGACCTGAATGATCACCGAACTTTTCACCATCAGGCCGATCGGTGTAAAAACGCTGAAACACCTTATTCGTATCCCCGCGTATACCACGCCCTTCATCTCGCACCCGCATTTCAACCCAATCATTGTCAGCAACCAACTGCACCGTCACCGTTGCGCCTTCAGGCGAAAAGGAGACAGCATTGTCCACCAGATTGGTCACAACTTGCGCCAGCCGCGAATCATGCCCGACAATTTCACTATGTTGATTGCCTAAATCATTTTGCAATTTGATCGTGACGTTTCGCTTGGCCGCATTGTCTTCTTGAATGCTGATAATTGTTTCCGTCAAACTCAGCAGATTTACGCGGTCGGCGGTTTCCCGCGCCAATTCTGCATCAAGTCTGGACGCATTCGAAATATCGGAAATCAACCGATCTAAGCGGCGCACATCATGCTGGATGATACTGGCCAGGCGCTTCCGGTCAGCGTCTTTTTTGGCTAGGGGGAGTGTTTCCACAGCGCTGCGTAGGGAAGTTAGCGGGTTTTTAAGTTCGTGCGACACGTCCGCCGCGAAGCTCTCAATGGCTTCAATTCGATTATAGAGCGCGTTGGTCATTTCGCGGAGGGAACCCGAAAGCAGGCCTATCTCGTCAGGACGTTGGGTATAGTCGGGAATTTCCTCACGATCTTTGATCGAGCGTCGCACGCGTTGCGCTGCTGCGGATAGTCGCCGCATGGGTCCGGCGATTGTACTGGCCAGCAATAGTGACACCAAGGTGGTAATCGTGGCCGCGATTAGGAAAATTCGCACCACGTTCCAGCGCTCTTTTTCAACAATCGTATCGATTGTTCCCGGCTGAGTGGATAAGAGCAACACCCCCACATTGGCTCGCAAACGCTTTACCGGCACGGCAACTGACACCACCAACCGATCGCTGACATCAACGCGCACGATGGATGCGGCGCGCCCGACATGGCCGAGGCGACTTCTGGGTATTTAGTGCCCTCGGTTGACCCATATTCCTGATATCGCGGGAATTCACGCGCGGCAAGGCTACGGAAAAACCGATTTACCCATGCCACAAGAAAAAAGCTCTCGCGCTGTGTGGCTTGTGGCGCAATGCCCAGCACTTCACCTTGAATATAGAGGTCTTCACTGTCCAGAATCATCAACCCGTTGCGGTCATAGATACGGGCACGGGTGCCGTCGGGGTGATCAAATTGCGCAGCAAAGGTGCGACGCGCTCAGGATTGATCGGAAACTCTAAACTTGGGTCAAAGAAACTCAGCGACGACAAGGGCGCGTCGCCCTGCAGCTGTAAGAATTTGTCTGGGTCGAGAGTGATCACATCACTGTCGACTGTGGCGGAAGCCGCAATTGCCCCGGCGATAATTTCGCCTTGAACCCGCAAGCTATCAACTTGTGCATTGATCAAGCCAGAGCGCCACTGGGTCTGATTGATAATCGCGCCCACAAGCGCGGCGAGCGCGACAACATTGAGAATCACAATGCGGCGCGTCAGTGACGAAAAAATCGTAAAAGACAGCCAGCGCCGCACCGCGCGATAGGTCAGAATCAACGGATTTAGCTTTTTGATCTTGGGGGCTGACGCATCTGCTGGTGCAACCGCCTCAGTCGGCCGAGTATCGTCTGACTGATTTTGGTCCAACACTTCCTCGCGCTCACTTTGTGCTGATTTTTCCAGCGTCAAAAAGCCTATTGCTCCTTAAATCGATAGCCAACCCCATAAAGGGTTTCGATCATATCGAATTCCTTGTCAACGACGCGGAATTTTTTGCGTAAACGCTTGATATGGCTATCAATCGTCCTGTCATCAACATAGACCTGATCATCATAGGCGGCGTCCATCAAGCTGTCACGGCTTTTCACCACGCCAGGGCGCTGGGCCAACGCAAACAGGATCAAAAACTCTGTGACCGTCAACGTGACGTTTTTCCCATCCCATGTGCAGGTGTGGCGCTCCTGGTCCATGGCCAAGCGCCCGCGCTCGATCATGGATTTGCCTTGCGGCTGGTCCGCGTTGCCGCCTGCGGATTGGGTTTCGTTGCGCGCTTGGGCGCGGCGTAAAATCGCTTTTACTCTCTCCACCAACAAGCGTTGAGAAAACGGCTTTGTGATAAAATCGTCGGCACCCATTTTGAGGCCGAACAATTCGTCAATTTCATCATCTTTTGATGTGAGGAAAATCACCGGGACATCCGATTTTTGACGCAGGCGGCGCAACAGTTCCATGCCGTCCATGCGTGGCATCTTAATGTCCAAAATCGCCAGGTCCGGCATATCAGAGGTGAGGCCTTCAAGCCCGGACGCGCCATCCGTATAGGTGTTTACGCGATAGCCTTCGGCTTCTAGTGTCATTGACACCGAGGCCAGAATGTTTTGGTCGTCATCAACCAATGCAATTTTAGGCATTTATCGTCCCTTTCGTTCGGCTTAGTGGAACATAACATAGCCTGTGGCTTTTCGTTCCATTTCGCACGTCGAATTTTTTAATTCTCTTCGCCTCTTAGCTCACAAAATGCGCACAAATTGTGTCCTTTGCAATGATTGGCCGAACAAATCGCCATGCAATTTCTCAAACCACATTGTGGTTAATTACGTCCAAATTTGCTAACCCGTTATAATTACATATATTTTGGCGACCAAATCGACCTTAGACGAAGGTATTACGACCTATCTCTAAATGAAAAATGGGCCTCGCATCTGTAGGTTGGCTGCAGGAACTGGGCATTGGCATTTATTTAAATTGTCCCAGCGAATTTTCAACAACCACATGGAATAGAGCGATGAGTACGATCACGCGGGCCGACGTTAACGCAAAAATCAAGTCACTGGCGGCCAATCTCTCGTTTAACGACAAGGCACCCAAACTGGTTGAGAAGGCCTTGGCACGAAACGAAGTAGAGCTGAGCGCAGATGGTGCGGTTGTGGCGACAACTGGCCAGCACACCGGCCGCTCCGCCAATGATAAATTTATTGTTGATGATGCGCTGACCCACGACACCGTGTGGTGGGATAATGCCAAATCCATGACGCCGGAAAAGTTCGATCTGTTGTTGTCAGATATGATGGCAAGCGCTGAGGACAAAGATTTGTTCGTGCAGCAACTTTATGCCGGCGCTGATGTGAGCCAGCAACTCAATGTTGAAGTGTTCACTGAAAATGCTTGGCATGCCTTGTTCATTCGCAATTTGCTGATCCGGCCAGCGCTGAACGCGCTTGGCGATTTCGACGCCAATGTAACCATTGTGCACATGCCATCATTCAAGGCGGACCCTGCCCGCCATGGCACCCGGTCAGAAACTGTGATCGCGCTTGATTTCAGCCGCAATATGGTGGTGATCGGCGGCACATTCTATGCAGGTGAGATCAAAAAATCTGTGTTCTCCCTGTTCAACTTCCATGCGCCACAAAATGGCGTACTGCCCATGCATTGTTCTGCAAACATTGGCGAAGCTGGTGACACAGCCTTGTTCTTCGGCCTTTCCGGCACAGGCAAAACCACCCTATCAACCGATCCAAACCGGGTGTTGATCGGTGATGATGAACATGGCTGGACCGCAGATGGCGTGTTCAACCTTGAAGGCGGTTGCTATGCCAAGACCATCAATTTGTCGCGCCAGGCTGAGCCTGAAATCTTCGCGGCGACCGAACGGTTCGGCACCGTGTTGGAAAACGTGATTTTGGACGAAGAAACCTTGAAGCCTGACTTCAACGATGGCTCGCTGACCGAAAACACACGAGCGGCTTATCCGCTGACTGCGCTCGAAAATGTGTCTCGCACCGGTATTGGCCCTGTGCCCAAAACCGTGATGTTGCTCACAGCTGATGCATTTGGTGTTTTGCCGCCTATCGCGCGGCTCACACCGGAGCAAGCCATTTATCACTTCTTGTCGGGCTACACCGCAAAAGTGGCGGGCACCGAGCGAGGCGTCACCGAGCCGCAGGCAACATTTTCTGCGTGCTTTGGCGCACCGTTCATGTCGCTGCACCCCAGCGTTTATGGCAAGATGTTGAAGAAGCAAATTCGCGAAAGCTTGGCAGAATGCTGGTTGCTGAACACCGGCTGGACCGGCGGCGCATATGGCACCGGCAGCCGCATTTCGATCAAGGACACACGCACCTTGTTGTCGGCGGCATTGACCGGCGAATTGGTGAACGCAGAAATGCGTATTGATCCAATCTTCGGATTTGAAGTGCCAACTGCCGTTGCCGGTGTTGACGCCCAATTGCTGACACCACGTGCCACTTGGGCCGATGTTGAGCCTATGACGCGCAAGCGGCAAAGCTGGTCAAATTGTTTGAAGAAAACTTCAAAAAATTTGGCGCCAGTGCCATTGAGTTGGCAAATGCCGGACCAAAACTGGCCGCGGCATAAGAATTTACTTCATTTCATCCTCCCTTCTTATGGCTCCTTCGGGAGCCATTTTTTTTGCACATCACGTCTTGACCCTGACGCGGCGTCATCCCCTATTTGATGTGTCAGCGGAAAGGTAAGAGCCAATGAAATCATATCTGATCAAGCAAGTGGCAAAGATGGCGGGCGTCACCGTGCGCACGCTGCACCATTATGATCAAATTGGTTTGTTGCGCCCTGCCTATGTTGGCGAAAATGGCTATCGCTATTACACACGCGACGAACTGGTGCGCTTGCAGCAAATCATGTTCTTTCGCGAAATGGATATGCCGTTAAAGAATATTCAAACTGTGATGGCTGGCACCGATTTGGAGCGTTTGCAGTACATGAAGCTGCGTCGGGATAAACTGGTGCAGAACCTTGATCGTCAACAAGACCTACTGACGGTGATTGACCGCTCAATCGCTGAATTGAACGGAGACATCAAAATGAACAATGATGAATTGTACAAAGGCTTTTCACCGGAAAAGCAAAAAGCCTATCAAGATCAGCTGGTGGCCAAGCACGGCGGCAAAATGCGGGACAAAATTGCGGACTCAAACCGAAAATATGACCAAGACGCGCGCACGCATACGGGCGGCGAGGATGGCCTGATGAAAGAACGCATGGATCAGCTGCAGCGCATTGAAGGCGATTTGGTTTTGATGATGCAGGCGGGCAAGGCACCTTTAGACAATGAAGTTCTCGACGTCATCGTGCATCACCACCAATGGGTGGGTAAATGGTGGAATCATCGGCCAGATGCCCAGAGCTATGTCGGGCTAGCGGATATGTATCAGCACACGCCAGACTTTGAAACGCGTTATGAGCAATTGGCGGAGGCTTCACCACCTATTTGGTGGCCGCCATGAAAGCCTTTGCAGCATCTCGATTGAACTAGAATGAGGGCGCTACGGCGCCCTTATTTTTTTGACGCGGTAATGGTAACGATAAAGCTCCGTGGAGAACCCAAGCTTGGCATAGAGCGTTGTTGCCGCCTTATTTTTAGCTACGACTTGCAACGCCGCCTGGCTGCACCCCTGGTCCGCCGCCCAGGCCAATAGGCTGTTGATCGTTTTTTGCGCCAAGCCTTGCCGGCGGAAATCAGGATGGGTGGCAACAGATTCAATAATGGCGATTCCATCCACGGCCACCACATAAGCAATCGCGGACACTTTGTTGTCAATCGTGAGCTGGCCGAATGCACAGGGCATCACGATCTTGCTGAGCATTTCTTGGAACGCTTTTTGTTGCGGCTCGCCATCGTTTGACTGGCGAAAATAGAAATCCAACCAGCTGGGTGGCACATGGTTTGGCGATACATAGACATCGCGGCTCGGCTGCATCTCCGACACGTCTGGTGCCAATAGCGTGATGGTTTCAGCTTCGCGTTTGTAGCCGACGCTTGCGAGGCCAATGTCCAACTCGTTGCCGATATCCGGCACGCGAAAACAAGGTCGCATATTGAAATGATCAAACACGCCCTCGGCCAAGGAAATAAAATGTTCGCCATGCGCGCGTGGACCGTTCAATGGATTGAGCGAATTGGCGCGGCGGGAGCGATTTGATCTGCTATAACGCAGTATATAGCCGCCTAAATGTTGCGCATGCAAAGCTGGCCACGCGAGCTGACAGGCTTCTTCCACCCGCCAGCAAAGTGCCAAATCTTCATGCATATCGCGCCTTAAAGTGGGGTGTAGAAAATGTGCGCGCCAATCTTTTTTACCGGCTGGTAGGCATTGGCCCAATTGGGCGACACCCGCGCCGCATGATAGAACAACGCAGTGGCTGGCAAGGTATCCAGATGGTCGCGCTGTTGGAAGCGTTTAAACGCCGTGTTGGCAATCAGGCCGGCGCGCACCCAGCTTTCGCGCACGATGCGGTTGCCCTTGCCGCCATTGTCCGACTTGCCGTCGCAGGCAAATGAGAACTGGCAGGAATGCAAGCGGTGGGCGTTTTGAAACACAACGCCGCAAATGCTGTTGGGATATTTGTGGTGCTGCACGCGGTTGAGAATCACCTGTGCCACAGCCCATTGGCCATCTTCTGGCTCGCCGCGTGCTTCATGATAGATCGCCTGGGTCAGGCAAATCTTTTCTTTTGAAGCGATGGCGCGTTTTTCGTCGGTCGGCTTGAATTTTGTTTTGGCATATTTCGCCAACAATTCAGGTGTGAGCGGTTGGCTGCCTGCTGTGAGGCAGCAGGCAGTGCGGCAAGGAGCATAAACGCCACAGCCAACCCGTATTGCAAAATAGATTTTGCCACCCTTAACAACCCCGTTTCCCCGAAAGCTTTGCAGCTTGAATGGACGTTAATAAATCTTTTACCGGAAATCGAGCGGTTTGTTAAGTAATGGTTAACCGTAAAAATTTGCATTTTTTTCATAAATCAGATCAACTGTTTGGTCCAACCACATCATTTTTCATTCACGCATGGCGACCTGACCTGTCACGGGTTCAAATTTGCTTGAAAGAAAACACAGAAAGAGATTCAAATGTCCCTTATCTCCCCAAGCCCGCCACTGTCGGAGCTGAACCGACGGCAAGTGCAATGGATCGGCGCTGGCTTTGTGATGACCTTTGCCTCCATGGGCGGGCAGACCCTGTTTATCGCGCAGTTCAATACGGAGATCCGCAGCTTTTTCAATTTGACCGATGGGCAATTTGGCCAGCTCTACATGCTGGCCACACTGGCCAGCGCGATTCTGATTTCAGTGTTAGGTAATTTGGCAGACAAGATCGGCCCGCGCCTGTTGGGCATTATTTGCATGGTTGGCCTTGCGGTGATGACGCTGATCATGTCGCAGGTGGGCAATTTGGTCATGCTGGTGTTGGCGCTGTTTGGTCTGCGCTTTTTTTGGACAGGGCATGCTGCCGCATGTGGCGCAAACCGCCATGGCGCGCTGGTTTAATCGTTTTCGTGGCCGCGCCCTTGCCTTTTCGCAAATGGGCTACACGCTGGGGGAGGCCACACTGCCCTTTTCGGTCACCGTGGCGATCTTGGCCATTGGGTGGCGCAATGTGTGGATTGCCGCCGCTGCGATTTTGATCGTTGTCTTCATTCCCATCATTGGCTTTTTGCTGCGTGATCCGCCAGATGGCAAACGCGCGAAAGCCCGCGGCGAGGTGAACCCCGATGGCGGCGAAGAAGGCAAGGTGACCGGCGAATATTGGACCCGTGCCAATGTGCTCAAAGATCCGCTGTTTTTTGTGTTGGTGTTTGGGGCGATGACCCTCCCGGCCCTCGCCACCATCTACTTCTTCCATCAAGCGCACTTGGTGGAAATCAAAGGCTGGTCGGTTTTAACCTATACAGCCTGGTTGCCGCTTATGTCGGTCACCAATGTCACCATGCTTTAGCCGCGGGTTTTTTGGTGGATCGATTTGGCGCTTTCCGCTTGTTGCCGTTTTTCTTGATGCCCATGGGCATTGCCAGCCTGGTGATGGCCAGTTTTGACGCCCAGTGGGCCATTCCCTTGTTTTTCATCTTCGTGCCTTTTCAGGCGGCATGGCCCCCTCAGTCGCCGGGGCGCTGTGGGCCGAGATTTACGGCACCGCGCATATTGGCGGCATTCGTGCCTTGGCGATTGCGGGCATGGTGTTCGCCTCTGCCGCCGGGCCAGGCATTTCGGGCATGTTGATTGATGCGGACATCAATCTGGCGCAACAAAGCTGGGGCAATGCCATTTATTGTTTCGCCATTTCAGCGCTCTATTTAACGCTTCAACCCAAACTGGCCGCCCGGCGGGCCGAAATGATGGCCAGCTAGGTGCAGTTTTCAAAATGGCTGGTGAGGAAACGGGTCCACCCTTTCTCGCCAGCCTTTTGGGTTGAGAGCAGCTCAAGTTTGAAATCTTCATACCCCAAATGATTGGGGATGCTCAGTTCTGCCGATTCCAAATGTCCATGCATTGGGTTAAAAATGAGCTGACCGACTTCAGCCTCGGCTCCGGCGAAGCGCAGCACAAACCGATGCGACAAAGCCGTATATTGGTCATCATAAGTGGCATCTATCGCACCAAGATAGGTCAATGGCTTGTCTAATGTTGGGTCAGCCAACAGCAAAGGCAACCCGAAAACAAAATCGGCTCTAGGGTCCTTGGCATTTTGATGCGCAATGGTGAGGCTGGCAAAATCGAAATCAAAAAGGTGCCAGGGTGTGTGACCAACGGAAGTCGATTTTTCGATCACGGGCATATCGGGCAATTCTACTTTGATCGACAGTTCTTGTGCTGCCTCGTCATAGGTTAGAAACGCAAAGTCGAAATGCTCGGCATCAGGCAGCAAGCGCGCGCCTGTGATCGTCGGCGTATAGCCTTTTTCGGGATCAAAGTTGGCGTGCACAAACGCCGCGCCTGTGCATTTTTGAACAGCTTTATAGACTTCGATCCGATCCGTGGCCGCATAATAGACAGACACTTGTTCGGGCATGCTGCCATCACTATTGGTGCGCTCATAATGATAAATTGTGCCTACTTGTTCCGGCATGGCGAACGCCGCCGATGATGCGCCCATTGCAGCTACAGCGAGAATAATTGCTGCCCATTTTTCTATTTTGTTTGCGTTGGCGGTGCCCATGTTCGATCCTTTTGCGACGTTGATTTAGATCGCTTGGATATGGGCGCGTTTGCTCTACATTCAAGTTTGGGCCATGCTGTTTGAAACGAATGCGTTGGAAGATTTGCTATGGCTTTCGATATTCACATCATCAATCCTGCCAACACCGCGCTCCTGGATGTTGTGGCGCCCGACGTGTTTGATACGCCGATCCAGCCGCAATTGCTGCAGTTTTCTGCGCCCAACCCAACCATTTTTTGGCTATTGCTGAGGTCGACCATCTCGTTGTGGGGCAAATACGCGCCATGTTGCATTATAATCCCGACGAACCGCCCGTCCTTTATATTGATAATTTGGGTGTGACGCCCAATCAAAAACGCAAGGGCATTGCCCGTGCCTTGATGCATGCGGCGTGGGACTGGGGACGTGACCAGGGCGCAAAAACCTTTTGGGTGGCCACAGAGCACGACAATGAAGAGGCTAAGGCATTTTACGCGGCCATGTCGCTCCGTGCACAAAACGTGGTCTATTTCGAGGGCAAGTTATAAGCGACTTGGTTCCGCCATCTTAAGTTCGAACCCTTTGTGCTGAACTGATTGTTAATCAGGAAAAAAATGGCTTGTACCTGATTAAATTTGGCGTCAAAGCGCCGTTGCCGATCAGCGCTTCAGAAGACGACGCAGTACAAAAATCAATAGCGTCGCGACGGCAGCGACCAAAAAAAATAAATGTGAGCGGCAAGAAAAAGCTTTCCTGCAAAACCCCATTTTCATCGATCCGCCCGCCATAGAAGATTTTTTCTGCCACGCCAGAGGCAATGGCCGCCAAGAAAAAAGCGATCGAGGCGAGGAATAAAGGGGGGCGCATGGGAAAACTTCAAAAAATTTCTTTGTGAACATTCACTGCAAAAGTGGCGATTTATCGGCGATGCATCACGACTGAATGTTTTTGGCGATTTCGCGCATATGGCGGATATCGGTCCCACAACAGCCGCCAAATATGCGCATGTGGGGATAAAGTTTTTGGACAAGGCCAAGTGCTGCCCCCAATTCTTCAGGATTGCCCGCATCCAGCGCGGTGGCGTTGTCCAATTCTTCATGGCTACACCGCGAGGCGTTGACCACGACGCCGCCCAACCGCGCCATCCATGGTGCGTCGGTCAGGTTGGGCAAAAAGTGATCCGGGTGCGCGCAATTGATCAAATAATAATCCGCATATCGATCTGTCGCTGCGTCCACCGCCATCAGGGCTTCGCCCAGCGGCATGCCAGTGGGCAAAAGGCCATCGGTTTCCAGCGTGAATGAAATCGCCACTGGCAATTTGTGCCGCTCTGCCGCCCGAACAATGCCAATCGCCTCTTCAGGATAGGACAATGTGAAAGCGCTCACAATGTCTGGACGACTTGCAACGGCGATCTGAGCCATTTGTACGGCATGATAGCGCTCGGCTTCTTTGTCATCCATATGAAAATCTGGTTGATAACCGTCGCTACGTGGGCCGATTTGGGCGCTTATGAGCACGGGCACATCAGCAGCCGCATTGGCGAGTGTGCGCACCATTTCGATGGCGTCAAAATTTATCTGTGCCAGCTGGTCAACATCATACCCCAAGGGCGCCGCCCGATCTTTGTTGGCAACCCACGTGACACTTTCTAGCGTCGTGCCGCAGCCCATTTCGCGCGCAAGGTCAATCTGCTGTCGATAGGATTTGATTAAGCGCGCGCGGCCAACCTCATTTTCCAACAACGGAAAGGTCGCAAAGCCAGGCAACGCAACATTCTGGTTGAAAATCAAATCGGTCTCGAGGCCGGTATAACACAGGAAGGACTGCTCGAGCTTCGACCAAACCCCGGTCAATGCGCGTCGTTCCAATTGTCGGCGGCGCGGGCGTCCACTTCAAGGGGCACGCTCAATTGCACGGCGGGCAGCGGGGCGTCGCTCATCACCCGTTGAATAAGCGGGATGGCATCATCTGCCGACTCTTCGGGCACCTCGAAAATCAATTCATCGTGCACCTGCAACAGCATGTCGGCAGGCACCGAACTTTCCTCCAGCACCGCTTCCATTTTAATCATGGCGCGGCGAATAATGTCGGCCGCCGTGCCTTGGATCGGCGCATTGATGGCGGCGCGTTCATAGAATGAACGATGGCCTGATTTTTGGTGTTAATCTCGGGGAAGAACGCCTTGCGCCCAAACAAGGTCTCTACATAGCCCTTGTCGTGGGCGAACTTTTTCATCTCAGTCATATAATCTTGAATGCCGGGGAAACGTTCAAAATATTTTTTGATATAGTCTGAAGCCTCGGTCCGGGAAATGCCCAACTGATTGGCCAAGCCGAACGCGGAAATGCCATAAATAATGCCGAAATTGATGGCTTTGGCTTGGCGCCGCACCATCGGTCCATGCCGTCGATCGGCACGTTGAACATTTCCGACGCGGTCATGGCGTGAATGTCCAACCCGTCAGAAAAGGCTTTCTTCAACGCATCAATATCGGCGATATGCGCCAGCACCCGCAACTCGATTTGGCTATAGTCAGCCGAGATAAGTTTTTTGCCCTTATCCGCCACAAATGCCGTGCGAATTTTGCGGCCATCTTCTGATCGCACCGGAATGTTTTGCAGGTTTGGATCGGATGACGACAAGCGCCCTGTGGCCACAGCCGCCTGAGCGTAGGATGTGTGCACGCGTCCGCTATGCGGGTTGATATATTCTGGCAGCGCATCGGTGTAGGTGGATTTGAGCTTGGACAGGCCGCGCCAATCCAAGATCTTTTGCGCCAAATCGTTGCCCTCCGCCGCCAAATCTTCCAGAACGCCAGCGCCGGTTTGCCATGCGCCGGTTTTGGTTTTTTTTGCCGCCAGGCAGCTCCATGCGCCCAAACAAAATGTCGCCCAACTGCTTTGGCGACCCGACATTAAACCGTTCGCCCGCCAGTTCATGAGCTTCGGCCTCAAGCGCCGCGGCGCGTTGGGCAAACTCGCCAGACAATTGACTTAAGATCTGGCGATTGACGTGAATACCGCGCGCTTCCATACGCGCCAAAACTGGCACCAATGGCCGTTCGATGGTTTCGTAGAGCGTGGTGGCTTTTTCGGCCACAACCCGCTGTTTCAACACATGCCACAAGCGCAGGGTGATGTCGGCATCTTCCGCCGCATATTTCGCGGCGGACTCTATTTCGAGCATATCGAATGTTTTTTGCTTTTTGCCCGTACCAGCCAAATCGGTGAATTTGATTGGTGTATGGCCCAACCATTTTTCAGACAGGGCATCCATGCCATTGTTGCGCGCGCCATCTGTTGTGTAAGACATCAGCATGGTGTCGTCGATGGGCGTCATTTCGATGCCATAGCGCATCAACATGCCCATATCGTACTTCATGTTCTGGCCGATTTTGAGAATAGATCGCGCTTGCAAAGCCGGCTTTAGCGCGTCAAGCACGTCGCTCAGTGGCAGCTGGTCTGGCGCCATGCCCCCGCCCAGCAAATCGTCTTCGCCCGATTTGTGTTGTAGCGGGATATAACACGCTTCGCCCATTTCCGTGGCCAAGCAAATGCCCACCAAATCGGCTTGCTTATTGTCCAGCCCGGTTGTTTCCGTATCAATGGCGACATGGCCTTTGTCCCAGATCGCGTCGACCCATTTTTGCAGCGCCTCTGGCGTGCGCACAATTTCATATTTGTCATGGTCAACGGGAATAGCTTGAATTTCAGCCAAGCGTTTATCGAACAGGCCTTGGGGCGTGTGCTCGCCCGAAGCTGCGCCTGCTTCCACTTCGTTTTCATCCGCAGCGAGGCTTTCATCTGCTTCAATTTCATTAGCATCCGCTTCCAGCGCCGCGGCCACACGCTTGGTGATGGTGGTGAATTCCATCGCTTTTAAAAACGGGATCACATCGCTGGCGCTGATCGGCTGCCGCGAAAGATCATCCAGCGGCACTTCAACCGGCACATCAGATTTCAACGTTACAAGGTCGCGCGATATGCGGGCCTGATCCGCAAATTCAATCAGTTTTTCGCGGCGCTTATTCTGTTTGATCTCTCCTGCACGTTCTAAAAGCGTATCCAGATCACCATATTCGGCAATCAATTGCGCCGCAGTTTTGATGCCAATCCCGGGCACACCTGGCACATTGTCCACGCTATCGCCTGCGAGCGATTGGATATCGATCACCTTATCCGGTCCACAGCCAAATTTTTCCTGCACCTCGTCATAACTGATCCATTTGTTTTTCATGGTGTCGAGCATGGAAATTTTGTCAGACACCAATTGCATCAAATCTTTGTCGCTGGACACAATGGTGACGCGCATGCCCTTGGCCTCAGCCTGTCGCGCATATGTGGCGATCAGATCATCGGCTTCAAAACCCTCCTGCTCCACCGAGGCAATGCCAAACGCGCGGGTCGCGTCGCGGGTGAGCGGGAATTGCGGCACCAGATCTTCTGGCGCGGGCGGGCGATGGGCTTTATATTCAGGGTAAAAATCATTGCGGAATGTTTTGCCCGAATGGTCGAAAATCACCGCCATGTGGGTGGGGTTTTCCTCCCCCTCAAAATCAAGGGTAAGCTTATAAAGCATATTGCAAAAGCCCGAAACGGCGCCCACAGGCAGCCCATCTGACTTGCGCGACAGCGGCGGCAGGGCATGATAGGCGCGAAAAATATAGGTGGAGCCATCAACTAGCAGCAGATGCATGATTATTCCCTTGATTGGTCGTTCGGCAGCGATTGAATCATTTGATTGAAATTCAATCTAATCGGATTGGGCGGGCGGGTCCATGCACCTTTATTGTTGCCGACAATTTAGCTGCGCGGCGACCCGATTTTTGCCAATTGGGCCACGATTTCATCGATTGGCTGCGTGCCGTCCAAAACAAACATGTCAGGTTCACTGGTGTCAGGATACTCCAGCGTCGCGAGCTGACTGTCGAGTAAATTTACCGGCATAAAATGTGACGTGCGGGCGGCAATTCGCTCACGCAATTCAGCTTCGGGCACATCCAGCAGCACAAAGTCACAATGGGAAAACTGGTGGCGGAAGGCGTCGCGATATTTCTTCTTAAGTGCCGAACAGGCAAGCACAATCTCAGGTTTGGTTTGGTTTTTGACCGCCTGACACAACGTATCCAGCCAGCCGGCGCGCATCTCGTCTGTGAGGGGCAGTCCGCTCTTCATGCGTTCAATATTCTCTGGCGGATGATAATCATCTGCATCCAGAAATTGCGCCTCATGTGCATGGCGAGCGCAGCCCTATGGTGGATTTTCCGGTGCCACTGACACCGATGATCACAACAAGTTTTTTGCTTTGTTCTTTACTGCTCAAAAAAATACCCTCGTTCTTTTGTGCGTAACGGCCAACATGTCGTTGCACGCCGACGTCGAGCTTAAAAAGCAATACACCAGGCCGCCAGCCCCACCCGAGCAATTCGGTCTCAAAAATGCCAATAAATTTGTAATTCCCCCATTGTGAAGCGCGCGCGCTTGGTTTAAGTTCCGGCACATTCGCGCCGCGACCACCAAACTGGATCGCTCGTTCGCGACGGCGCACCCGTAGCTCAGCTGGATAGAGCGCTGCCCTCCGAAGGCAGAGGCCATAGGTTCGAATCCTATCGGGTGCACCAAACTCCTCCCTTATATATCAAAGTGATGTTGCGGTTTTCGACAAGTCTGATCATTCCCAATTCGTCACACTGGCACAGTTTGATCGAGATAGGAGAAATGGCAACATTGCGGAAACGAAACTCAAAGTGTTGAGAACAGGTACGCAGAACCGGCTTTGCTACTAAAACACAAAGCTTTTATGCAAAAGTAGATGTTCTCGCATGGGCACGTGCAGTCGAACGCAAGGCCGACAAGGGAATAGATACCCAGCAACGCCGGATGCTCAAAAACACAACATTTACGGCGTTTCTTTTTCGCTTATCGATCTTCAAGCTATTTGAGACCAATGACCGTCTGATTTAAGAGATTATTTGGTTCATCTTCTTGTTTATACTAAACGGCAGGGTTCATTCTGTCCGTCGTTGCGGTTGGAATGTGTGCGTACGAGTCACGCTAAATCCCACAGCCCACTTTTATGTTTTAAGCCTGCATAGGCGATCAAATATTAGGGTTCTCCGCTTACCTCCTGGGGCAAAACGTCGGCGGCACACTATTTTCAACCAAGCCTTTTGCGATGCCAGATTTTACCCAACAATATTGAACTCAGGCCCGTAGGGGTATCCGGTTATGTTTTCATTGCCATCCTCGGTGATCACAAGGATATCATGCTCCCGATAGCCTCCTGCCCCCGGCTGGCCTTCGGGTATCGTCAACATGGGTTCCATCGAGATCACCATGCCAGGCGCAAGCACAGTGTCCACATCCTCACGCAGCTCTAGGCCGCCCTCGCGGCCGTAGTAGTGGCTGAGCAAACCAAAGGAATGGCCATAACCAAAAGTCCGATATTGCAGCAGGTCACGTTTAGCGAAAAAGGCATTGATTTTTTCGGTCACCGCGGCGCAGCTCACCCCGGGCTGAAGCAACGACATACCATATTCATGTGCAGCAACATTGGCCCGCCATATTTTAAGCGACGTATCGTCGATATTGTTGAGAAACATGGTGCGCTCAAGTGCGGTATAATATCCCGATATCATGGGGAAGGTGTTGAGGCTGAGAATGTCGCCCGCTTTCAGCCGACGCCCAGTGACCGGATTATGCGCCCCATCAGTGTTCACGCCAGATTGAAACCAGACCCAACTGTCGCGGTATTCTGCATCCGGAAAGCGCTTGGCGATTTCTAACTCCATTGCATTCCTGCCCGCCATTGCAATGTCAATCTCACGTGCGCCAATCTTTATGGCATCTTTAATGGCGTAGCGCCAATATCAGCCACTTGTGCGCCATGCCGTATAAGGTCGATTTCAGCAGGCGATTTTTGCATACGCTGTCGCATTGTCATTGTTGCCACATCGATCGAGTTGGCGGGCTCCAAAAACTCATCAAGCAACGCCTTTTGCGCAAGAGAAAGGTGATCGCGTTCAAAACCGATGACCTTTCCTGTCGCCGTCACTGAACGGACAGCACGCCAATAATTGTCTCGCTTCCAATCGGTATAGGTAATGTTGTCCCCATGCGAGCGGCGCCATGGTTGCGCGGCATCAATACCAGCACTGACGGTGACACTTTCATCCTGTGTAACCACAAGCGCATATGGCCGACCAAAAGAGCAATATAGGAAGCCAGAATAATAGGCGATGTTATGCATGGAGGTAAAAACACATGCCTCAATACCTTGGGCACTCATGTTACTGCGCAGACGGGCAAGACGGACATCATATTCCGCGGCATCAAACGGTAAATCGCGCTGACCTTGGTGAAATTTGTAGAAGTCGGGACGATCCATAAAGCATCTCCTTCTCAATTCGCTCTGCCCGAGAAGGAGTTGGTTTCTCCATTCGCCGAGGTAGCGGAAAAGCAAGATCCCGGCGTTCAGGATGGTTGGACGGGTTGCCGCTTCGCCTGCGGTGGCGACGCCATCGCCTACCCGTGCACTCATTTTGCCTCAACCTAAACGGAACAGCAAGATAAAGTATTGATTTTTAATCCAGCCGCATGTGACTTCAAATGCGGCATTACAATTCTGAAATTGGGGTTTTTGCGCCCAACTCACCGGTCCAACAGCGCCGCCAATCGTTCATGCAATTTGCTCGCGGCAAAGGTCATATGACGCTTCTTTTCAATGACGATATTGAGATAGCCGGTACCAACATCATTTTCGTTCAATACTGCTGGTTTATAGCCTATTGGGATACTGCCTTTTTGATTGATCACCGGCAGAATGCACAAGCCGATCAATGCGATTGACGTCTGTAGCAAAAATGGCGTCTGATCAACACAAGATAAATAGGGTGTCAGGTTTATACTAAAGCGCTCACTCGCCCCCTCAAGCTTTGCCATCAATTCGGTGTGCGCTGGCGGCGTGACAAGATTCAGGCCTTCCAACTGGTGGAGACGCACGGTTTTTTCGCTGCTCAGCTTTGCACCGTTTGGCGCAAGCAAGTGGATGTTTACCTGCTTTGAGTAGTTGATCTTAATGTGCCGGCTGAGTTGTGGCTGGTAAAAAAAGCGCAAAGTCTATATCGCCGTTTACCAGCTGTTGTTCCAATTCATGTTGCCGCACATAGCGAACCGCCAACTCAATCTTTGGATAATCTGACTTAAACTCTGCGATTAGCGGGCATAAAAAAAGCTGGGCTAATGTCTTCGCTCAGACCAATCACCACCCTACCTGTGTGCAAGCCCTTAACGCCCTCAATTTGAGAGATCATGCGATCATAACTCGCAATCTGTTCGAGCGCGAAGCGATAGAATAGCTCGCCCTCAACCGATAGTGCGACACCGCGCGCCAATCGGTCGAAAACGGAAATCCCTAAATTGTATTCTAAAGCCTGAATGTTCCGATTAAGCGCAGAGGGTGAAATTGCAAGTGTCTCGGCGGCGCCCCTTATCGAGCCAGCTTCCACGATCGCTTTGACATATTTGAATGTTTGCAAATGCCTCATAGGTGCACATGACCATAATGGTGCAAAAAAAACGCAACGCTTGGTGTTTATCTTTGCTGCAGACAGCACCGGTTGTCCTGCTTAACAATTGGACCTGTCCTCAATGCTGATCAGTTATGGGCTCCCGATTTACATGCGCAGCGCGTTGAGCGCTCGCAAAACAGACGAGAGAAAAATGATGAAAAAGCTGCTTCTTGCAACCGCGTTGATCGCGGGCACCACACCATCAGCATTTGCCGAAATCAAAGTTGGCATTTTGCATTCACTGTCCGGCACCATGGCGATTTCTGAAACCACGCTTAAAGACACAATGCTGATGCTTATTGAGCAACAGAATGAAAAAGGTGGCCTGTTGGGCGAACAGATTGTTCCCGTAGTCGTTGATCCAGCATCTGATTGGCCGCTGTTCGCTGAAAAAGCGCGTGAGCTTCTTACCGTACACGACGTAGATGTCATCTTCGGCAACTGGACATCGGTATCACGTAAATCAGTTTTACCGGTGATTGAAGAATTGAATGGTCTTTTGTTCTACCTGTTCAGTATGAGGGTGAAGAATCCTCCAAGAACGTGTTCTACACCGGGGCGGCGCCGAACCAACAAGCTATTCCGGCAACCGACTATTTCTTGGAAGAATTGGGTGTTGAGAAGTTTGCACTTTTGGGCACGGACTATGTTTACCCGCGTACAACCAACAAAATCTTGGCGCAATATTTGGCTGACAAGGGCATTGCCGAAAGCGACATATTTGTAAACTACACGCCATTTGGCCATTCTGATTGGTCAAAAATTGTTGCTGACGTTGTCGCTCTAGGCGCTGACGGTAAAAAGGTTGGCGTGATTTCAACCATCAATGGTGATGCAAATATTGGCTTCTACAAAGAGCTGGCCGCGGCTGGCGTTTCAGCCGACGATATTCCCGTCGTTGCCTTTTCGGTGGGTGAAGAAGAGCTAACCGGTTTGGACACAACCAACCTTGTTGGTCACTTGGCCGCATGGAACTATTTCCAATCAGCTGAGAGCGAAACAAACGCTGGCTTCATCGAAACATGGAAAGCCCGCATGGGTGAAGAACGTGTCACAAACGATCCGATGGAAGCACACTATATCGGCTTCAATATGTGGGTGAACGCTGTTGAACAAGCTGGCACCACAGATGTGGATGCGGTTCGCGAAGCCATGTACGGACAGACTTTTGAAAACCTGACGGGTGGCACAGCAGAAATGTTGGTCAACCACCACCTTTCAAAACCTGTCTTGATCGGTGAAATCCAAGAGGATGGCCAGTTCGACATCATCAGCCAAACCGAAGAAGTGCCCGGGGATGCATGGACAGATTTCTTGCCAGAATCAGCCGTTTTGAAATCGGATTGGAAAGATTTGGGTTGCGGAATGTACAACACTCAAACCGAGAGCTGCGTGCAGATCAAGTCAAATTATTAAACGAATAGCAGAACTGAGTGGGGGGCACACGTGCCCTCTGCTTGGCTTGGAGCACGAAGCTGATGTTACGATTGATCAGAATTTTTTTGCTAAACTTGATTTTCGTCTTGCCGGCAGTCGCGCAGGAAACCCAAGTCAATTCAGCGTCACCACTTCAGAAGACTGTTGAAAAACACGCACCAGACATCATCAAAGGTTCGGTCAAGACAGCGCCACCCATCATCGAAGAGATAACCGAAATCGGCGATGCGACAGCAATGCGGTTTTTGTCCCTTTGGCAGGAAAAATCACTTTGGTATCGCAAAGCGACAATCGGATTTTTGCCGTCAAGGAGCAAGGTGACGCCACCTACGACCTGATGGATATTGGCACGTTCGCGGTTGTCGAAACCCTGCCAAAGAAGCAAATCAAACAAATCAAACCCAATTCCGGTCTTCGGGCACTGATCGCGGAATCGTTGGTCGCCTTTCGCTTGCGCGATGAAGAAAAATCGGTTCGACAAGAAGCTGTGGCCAACCTGGCCCGCTCTGGCCTAGCGCGTCATCTCAAGCCTTTGCGCCAAGCGCTATTGGACGAAACCGATGAGGCATTAAAAGAAGAGATGCAGCGCCTAGAACGGTTATTGACAATTCAATTTGGTAAAACCACCCAAGAGCGCGTTGAAGCCATCGAAGATGTCTCCGATAACCTCACTTTGGATACTCGCGCAAATCTCAACCGAATTGTCGCGACACAAATCAGGCTCCAATCTCAAACCGTCGATGGCGCAAATATCGCGCGCACGATTGTTCCCGGCAGCGACGACTTTAGTGTTGAGCAGGCCCATGAATTGCTTATTGCCGCCGACCTGGCAAAGCCCATTCCATCGGCCGACCAGCGCAAGCAAATACTTATCGAAAATATTGAAGACGGCAAAGTTGATGGGTTCACCATCCACAGTCTGGATAATGTAGAAAATCGCAATGCGGCTTATTTATCCCTAGTGGCGGATGGAAGGGCTCCCTTTTGGTCTCCGGGCTAAGCGCCGAAATCCTTGTGGCTCAGCATGAATTTGTCGAGGTATATGATGAGCCGGACGCTGCCGTCACCGCTGCGGCCGAAAGCGCACTTGAAGCCATTGAAGCCAAGGTAGCAATGTCTGAATTTGCGGATGTTTTGCTTGATGGCTTGTCGCTGGCTTCAATCTATTTTCTTGCCGCCATTGGTCTGGCCATCACGTTTGGCGTGATGGGCGTGATTAACATGGCCCATGGCGAGTTTATTATGATGGGCGCCTACACAGGCTATGTCGTCCAGCAATTTGTCACCAACTATACGCTTTCGATCATCATCGCCTTGCCCTTGGCATTTGGTGTGACCTTCATGGCGGGTGTGCTGATGGAACGCCTTGTAATTCGACATTTATATCATCGCCCTTTGGAAACCTTGCTGGCCACATTTGGAATTTCCATTGCATTGCAGCAGCTGGCCAAAAACATTTTTGGAACCCAGGCCCGCCCTTTGACGGCACCCGAATGGCTCGACGGCGCGTTGGTGATCAATGATGTGATTTCTATTTCCTGGATCAGAATTGCGATTTTTGGCCTGAGCATTCTATTCTTTTTGGTGTTGATGGTTTTGCTAAACCGGACCCGTTTTGGCCTTGAAACTCGTGCGGTCACGCAAAATCGCCGGATGGCAGCCAATATGGGAATCAATCCAAATCTCATCAATATGCTGACTTTCGGCCTTGGCTCGGGCATCGCAGGCATTGCCGGTGTCGCCATCGGTTTGTATGCAAAGGTCACCTCTGAGATGGGCGGCGATTATATTGTGCAAAGCTTTATGACCGTTGTTGTTGGCGGTGTTGGCAATATCTGGGGCACGCTTGCGGGTGCTGTGATGATTGGTTTCTTGCAAAAAGGCATTGAGTGGCTCAACCCCGCCAACACCCTGGCTGCACAAACCTACATGATCATTTTCATCATCATATTCATTCAGTTTCGGCCAAGGGGCATCATCGCCCTCAAAGGTCGTGCGGCGGGAGATTGATTATGGGCGGAATGCTAACCAAATTCTTATTGAAGAACCCAAGTATTCTGGTGTTCTTGGGCCTCCTGTCTGTGTTCACACTTTTCGTTTTTGTGTGTAGCGAAGCCTTTGGCGTGGGCCTTGTCTCCACCTCAATGGTCAAGACATTGGGCAAAACGCTCTGTTTTTGCCTGATCGCCATCGCCATGGATTTGGTCTGGGGCTATTGCGGCATCCTTAGCCTCGGCCATTTCGCTTTTTTTGGCCTGGGTGGCTACATGATCGGCATGTGGCTGATGTATGAACGGACACGACTAATCGTTGAAAGCTCGTTGGCCAACGCCGCGCTACCGCCGACCAATGAAGAAATCCGTGAGGCGATTGGAAGCCAAATTTTTGGGGTTGTCGGCGGGGCAGACATTCCCGTGATTTGGATGTTTGCGCATTCCCTCACACTGCAGCTGTTGTTGGTCGTGCTTGTGCCCGGCATTTTGGCGCTTGTTTTTGGTTGGCTTGCCTTCCGAAGCCGTGTGACAGGTGTTTATCTTTCTATTCTTACCCAGGCGATGACACTGGCGCTGGCGCTCTATTTGTTCCAGAACGATAGTGGATTGCGCGGCAACAACGGCTTGTCTGGTTTGCAAAATATTCCTGGCTTGGAGGCAACGCCGCAATCCGAATTGTCGATCTATTTCTTTTTGCTGTCTGCTTTTGCGCTCGGGATCGGTTTTATCCTGGCCAAACTCATTGTGGAAAACAAGATGGGCAACGTCATACAGGGCATTCGCGACAATGAAGCAAGGGTGCGCTTTCTCGGCTATCAGGTAGAAACCTATAAGCTTTTCATCTTTGTGCTGACCGCCATAATGGCCGCAATCGCAGGTGCCATTTATTACCCGCAAGCGGGCATTATCAATCCGGCAGAAGTTGCCCCAATTGCTTCAATCTATTTGGCGGTTTGGGTGGCAATCGGTGGCAGGGGGCGCATCTACGGTGCGGTGATCGGCGCGGCGATGGTTTCGATGCTTTCAAGTTGGTTCACAGGCGGACAGGCGCCAAATATTGAATTGGGGCCGCTGCAAATTGATTGGGTTGATTGGTGGTTGGTGCTATTGGGTCTTGGATTCGTTGCGGTCACACTTTACGCGCCGAAAGGGATCGGCGGTTTGTTTGACCTGGTAAAAACGGGGCGCGCCAAATGAACGAAGCTTTGCTCGAGGTAAATAATATCTCCGTTTCGTTTGATGGCTTTAAGGCGATCAATCAATTGTCTTTCAGTATCTTTGAAGGTGAATTGCGCGCGGTCATTGGTCCTAACGGTGCTGGCAAAACCACCTTTATGGACATTGTCACCGGCAAGACGCGACCAGACGTGGGTGAAGTCCTTTGGGGCGCGAAAAACATGTCGCTCCTTAACAAGTCTGAAAGTCAAATTGCTCAGCTCGGGATTGGTCGAAAGTTTCAAAAACCAACAGTTTTTGAGGACCAATCTGTTTCGGACAATCTGCTTATGGCACTGAAGAATGATCGCCGACCATTTTCGGTTTTGTTTTACCGTCAAAATCAGAATGATGATGATAAAATTCTCGAAATTTCTGATGAGATTGGCTTGGGTTCGCTATTGGAAAAGCGCGCTGGTGATTTAAGCCATGGTCAGAAGCAATGGCTGGAAATTGGCATGTTGCTCGCGCAGGAGCCACGACTTTTGTTGGTTGACGAACCAGCGGCTGGCATGACGCTGGAGGAACGCACCAAGACCGTTGATTTGCTGCGCCGCGCGGCAAAAACGCGTGCGGTCGTGGTCGTGGAGCACGACATGGATTTTGTACGCAAACTCGATTGCCGAGTCACGGTTTTGCATGAAGGGGCCGTGCTTGCTGAAGGGTCACTCGATCATGTAACTGAAAACCAAGACGTTATCGACGTCTATTTGGGGCGATAGGCAATGCTTGAACTCAAAGAAATTACATTGCACTACGGCCAAAGCCAGATCTTGCACGGCGTCGATTTGGTTGCAGAACAAGGCAAAATTACGTGTTTGTTGGGCGTCAATGGCGTGGGCAAAACCAGCCTTTTGAAGGCAATTGCCGGTGTGCATCGGCATTCAGGCGGTGAGTATTTGTTGGATGGGAAAGTGCAACGCAAAAAAAAGTGCCCATGAGCTTGCGCAGTCAGGCGTGGGATATGTGCCGCAAGGTCGCGACATTTTCCCGCTCATGAGTGTGCGCGAAAATATGGAAATTGGCTTCGCTTGCTTGGAAAAGTCGGAACGACGTGTGCCCGAAGAGATGTTCGAGTTATTTCCTGTGCTCAAAGAAATGCAAAACCGTCGCGGCGGGGATTTGTCCGGCGGGCAGCAGCAGCAGCTCGCGATTGCGCGCGCACTCATTACCAAGCCAAAACTATTGCTGTTGGATGAGCCCACCGAAGGTATTCAGCCAAATGTTATACAGCAAATTGGTCGCGTGATTTCGTTTCTCAATGATCAAGGTTCAATGGCCATTTTGCTGGTCGAACAATATTTTGAGTTTGCCTATCAACTCGCGGATAATATCTACTGCATGAGACGCGGTGAAATCATTCTGCAAGGCAAAAAAAGCACCCTGAAGAAAGCCGACGTTTTAAAAACGTTGAGCGTTTAGGAACGCCCATGTTGGACCGTCTCCCCCCTCCGCAATTGCAGCGCGCGCGCGGTCGTGCAGAGGTTGGTTTTTCGCTGAAAAACAATCAAACAGCGCTTCGGCATTTGCATCAGGCCGGCTGTTTGAAAGCTATGCTGCCCAATACGCACGGCGGTGTGCCAGAGGTCGTTCTGGTGAACACAGCCGGTGGGATTGCTGGCGGTGACCAGCTTGCCATCGCGGCAGACCTCGAGGAGGACACCAAAGCCAATTTCACAACGCAGACCGCGGAGCGCGTTTACCGCTCATCTGGGGGCACCGGGCATATCGACGTGCGACTTCGGGTTGGTCGTGGGGCGGCCCTTAAGTGGCTACCACAGGAAACAATTTTGTTTGACGGCGCTAAACTGAAGCGCAATTTGGAAGTTGACCTAACCGGCGATGGCCAAATCCTGCTCTTGGAAAGCTTTATGCTGGGGCGGAAAGCAATGGGCGAGCATGTTGCGGACTGCGCCATAAAAGACCGTTGGCATGTGCGGCGGGATGGTCGATTGATATTCGCTGAAGCCCTGCGCATTGATGATGCGCGTACGCTGGCTGGACCAGCGGCACTCAACAAAAACCTGGCTTTCGCAACAATGCTTTGGGCGACGCCAGATGCACATCTGCACCTTGATCGATTGCGCGCCCTGTTGAAAAATACACATATCCGCTGCGCAGCAAGTGCATGGGAGGGCGTGCTGGTTTCTCGGTTTATTGCGCCAGACGCCTATACATTGCGTTGCGCACTAACGCCCATCATAGAGAGTTTTACCAAATCCGCCCTGCCAAGGGTTTGGCAGTTATGAGGACACGTTTATGAAATTAACGCCACGAGAAAAAGACAAATTATTGATCAGCGTTGCCGCCATGGTCGCCCGAAACCGACTTGAGCGTAGGGTCAAACTGAACCATCCGGAGGCGATCGCGTTGATCACTGATTTTGTGGTGGAAGGCGCGCGTGATGGCAAAACGGTGGCCCAGCTTATGGAGCAAGGCGGACGTGTCATCACTGCAGAACAATGCATGCCCGGCGTGCCAGATATGATTAAAGATGTGCAGGTTGAAGCAACTTTTCCTGATGGGACAAAGCTAGTCACTGTTCATCAGCCGATCCGATAAGAGCTACAAAATCGCCTGCCCAATAGGAGCAACAATTATGAAACCTGGTGAAATTATTACCCAAAAAAAAGCCAATCCTTCTCAACGAAGGAGCAAGGGTTTTGACTCTACGGGTTGCGAATTCTGGTGATCGTCCGGTGCAAGTTGGGTCGCACTATCACTTTGCGGAGGCAAACGCCGCGCTTAGCTTTGATCGAGAACAAGCGCTGGGCATGCGGCTCGACATCGCGGCGGGCACGGCGGTGAGGTTTGAGCCGGGGCAAGAGCGAGATGTTGATTTGGTTCCCATCTCCGGCGCGCGCCGTGTTTTCGGTTTCAACCAAAAAGTGATGGGGGACCTTTAAGATGGCACGAGAAATCTCACGCAACACTTATGTCGACATGTATGGGCCAACCGTTGGTGACAAGGTGCGTCTTGCTGATACGGAGCTGTTTATCGAGGTGGAGAAAGACCTGACCACCTATGGTGAAGAGGTGAAGTTTGGCGGCGGCAAAGTTATACGCGACGGTATGGGGCAATCTCAAATCACAAACGCAGACGGCGCGATGGACACGGTGATCACAAACGCGCTGATTGTGGATGTTACCGGCATTTATAAAGCTGACGTTGGGTTACGCGCTGGCCGGATCAACAAAATCGGTAAAGCTGGCAACCCAGACACACAACCAAATGTCGACGTGATTATTGGTCCCGGCACCGAAATCATCGCTGGCGAAGGAAAGATTTTGACTGCGGGCGGATTTGACAGCCATATCCATTTCATATGTCCGCAACAGATCGAAGATGCTTTGCACTCTGGTGTTACCACCATGTTGGGTGGCGGCACAGGGCCAGCGCACGGCACATTGGCCACAACTTGCACGCCCGGGCCGTGGCATATCGGGCGCATGCTTCAGTCAGCGGATAGTTTGCCGATGAATTTGGCTTTTGCCGGCAAAGGCAATGCGGCGTTACCGCAAGCGCTTGAGGAACAGGTGTTGGGCGGTGCTTGCGCTTTGAAATTGCATGAGGACTGGGGAACGACACCAGCTGCCATCGACAATTGCTTGTCTGTCGCCGATAGCTTGATGTGCAGGTGATGATTCACACAGATACGCTAAATGAAAGCGGCTTTGTGGAGAACACGGTTGCGGCGCTCAAAGGGCGTACTATTCATGCGTTCCATACTGAGGGTGCTGGTGGCGGGCATGCGCCCGACATCATAAAGATTTGTGGTGAGCAGCATGTGCTGCCAAGCTCCACAAATCCTACACGTCCCTTCACCGTAAACACACTTGAAGAGCATCTTGATATGCTGATGGTGTGTCACCATCTCGATAAAAGCATTCCGGAAGATGTGGCGTTTGCCGAAAGTCGAATTAGACGAGAAACCATTGCCGCTGAAGACATTTTGCATGACTTAGGTGCATTCTCGATCATCGCGTCAGACAGCCAAGCCATGGGCCGCGTTGGAGAAGTGTTGATCCGCACGTGGCAGACCGCGCACAAAATGAAAGTGCAGCGAGGGCCGCTGCCCGATGAAACGGGCGACAACGATAATGTTCGTGTGAAGCGCTACATTGCCAAATACACCATCAATCCAGCCATCGCGCACGGTATATCCGGCGAAATAGGCTCCATTGTCGAAGGCAAACGTGCCGATTTGGTGCTATGGGATCCAGCCTTTTTTTGGCGTGAAGCCAGAGATGATTCTGATGGCGGGGTCGATCGTTGTGGCGCAAATGGGCGATCCGAATGCGTCCATTCCCACGCCACAACCGGTTTATACACGCCCCATGTTTGGTGCCCTTGGCGGCACAGTACACGAAACTTCAGTTTCGTTTGTTTCCGCTGCAGCGCAAGATAACGATATTGCCAAGAAACTTGGATTGAAAAAGCAAACTTTTGCGGTTCAAAACACACGCGACATCGGCAAGGGGGACATGGTGATGAATGATTATTGCCCGGATATTGAAGTTGACCCTGAAACCTATGAGGTGCGGGCAGATGGGGCGCTTTTGACCTGCGAACCGGCCGAAGTTCTGCCTATGGCGCAAAGGTATTTCTTGTTCTGATGCTGCGCGCAACAAAAATTGAAAAGCGAGATGGCACGCCTTGTGATGTCATCACCCTCAATTACGACGACCGGTTTCGCCGTCGGTTCAAACTGACGTGTGATGGCGGTTTGGAAGTTTTGTTGGACCTTGAAAAAACAACAGAACTCAAAGATGGCGACGACTTAATCCTGGAAAATGGAAATCACATTAAAGTGCGTGCCGCCGACGAACCACTGATGAAAGTGAAGGGAAACTCAACGCATCATTTGCTGCGGCTCACCTGGCACGTAGCAATCGGCACCTGCCATGCGAAGTGCATGAGGACCACCTCTTGCTGCGGCAAGACCACGTCATCCAACACATGCTAGAGCATCTGCACGCAAAAGTTGAAGAGGTGCACGGCCCCTTCAATCCAGAAGGCGGCGCCTATGGCCACGGACGGACCCACAGCCATGAACATTGAGTTCCACCAACTAATGTCTTGGTTTTCGCCTGCCTTTCCCATTGGGGCGTTTAGCTATAGTCACGGGCTTGAAGCGGCGATTGCCAACGGCGACGTGATCGACGGCACAACGCTCAATGCCTGGCTGCTGCACCTTCTTGAAAATGGGAGCGGGTGGAACGATTGCTTGTTGATTGCGGCGGCGTATCGTGCGGAAACCTCCACCGCCTTGGAAGAGCTTTGCGATTTATCGGATGCTTTGGCTGCTGGGCGGGAACGGCAAGTTGAAGCGCGTCAACAAGGTGACGCGTTTGCCAAAACCCTAAGTGCTGTTTCGCAGGTTAAAATCAACGGTGGGCCGCTTCCAATTGTCGTCGGCAATTCAGCGCAACGGCACGGCATTGCGCTCGAAAGCATATTGGCGGCCTATTTGCACGCATTCGTCTCAAACCTTATTTCTGCCGCTACACGTATGATCGCTTTGGGTCAGGTTGAGGCGCAAAAGATTTTGGCATCAATGTTCCCACTGATAGATAAAGTGACAAAAAGCGCACAAAGTGCCTCGCTTGATGATCTTGCGGCAGCAGCTTTTTGGCTGACTTGGCCGCCATGCAACATGAAACAATTCAACCAAGGCTATTCAAAACATGAACGGACCTTTGCGCATTGGGATAGGTGGACCAGTCGGTGCCGGCAAAACCACTTTAACTGAAAAACTTTGTCAGGCTTTGGCCAGCGACATTTCGATGGCGGTTGTTACCAACGATATCTATACAACTGAGGACGCTGAGTATTTAATGCGGAAGCAGGCTTTGCCACTTGAGCGGATCCGTGGTGTAGAAACCGGCGGTTGCCCCCACACTGCAATTCGCGAAGATGCTTCTATCAATCTGGCCGCCATTGACGATTTGTCGACCCAGTTTCCAGATTTGGAGTTGGTTCTAATTGAAAGCGGCGGCGACAATCTGGCCGCAACATTCAGTCCCGAATTGGCAGACCTCACCATTTATATGATCGATGTGGCAATGGGGGAAGAGATCCCCCGCAAGCGCGGTTTGGGCCTAACCCGTTCCGATCTATTGGTGATCAATAAGAGCTCACTCGCGCCTTATGTCGATGTTTCTCTCGACGTCATGGAGCAAGACACAAAAACGGTTCGTGGCGATAAGCCTATGTTTTTGCGGATCTAAAATCTGGGCAAGGCGTGGATGAAATTGTTGCGCATATCAAAAACCTAGGTGGCATTTGAACTGGCTGTTGCCGTAAATGATGTTCTTACGATCAACGACCCCTCTGGCCCCGCGAGACGTTAAACAATGGCATAATTTTCGCGCCCATTTGCCAAAGTAGATTGTCATCGCCTGCAGTGACGAACCGTCTTGTAAGCGCCATCAAAGAGCAAGGAACTGCTCGGCGGTCGCTATTTTTTTCTGCAGATAGACATCCGCTGGCATGATGGTCTCGCCATGATGATTGATGGGTTCAGGGCTATAATTCATATAAATAACGTGATGCGAGGTTTCGCGGCGGCGCAAGCCTTCGGGCATTTGCTCCATTGCAACCCCAGCAGCATCCATTTGTCGGGCCACAAATTGGGTAAGCGATGGGTCGTCTAGCCAACCCGCACAATAAATCAAATTATCTTTTTCTACGATCGCTGGCAGGCCACTTTCAGTCTCTTCCAGCGTGACGCAATCACCCTCCAAGTGTTCAAACCAATGCAATATTTTGCCGCCGTTCGCGAGAGGAACGTGGGCACTAGGACGTATTGTTTCGACATTTTTGATTTGGAGCGGAAGCCCCGCAAAGTCAGGAGCCAGGTTTTTTGGGAAGCCAAATTCGTTTGTTTTTGCGTTTGTTTTTGGTCCAAGCACGATTTTAGCTTGGCTTTTGCCCAACTGAAATTGCTGCGCTTTCGTGAGCGTTACGACGCCTGGCGCAAAGATTAGATCAAAACGGCTTAAATTGGTAGCGTTGGGTGAAATGATATCGATATTCACGCCAGCTGCCCGCAAAGCCTTATAATAGTGAAAAGCTAAATCAAAATAGTCAAAGCCCTGCCCCTGCGGTTGGATTTCGCTGGCCCATTGGCTCTCATAATCGAACATAAGCGCCACCCGCGCCGGTTCGATTTCATCTTGCAGGATTAGTGCCAATTCAGAAGCGGTTTGCGCCGCCTCTGCAGCGGCAATATTCGGTGCATCATTGGGAAGGTAAAGGCCGGTGTGCATCTGTTCTTGGGCAAAGGGCGCTTGTCGCCAGCGGAAATAAAGCACGTTTTCGGCGCCATGCGCTAATGCCTCCCAGGTCCATAAACGCACCATGCCAGGCAGTGGCGCCGGGTTATAGGGCGCCCAATTAACAGGACCGGCTGTTGCTCCATGATCCACCATCGTCCTTTACCCACAGCGCGGTATAAATCGTGATGGAAAGCCTGGAAATCAGGATGGCCTTGCTTCATATAACGGTTCTTGAACACATCATCCGCTTCGATCCGATCTTCCAAAAAGCCAAGCGGGTAGCTATCCCAGCTGGCAATATCGAGATCTTCCCCCACTTTAAAATGGTCGAAATCAGTGATGCGCCCCATATAATTATGGATAATAGGTACTGCGCTCTGCGCTCTTATCGTTTGCACCTGTTCCCGATTGAAAAGGGCCACTTGGTCCGAGGAAAATCGACGAAACGCCATGCAATGTGCTGGGTTGGCTTCTGTCACCGTCAGGTTCGGCAAATCCACCTCTTCAAATGTGCGGTAGTCCATTGACCAAAACACATTGCCCCATGCTTCATTTAGAGCATCTATGGTGAGGTAGCGTTGTTTGAGCCATGCCTGAAATGCCGCGCGCGCGGCATCCGAATAGGAAAGCGTGGTGTCATGACAGCCATATTCATTATCGGTCTGCCATGCACAAATCGCGGGATGGTTGCCATAGCGTTTGGCCAAAATATCGGTGATGCGCACTGACTCGGCGCGGTACCCGGCGTGGGAAAAGCAATAATGGCGGCGCGAGCCGAATTTACGCGGATTTCCGAATTCATCCACCGCCAACATATCAGGGTGCTTTTCCACCATCCAGCGCGGCGGCGTGGCCGTTGGCGTGCCCAGCACAATCTTCAGTCCAGCGTCAGCGAGCGTATCGATTGCCTTATCCAGCCAAGTCCAATCAAACTGACCAGGCTCGGGTTCGATCTTTGCCCAAGCGAACTCACCTATCCGCACCCAGGTCAGCCCGATCTCAACCATTCTGCGCGCATCATCGACCCACATAGATTGCGGCCATTGTTCGGGATAATAGCAGACGCCAAGGCCCTTTTCAGTCATGGTGGATCTCATCAAAGCTGGTTTAAAATGCTATCCGACAATTCATATCGGATATGGTGTTTGTAGTCTTCGCCCGGTTCAATCAGCGGCGAGGGGAATTGGGGCTGGTTTACTGCATTGGGCCAGTGCTGCGGCTCGATCGCAACGCCGCAATTGGGCACAATTTTATGCGACGCGTCCGCGCCATCGTTCTCGTGCGCGAGATGGCGGCAAACATAGACCTGCAACCCAGGTTCTGTCGTTGAAAGCTCTAGCCCCACTTGCGTATCAGGCGCATAGAGTTGCGCGACACGCACCAAGCTTTCTGGTGTATGTTTGATACAAAAATTATGGTCAATAGTACTGTCGGCAAGTCGCTTTGGCTTGGTAAAATCGTATGGCGTACCCGCCACGTTTTCAGCTTCTCCAGTGGGAATATTGTCTGCATCTACCGGCAAATAGGCGCTTGCATTCACCCATAGCAGATGATCGTCGACCGTGTCTGTGCGACCTAGATTAAAATAGGCATGATTGGTCAAACTCATCGGAGTAAGTTTGTCTGTTTTGCCGGTAAAAATAATATCGAGCACATCAATTCCAAGTCGATATTCAACTTCGATTTCGCGGTTGCCGGGGAAACCCTCCTCGCCATCTTGGAAAAGCGTTTGTAGTTTGACACTATTTTTAGTGCAATCGCTTATTTCCCAAATACGGTTGTGAGCGCCGATATCACCACCGTGAAGGGTATGCTTTCCGTTTTCGTTTGGCGTGAGATGATAAGCCTTGCCCTCAAGTGCAAACTTTGCCTTGGCAACCCTGTTGGCCAGCGGACCAATGCTGGCGCCAAAATATTTTAATGTGCTCAAATAGGGCGCAATTGAATTGGCGCCGATGACAATTGAGGTCGTGAATGGGGCAAAATTTAACGACTGTAGCGTGGCGCCATAGGTCAACACTGTGCAAGCGCTACCGCCTTTAGATAAGGTTATTTTTTTTCAACTTGCCGACCGTCAGGCAGAACATCAAAAGTTTCAACCGCCATTTCCAAAATCCGCTATCCGGTCATCACAACGCCGCCATCCACAACAAGGGCTTGGCTGGTCATCATACGGCTGGTTTTAGAAGCCAGAAACAATGTGGCATCCACAATGTCTTGCTCTACCAAATGCTCTTTCAAACATTGCTTTTCCAAGTGGGATTTTAAATCATCCTTGGTCGCCCACATATCCAATTGCTTTTGGGTGAGCACCCAGCCGGGGATCAGCGCATTTACGCGGATTTTTTCAGGTCCCAGTTCCCGCGCCAGCGCGCGTGTTAAGCCGGTGATCCCGCTTTTGCGGCCACATAGGAACTGTAGCCCGCATTGCCCATCATATAGGAGGCCGAGGAGAAATTGATGATTGCGCCCCCACCCATTTTCTTCATGCCCGGCGCCGCGGCTTGCGCGGTGAAATAATGCGGACGCAGATTAATGTTCATGGATTTATCCCAATCCGCGACATCATAATCGTCGAGGCCATGGCGCTGATCGTTGGCGGCATTGTTGACCAAAACTGAAATGTCGCCATGCGCGTTTGCGCTTTGTGCCATTGCTGCTTTTAAGGCATCAATATCGGTGATGTCACAGGGAATAAAGAGCGGCATACGCCCGTATTTTTCGCCATCCCTGCAGCAAAGTCGGACGCATCTGAGCGCTGCACAAAAGCGACGTTGGCCCCTTGCGCCAAAAAACCCTCGGTGAGCGCCGCACCGATGCCCGAACCGCCGCCGGTGATAAACACGGATTTGCCTTCGAGATCATGAAATGTTGCGTAACCTTGCATTAGTGGCTCTCCCGCGTCACAGGGCGTGTATCTTTGCCCACCAGAAAATCTAAGTCTGCGCCTTTATCAGCTTGCAAAACCCGTTCAATATAAAGGCTGGCATAACCGCGTTCATAATGCGGCGGCGTCGGCTGCCAATTTGCGCGCCGCGCCGCCAATTCGTTTTCATCTACCATCAAGTCCATGCGGCCCGCCGCCGTATCGAGCTTGATGCGGTCGCCTGTTTGCACCAATGCTAAAGTGCCGCCAGCTTCAGCTTCGGGCGAAACGTGCAGCACCACGGTGCCGAAAGCTGTGCCCGACATACGCGCATCCGAAATCCGCACCATGTCGCGCACTCCTTGCGCGACCAATTTGCGTGGTATGGGCATATTGCCAACTTCGGGCATGCCCGGATATCCTTTTGGCCCACAGCCTTTGAGCACCAAAATCGTGTCCTTGGTCACCGGCAGATCGTCGCGGTCGATATTGGCCTTTAAATCTTCGATATTTTCAAAAACATAGGCTTCACCCTCATGCTGCAATAGCTCAGGAGTGGCGGCGGAGGGTTTTATGATCGCGCCATTGGGCGACAAATTGCCTTTCAGCACGCGCAAACCAACTTTTTGCTTAATCGGCTTATCTAACGGAAAAATCACATCGCGATTATAGCATTCCGCATCTTCAAAATAGGAAGAAATATCTTTGCCCATCACTGTGTGAGCGGGGCGCAGAATATTTTCCAACTCTTTCATCACTGCCGGCATGCCACCTGCATAGCAAAAGTCTTCCATCAAATATTTGCCCGAAGGCATGCAATTGACCAACAGCGGCAAGTCTTTTGCCAGCTCAAAATCCTCCAAGGTCAGGTCGACCCCCACACGCCCTGCGATTGCCAGCAAATGCACCACCGCATTGGTAGATCCGCCCACTGCAGCATTGGCGATGATGGCATTTTCAAAGTTTACCTTTTTGACAACTTTGGAAAAGGTGAGATCTTCTTCGACCATTTCAACAATGCGCTTGCCGGTTAGGTGCGCCAGCGCACCGCGCCTTGCGTCCACGGCGGGCAGGGCAGCGTTGGTAGGCAGGCAAAGCCCCATAGCCTCGACCAACGACGCCATGGTCGACGCTGTTCCCATGGTCATGCACACACCAACTGAACGGCTCATACCAGATTCGGCAGACATAAAATCTTTAAGGCTCATGTCGCCAGCACGCACATCTTCTGAAAATTTCCAGACGTCCGTGCCAGAGCCGATATCGCTGCCCTTGAATTTGCCGTTGAGCATCGGGCCAGACGAGACAACAATAGTCGGCAAATCGACCGACGCTGCGCCCATCAATTGTCCCGGCGTGGTCTTGTCGCACCCACCCAAAAGCACGACGCCATCGATGCCGTAGGCGCGTATGCTTTCTTCCACATCCATGGACAGCAGATTTCTAAACAACATGGCTGTCGGTTTCATCTGGGTTTCGCCCAAACTCATCACAGGAAACTCAACCGGGAAACCACCAGCCTCCCAGACGCCGCGTTTCACTGCTTCAGCGAGATCGCGCAGCCCAGCATTACATGGGGTCAGTTCTGACCAGGTATTGCAGATACCAATGATCGGTCGGCCGTCAAAAACATGATCTGGAAAACCTTGGTTTTTCATCCATGAGCGATGAATAAACCCGTCTTTGTCTTGTTTGCCATACCAGTTTTGACTGCGGCGCTTCTTGATGTCGCTCATATGATATTTCCTTCGATAACGGCCACCCGGTTGGGGAAATTCCACGGCAATTGAATACCGGTGTGGCACAAATAACGGCCTGGCAAGTTTAGTTCTTTTTGTTTGAGCGTCAGATTTCCACGCGACAATGCTGGAAAGCTCTGTTTATTCAAAATGTTTATCCGGTAGTTCCGGCTGGGCTTGAGCCGTGCCAACCGGATCGGCCGGTCTAGAATGGTCCTCGTAGTGTCAATTTTATTGGCAAACACAACAAACCGAGATGTATCACGACTCAAATGCATTTCCGACAAAACCGACGGATCTGCACTATCGAGGCGCAAGATATCAGCGTCAAGCAGCCAATCTCGATTTGTCCGCCACCAGCTTGTGACATGCGTTAATGTCGCCGCCTCTTCGGGCGTTAATTCGTTGGGGTCCATTTCGAACCCCATATGCCGTTGCGCGGCAACCCATGCGCGCATTTCCATATCAAGGATGCGCCTGACGTGTGGCACTGGCGCGGGCCCACATGTGATCCGGTGACCGCCGCTGGTAAAAATAATGCCGCATTGTGCTGTATTCGGGCGCGCTCAATGGCGTCGTTGCTGTCGGAAAGCCAAACGCGCTGAGTGTGCCGCAATATGCCGAAGTCAATACGCCCACCGCCAGACGAGCAACTTTCAAAAACCACTTCGGGGAAAGTCTCGTTTAAGCGCGCGAGCAAGGCATAAACGCCCTCCGCCTGCGCCGCATCTTTGTGGGGCAGCACCCGGTTGTGATCCCACTTGATATAATCCATATCATATTGGTGTAAAAGGGCTGAAATCTGCTCGAACAGGTGTCCTGCACAGCTTGCAAGCTGAGATCCAGAACAAATTGATTGCGTCCTGAAATTTGCTCCGGATCCCCCAACAACCAATCTGGATGTTCTTCATAAAGCTTTGACTTTTTGTTGACCATTTCTGGTTCAAACCAAAGGCCAAAGCGCATATTCATTGATTTTAGATGCTCGATCAGCGGGGTTAACCCGTCGGGGAATTTATTTTGATCTACGGTCCAATCGCCCAGAGAACTTGTATCGTCGTTGCGACCATCAAACCAACCATCATCAAGGACAAAGCGTTCGGCGCCGATCTCGGCTGCCCGCTGAGCGATTTGTTTGAGTTGCTCGAGATTATGGTCAAAGTAGACCGCTTCCCAACAATTGAAATGCACAGGTCGGACGGCGTTCTGCACTTCTGGCTTTAAGTTTGCGCGCACAAAACGTTGGAACGGGATGGCGCAGCCATTGAGGCCAGTTTCAGAAAAAGTGAAATATAACGGTGCTGTTTCAAAGCGATCGTCTAGAGACAATTGGCTATCCATGGCATGGCCGAACTGGAGCTGTCGCTGACCATCTGGCCATTGTTCGGCCAGCATCGTGTGGCCGCCCGACCACGCGTAGTGGAAGCCAAATACGTCACCATTATTGTTGCTTGTATCTGGCGCCATAATAAAGGCCCCAGGGAAATGCTCATGTCCCGACCGACCTGTTGGATTGTCGCGAAAATGCGCGCCGGCGCGCCAGGGCGTTTCTTGGGCGAGAAATTCACCACACCATCTGCCTGTAAAATCTAAAATCTTTGACGTATGGGCAAAGCCGCTCATCACAGGAGCGCTCAACCACGATAGGCGGCATGGCGCTTTGCTCTGCAAAGTTGCCGTCGCCTCAAACAGTCCCACTTGCTGATGCGCTTTAAAAACAGCGGCATAAGTAAGGCCATTTCTTTCATCAACAAAGACCAGCTCGAGATGTTCTGGCGCAACATGTGCGCGTTCAAAAACGAACAACGGGCGGATCACCGCCCCGGTCTTCGAAGTCAGTTTGACCCCGGGGTGGCCTTGGATTGTAGCGCCTGTCTCAGGGCAAATTGAAATCGGACGATTTCATCCAACATGCCACCCGAAATATCAAGTTGGCCCGCTAAAACGAGCTGCTCAAGGTCCAACTCATCAGGTAATCTGGCTCCAAAATAGACGATTTCGGCCATGCGTTCGTTTTGGGATGCCACCACCAAGGTGGCATGCGCCAAGTCTAGCCGCCACGTTTTAATCATTTTACAGCGCCTAAGGTCAGGCCGGTGATAAAGTGCTTTTGCATTAAAAAGAACATTGCCACAGGCGGCATTGCTGCCATCAGGGACGCCGCAGAAACCAAGTGCCAATTATTGACAAACTGGCCGTTGAGTGCGCGTACGCCTGCAGTAATCGGCTTCACGCTTTCGCCCTGGGTTAGCACATTCGCCCAGAAAAAAATCATTCCAAACAAAAGTAAAAATCAGGACCGACAAAGCAGCGATGGCGGGACGCACCAAAGGAAGTACCACGTGCCAAAATATCTGCCATTCTTTCACGCCTTCAATCCGCGCGCTTTCTATCAAATCAAATGGCAGTGCCTTGATGAAATTGCGCATAAACAAGGTGCAAAACCCGGTTTGAAACGCGCCATGGAACAAAACCTGGCCTTGGATCGTGTCATAAAGCCCCGTCTGCACCGACATATCGCGCGCCGGCACCATCAAAATCTGATACGGGATAAAGTTGCCTGCTACGAAAAGGAAGAACAAGGGCAGCGCGACTTTAAAACGATATATCGCAAGCGCATAGCCGCCAAGGCAGGCAAGCGCGACAGATATGATTACTGTGGGGATTGTGATCAAAAACGAGTTGGTAAGGTACCGCAGCGCTTCGGACTGGGTAAACACCGCGATATAATTCTCGATCAGCGCGATACGGGACGGGATACCAAAAACATTGCCGGAGTTGATATCTGACGCCGGACGGATCGAGGTCATAAAGATCGCGATCAAGGGCAGCAGCCATATGAAAAGTGCGATTGGAACGATGATTTGATACCCAAGTCGGGTGGCAATGCCTGCGCGCTCTATTGGACGTGGAAACATGATCAGCGTCCTCCCTTTTCGTCTTGGTACATGCGCCATAAGAAGTAGCTGATATAGAAAAGCATGATGATGAACAGAATTGTGGCGATGGCAGAGCCATACCCATAGCGCTCGCCATATTCTGAAATGGCAGTTTCGTACATGTAATATGCCAACACATTGGTGGAGCCGAACGGCCCACCCTGGGTCATAATTGCGATCATATCGAATGAACGGAGCGCGCCAATCACGGTGACCACCACCGCAATAAATGTCGCGGGGCGCAATTGTGGTAGCACGATGTACCAAAGCATTTTCCAGCCCTTTGCGCCATCGAGACGACCCGCTTCGATTTGGTCCGCAGCAACGTTGTTAAGGCCAGTTAGATACAAAATCATGCAATAGGCGATTTGGGGCCAAAGGCCCGCGGCAATGATGCCATAAGTGGCAAATTCCGCGCTTGAAAGGATATCTGGTGCCGACTGCGAGCACCTAAAAGTGGCGTTGCCCAGCAAGTTGACTGTTTCTTCGCAATAGAGCGCCTTCCAAATGGAGCCGACAACGCCGAAATCAGGGTTGTAGAACCAGCCAAAAATCAGACCCACTACAACTTGTGAAATTACGAATGGAAAGAAGAATAGCGATTTATACAACCGCATGCCGGGGGCTTTTTGGTTCAAAAACAGCGCGATGAACAAGCCTGCGGGCACGGCGAGCATATAAAGGACCAACCACAAAACGTTGTTTTTCAACGACGTCCAAAATTTGGGATCATCCCAAAGCTTTATATAGTTTTCGAACCCCACCCAAACGGCAGTTGATGACCCATCGGCCCTGTACAGGCCGTTCCATTCATAAAAGGACAGCCAAATCGATTCAAAAATCGGAATGACCACATAAATGGCGAAATAGATCAGGGCGGGCAACAAAAAGAGCCAAGGGGCGATGGTGAGTTTATTACGAGATAGCCAAGACGCTTGAGTAACAATTTTCGGGTTGTCAGTGACAGCCATTTGCCTATCTCCCCCAATAGCCAATTTGGAAAGAGATGGTGGGCACTAAGACGCGCCCACCATCAAAAAGTTATGGTTTAGTTGTAAACTTCTTCTTGAACACCGTCGAGGCGCTCCAAGATTTCCATCATTTTTGATGGGTCGAGCATAAACTCTTGGAAGCCTTCCATGCCCGCTCTCGCCATAGCAGCTGGCGCGTCACGGTCGTAGAATTGTGCCAAACCTGAAGCTGTTGATACAGTTTCAAAGCCCTCTTGGATGAATTTGTCATCACCAACGGTTGCTTTGGAGTTGATCGGCAGCTGGCCGATGGTCGCGTTCCATTTAGACTGAACGTCAGGGCGCGCAACAAAGGCAAGGAACTTACGTGCGTCTTCTTTGTTTTTCGCATTGGTCGGAATGAAAAACGCGTCGGCTGGTGCTTCTTCAGCACGTGCTACGCCTGGTGTAATTTCAGGGAAGCGGAAATAGTCGATTTGATCTTCTGTCAAACCAGCATTTTTGAAGCCGTCGACTGCAAAGTTGCCCATGACATACATTGCCGCATCGCCATTTGCGAATGGTGCAATCGCATCCTGCCAGCTCATTGAAGCATGGTTATCAACAAAGCCACATTCCTCGATCATCTGGGCCCAGTTTTCCATGGTTTTGACAATGCGAGGATCCGTGTATTTGATCTCGCCGGCGGTTAGGCCATTGTGTACCTCGTAGCCATTGGTGCGCAGGTTGATATAGTCAAACACACCAGCCGCTGTCCAAAGAAACTTCGTACCGATTGTAAATGGCGTGACGTTGTTTTCTTTCATCACCGCGCATGCTGACAAAAGCTCGTCCCAAGTTTTTGGCTCTTCGAGATTTAGCAGGTCAAAAAGGTCTTTGCGGTAATAGACGCCCCACTGATAGTAAGAATAGGGCACACCCCATATCTCGCCATCTCGTGTCATTGTCGGCTTAATCGCCGCCAAATCCTCGTTGAAGCCCTGCTCTTCCCAAAGGTCAGTAACCGGCTCAAACAAGCCAGCATCCACGAATGGAGCCATACGGTTGCCGGGATACCAAGACGTAACATCTGGCGCATCAGCCGTCAGAAAGTTCCGAATTGCTGTTTTGTGCGCTTCACGGTCATTGTTGTTCACAATGACGTTGATGTCAGGGTTTTCAGCTTGGAACTGCGCTACCGCATCGTCGAAGCCTTTTTTTTCGGACCTGGGTTCAAATCGTCAAAATTGATCACAAGGTCGCCCGCCAGTGCCGAACTGGCAAACATAGCGGTCGCGGCTACTGCCGCGAGTAGTTTTGTTTTCTGGAACATTGATTCCTCCCATGGTGTTCCTGTCAAATTTTAGTTCCACATAGTGAAACTTGAATTCAACTATTGAAAATAATGTGCTATAAGCCTATAAATGTCAAGTGTGATGCAACGCATCGTTAAGGGAGGAAGCTCATCGTGATCCAAGACCAAACTGCCGACGGCACTGTCGGAAAAGCCTTGCAGGTTCTTGACGCGGTTGCCGAGTTCGGCCGTCCGGTTAAATTCGCAGAATTGTTGGAGAGCTCACCCTTTCCAAAGGCGACCCTTTATCGTTTATTACAAACCTTGGTGCGCCAGAACATGGTGGGCGTCGACGACACAGACGGCACTTATTCAGTGGGGCTTCGGTTGGTGAAGCTTGCCCATGCTGCTTGGAAAACGGCGTCGCTTGCACCCATTGCAAGGGATCACGTTGGCCAATTGGCGCAAAAAGTTGGCGAAGCCGTGCACCTTGCGCAGTTTGAATCAGGGCAAGTGCTATTTGTTGACAAACGCAAAACCAACGATCGGTTTGAAACCTTGGCACAAGTGGGCAATGTGGCGCCCGCATATTGCACCGGTGTTGGCAAAGCCATGCTGGCTTTTCTTGCCCCCAAGCGCTTGCAATTGGCACTGAATCAACAGGCCTTTTATCCATATACAAAAGCGACCCACACCTCGACGAGGGTCTTTATGCAGAGCTGGACCAGGTGCGCTTGGACGGCGTTGCCTATGACCGGGAAGAACACGAGCAAGGCATCATTTCCATCGCAGCGCCGATATTGACCACCGAGGGGCGAGTGATCGGTGCGATCTCTATTGCGACTTCAACCGCTCGAAAATCACTGAATGATCTGGAAGAATTTAAATCGGACCTTTTGCAAACTGCTGAGCAAATAGGTCGCGAAGCAACATCATGGCAATTCCCGACATAGGGAATGGGGGGGGAAATAATGGCAGGCGTAACTCTTGAAAAAGTCATAAAAAAATATGGCGAAGCGCAGGTTGTCCACGGGGTCGACCTCAAAATTGAAAATGGCGAATTTTGTGTTTTTGTCGGCCCGTCTGGATGTGGCAAATCGACATTGTTGCGCATGATTGCGGGCTTGGAAGAGACCACCGCGGGCGCATCCACATTGGGGATAGAGATGTAACAGAGGCCGCCCCTGCGGACCGCGGAATCGCGATGGTGTTTCAAACTTATGCGCTTTATCCGCATATGAGTGTTGAAGAAAATATGGGATTTGGGCTCAAAATGAACGGCGTGCCCAAGGATGTCATCAAAGAGAAGGTCGATGAAGCCGCCTCAATTTTACAGTTACAAGATTATCTAGAACGCAAACCCAAAGCACTTTCTGGAGGTCAACGCCAGCGTGTTGCCATCGGGCGTGCCATTGTGCGCGGCCCAGACGTGTTCTTGTTTGACGAACCCTTATCCAATTTGGATGCTGAATTGCGCGTTGAAATGCGCACGGAGCTGGCGCGTCTGCACCAGTCACTCGACTCCACAATGGTGTACGTGACGCATGACCAGGTCGAAGCGATGACGTTGGCGGACAAAATTGTAGTGTTGCGCGCCGGACGCATTGAACAGGTGGGCAGCCCCATGACGCTATACACCGATCCAGACAACAAATTTGTTGCTGGCTTTATTGGTTCACCAGGCATGAACTTTTTGTCAGGCAGCCTGCAGGGCAATCAGCTCAAACTTGATGCCATTGCGGACGGCACTTTCACCCTCGACCTGACCGAACATGCTGCCGCGGAACGTTTCGTCTGGGGCGGTTTGCGGCCACAATTTCTAAAGCTAACGGAAAAGGCACAAGATTTCACGGTCGACCTGATAGAGAATTTGGGCGGCGTGGCTTATGTCTATTTGGTTTCTAATCAAAAATCTCGAGTGATTGTTGAATTACCGCAAAGCGCCGAGCAGCCAAAAATTGGTGCCAAAGTCGGCATAGAATTTGACACAGCGAACGCACTGGTTTTCGATCAAAAAACTGAAATGCGCATTCGATAGATTGACGTTGCAGACGCCCTAACTTGGCAAGCGTGCACCTGGAGTGCCGGTTACTTTTTCCCAAGTCAGTCTGCAATTGCTAGCAAAAACCATGCGGCATGGGGCAGCCATTGCTCGCCCCAACGCCACGATTGAAACGGGTCTTCGGTTTCGCAAAAAGCAAGGTCATTTTCATCGTAAAGACTTGAAGTAATGCCATTGCAAATTCCGCCGTCAGCGTGGGGGAATTTGGCCAATTCATATTGCGCAACATTGCGCCCGGCCCCCTGCATCATGCACGACTGGTAGGGGTTTGCTCCCAAAATCCAGTCTATCATGTGCTGCGCTTGAGCGCGGGCTTGGTTCGCGGTTTCGTTCGTCAAAAAGGGACCCACCTGGCGCAAAGCATAACAAAGGCTTGCCAATCGGGCATTCTCGCCTTGCCACCGATAGCCGCTTTCGTTTTGATGCGGATAAAAGAACTGGGTTTTGAGCCCTTTTCCATGTGATTTGACCAATTCGCTTGCCGCCATTGCTATTCTTGAAACTCTTCGGCCAGTTTGCTGGTGGCGCCGGAGAACAAGGTGACATCAGTGCCCACGGCGACAAAACTTGCGCCTTGATCGAGGCAGGTGCGGGCGAAGTTTTTGTCGGCGCTTAAGATACCTGCTGCTTTGCCCGTGGCGACGATTCTTGCAATACCATCAAGCACCGCGTCTTTGACCGCTGGTTCGCCCGGGCGGCCCAAATACCCCATATCGGCCGCCAGATCGGCTGGTCCGATAAAGATACCGTCCACGCCGTCAACTTTGCCGATTTCTTCGATTGCATCGAAGCCGACCTGGCTTTCGACTTGCACGATCAGGCAGGTTTGGTCGTTGGCGGTTTGCAAATAATCACCAATGCGGTTGAACTGCGAAGCCCGCGCCAAAGCGGCACCCACGCCGCGCACCCCATGGGGCGGATATTTGATCGCCTTCACCATTTCCTCTGCCTGTTCGGCACTTTCGACCATAGGAACTAAAATCGTTTGGGCGCCCAAATCCAGCACTTGCTTGATCAACCATGTTTCACCAATCGGCACCCGCACTACAGGGTTTACTGGATATTTGGCAAGCGCCTGCAATTGCCCAAGAGTGGATTGCAAATCATTCGGTGCATGTTCCCCATCAATCACCAGCCAGTCAAAACCCGCGCCGGCGCAAATTTCAGCCGTATAGGCATTCGCCAAGCCCATCCATAGGCCGATTTGTTTTTCGCCGTTCAGGATGGCGGCTTTGAACGTGTTGGTGGGTGCGGGCATATTGATGTTCCTTATTCGAAATAGGTACTGACGGTGCCCATAGGCCCAAAGTCCGCCATGATGGTGTCGCCATGGCGGGTTTCAACGGGACGGATAAAAGAGCCGGACAAGACAATTTCGCCGGGCAAAAGCCCAATGTCAAATTGGGCCAGACGTTTCACCAACCACACAATGCCCATGGCGGGATGGTTCAACACCCCGGCGCCAAGGCCGGTTTCTTCCACCGCGCCATTGCGTTGCACAATCGCGCCGATCCAGCGCAAATCCACGTCATCCACGCGCAGGGCACGGCCACCCAAAACTAGCCCTGCATTGGCAGCGTTGTCCGCGACCGTGTCGACAATTGTGCGCATTTGGCCGGTGTCCGCATCTTTGCGCACGACGCGGGTGTCCAAAATCTCCAGCGAGGGGATCACATAGTCGGTGGCGTTTAGCACATCGAACATGCTGACTTTGTCGCCCTTGAGCGGAGCTTTCAGCACAAAGGCGATTTCTGCTTCAACCCGCGGTTGGATAAATCGGTCTTTCGGGATCGTCGCGCCATCTTCAAACGCCATGTCATCAAACAGCACACCTGAATCGGGCGTAGTGATGTTCAGCGCTGCTTGCATGGCCTTTGATGTCAGACCGATTTTCCAGCCAATCCGCTCACGACCCAATCCATATTTATGGTCCACCCATGCGTCTTGCACTTTATAGGCATCTGCCAACACCGCTTCTGGAAACCGCTTGGAAATCAACGGAATTTGCTTGCGTGTTGCCTCGGCGTTGTGCAGCTCTTCGGCAAGTTGTTTGGCGTCGTCTTGGCTAATCATATTAAGCCTCATCCCGCACTGTGTTGCGTAACACGCCAATGCCCTCAGCTTCCACCTCGATCACGTCGCCGGGCTTGAGCCATTGTGGCGGATCAAGCCGCGCGCCCGCGCCCGTTGGCGTACCGGTCACGATCACATCGCCGGGCACCAAAGTGGTGAAGGTGGAGATATAATTGATCAGCTTTCGAAAGCTAAAAATCATCCGCGCGGTGCGATCATCCTGCCGCACTTCGCCATTCACTTTGGTGGTCAGGCGCACATCGGCCAGTTGGTCTTCTGACTCGTAGGGCACCAGCCAAGGGCCGATTGCGCCCGTTTCGTCAAAGTTTTTGCCTTGGGTGACATTGAATTTGGCATGGCGCACCCAGTCGCGGATCGTGCCTTCATTGCACAAAGACAAGGCGGCGACGTGATCCAGCGCATCCTTCTCAGAAATGTGCCGACCACCTTTGCCGATCACCAGCACGATCTCGCCTTCATAGTCCAATTGCGGCGACGCGTGTGGGCGCACCAAAGGTTGATCATGCCCTGTAAAAGAGCGTGGGAATCGAATGAACAGTGATGGGTTGGGCGGTGCCGCCTGCCCATCCTTATATTCTTCGTTGCGGTTGGGGAAATTCACGCCCACGCAAATCAATTTCTCTGGATTTTGGATCGGGATTTCAAAAGAAATCTCATCCAAACCAAAGTCATCGGGCTGGCCCATTGCGGCGTCAACCAGTTCGGGCAGCGCGCACGCTTCAATCACGTCACGCAAGCTTGGATATGTATCGCCATAGCGGGCAGAAAGGTCCACCACGCCCGTGTCGGTGATGGCCCCATAGCCAAGTTTATTGTTGCGCTTAAATGTTGCGATGCGCGCCCGATTGGTCAAGATTGGCCCCCATTTTCCTTGATGCCGCCAAGGCAGACATATTTGAGTTCTAAAAATTCGTCCAAGCCATAGTGCGAGCCTTCGCGCCCCAGCCCAGAGTGCTTGACGCCGCCAAACGGCGCTTCTGCGGTAGAGATCAAACCAGTATTGACGCCTACCATGCCATATTCCAATTCCTCGGCGACACGCCAGACACGGCTAAGATCATTGGCGTAGAAATAGGACGCCAGGCCAAATTCGGTATCATTGGCCATATGCACCACATCAGTCTCATTTTCGAACTTAAACAGGGGCGCGACCGGGCCAAAAGTCTCCTCCCTCGCAATAGCCATGTCTTGGGTGACCCCGGTTAAAATGGTCGGCTCAAAAAAGGTGCCGCCCAAGCTATGACGATCACCGCCCAAGGTGACTTCCGCACCCTTTTTCTTGGCGTCGGCAATGTGTTCTTCTACCTTTTCGACCGCGTCCTGATCGATCAATGGGCCAAAGGTCACATCCGCGTCAAAGCCGTCACCGGTTTTGAGTTTTTTGAGGGTCTGTTTCAGCTTTTGTGCGAATTCATCATAGACTTTGGCTTGCGCATAAATGCGGTTGGCACAGACACATGTCTGACCGTTATTGCGGAACTTGGCGATGATCGCCCCGTCCACCGCATCGTCGATATTCGCATCGTCAAACACGATAAAGGGCGCATTGCCGCCCAATTCAAGTCCAAGCTTTTTAATGGTCGGCGCACTCTTTTGATACAGCATCGCGCCGACTTCGGTGGAGCCCGTGAAGGTAATTTTGCGCACCACATCGCTAGCGGTCAGCGTGTCACCGATGGTTTTAGAAGAGCCCGTAACCACAGAGAACAGCTCCATAGGCAATCCGGCGCGTTCCGCCAACACCGCCAAAGCAATGGCGGAGAATGGCGTTTGCGAAGCAGGCTTGAGCACCATGCGCAGCCAGCTGCCAACGCCGGCCCAGCTTTGCGGGTGATCATGGCATTGGGGAAGTTCCACGGCGTGATGGCCGCGACAACGCCCACGGGCTGTTTCATCACCATGATGCGGCTATCAGTGCGGTGCGCCGGGATCAAATCGCCATAAACGCGGCGTGCCTCTTCGGCAAACCATTCGATAAAGCTTGCGCCATAGGCGATTTCACCTTTTGCTTCCGCAAGGGGTTTGCCCTGTTCAAGGGTCAGAATGGCGCCAAGATCATCCTGATGCTCCATCATCAATTCAAACCAACGCCGCAAAATTTGTGACCGCTCTTTTGCCGTGCGTTTGGCCCATTTTTTTTGCGCTGTGGCCGCCGCGGCAATGGCGTCTTCCACTTCCTGCGCGCCAATTTTTGGCAACCTGCCGATAATTTCGCCATTGGATGGATTTTTGACGGTCAAAAGATCGTCACTGGATTCAATCCATTTGCCAGCGATGGGCAGGGCTTCGCGGAGCAGCTCTGGGTCGTTCAGTTTCATGTCGCTTTCCTTTGTTGGCCGTTCACGTCAGACGCCTATTGTTGGCGTTGGGGTATGTGTAAAAGAACAACGGCTCAGCTCACAAAAAGTTCTCTCTTCGCTGTTGTCCCTTCCCTACCAACACTCTCGGGTTCGCGCTTAAGGCGCAACAATCGGTTGGGCGGCCAATTGGCTGTCGCTTATTTCCGTGTCGGCGAAGGTCGACCCCTCCTCAAACCAACTACGTGGCGCAGGTGCCCCCCAAAGGGTTTGCCGCTGCGGGTCTTTCAAATCCCATTTGATGGCTCAAGGTCGGGATCAACTGTCATATAATCCGAACAATAGATCTCGATCCGGTGCCCGTCCGGGTCACGAATATAAAGAAAAAAGGCATTTGAAATGCCGTGTCGGCCGGGCCCCGCTCAATATTGTCGAGATAGCCGGTGGTCGACATCAGATCGAGCAGATCAATAATGGCCAAAGGATTTGGCACCCAAAACGCGGTGTGGTGCAAGCGCGGGCCACGACCGTTGGTGAAGGCCATATCGTGCACGCCGCCTTTGCGGTGCATCCATGCAGCCCAGAGCTTTTTGCTCTCCTCGTCTTCGGTATATTCGGTGACGCGAAAGCCGAGATCATTATAGAACGACACGCTGTCATCCACATTGCTGGAAAAGCAATTGAAGTGATCAATGCGCAGCGGCCGCACCCCTTTGTAGAGTTTATAGTGCTGATGGATCGGCGCGAGTTGGTTCATCCGCGCATAGAATTCAAGCGGAATGCCATGCAGATCGCGGGTGCGCAAGGTGCGCCCCTGATGCGGGCGCTCGATCCATTTGGTGGGCAGGCCTTTCTCGTTAAAATAGGTTTCGGCCTTGTCCAAATCCTCTTCCGCAAATACTTTAAAGCCGAGCACATTGGCTTCGGCTTTTTCACCCTTGCGCAAAATAATGCAATGGTGGTTGCGCTCCTCCAGCGCCCGCATAAACACCGTTTCTTCGTCTTCGTGCGTGATTTGCAACCCAAGCGTATCAGCGTAAAAGGCTTTGCTGGCCGCCAAATCTGTCACCATAAATTCCACGTGGGACAGGCGCACTATGTTGAAATCAGGATATAGATTCGGCTTGGGTACAGGCATCTTAAAGGGTCTCCTCAACACGGCATTGCGCCGCAAAATCAAATATGGACGGTTTGGCTAAACTCAGCCACCCAATTTCGGAATGGCATGGGCTGTGGTGGCAAAGGCAATATTCTTTGTTTCCATATAGAAATCAAAAGACCAATCACCGCCGTCGCGACCAATACCTGAACTTTTCATGCCGCCGAATGGCGAGGGCAAATGGCGCACATTTTCTGAGTTAACCCAGATCATGCCCGCTTCCAGCTTGTCGGTGAACTGTAGCGCACGCGTCACATCAGACGTCCAAACATAGCCGGTCAGGCCATATTCAGTATCATTGGCCATGCTCAGCGCTTCTTCTTCGCTGTCGAATTTCATGGCGCTCAGGACAGGGCCAAAAATCTCTTCGCGGGCGATGCGCATATCATTTGTTACATTGGTGAACAGGGTGGGCTCCACATAGCAGCCGGTGAACTCTTCTGCTTTTTTGCCGCCTGCGGCGATTGTCGCGCCTTCTTCCGGCGCCATATCAAAATAGCTGAGCACCTTTTTTTCATGCACAGGGTGGATCAACGGGCCGACGACGGTTTCCGGATCGAGCGGGTGCCCCACTTTGATGTTTTTGGCTTTTGCCGCCACCTTAGCGGTGAACTCGTCATAGATCGAGGATTGTACCAACAGGCGGGACGATGAGGTGCAGCGCTCCCCATTCAAAGAATAGATCATAAAGACCGCAGCATCTGCGGCGCGATCCAGATCCGCATCGTCAAACACCACCACCGGGTTTTTGCCGCCCAGTTCGAAATGGAAGCGCTTTAGCGTATCGGCGCCCTGCTTCATGATCATCGAGCCGGTGCGGCTTTCGCCAACAAAGCCAACCGCTTTAATGTCCGGATGTTCGGTCAGGGCTTTGCCCGCGTCTTCGCCAAAGCCATTGACCAAATTCCAAACACCCTTGGGCAGGCCCGCTTCTTCTGCAATCTCCACCAGCAAGCGGGCGGTCAAAGGTGAAAACTCAGCTGGCTTGTGCACGATGGTGCAGCCTGCGGCCAGGGCCGGGGCAATTTTCCAGGTGGAGAGCATAAAGGGCGTGTTCCACGGGGTGATGATGCCCACGGGGCCGATTGGGGTGCGGCTGGTGACATTGAGCTGGTTGGGTGCGCGCAAAGATTCGCCGTCCCGCGCCATGGGTGCCCGATCCGCAAAAAAAAGCGGAAATTTTCCGCGCCACGCAGCGCCGCTTTTGACATAAAGCGGATTGCCTGTCCCGTATCCACGCTTTCAACAAAGGCAATTTCTTCGGCCCGCGCTTCAATGGCATTGGCAATGCGGTGAAGCAGTTTTTTTCGCTCTTTGCCGGGCATCGCCGCCCATGCGGCAAAACTGGCTTTTGCGGCTTTGGCCGCCTTGTCGATATCTGACGCGCCACCACGCGCAACTTTTGCAATCGGCTCCAAATCGATGGGCGAAATCACTTCAAATTGCTCACCGCTATCCGCGCCCACGGCCTGCCCATTGATATGGTTCAGTACCCCGTCTTGGCGAAAGCGCGCCAAATAGGACTGTGCCTTTTCGATATTCGTGTTCAGGTCGGTCATGAACTGGGTCCCGTTGCTCGAATGCGTTTATGGATCGTGTTGCGCTTCCAGCTCAATTCAGCGTCAATTTCGCGAATTTCCAGCGAGAGGGCAAAATGTTCGGTTTCAAATAGCGGTGCCAAAATGGCTTGGGCGCGTTCCATCAGCGCGTCACCCACCTGGCTTTTCTCTTCAAGGCTGCGGCCCTGGCCGATGCGCAAATTGATATCTACAAAGCAATTGTCCGGATGCAAATCGGCAATAGCGTAGTGCGCAGCGCTATAGGCCCGCACCCGGATGCCGCCTTTTTCAAACGGGCCAGCATTGACCATCACCTCGTGCAAGGCGCGGCACAGTTCATCAATGTCGGCTTTATCAGCCAGATTGGCTGAATGCTCTATGCTCAAATGGGGCATAGTACTTTCCTCCCAAATATTGTTTAACGTGTTAAATAAATTTTTACCGCTTGTCAAGGGCGAAGGAAAAGACTTGCCCCAATTCAACAATCCCGCAATAAAGGGCGCCAAGATTTTGGCAGCCAATTGGATAAAGCTATGTTCCCACAAAGCACCCGCCGTTCATTGCCCATGGCCCTGTTGCGTGCGCGGGAATCTGTCATGTCGCATTTTCGGCCCATGCTTGCGGCGCACAATGTCACTGAACAGCAATGGCGGGTACTGCGCGTTGTGGACGAGGGTGGGCCGCTGGATGCCACAGAAGTGGCCAACCGCGCCTCTGTGCTGGCGCCCAGTCTGACCCGCATCATCAAAACGTTAGAAGATCGCGGCTTTGTTTTGCGCCGCCGCGCCGATGAAGATGGCCGTCGGGCAGTCCTTTCGGTCACGGCGAGTGGCAAGGCCTTTATCGAAGATATTTCTCCAGAACAGCGGCGCATCTACCAGTCTTTGGAAGAAAAATATGGCGTTGAGCGGATCGAGCAATTGCTGGATCTGCTGGAGGAATTTGTCGAAGACTAGCTGCCAATTCTGAGCGCATAATAATCACGCATCTCCAGCGCCATCACCATGTCGCCATCGCGTTCACAGGCCACATTATAGGTCACATAGACACCATTTTTGTGCACCCGCACATGGCTGATTTCGGCATAAAAATGCAGCGGATCATTGGTGTGGGTCGAGGCTTTAAACCGCACTTTGTCATACCCAACGCTCATGCCGACCAGGGGGGATACCAGCTCCAAATGCTGTTGCACAAAGCGCGGCACAAGGCTCAACAACAGATTGCCAGGCACAATGGCATTGCGTTCCCGATGCAGGCATTGTCATCGCCTGATGCCTGCAAAAACGCGTCCAGTTGCGGCGCGGTTACGGTGAGCGGCGACACGCTTTCGAACTTCGCGCCTAAATGGCCGGGCCAATCGTCCAAGGTCGAAATCTTGATCATTTTTGCATCACCATAGCCGAACCCAAACCGCCCGCCCCGGCAATGGCAGCCAGCCCGTAGGTGCCGGCCGCAACTTGTTGCAATTGATAAAACAGCCGCACCAGATTGATCGCACCGGATGCGCCAATCGGGTGGCCACGCGCCAAGGCACCACCGCCAAGATTGGTCCGCGCGAGCGGCAGGTTCGTCGCCGCCAGGCAGGCCATCGCCTGCACCGAAAAGGCTTCCATCATCTCGACAATTGCAATGTCTGTCGATGAAAGCTTAAGTTGGCGCAAGAGCTTCTCAATCGCGGCGATCGGCGCAAGGCCCGGCAAGGTTGGATCGCTGCCCGCACTTGCCCCGCCGCAAAGTTTTATCGCCCGCGCCTGAAGTTGCGGTTGTGCCATCAGCATCGCTTCTGACACCAGCAGGCAGATGGCTGCCCCATCAGCCTCCACCGCAGTGGTCGCTGCGGTCAGCCCGGTTTCGGCATCGCCGGAAATCACCGGCAATTTGGCGCACAATTTGGGGTTAAGCGCACGGGTAAACGCATCGTCGATTACGCCCGCTATGGGTACAATTTCGGTGCGCAGAGCGGCTTGCGCCGCCGTCGCTTTTTGATGGCTGTTTATAGCAAATTCTTCTTGCGCTTTGCGCGATATTTGCTTGAGCTCGGCCAAGTGCGCCGCAGCTTCAATCATGTCCGGATCTTTTTCCGGCCAGGGCGAAAAGGGCGGGCGCTGATATTCCTGATCTGGCGCGCCGTTTCGTCCGCGCGCGATCCGTCTCGGCGCGGTGCTGAAGCTTTCCACGCCCCCGGCCAGCACAATGTGTGCCGCCCTCGCGCCAAGCATGTGCATGGCCATTTGCACCGCGTCCACGCCGCCGCAGCATTGGCTGTCCAGCGTCAAGGCGGGCACCGCCTCAGGCAGACCTGCGGCCAGCGCCACCATGCGGGCCACATTGCCGCCGCCAGATAGGCCATTGCCCAACAACACGTGTCGATTTGGGCTGGCGCAATCTCGGCTTCGGTCAACAGGGTTTTGACAACGGGCGCGGCAAGCTCGTGCGGCGGCAAGTGCGCGAACGCGCCGCCACGCGGCACCACGGCGCTGCGTTTAGCGGCAACCATATAGATGGCGCTGCTCATGTCAGACCTCGCAATTTGTTCTCCCGCATGACCGCCGCCAGCATTTGCAAATCGGTTTTGCCGGAGCTGGTGTGCGGCCAGTTTTCACATAGATAGAAACGCTGAGGCATTAAATAGGGCGTGAGATGCGGGCGCAAGGCCGCGACTAAGGTGGCGCGATCTACAGGCTGGGCAAGCTGCAGCGTCGCAATAATGCGGTGACCGCGCTTGGCATCGGCTTCGCCGAACACCGCAGCATTTTGCACCGCCGGAAGGGCCAGCAGCGCCGCCTCAATTTCTTCTGGTGCCACGTTGCGGCCACTCACTTGAAACATGCGGTCGGCCCGGCCCTGCAAATGCAATTGGCCCTGCTCGTCCAAAAATCCGGTGTCGCCAACGCTGATTTTGTCCGCTGCGGGCGTGAATCCGGCTTCGGTCAAATAGCCTTTAAACGCCATGGCGCTGCGCACAAAGACCTGGCCAATTTCGCCCGGCGCCATGTTTTGCCCCGCTGCATCCAGAATATCGATCTGGACCGGCGACAGCGGCTGCCCGACCAGGCTGGGCGCATCATCCAATTGCACGGATCGGGCGGCGACGTAGCTCAGTTCCGATGTGCCATAAAATTCGATCAGATCGGCGTTGGGGAAGCAGATTTTCACCTGCGCCGCCAGATCCGGCGACATTTTGGAGCCGGTGGTCAGTATCTTGCAAAATTGTGGCGCTGTGTGCCCGACTTCGGTCAGCGCTACCAATTGGGTGGGCACCGCAAATAGTACCGCATTTTCATGTTTGGCAACCTGTCGAAAAATCGCACCCGGGTGAAAACTGGGCAACAGCAAAATCTTCGCGCCCGCCACCAGGCCGCGCAGGGCGGCATAGGTGAACAGCGAATGGGCAAAGCTGCCCGCCACAACGATAGTGGATCGCGGCGTGATGTTTGAAAAAGCCTGATCGGCGGCAAAACTGTTGAGCAGGATTGCTCGGCGCGCATGCAGCCTTTGGGCAGGCCGGTGGAGCCAGAGGTAAAGCAGGTATAATGCGCCTCACGCTCAATCGGAACGGCTGGCGCGTCTCGGAGCGGCAGGTCATTTTCCTGATCAATCACCAGATCCGGGGCGATATGGCGCTCAATTCTGGCGCGGGTTTCCGCGGGCCAGTTGGGGTCGAAATAGATGGTGTTTTGCGCCACGTTCAGCGCCGCAATAAAAAGGGTTAGCGCGTCAATACTTGTTGGCAGAGCCAGCGCAATTTTTTTGCGGCGCGCCTGCGGCGAGCAATTTTTGTTCTGCCGCTTCAATGCGATCCAGCAGTGCGCCAGCGGTCAACACCTCCTGCCCGGCAAACAGACTTGGGCGCGCCCTGTCGGCGCGCAAATGCGCTTTGATGCGGTCGACAATCTCGGCGCTCATGTGTCCTCGGCCTGCAGCAAGGTTTGCTCAAACCCATCCACCGCGATCTGATCGCAAAAATCGCGCCATTGGCAGTCAAAACACCCCCGGCGGATTTGATTGTCGTGGAAGGCTTTGCGCATCTTGTCGGTGAAGAGCTCCGCAGGGGCGATCATATCGCCCACTTTCAGTTCGCGCCCAGTCAATGCCGAAATATCTGCCAGCGCCAGCTTGTCACGCTGATCAATGCGCGGCTCAAAACAATGGCTACTGTCGCAATCCTTCACGCTGCAGCAAATCTCGTCGGGCCTATCGACAATCTGCATCATTTCATTAGCGCGCATGCGTTTGACGATGGCTTTGAAATCGCGCTCAAATTGGCGGCTATAGCCGCGCCCGGCAAAGGTGAGTGCACACAGCAAATGATGGCCGCGAATTTCAATCATGGGGCGGCTCTTTTTCACCCGCGCCCAATGGCGCCCCGGCAGTCCGGGCATCAATCGCCTGCGCAATATCGTCGGCTGACTTGAGGGTGCGGATCATGGTGGGCGTGATCAGGCACGCCAATTGCGGCCCAGCCCGCGCGCCTTTTGCGCCTCGCGCACCTCCTGATAGGTTTCGCGCACCATGGGGATGAAGCGCAGGGAAAGGGAAAAGGCTAGGCCCACCTTCTCCGCGACATCGGCGCAGAACACTTTAGTGACGCTGCGCTCAATGCCTTCAATCATCTCGCTGGTTTTGCTGGTCAGGGTCAGCAAGGTTGCGGCCACGATCATGATGGCGAAACGCAACACCACGTAAAGACCAAACTGCCAGTCATTGAGCCAGACCTGCACCAAAAAGATCAGTGCCAACACCCAGAGGGCCGGGCGCACCGCTTGCCACGCCAAGGCGAGCGACAGATTGGCCAGCAGATAGGCGGCCAGCACCACCACAATTGCGCCCGCCAAAAACCACCAGCTTTGCAGCAAAAACAGGAGGGTGCAGAAGATGAAAAGCAGCACGATTTTCAGCCCCGCCGGGGTGCGGTGCACAGGGCTGGTGCCGGGCTTATAAAGGCTGATCAGCATGCGCGCGACAGCTCACGATAGGTTTCAATTATCTGGGTCGGTGCGCCATCTGCATGCAAACGCCCTTCATGGATCAGCAACAACCTGTCCATTTGCGCCATCAACTCCAGATCATGGCTGACGATTATCAATTGCTGCTCCAGCTTTTCCAACATGGTGAGCAGAATGGCGCGATTGCGCAAATCTAGCAAGGTGGTGGGTTCGTCCAGAATGATGTGTGCGGGCTGCATGATCAGCACCCCGATCAGGGCGATCAACTGCTTTTCGCCGCCGCTTAACTCATGGGTCAGGCGTTCGCGCAGATGCGCCAAGCCGAACTTGTCCAACAGCGCATCGCTGCGATCTTTGATTTCGGACTTGCTGAGCCCAGATTTTTTCAGACCAAAAGCGATGTCCTCTTCCACCAAGGGCATCACCAATTGGTTGTCCGGGTTTTGAAACACAAAGCCGACGCGGGCGCGGTGTTCACTCACGTCTGCGCCGCCCACGCGCACCTGGCCCGTTGTGCAGGGTTCCAGCCCATTGAGCAATTTGACAAAGCTCGATTTGCCCGAGCCGTTATGGCCGATAATGCCAATGCGGCTTTCACTCAGTTTGGCGGAAATATCGGACAGGATGGTCCGTTCATTTTTCACCAAACTGGCCTGCGTAATCTCAATCATGGGCGGCAAAAGCCCTTACTTTTTGATGATGGGGTAGGATTTCGCCACAGTCACAATCACCAAAGCGGCAATCACGGCTTTGACCAGATCCCCGGGGATAAAGCCCATGGAGCCGGTAAAGGCTTGGCCCAGCGAAATGCCCGCCACAACGGAAATCCAAGGGATGCCGATGGCATAGAGCACCACAATGCCCCCCACCACGCTGGCGATGAAGGCATTGATATAATTGAGACTATCCCAGAAACGCTCAACCAGCAGCCCCACCACGAAGGCGGCCACGATCCAGCCGATCAGGAAACCACCGCTGGCGCCAAAGAATACGCCAACGCCACCGCGACCACCGGAGAGCAATGGCAATCCAACCGCCACAAGGGCCAAGAATAAGACCATGGACAGCGCGCCGCGCTTCGCACCCAACACGCCCCCAGCGAGCATAACCCCTAGTGATTGTGCGGTGATGGGCACGGCGATAACCGGCAAAGTGATGGGCGGAAACACCCCGAGAACAGCCATAATAGCGGCAAAAAGTGCGATCAGAACAATATCACGGGTGGTCATGCTGTCTTCCCCTCAAGCAAAATCATTGGCTTGGGTGTTATCGCATTTAACCATGCCTGACAATTTCAAACGGCAAATCTTATTTGACCAGTTGGACAGGCGCGCATGCACCCTGCACGCAAGACGAAGAGAAACGACATCCTAACCCGTTGATATACTGACTTAATTGTCCACGTGCTCAGGCTTGTTGGCGTGCTTGGTTTCGGCATAGTCGCGCAACTCTTCCTCGCTCATGGTGTCGTACATTTCTTTGGCGGCACCTTGAAGCTCACTCACCTTCATCTCGCCGCGCTTTGCGGCCAAAGCCATGCCAGCGGCTTTTTGTTGGGCTTTGGATTTTGCGGGCATTTATACGCTCCCATATCATTGGCGCAACTGCGCCGAATGCGGCGCAGTGCGCTGAGTTTGTTAGATAAAATAAGGCGGCGTACCGAAGTGATGGTAGACGCGGTTTTCGAACTCACGGTCATTGAGCGCGGTCACTTCATCAGCGGAGAATGTTGGCGCTGATTTCAGCGTGTCCTGGGAAACATCGAGCTTGTAGCCGTCCAATTCCGTGTCATAATCGAGCTTTTCCCATGGCACGGTGTGGTAATCCTCACCCATGCCCAAAAAGCCGCCTATGGACAGAATCGCGTGGGCGACCTGGCCGGTGCGTTTGTTGATCATCACCGATTTCACGGTGCCCATCTTTTCGCCGGATGCGTCGTAAACCTTTGTACCGTCTACCTTTTCCGCTGCGATTAGATCATGTGTTTCGTCAAGTACGATTTGCATTTCATCCTCCTTTCGCCACCATGGGTGGCAGATGATGCATAGGGGAAACGCGTTTATGGACCTAAAGTTCCCTTGGCCGCTATGCGGGAACAAAAATGGTATTGTCGCGTCCTGCCTTTATTGAAAGGAGTGTAAAATGGCCAATAAATTCATTATGTTAGGACTTGTTGCACTGGTTTTATCTGGTGTCTCATTGGGCGTTGAGACCATGTTTCTCGGCGGCAGTGTGAGCACGAGCGCGCTGGCTTCTGATAGTTTTCTGATGCCCCTTAGCTTTATTTCCTTTTTGATCGCAGGTGCGTTTTTGATTATCGGGTCGATGATCAAAGTGGCCAAAATCAGCGATTAAAAGTTCCATAAAAAGTGTAATTTGCGTCTAAATTACACAAAATTACAGTGAAATTACTGTAATTTTCCATCCTGCGCCGCGCGCGATCTGATTGCCCCTATGGCGCGCCAAAATGCGTGTTGTGCGCCGGATGATTTTTTCTCCCACTTTTGCGCAAATCGACAGCTCGGGCTGAGAAATCAAATTGGCGATCTTGCACGTTTCGATTTTGGCGTGACATAGTGCTGGAAATCATTTCGGGCAAGATTTTACGTGAACCTATTTAATCCCAAAACGCTGAATCGACATATTGACGATCATGCGTCCATTCCTGAACGCCATTTTGCCATCATCAGTAAATGGGCGGAGCTGATCCGCTCAAAGCAGATTTACAAGCAGAAGGAAACCGCGCTGCATGGCGGCGGTTTGTTTGCTTGATGGTTAAGCGCGCTTCAATCAGATGGGGGCAGTCTGTGCTCGACCCGGATTTCGTTTGTATTGCCAATTGGAGTTGTGCAAGTTGAATCTGTATATGAGTTTTTTGACCCGGGGACGGAACATTGGGATTTGAAGATTTTTTTGTCGGCAATCTATTCTCGGCAGACTTTCTGTCTCAATCCGTGGCAGAAAGCGCTGGCTGGAAAGAGCTGGACGAACAACATATCGACACGATTACTGATCGTTTAAAACAGTGTTTCGAAGCTTTTCCCACCACCCAGTCGCCGAATGAATCCCGCACCGAAGACGATTTGATTTGGCCGATCTTGAGCGCGCTGGGATGGGACCAGCATATGCGCCAGCAAAATCTTTCCGTTTCGGGCCGGGCTGACGTGCCGGACGGGCTTTTGTTTGTTGATGCCGAAGCCAAAACCAAAGCGGACGAATTTCCCGAAGACCATAAAAAAATATGAGTTTGGTGCAGTGGTCGTGGAATCCAAACGTTGGGGCCGCCCGCTTGACCGCCAATCGGGCAAGCGCGGCGAAGAGATTGCGCCCTCCACCCAGATGTTGCGCTATTTGCGCCGGGTGGATGACATCACCAATGGCAATCTGCGCTGGGGCTTTTTGACCAATGGCGCGAAATGGCGGCTCTATTATGCGGGCGCCCGATCCCGCTCCGAACAGTTTTTCGAAATGGACCTAAGCCTGCTTTTTGATGTAGACGCCCAAAGCCTGTTCAGCCTGAACGACGACGAAAAGCGCCACGCCTTAAAAATCTTTTTGCTGATATTCGGCCAAGCCAGCTTTCTGCCCAGCGGGGTTGAACAGCAAACCTTTCACCAGCGCGCGCTCGCGGAAGGCAAGTTTTATGAAGAGCGTGTGGCCGCCAATTTGTCGGAACTGGTGTTCAATCAGGTGTTTCCGCTGTTGGCCCGCTCCTTGGCTGATGCTGCTCCAGAGGCAGACCTACAGGAAGTGCGCGCGGCGGCGCTGATTTTGCTCTATCGGCTGTTGTTTATTCTTTATGCGGAAGATCGCAATTTGCTGCCGGTCAATGATGAACGCTATGATGATTATGGATTGCGCGAGCGGGTGCGCATGGATGTGGGCAACCGCAAGGACAGCCACGACACGTTTTCCACCAGCGCGGCGCGCTATTGGAATGTGTTGCAGGATCTAAGTCGGGCGATTGACCAGGGCGACAACTCCATTGGCTTGCCGCCTTATAATGGCGGCTTGTTTGACGAAACCCGCACCCCGCTTTTGCAACAGGTGCGCTTGTCCGACCAGGTGATGGCGGATGTGATTGACCGCCTGTCCTTCACCCGCGATGGCGACAGCAAGAAATATATCAATTACCGCGACTTGACCGTGCAGCAACTGGGCTCAATCTATGAGCGATTGCTGGAACATGAGGTGGTGCGCGAGGGCGAGATCGTTGATATTCGGCCCAATATTTTCGCGCGCAAAGCCTCCGGCTCTTATTATACACCCGATGATCTTGTTGGCTTGATTCTTGAAGAAACGCTGACGCCGATGGCGAATTGGCCAGCAAATTGCGCAAACTGAAACGCGTTGACCCGGCTGAAAAGATTTTGGATTTAAAAATCTGTGACCCTGCCATGGGGTCTGGGCACTTTTTGGTGAGCCTTGTTGATTATTTGACCGACAAGGTGATTGAAGCGTTGGGGGCCACCGAGCAAATGGTGGGCTGGACAGATGATGACCACCCCTATATTTCGCCGCTGATTGAGCGGATCGAGCGCATTCGCAACACCATCATCGACAATGCAGAAGAAAAGGGCTGGACGGTGAGCGCCGACCAACTTGATGACCGCCATATTGTGCGCCGCATGGTGCTCAAGCGCTGCGTTTATGGCGTGGATAAAAACGCTATGGCGGTGGAATTGGCCAAAGTGTCCCTCTGGCTGCATTCCTTCACCGTGGGCGCGCCGCTTTCGTTTCTGGACCACCATTTGCGCTGTGGCGACAGCCTATTTGGCGGCTGGGTACACCGGACCGTGGCAAAAATGGAAGAAGCGGGCGCAAAAATGTTTTTGCAAAAGCCGCTGGATCAGGCGCTTGGCTCTGCCACAAAAATGCAGGCGATTGAAAGCTCTGCCGATGCGGAGATTGCCGAGGCCCATGAATCCCACAAAATCTTCCGCGGTGTGCAACATATGGTTGCGCCCCTCGACGAATTTATGAAATTGCAACACGCTTTTGACTGGATGCAGCTCAAAAGCAAAGAGGATAAAGCGGCACTAAACGGCTTTTTCGACAATGCTTATGGCAACCCGTTTCAGATCGCGGCGGGCGACGAAACGCCCCGCACCGTGGGCGAACGGGCCGCGCGCTTTCATGATATTTTGACCGAAGCGCGTGAACTGGTGGCCGAGGAAAATTTCTTCAATTGGCAAGTGGCCTTTCCCGGTGTGTGGGACAATTGGGAAGAAGAAGAGCTGCAAGGCGGGTTTGATGCGGTGATTGGCAATCCGCCATGGGACCGGATGAAATTGCAGCAGGTGGAATGGTTTGCCGCGCGCAAGCGCGAGATTGCCATGGCCCAACGGGCATCAGACCGCACCAAAATGATCAAACAATTGCAAGAGGATGGCGACCCGCTGGCCAAAGCCTACGACAAGGCCAGCGCCCGCGCCGCCAACGGCACCCGCATGGCGCGCAAGGGCGGTGATTTTCCCCTGCTCTCCGGCGGCGACATCAATCTTTATTCCCTGTTTGTGGAACGGGCCATGGCGCTGATCAAACCAAAAGGGTTGATCGGGCTGTTGGTGCCCTCCGGCATCGCCTCAGACAAAACCGCCTCCACCTTTTTTTTAAAGGCGTGGCGACCGAGGGGCGGCTGAAGGCGCTGTATGATTTTGAGAACAAATCAGGGTTCTTTAAAGACGTGCATCGGCAGTTTAAATTTTCGGTGCTAGTTGCCGGTAGACAAGCCACAAACAACCCCGCTCATTGCGCATTTTTTTCTAAATAGTGTCTCTGAGTTACGGAATGACCAAAAACGTTTTGCGCTATCGGCTACCGATTTTGCCCGGGTTAATCCGAACACTGGCACCGCGCCAATTTTCCGCAGCCGCCGTGATGCTGAACTGACCACCACCATTTATCAAAATGCCCCTATTCTGGTCGACCGCTCTGGCGGCGACGAAGTCAAAACATGGCCAGTTAAATATGCCACCAAGTTTCATATGACCAACGATTCAAGTCTGTTCCGGACCAAGCGGGAGCTGGAGGAACTGGAAGGGGCGTGGCCGATCGGCGGCAATAAATTTGAAAGTGCAGCGGGTATTTGGGTGCCGCTTTATGAAGGCAAAATGATTTGGCATTTCAACCATCGAGCTGCGTCGATTGTCGTGAACCCTGAGAACCAGCATCGTCCCGCGTATCCCAAAAAGTCAGAGCCAGCAGAACTTGAGAATCCAGAATTCTCTCCTACCGCACAGTTTTACGTTTTGACGGCGGAAAAAGAACTGAACCAATACTACATTGGCTTCAGAGATGTCACAAATCCCGTGGACGTGCGTACATTTGATTCTTGTCTACTTCCACACGGTTATGCGGGAAATACGCTGCCATTATTTGAATTTGGCGAGAGCGTTGGTTTTGGAATTTATTATTTGCTCACTGCCAATATCAACACGATTCCTTTTGATTATATTTGCAGGCAAAAAGTCCAGAAGAACCACCTTAATTGGTACATCGTCGAACAACTCCCCGTCATCCCGCCAGAGCGGTTTGACACCCAAACATTTGGGGACAAGAGCGCAGGCGAGATTGTGAAAGAGGCGGTGTTGGAGCTGACCTATACCGCCCATGATATGGCCGATTTTGCCAGGGATATGGGCTATGTGGATGAGCAGGGCGCGGTGAAGCCGCCCTTTATTTGGGATGAGGAGCGTCGGCTGAAATTGCGGGCCAAGCTGGATGCGTTGTTTTTCATTCTTTATGGCGTCACGAACCGCGATGATGTGCGCTATATCTATTCCACCTTCCCGATTGTGGAGCGGCAGGAGCGCGCGCTTTATGATCGCTATCGCTCTATGGAATTGTGCCTTGCCTATATGAACGCATTAGAGGCGGGCCAGCCGGACGCGGCGATTGATTTATAACGCGTTTCCGGTTTTTCCCCTGCGCTGCTTGGCCCCCGGAACAAGTCCGGGGTGACGGCGGTGGTTGGCGGCATGTTTTGTCAAAACCAGTGAGGGGAAATAAAACGAGGCGCAGCGAACCGGGGACGCCGATGTGCTTTTGCACCGCCCCGCGGGATGGCGCCATCGCCATTGATTTGATTGACGGCGAGCGCCTGTGCGATTTGTTGAAACAATATGAGCTTGGGGTCGCGACCCGAACAATTGAGCAGGTGGACATCAACCAAACATGGTTTGATGGGCTTTAGGTTTTGCCCAGATATTTCTGATGCTGTGCGCGCTAAATGGAGCTTAGCTGGGTCCCCGGGGCAAGGTCATGCGCGTCTCTCAACCTATTTGCAAACGCGACAACTTAAATGGATTGCAAGATCAGCCTCGCGGCGCGAGCGCCAATGGCGTCTTGCAATGACGTGCGGGGATTGGTTTGGCTGTGCGCTGTTGCGTCACCCCACCCCAAACCCCTCCCCATCAAGGTGAGGGGGACGAAATTGCCTACGTCTTAGCTGTTTGCTCCATGGGCCCTTGGTCGCGCCCTTTGGTGGCGCGTGCGGGGGTGGTGATGCTGATGGAAATGTTCGCCAGATGTCGCGTGGCACCATCCCGGCCTTGAGCCGGGATCTTTTGGGTGGGTGGCTTGGCCCCGGATCAAGTCCGGGGCGGTCCAGTTGTTTGCGGGTTACGTCGCGCCGCTGTCGCTCACGGCGTTCGCTTTTTTTGCGCTCGCGCCGCGCGGCTGTCGCCGTTTGCCGGTGTTTATCTGCGCTTGTGCGGCGTGGCTGGCCCGACACCCCGACAATTGGTGTGTCTCACATTAGCATTGTGCAGGTGGGGGGAAGGAGTGGACGAAGCCGAATACACCCCTCTGGGCCGTCCCGGCCTTGAGCCGGGACCAAATGACAGGACTTAAAAAGGGGTGGCCCCGGATCAGGTCCGGGGCGGCCCGGTAGGTGGGGAAGCGCAATGGGCGACATCTTCAAGCGAAAAGAGCCGAAGACGCGGGGCATTTTTGCGCCGCGCTCGCCTGAGGTCAGGTGACCCGGCACCCCCAGAGTCTTTTTATCGCCGCCGTCGCTCACTGCGTTCGCTT
>LLEP01000010.1_pt1 | contig 130072 bp, 178 predicted proteins | sample 595871 | NCBI WGS metagenome assembly LLEP01 (sample SAMN02919316, study PRJNA255460) | bioreactor metagenome | biome: chemostat; feature: culture 2012_25.2; material: sediment; isolation source: day64 25degC chemostat 2012 inoculated with Wadden Sea sediment taken from... | place: Germany... | reverse complement strand
GCCCGCTTTGATCAACACATTGAGGTCGGCAGCACATAGAACTGGTGAATATTGAACCACCGCAGTTGCGATGATCGGGTCATCTTGCGCCAGCGCGAACATGACAGGACGCGGTGCATATTTTGAACGTAAAAGCTCATAGGCCAGTGCGGCTCTGACCTTTACGCTAGTATCATCGAGAAAGCTCAACACTGCCGCATAAAGAGCTGCCTGCTCATCAGCCGGCCCGTCATGGTCGAGATAGGCCCTGGCCGCAATGCGCGCGGCCTGCCCCCGCTCTTCAGCATGGGGCGACTGAGAAAGATCAAGATAATCTTGATAACCAAGCACGCACTCTACCTTTATGACTCATACATTATGGCCTAAGCTAACGTGCAAGAATTAAAGAAGCGTTCACCATAAATGGCGCTGTGCGCAATAAACGCTATTTCTTGTAGAGCGAACTGAAAAAGCTTTGCTTCCCACCTTCGTCACGGGACTCTGCAGGCGCATAGGCGTTGGTCGAAGGCACGCCGGTCGCCCGATAAAGAGATTCAAAAGGGTTCACCAAACTGGCTGGCTGACGAACCGAAAATGGCCCCTTATTGTCCAAGGCCATCTGTTGCGCCGCGAACTGGGTTGCTGCCGCTTGGTCGCCATTCTCAGGCGCATGATGGCGCACCAGCACTTGATAGACTTGTTTTATGGTGCGCGGCTGATTCCCATCATAAAAGATAGGTCGGTTGGCTTTTGCTTGCGCCTGAAAATGTTCCGCGGCGATGGCGTTAGGCTGCTCCAAGCCCAGCTCAAATAGTTTTTCCGCGCCGCCTGCGCCCAAAAAGTGTGCGATATAAAGTTCGCCAGGGCTTGGCATGCGGCCAAACTTGTCTTTCAGGTATTCGCCATTGCGGCGGGTAAAGGCCGCAGCCAAATCCGCAGCCATCTCGGGATCTTCCCGCAGCGCCATAATCCCAGCTTTTTCTTGGCGATTAATAACTTCATAGCACGATCAGTGCGGGCAATCTTTTCAGATAAATCACCATAGCCAAGCTTGGGGCCCTCTTCCTTGATCACTTCAAGCCAGGTACCCTCCAAAAACTGAAATAATCCCACTGCAGAAGACGTTGCGGCCCTCGCCTCGGGGTTAAGGGAGCTTTCGCGCATGGCCGTCTGAAGCAAATATCCAAAATCGACACCATTTTTGTCGCCCGCACGCGTCAGCGCGCGGGTTAGCTCCGGTGGCAGATTATTTGCGTCAATCTTGGGCATGGCGCCCCCTAAAAAGAGAATTTACAACACATTAACTATAGCAAACTTGGCTTCATTTGCCCAATCATTCGTGCCAATAGCTAACGACATCACGCAGATTAGGCCGATCCCGCTCTTGTGGCGCAACCTCTGGCGTACCCATATGAACAAACCCCACAAATTGTTCATCATCTTGCGCACCAAGCATTTTCGCCGCGTCTGTGTCAAAGCTAAACCAGCGTGTCACCCAATGCGCGGCGTATCCGTGCGCATGAGCAGCGTGCACCAAATTGAAGCACACACACCCCGCAGAAAGCATTTGCTCTAACTCGGGCACCTTGGGATGCGCTTGCGGCCGCGCCAAAACGCCAATCGTGACGGGCGCGGGCAAAAACCTTTTGCGTTCAACGTCGAGCGTTTCATCATCGGCTTGAGGGTTCTTTTTCTGCCAAAGGTCTGCGAGATGCCGACCGACTTTTTCGCGCATTGCACCTTGATAAACCACTAACCGCCACGGCGTGATTTTTCCGTGGTCCGGCACCCGTGTCCCAATTTCCATGATCTGGTCCAACTCAGCAACTGTCGGGCCGGGATTTGTGAGAAACGGTGCTGTCACAGAACGACGGGTTTTCAAATATTCTATCAGCGCTTCATGATGCGGCATCGGCATATCCTTAGTCTCTTTGTAAACCAATTGCACTTATGTCATAGCTAATACCTAATCTGAATATGCATTGCCAAAATTTGAACGAAATCTGAGCTAAAGTGCACTTATGGTCACGTTACACCGCTTCCGCGCCACTTGGGCAGCATCAATTCTATTCTCAATTTTAATGGTTGGGATCAACACGTCTGCCTTTGGGCAGGAAACGGCCCCAGTGCCGCCGCCACGCCCCGCTGACATGACCGAAAGCCCAGAAACACCTCCCGATTCACAACCGACGACTGCGCCTGAAACCGCAACTCCTCTGGTTACAAACACACCAAAACCAGGCAAGCCGCAGCCCGTCACAATTGCAGCAAAAATTTCCGAAGATGGCGAAATGATTCCAAAAGGCGTCATTTGGCGTGTCTACAGCACGACCCCAAATGCGAATGGGGAACTGGAGCTGCTCGACAAATCGGAGGAGACGCCTGCGATTTTCAGCCTCTCCCCTGGCGAATATGTGGTGCACGCTGCCTATGGGCGCGCCCAGGCATCAGACACCGTGACAGTCGAGCCCGGGCCGAATCAACTCGATATCATTTTGGATGTGGGTGGGCTCCAGTTAAACGCTGCCATTTCCGGGGACATCAATATTCCAGACCGCTTTTTGCGATTCAACGTTTACACCCGCGACGCAGAGGGCCAATCCGTGCTTGTTGCCCGTGCAGTGCAACCAAATCAACTGTTGCACCTCAATTCCGGCACGTATTCGGTGACCTCGTTTTTCGGGAATATCAACGCCACAGCAAGGGCCGACCTGCAGGTCCGCCCTGGCCAGCTAACTGAGGCAACACTTTATCACAAAGCCGCACAGGTCACATTTAAACTCGTGTCAGAGCCGGGCGGCGAAGCCATCGCGGACACAAGCTGGATCGTAAAAACACCATCAGGGGACACAGTCTACGAGGAGGCAACCGCTTTTCCAGCAACTGTTCTTGCCCAAGGCGAATATATTCTGCTTGCCCGCCTCGGTGACAGGGTGTTCAACCGTGAATTTGAAGTTTTGCCCGGGCTGCCGCGCGAAATTGAGATTATCACCCAATAGCCGATCCAAATGCAGCGTGCGTTCGTAACTCTCCCAACTCATGGAGAAGAAAAATGAACGCGCGCCCTATATTTCTTGCCGCCCTACTTGGTTTTTTCGCAATCGCCACACCAGTGCTGGCTCAACAATTCCCCTCAATAAAATCCAAAGATTTGAACGAGCGGGCTGTTACCTTGCCCAAGGATTTTGCGGCCGACCGATCTTTGCTGTTTATTGCTTTTGAGCAAGAGCAGCAGACAGACGTGAACACATGGCTACCCTTTGCCGAAAAACTGGAGCGAAACGGCCAAGCAAAATTCTATGAATTGCCGGTACTTCCTTCCGCCCTCGGTCTTGTAGGCGGTTTCATTCAAAATGGCATGCGCTCCGGCATTCCGTCGCAAGCGACACGCGCGAAAACCATCACGCTTTATACAAACGTGTCGCGATTTCGAGCAGATCTAGGATTGGGCCGCACCAACCAAATTTACGCGGTTGTGATCAACCGCACAGGCCAAGTGTTGGCAGTGGAAAGCGGCGCATATTCCGAGGCTAAAGCTCAAAGACTACGCGCCGCCTTATAAAATTATGCCAAGTCGGGCGGTGTTGCCTCTTTCGCCAATGCCGCCACCGCCTCTTCAACGCTGACAACCTTTTGCCCTTTTTCACCGAGCCGACGAATAGACACGGTGCCCTCTTCTGCCTCACGCTCACCGAGCACGAGAATGGCAGGCACTTTTTGGGTCGAATGCTCACGCACCTTGTAATTGATCTTTTCATTGCGGAAATCGGTCTCAACCCGAAGGCCTGCCGCTTTCAGCTTCTCGACAACTTTCATGGCCGCTGGATCAACATCTGAAATGATGGTCGCCACAACCGCTTGCGTCGGCGCCAACCACATGGGCATACGGCCCGCATGGTTTTCGATCAGAATGCCGATAAAGCGCTCCAAAGACCCCAAAATCGCACGGTGAAGCATAATCGGACGTTGACGTGAGCCATCTTCTGCAATGTAGGACGCATCCAAACGCTCCGGCAACACAGTATCTAACTGCAAGGTGCCACATTGCCAGGACCGACCAATGGCATCCTTCAAATGGAATTCAAGCTTCGGCCCATAAAATGCGCCCTCGCCCTCAGCCACTTCAAAGTCACGGCCAGTGGAAGTGATCGCATCACCCAATGCTTTTTCAGCCTTGTCCCAAGTTTCATCGCTGCCCGCGCGCTGTTCTGGACGTGTCGCCAGCAAGATCTTTACGTCAGTAAAGCCCATATCTTCATAGATGGAATCCAACAACGCACAGAACGCATCAGTTTCCGCTGTGATTTGATCTTCACGGCAGAAAATATGTCCATCATCCTGAGTCATTTGCCGTACGCGCATCAGGCCGTGCAGTGCGCCATGCGCCTCATTCCGGTGACAACAGCCAAACTCTGCGAAACGGAGTGGCAGATCGCGGTATGACTTAATGCCCTGATTAAACACTTGAATGTGCGCCGGGCAATTCATGGGCTTAAGCGCCATCAATTTGGCTTCTGGGTCAACTTCCAGCTTGTCTGCGTCTGAAGAGAACTCCAAATCCGGCACAACAAACATGTCCTCACGGAACTTGCTCCAGTGGCCAGATTTTTCCCACATTTTGCTGTCCATCAGCTGCGGGGTTTTGATTTCCTTATAGCCAGCCGCACTCACCTTACGGCGAATATAGCTTTCCATTTGGTGATAGATATTAAAGCCTTTGGGATGCCAGAAAACTGACCCTTGCGCCTCTTCCTGCAAATGGAACAAATCAAGCTCTTTGCCCAATTTGCGGTGATCGCGCTTTTCAGCTTCCTCAATCATATGCAAATAGGCTTTGAGCTGCTTTGGGTTGGCCCATGCAGTGCCATAAATGCGCGACAGCATCTTATTGTTGCTGTCCCCGCGCCAATAGGCACCGGCCACTTTGGTCAGCTTAAACGCAACACCCACATCCTTGGTCGTGCGCATATGCGGCCCGCGGCACAGATCAAACCATTGACCTTGCTTGTAGATCTTCAAATCTTCGTCGCCGGGAATGGCGTCGATCAGCTCGACCTTATAGTCCTCGCCTTTCGACGCGAAAACGCGCTTGGCTTCGTCACGATCCCAAACCTCTTTGGTGAACTCCGCACCGCGCTCAATAATTTGCGCCATCTTTTTCTCGATGGCCTCAAAATCTTGTTCGGTGAAATGCTGATCGCGCGCAAAGTCGTAATAAAACCCGTTTTCAATCACTGGGCCAATGGTCACTTGTGTGTCCGGCCACAGCTCTTGCACCGCTTCCGCCAACACGTGGGCACAATCGTGACGGATCAGCTCAAGCGCAGCGTCATCATCGCGCTGCACAAATTCAATCGCCCCATCTTGCTCAAACGGGTCCGACAGGTCAGTCAACACGCCATCGATGCGCATAGCCACGGTCTTTTTCGCCAATGACTTTGAAATAGATTCAACAATCGTGGTGCCGGTGGTACCGCGAGGATATTCTCGAACTGCACCATCAGGAAACGACACATTGACCATGATCATTTTCTCCACTTCATATAAGTCAAATTGCCATGCCACATCATGCGGCATGATCCGTCAAAGACGTTGCTTTAGCATGTTTTGAAATTATTTCCAGCGCCCAAAGCGCCAAGGGGCATACCATTTTGCGATTTTTGGCAAAGATTCTGGCACAGGATCAAACCCATCCGTGCCGCCGGGTCGGCACCGGTAGATGCGCGCGGCCCCCATCCAGCCACCAGGCCAAAAGCCATGTTGCTTAATCGCCAGCAGCGTAAATTCGGAACAAGTTGGCGCATGACGGCACGTACGGCCCATAAAAGCCGACAAAGTGTAGCGATAAAAGGTGATAAGGCCGATCGCGATCCAACGAAACGGGAAATCGATGACGCGCCCAATAAATCTGAGCACACTCATGCAGTTTTCGCTTGCTGTTCGATTTGATCAAGCGCGTCACAAATGGCGTCAAAAACCAACATCACAGACGCATGACGTTGGGGAAAATCCTTCACCGGCTGCAAATATTTCAAATCTGCGAAACGACCGCTTGGCGCCGGACCGTTTTCCTTCAGCATGGCCAGCATTTCCGCCCGCGCCAAGCGCAGCTCCTCAATGCTCGCGCCAATAATCTGGTGTGCCATAATCGACGCGGAAGTTTGACCCAGCGCACATGTCGCAACATCGTGCCCGTAACCAACGATCTTTCCGTTATCGACTTTCACATCAATATTGATCGTTGAGCCGCACACGCGCGAATGCCTGCGCGCGCTGGCATCTGCCCCTTCCAATCTAGGCAAATCTGGCAAATTTCCAGCGTATTCCAAGATTTTTTTTGATTGTAGATATCGCCAAACGACATTGTGAACCCAACTCTAGCGGTCAACCCTTGTTTCTCTTTACATAAGCATCATATAGTGCGGGTCAATCAAAACCAAGCCAGTGCCCGGTCTTTCACTTTGGCGTGTGAAATGTTTAAACCGTTCAGTCTCTGGTCCCGTATATAAGGTCGACGCCATCAGGAGATGATTATGGATGCGACCATCAAACCCCTAAAACAAGATTTGCTTCACTCAAAGCCCGTGGCTCGTCCATCGCGCGAAGAGGCGGAGCAAGCCGTGCGTACATTATTGGCATGGGCTGGAGAAGACGTAACCCGAGAAGGCTTGCTCGAAACCCCGAAACGGGTGGCCAAGGCCTATGAAGAGTTTTTTTTGAAGGCTATAATTTAGACGCAGAGGAAGTGCTCAACAAGACTTTCCGCGACGTTGGTGGTTACGATGACATGGTTTTGGTGAAGGATATTCCGTTCTTCTCCCATTGCGAACACCATATGGTGCCGTTCGTGGGAAAAGCGCATATCGCCTATCTTCCAACCGACAGCGTTGTCGGCTTGTCTAAACTTGGGCGTGTAACAGACGTGTTTGCCAAACGTTTCCAAACCCAGGAAAACCTGACGCAGCAAATCATCGACGCAATAAATGACAGCCTCAATCCACGTGGTGCAGCCGTCATGCTTGAAGCAGAACATATGTGCATGTCGCTGCGCGGCGTAAAAAAGCACGGCGCGACCACCCTCACTCAACGCTTTACCGGTGTTTTTGCTGAGGAACCGAAAGAGCAAGACCGCTTTTTCCACCTGCTATCGCTGCAAAAATAGCGACGATATGCTCTAGCGTTCCTCATAGGCGCTGTTTATAACGTGCCTATGAGCAAGCTAACTGATCCCAAAACAATCTCAAAAGCCGAACTCGAAACTGGCACTGTTTTTGCGCCTCGTTTCGATGAAAACGGTTTGATTCTTGCCGTTGTGACCGACGCTGCAACTGATGCCCTTCTTATGGCTGCCTATATTAATGAAGAAGCGTTGCGCCTGACGTTTGAAACAGGATTCGTTCACTTTTTCTCTCGGTCGCGCAATAGCTTATGGAAAAAAGGCGAATCATCGGGTGAGCTGCTGGAATTTGTTGAGATGCGCGTAGATTGTGATCAAGACATCTTGCAGGTGCGCGCCACACAACGCGGCTCCGGTGCGGCATGTCACACAGGCCGAAAGACCTGTTTCTACCGCGCCGTCGAATCCAGTGAGAAGGGCTTTAAAGTCAAAGACCTTGGGATCAAACCGCTTTTTGATCCCAAAGAGCGCTACAAATAGGCGCTAGAATAAGCGGCGCTCAAGCCAAGCTACCGCAAAGAAGCCTGCAACAAAGCCGGCAATGTGCGCTTCCCACGCGACATTTGCGCCCTCGATGCCCATCAGTTGCGGGAAGACACCAAATAACACGTTGGCGCCCATCCATACTGTAGTAAAGCCAACGGCCCGCTGATCCTTCAACAATTCAGCCGGCGTGGCCAATCTTCGACCCAAAATTCGAATCTCACCGGTCTCCTCATCAACCTGTTTGAGAAGCGGCTGATACATAAATCGCAATGCGCCGCCCATTAGCGCGGAAACACCCCCAGATGCACCAATCAAAATGGCCACTGTATTATAGTGCACCAGCATATAGCCGACGACCCCGCCAACAAGCCCTAACCCAAACACAACCGCAAAGCCCAGCGGACCATAGCGCCGGGCGACCGGTGTGCCGAAAACGGCAAGCCACAGCATGTTAAAAATCAGGTGCATCCAGTTGGCATGCAGGAAGCCATGTGTGAATGGCGACCAGAACAAAGCGCCCACTCCGCCAGGCATTTCTGGTGCATATTGCAACCGCAACGGCGCAAAGCCAAATGTTAACAAGAACCGGTAAAATGACTCTTCAGACAGAATCAAGTTGGCACTAAGGTGCAACAAAACCATGAAAATGATTAGCGCTGTCACCGTAGGCGGCAAATTGACAATTGGCTGCTTTTCGCCTGATTCCTGCGGCTCTTGACTGTTGGGGGAATTGTTCATGTCGACTCCAAACCGTGTAACTCCCCGTTTATGCCCGCTATTTTCGAATTTTTCCACACCTTGCGGTCCACGTTAACCTTAATAAAGGTTTAAGGGCGATTTTTCCGATCGTTTGAGTCACATTGGCCTCAACTCAAAAACAAAAATTTGGCGTCGAAATTCACAACAGATTTGACGAAACCAGTGGGGCGAAACGAGACCATGCAAAAGCTAAGCACGCGCACGCTATATAATTACTGGAACAATCTACGCGGCACACGCAGCGCACCCGAGCGGCGCGACGTGGATCCTACGAAGATTCGTCACGCGCTGGCCAACACCTTTATCCTTGAATCCGACAAATTGAGCACGGGCTTCAATTTCCGTCTGCAGGTTCACATATTTGTTCTGCTTATAATCGTGAATTAAAAAGCCGCCCATTTTTAGACCTATGGCGCCGCAAGGATCGTGACGCGATTGAAACGCTAATTAAAGCGGTAACCGATGACCACGCCGCTGCTTTGGTAACCTTTACCGGCACCAGCCAGCACAATCACCCACTTTCATTTGAAAGCATTTTGTTGCCGCTTCGGCACAATGGGGCCACCAACACACGCATCATTGGCGCTATAACTGCCGTGGAAGAGCCCTACTGGTTTGGCACGCATCCGATTATGGATCAAAAAATCACTGGCCTACGTTTGATTTGGCCAGACGATCACCCAACTGACCTTTCGGGCCGCGACATGCAGGCCGAAGTGCCCGCTGAGACCGATTTGGTGGATTTGCAGGAAAACTATGGCGGCGCCGTGTCTGTATTCGGTCGCTCTGCCCGCCGTTACCAGCACTTGGCAGTCATTGATGGCGGCAAGCAATAGAAATATTGCAGAACCGCCACATACTTACATTCAGTTAACCTAAAACCGATATGGTTTATCCACAGTTTTACAATTGTGGATAAACTCGTGAGTATGTTGAACGCGTCCGCTCGGAACATAGATTCTCAAATTATTGCCCCTTTCGACGCGTCACGCTTCCAAAGTGTCAAAGTCTCGTTGCTCGGGCGGTATATGCTCGAAGACCGACGCGAGTTCCCATGCCAAGTCATTGAGATGTCTCCAGGAGATGCACATATCATTGCACCCGCCAGTGGCAATGTAGGCGAAAAAAATTATTGCTTACATTGACCATATCGGGCGGATCGAGGGCCGGATCATCGAAGATATTGATGGTGGTTTTCATATGGAAGTAAAAGTTTCTCCGCGTAAGCGCGACAACATCGCCGCACAGCTCACTTGGTTTGCCAACAAAGACATTTTGAACCTGCCCGAAGACCGGCGACACGACCGCCAGGTGCCCGACATCCGCCACTCCTGCATCATTCTCGATGATGGCCGCAAATATAATTGTAAAATTATCGATATCTCTTTGTCAGGCGCCGCGGTCGAAATTGACGTGCGTCCGCAAATGGGCACGCCCGTAACACTGGGCCGCATGCGCGCGCGTGTCGTGCGTCATTTTGATGATGGAATTGCCGTTGAGTTTTCTTCGGTGCAAGAAGTTTTCACAGTTGTGAAACGGAACCTGCACACAAACTAATCAAACAAATATCTCGAAAATGTCTTCTAGCCCCGCGGCCCCGCCGATCGGGGCTTTTGCATGCTTAATAAGCAATAAATCAATCCACTAAAGCTTGATTTAAAACCCAACATTTTTTTTCGCTCGGGCGAAAAGTCTCTTCTTCATTCTGGTCTCCGTCAGGGAGATTTGAAATGAAGAATTTATATGCCTCAGGGCGAAAACTGTTTCTAGCATTATGTGCACTGCCAGCAATGTGGGCAGCCCCCGCATTTGCGATTAGCGAGGAGCAAGCTTTTGTGCTCGATGTGCGTGAAACAACAATTCCAATTGGACACGCGCAGTTTTGTCAGTCACGTCCCGAAGAATGTGGACAAAACAACAATCTTAAAAGTTACGAAAATCTGAGCCAGTCCAAATGGGACGAGCTATTGCAGGTCAATGCGCACTGGAACAGCGCAATCCGCCCGATTAATGACATTGATTTGTACCAAACTGAAGAGTTTTGGACCTATCCGCGCGAATATGGAGATTGCGAGGACTATGTGCTGGCCAAACGCCGCAGCTTGATTGAGCGCGGCTGGTCCCCAAGCACACTTTTGATCACCGTTGTGAAGCAAGCTAATGGCGAAGGCCACGCAGTCCTCACCGTGCGCACCGACCGCGGCGACCTAATTTTGGACAACCAAGATGGGTTGATCAAAGTCTGGAGCCAAACAAATTACACCTACATCAAGCGCCAATCTCAGCAGCATCAGGGCCGCTGGATGGAGCTTGCAGATAATCGCCAGGTCATCCTCGCGTCTAGATAATTCGGCCACCCTTCCAACCCCTGACACTCTCGCCGAATAGAAGGGTCAGCTTCCCCGAGCTGGCCCTTCGCCTATTTTGAGGTCAAGTCGCGTGCAAAGAGCGTGGCACGTTCTACATAACGGTGAGCTTGCTCGATACGATCCGTCAAGGTTTTGGCATCTAACGTCTTTTTAATACGGGCGGGTTGTCCCAAAACAAGTGAATATGCTGGAATTTTGGTGCCTTCAGTGACAGTCGCCCCAGCGCCGATGATGCACCCTTCACCAATTTCTGCGCCGTTCATTACGATGGCTCCCATGCCGACCAACACGCCGCGATGCAACGTGCAGCCATGCACAATTGCTGAATGGCCAATTGTACAATGATCTCCAATAAGTGCCGGAAACCCTGGGTCGCAATGCACAACAGCATTGTCCTGTACGTTGCTGCCCTCGCCGATGCTGATGCGATCAGCATCGCCACGCAGAACTGCGCCAAACCAAATGCTTGAGTTCTCCGCTGCAGTGACACGCCCGATCACGCTCGCGCTCGGCGCCACAAAAAGTGATTGAATGTCGGGCTGGTGCGAGCCCAACGGATAGATCGGCGACACGGGGTTAAGCCCCAACGACGCTCAAAAACACGCTCAGCACCAAAAGCCCAGTGATAAAGCTCCACCCAAACGCGATAAAAGCTGAAAGCAACACACTGCTCATGGACAATGAGCTTTGTCCCTCAGAACGCCAGCCCATATGCAGCATGATCATGGGGCCGCACAAAAAGCTCATCGCCAAATGCCCGAGCGAACCCAAATAGCTCGCGCCATCAAAGCGCAACATTGCTTCTTGCTTAAAGATCATTTGGTAGAAATATGTCCCCACGCCGGAAACTGCCAACCCTACGCCGACAATGTACAGTGCAATAAAAAAAACTCAATGGCCATCGTTTCTCCGCCTGAATTTTGGTAAATCCTTAACCTTTTGTTAAACATATTTCCGCCTACATCAAAAGTCACGTCTCAACATTGCACATGGTTAACACCGGAAGCGAAAATTTGGCCCAACAAAAAAAGCGAAAAAACAATAAAAAACAGAGTGTTATCATGAACACCATGTTCTTGATGGCTCTATTGTCGATAGTTGGGTTGGGAATAATTTACGGCATCGAAGCCCTTGAACCGGGAAAACCAGCGTTAGACCCAAACTTTGTCGGCCAAAAACGTCAGATCACACTCGGTTTTGGAGAGATCTACGTGCCGGAAAACTGGCTTGCGTCCACATTAAGTGAACCCAATCGCGCCTTAGAAAGTTTAGAGTTGCTTGTGCCGATCCGACTCAAAGACGAGGTAGCCCAAATCAATGTTGATCTTGTGCCCGCCAGCCGCACTACGCCCAGCGCCTATTTACTCGATGCGCTATATATTCATCGGTTTTCATCTGACCCTGCAATTTACCAAAACGGGTTGGTCGGGCGTCAATTAAAAGATGGTGAAGGATATAAAAATGAAAGCGTGTGGTATGACCCGCTCCGGCCGCAACCTTTTGTCGCAAAGTGCGTCGAGCCGCTAGCGGAAGAGTTTAAGGCCCCCAATTGCTTGGAAACAAAACTTGTGGATAAGCGGGTTGCCGCGATTATCAAGTTCCCAGAGCAATATTTGCCTCAGTGGAAAGAATTTGACGCGCAAATGCGCGCCAAATTAAAATTACTGACGCAGGAAAATTAGCCTGCGACTTCGTCTAGATCGATATCCAAAATTGCCATCTGGAAGTTGAAAGAGCGTTCGCCCTCATCTTCGTCCAAATACATTACGCCGATAAACTCATCACCAAGATAAACCTCGGCTGAATCTGTTTTTTTTCGGGCGCGCTTTAACCAGCAATTGCGGATTGCCAAATTTTGCCTGCAAATATTTTTGCAGGTTGATCAACTCTTCTTTTGTCATGATGCGCTCCGCTTTTTCGTTTCGATCGGCAAGATAACCAGTTTTGCCCGCGCCTCAAGCTAGCGATGCGCTTTTTTTGCAAACTTTCCTCACCTTCCACAAAAATATGGAATTGTTTTTTCCAGTTTGAACCGGTTTGTCGCCAAAGTGACAAATGTTTTGTCACTTGGCCATCCCGTTTGGGCAATTTAAAGGCGATACAAAGGCTGTCGCTGGCGCCGCGTTCGCACCACATCAGTTCAGCTGAACCATTTTCACCAAGCAATGTGCGAAAATGTTTCGCGAATTTCGCGCCGTCAAGCGCGTCGCCTCTTTGGTTGAAGCTGACAAAGTCGGGCGCAAACATATCGTGTGTATTTTCAGCGTCGGTTAAAAACATCCGTTCCTTAGCCCACACTGTTTGCGTCGCCCCTTCGCTCTCACGCGCATCCATAAGCAAGCGATCCTTAGTTTGGCTGGTCGATCAGCATTTGGTCCATGCGCAAAGCAGGCTCAGCACAACCGGCTTCACCAACCACTTTGGCTGGCACACCAGCCACAGTCATACATGGTGGCACATCCTTCAACACAACCGAACCAGCGGCAACGCGCGCGCAATGCCCGATTTGAATATTGCCAAGGATTTTCGCACCAGCGCCAATCATCACACCGGATCCGATCTTTGGATGCCGATCACCATCTTCCTTGCCCGTGCCGCCCAGCGTCACAGCATGTAGAATGGAGACATTGTCGCCAACCACCGCCGTTTCGCCAATCACCAACCCTGTAGCGTGGTCAACCATGATCCCAGCACCAATCTTTGCGGCCGGGTGAATATCAACCTGAAAAACTTGCGATACACGGCTCTGCAAATATTTGGCAAAGTCTTTCCGCCCCGCGTTCCACAATTCGTGAAAAAACCGATAGGTCTGGATGGCGTGAAAGCCTTTAAAATAGAGCAAGGGTTCAACCGCGCGATTTGTGGCTGGGTCGCGCTCCAAAGTGGCTGCCAAGTCGGTGCGGAAGTAGTTGGCCAGTTTGGGCTGCGCCTCAAGCATATCTTCAAAGGCGCGACGAATAATCGCTGCAGAAACATCGGCATGTTCCAACAATTCAGACAAGCGATAAGCCATTGCTTCTTCTAGACTATTATGGTTGAGCACATTTGAAATCACAAAATTGGAGAACGCAGCTCATCCGCCATGATCTGCCGCGCCTCGGCGCAAACATCGTGCCACACCGGATCGACAATTCTGGGTGCTTCGTCGCGTCTAACATTGCCAGCCATAGCTCGCTCCATTTCATTACTTACAATCGTGGACATTATCCTGCTGGATAAACCCGTTTGAAGAAGTTTAGCACACCTTGTTTAAACTGTTTATCCCCAGTCGCGCGCATGTGATCGCGACCTTCAATCACAAGACTTTCCCCTTGGTCCATGAGCGCTGCCAGGGGCTCGGGCCGCCCACCAACGTCATCATCGCTGCCAACGGCCACCAAAACAGGCACATCAATTTTTGCAACGTCTTGCTCTGATATTTTTTTGCCGCGAGGAACCCATGCATGCTGCAAGCGCCTTTAGATCGCTTTTCGTGTGCTCGGCGAATATACGGAAAGTACGACCTGTTCGATCTTTCACCTCGTCCAAGGTTGGCGCCAGAAGCGCGTCCACAATAGTGGTGGAATTGCTCATGCCAACAGTCATGCGTTCACCCAACCCGCCAAATACCGCACATGCGATTTTGTCGGGCGCCGTCATCGACACATAAGCCGAGATTCGTGCCCCCATGGAATAACCCATGATCGCGACTTGCTTAACGCCCAAAAAGTCGATCAAATTGATCGCATCTTTGGCCATTTCGCTCGACGGATAAGCGGCAGTATCATAAATTTTTTGCGATTTGCCGTGGCCGCGATTATCGATTGTGACGACGCGATAGCCCGCCTCTACCAACTCTTCAACCCAGCCAGTATCAACCCAGTTCACTTTGCCGTTAGAGGCAAAGCCATGCACCAAAAGCACCGTTGGCCCTTCGCCATAAATGGAGAATGCGATTTCGTAGCCCTCAGATGTAAATGTTGGCATTCCGCTTCAATCCTTGTTCGCCTCACCAAACCAAAACTTTGTTATTTCTAGCTGTGTTTGCTCTGGTTTTTTTCAATCGAGTTCGTTAATGTCCGCCACACTTAACCTCTCGCATTTAAATGGGCAATGAGTCGATAAGACAATGGCAAATCAAATCACACCACATTTTCAAAACAGCATGGGCGTCGCTAAAATCGAGATCGGCACCAAAGAGTTTAAGTGTATCGGCGCGCTGCCGCCCCATGACCATCCGCATGTTTACCTGGATATGGGCGACGACGCAGAAATTGTTTGTCCCTATTGCTCTACGCACTATGTGTTCAATTCGGATCTAGACAGCACTGCGGCATCGCCTGCCGAAGCGGCCTACAACAAAAAGTCGGCCTAACCCAACACATCCAAGCTGGATTGCCACATGGCCAACAGCACTAAAACCATTTCAATTGCGGGTGCTGGCATTGCTGGTTTAACCCTCGCCATTGGCTTGGCCAAATTTGGCTTTCGTGTGGTTGTGGCCGAGCGCCAAAAGTCCCCAAGCGAGTTTGGGGCGGGCCTACAAATCAGCCCAAACGCTCAGCGCGTGATCAACGCGCTTGGCTTAACCAACGATTTTGCTGCCAACAGCTTTGCACCTGACGCGATTGACATCTACGCCCATAAACGCGACACGCCTCTCAATAGCGTGCAACTGGGCAACTTTGCCGCCAACCGTTATGACGGCCTGACCTATGCCGTTGCCCATCGAGCAGACCTGCTAAATTGTCTTTACCGCGCGGCAAAAAAATTTGCTAACATCGAGATCCATTTCGGCGTTGAGGCGTTGGACGTCAGCCAAGCATTGGGTGGTGTCTCAATCATTCTAAAAGACAAAAGTGGTGTGCCTTTTCCGGTCACTGCACGTGCGCATATCGGGGCAGATGGTGTACGTTCTGACACGCGCGTTAAATTGCTCCGTGGGCCAAAACCTAGCTTTACTGGCTATGTGGCATGGCGCGCGCTCGCGCCCCTAGAAGACATTGCAGCGCATTTCCCGATGAACCATACGTCCCTGTTTTGGGGGCCAGATTACCATGTAGTGCTCTATCCCTTGCCCCATTCAGGTCAAGTCAATATCGCGATGTTTACCAGGCATAAATCGAAAGAATTGTCACGAAACTCAGCGCTACGACTCGATCCAAAACGACTTTCGGTTAATCAAAACAAAGCTTTATCGAAGATACTAGATTCACTTTATGACCAATTCACCGCATGGCCCCTCTTCGGCGTAACCTGCGAAAATTGGTATAAGGAAGATATCGCGCTGGTCGGCGATGCTGCCCATGCCATGTTGCCCTTTCAAGCACAAGGCGCAGCCATGGGCATGGAAGATGCGGGACTGTTGGCCGTGTTGCTGGCAGCAGAGCCCGACAACGCAAAAGCGTTCGCGCAATATCAAGCCATGCGCAAACCGCGAGTCGATAAAGTTCAGAAACAGTCCGCCCAAAATGGCAAAATATTCCATATGGGCCCACCCAAATCTTGGCTCGTAATTTTGTGGTTGCGCGCCAGTCACCCGACGCGCAACTCAAGCGCTTAGATTGGATCTACAAACACGACCCGTTTGAAGGATTGTTATAAGGCGGGCCCAAACTTGCCAGCGGCAAAATCCTGAAACGCGTGATAAATCTCAGATTTTGTGTTCATCACGAACGGACCGCCCTTGGCGATTGGTTCTGCCAGCGCTTGCCCTGTGGCCAACACAAAGCGTCCGCCGCTATCGCTGCTTACTTCAATGGTGTCGCCGGTTGTGCTCAATTCAATCAAGCTCCCTTCACCAAACAAGGTGCTGTCGCCATTGGAATCAACCATACTCACCGTGCCCTGAACCACCAGAAGAAAACCCTGACGACCATCAAGTGGCTCTGTAAGCACCCCACCAGCTTGCAAGCTTACTTCTAGGATAAGTGGTCGCGTTTCACGATCTAGGAAATGACCTTTGGTGCCTTGGCTTGTCTCGCCGGCGATTACCCGCATACTCACTTTGTCGCGCTTTTCAGTTTCAAGTTTCGAAACATCCAAATTTGTATATTCAGGCGCATCAGCTTTTTGAGCGGCCGGCAGGTTTAGCCAAAATTGCAGACCGGAAAGGTCCTCGTCGCCGTCCACACGCGGCATTTCGGAGTGGATGATACCGCTCGCCGCTTTCATCCATTGCACGCCACCCGGCCCCACTTCCGCTGTATTGCCGATATTGTCGCGGTGTCCCATATTGCCGCTAAGCATCAACGTAATTGTCTCAAATCCACGGTGTGGATGGGGAGGAAACCCCGGAATTGGCCCCTTGGGGCTTTCTACCTTGAACCAATCCAACATCAGGAACGGGTTGATCACGTCGATATCAGGTGTCCCAATATAGCGATGCACCATAATGCCTTCACCTTCTTGCACATGATGACCGCGACTCGTTTGCGTTGCATGTTTTTTTCTTAGACGTCATTTTCGCCTCCATTTGCGTTTGAGATAGAAATAGTCTCATTTTGATTTACAAAAAGCCCCAAAACAGGAATGGATTGTTTATTTTTTAGCAACAATTAATAGAAATCACGCCGGGATGGTTTCAAAATTGACTTGCGTCACCTATATGCAGCATGTGTATTGACGCGAAATACCCGCCCAAAGGACGATCATGACAGCAGCTAAGAATTCGAAGCTGGCGCTTGCCTTTATTTTGATCACTGTGCTCATTGATATTATCGGGCTTGGTATCATTATTCCGGTCTTGCCCCATTTGATTGAAGAGCTGACAGGCGGCACCATAGCCGAAGCCGCTGTATTTGGCGGCTTTTTGCTGTTTGTTTATGCCTTAATGCAATTCATCTTCTCGCCGATCTTGGGCAATCTGAGCGACCGATTTGGGCGTCGCCCAGTGCTGTTGCTTTCGCTGCTGGGCCTGACACTTGATTATATTTTGATGGGCTTTGCCCCCACCATCGCATGGCTTTTTGTGGGGCGTGTCCTTTCTGGTATTATGGGCGCCGCCGTATCCACCGCCACCGCCTACATTGCGGATATTTCAACCCGCGAAAAAAGAGCGCAAAACTTTGGACTGATTGGCGCCGCCTTTGGCGCGGGCTTTATTATTGGACCAGTTATAGGTGGTCAGCTGGGCGAATTTGGCCCACGCGTACCCTTCTTTGCCGCCGCGGCCTTGGCGTTTGTCAATCTGATCTATGGCTATTTCGTCTTGCCGGAAAGCCTGACCATGCGCAAACGGCGCCGCTTTGAAATCAAGCGTGCCAACCCGCTGGGCACTTTGATGTCTTTGCGCAAATATCCTTATGTGCTGTCCTTTATCGCTGTGTTGTTTTTCTTTTCGCTTGCAGCGCAAACATATCCAAGCATCTGGAATTTCTTCACTATAGAGCGGTTTGAGTGGTCACCCTCTCAAGTCGGCTATTCGCTTGGCGCCTTCGGCATAATGTTTGCCATCGTGCAAGCTGCAGTTATCCGCCCCTCCATGAGGTATTTAGGCGAAGTGAAAACAGTTCTTGTGGGCATGAGCTTCGCGGTCTTCGCCTTTTTCGGCATGGCCTTTATCGACACGCCGATGGGGCTATATTTCTTCCTCGCCATGGGCGCAATGGGCGGCCTTGTGGTCCCCGGCCTCACGGGCTTGATGGCCAACCGTGTTGACGACAATGCGCAAGGGGAGTTGCAAGGCGGCATCAACGCCATCAACTCCATCACCTCGATCATCGGCCCCTTGGCCGCCACGCAGCTATTCTCGTACTTCACCACGTCGCCAAAGGCGTTCACCTATTTCCCCGGCGTGCCCTTCTTTGCCGCCGGCATCGCTGTCACCTTTGGCGCCGTATGGTTCACCTATACCGCCATTAAAGCCGGTCTTTTGTTCCGGCGGAAACAGCTTTTTGGCCAACAAACCGCGACCAAAGAGCCGGACGAATAGCGCTATTGCGCCGCGTTCCAAATTTCATAGATCGCATTGGCCACCATTAAGTCCAAATGGGCGCCGCCGCCATTTTTGAACAAGGTTATGTCCTCAGCGCTGCCACGCATTGCGCAATCGGGCTGCACCATATCGTAATAGTCCGCCAGAACGTCTGTTGCAGAAATCACGCCCCGTGCAATCGGGTCTTTCAACTCGCCAATATGGTCAATGGTGGTTTCGCGCGAATCGACAAAGATATTCGCCTTTTGCATCAGCGCATCGTCAGCTTCGCGCATACCATCCTTAAACGCGCCAATCAGGTCGAAATGGGTGCCGCCTTGAGCCCAAGCCCCTTGGATAAATGGCTCCCGTGCCATGGTAGCGCTGGTGACGATATCCGCATCAGAAACAGCAGCCGCAAGATCCTCAACCGCTTCACAGCCCTTTTTCACCGCCAACTCTTCTGCGTTCGCGTGTGTGCGGCTCCAAATCTGGATTTGGGTGAGGTCAGGAAAGATTTCGCGATAAGCATCCACCAATGATTCTGCCACCACGCCAGAGCCGACCACGAGAAGCTTGCGCGAATCTGATCGCGCCAAGAGCCGCGCGCCCAAAACAGAATCGGCAGCCGTCTTCCATTTGGTCACCAACTGCCCATCCACAAGCGCTTTGACCTGCCCACTCTCATCATCAAACAGGATGACGACGCCATTGATGGTTGGAATCGCGGGCGTACGCTCCGCATTTTTGGGATAGATAGTGACGGCCTTCATCGCCAGCCCAAGGTCATCAATCCACGCCGCACGATTGAGCATGGTGGAATGATCTTCTTCGCGATTAAGAAACAAATCGCCCAGCCGTGCTTTGCTGCGCTTATGTCCGTCAAAAATCGCATCCGCGACCTGTGACCAGCGCAATTTGTCTTCGATTTCTGCACGGCCGATAAATGGAATAGACATGTTGATCCCCTTCGTTTTTGCGTCATAGTGCAAAAGATCGCTGATCATTTCAAAGCCGTTGCAGCAATATTCGACCATTTGCCCCACATTGTCGTATAAATTCCACAAAAGAGCGGCTAAAACCGTCCAAGCACAGGGGTGATATATGAAAATTGCAGTTGTTGGCGTTGGTTATGTGGGCTTGGTGTCAGGCGTATGCTTGGCCGAGGTCGGCCATCAGGTCACGTGTGTCGATCTAGACGCCGCCAAAATTGAACAACTCAATCAGAATAGAATTCCCATTTTCGAGCCGGGCCTCAGCGACATGGTCGCTGCCAACCGCGCCACCGGCAAATTGCATTTCACCACCGACCTTGCGGCAGCACTTGCCGATGCCGAAGCGGCGATCATCGCCGTCGGCACCCCGTCCCGGGAAAGCGATGGCCATGCCGATCTCAGCTATATTTATGCTGCGGCCGAGAGCATCGCGGAAAAAGCCACTGGTCCCTTGGTGATCATCAACAAATCCACCGTACCGGTCGGCACCGGCGACAAGGTTGAGGCGATCGTCAAATCAGCGCGCCCTGAGGTAGAATTTCACATCGTGTCTAACCCGGAGTTTTTGCGCGAAGCGTTGCCATTAAAGACTTTATGGAGCCTGACCGGATTGTCATCGGGGTGGAGCATGATCAAGCACAGGCCGTCATGGCCGAGATATACGCGCCGTTTGAGCAAAAAGGGTTCCCCACCCTCTATGTCAATCGCCGCACCAGCGAACTGACCAAATATGCCGCCAATTCGTTCTTGGCGCTCAAACTCGCCTACATCAATGAAGTGGCCGAATTGTGCGAAGTTGTGGGCGCGGATATTAAGGGCGTATCCAAAGGGATTGGCCTCGATCCGCGCATCGGGGAAAGATTTCTCAATGCGGGCCCGGGCTATGGTGGCTCCTGCTTCCCGAAAGACACGCTGGCGCTTGTCCGCACCGCCCAAGATCATGAGCGGCCCTTGCGCCTGATCGAGATGATCGTATCGATCAACGAATACCGCAAACGCGCCATGTCGCGCAAAATCGCGCAGATGTGCGAAAACGAAGTCAATGGCAAAACCATCGCCATTTTGGGCCTCACCTTCAAACCCAACACCGACGACATGCGCGAAGCGCCGTCGATTTCAATCATCCAAGGCCTGCAAGATATGGGCGCAAATATCCGCGCTTACGATCCCGAAGGCATGGAAAATGCGAAACGCCACTTAAAGAACGTGACCTATTGCGACCACACATTAGCTTGCGTTGAAAACGCAGATGCCGCCGTGATCGTCACCGAATGGGACGCGTTTCAAGCCCTGCCCTTTGATCAAATAAAAAAAGAAAATGCGCAAACCCGTTTTAGTGGATTTGCGCAATCTTTATGATGGCCCGACGCTAAAAGCACACGGATTTGATTACCAATGTGTGGGTCGACCGCTGGAAACGGTGATCAGCGGCACTTAGCTGCGCCCAAACTCATCCTCTAGCCGAATAATGTCGTCTTCACCGAAGTACGACCCGGTTTGTACTTCGATAAGCTCGAGCAAAATCTTGCCTGGATTGGCCAAACGGTGCACTGCACCCTGCGGGATATAAACCGACTGGTTCTCCCCCAAAAGCTCTACCTTGTCGCCAACAGTCACTTCTGCCGTGCCTGTCACCACAACCCAATGCTCAGCGCGGTGATGGTGCTTTTGCAAGCTCAATTGTTTGCCCGGCTTCACAAACAGGCGCTTCACCTGAAAACGCTCGCCCAACACCAACGATGAATAGCCGCCCCAGGGGCGGTAGCTGGTTTTGTGGGTTTCGGTAAGCGCCATGGTGTCGTCGCTGCTCTTGAGCCGCTTGACGATATCGCCAACCCGTTGAGCCTCATTCAGTCTCCGACAAACACCGCATCTTCGCTAACCACAACGGCAACATTTTTAAGCCCATGCACCGCCACATGCCCGGCATCGGAATAAACAAGGCTATTTTCCGTATCCGAAAGCGTCACCTGCCCGCGCGCAACATTGCCGCCCGCATCCATGTCGCCGACTTTCCACACTGCATCCCAGCTGCCCAAGTCTGACCAGGAAAACGCACTTGGCACAACGGCAGCACGGTCCGTTTTTTTCAAAAATCGCGTAATCGACAGAAATGTCCGGCGCCTGTTCAAAGCTTTGCTTGTCCAGCCGCACAAAATCCAAATCACTGGACGCTTTCACAACAGCCGCCGCAACGGCAACGCTCGTTTCCGGCGCCAACCGCTCACATTCAGCGACAAACACGTCGCGCGGCATCATAAAGGTGCCGGAATTCCAATAATAACCACCTGCATCCAGCATCTCTTGCGCGCGCTCAAGCTGCGGTTTTTCCACAAACGCCGCCACCCGATGGCCGCCTTCGCTTAAAGCATCGCCTTGCTTGATATAGCCGTATCCCGTGGCGGGCTCAGTCGGCGTGATGCCAAAAGTCACCAGCTTCCCTGCCTGCGCGCACGCTGCCGCCTGTGCCACAGCCTCACTGTAGCCGGCATCTGCCGTCACCTTATGATCAGACGCAAGCACATAGAGCACTTGCTCCTGTTCAACTTCGCCTTTGAGATAAAGCGCCGCGGCCAGAATCGCTGCTGTCGTGTTGCGCGCAGCAGGTTCCAGCAAAATCGCCCCCAGCTCAACGCCGATCTCTTGCGCCTGCTCAGCCACCAAAAACCGATAGTCTTCATTGGTCACAATGATCGGCGCAGCGAACTGCTCAGAATCAGCCACCCGCTTCAATGTCTCTTGAAACAAGCTGTCCTGCCCCGCCAACGCCAAAAACTGCTTCGGACGTGACGATCGAGATATCGGCCATAACCGTGTCCCGCGACCGCCAGCCATAATCACTGGTACAATCTTTGAAGCGTGCTCTGCCATATGCAATTCCCTATCGGTGCGGCCAAACATTATCGAATAAAGTCAAGACACTATACTGAAGCGATATGACGATCAATCGCACACCAGGCGCTATTTTCGTCACGTCATGATTCCCATTTGCAAAGTGATTTTTTTTCTATTATGAAAAGCCAACCTAAAGCTGCGGACGTGGTGAAATTGGTAAACACAAGGGACTTAAAATCCCTCGCCCTAACCGGCTTACGGGTTCAAGTCCCGTCGTCCGCACCAAATGCTTTTTCCCACCTCACTTATCATTGCGTTCATTTCCATCCGAAAAGGTGGGGAATACAGGCAAGCCGCGCGCGACGCGAACTGATTTGAATTTCGTTTTTGCAGCCAACAAGAAATCAAATATTCGCCCAATAGACGTAAAAAGTGGATTCAACTGTCTTTCCAACTTTACGTCTTCTGTTCTCATTCAATGAGGTATGCCGACCATTCAAAAAGTATGAGTTCTTGATCTCAGGTAGGAGATCATTTGAGAAGCTATACAGGCAATCATCAACTTTGAAATCATCGAAAATTGAACTGAGTTTGCGGCGCCACGCCTTGATATTTTCGTTTTCAAACCCCGAAAACAGTGGCATCCGAAAAACGAGTCCTTTTTTTTGAAATAGTCAGTCGATAACGCCTGGTTAAACCAAGGCATATGGCACTCCACCCCATAAAATGAAACTTGTTTTTCGTGGATTTGACCAGGCCGTACCCATAATCAAAATCTTGATATTGAGTGCTTGAAACATAGTCGACAATCGCATCGATTTTCCGCTGATACGCCGCAGAAAGCTTTTCCAAAGCGTACGAAAAGATGAAAAGGTCATGAACGAGCGGCAGCGTCATCTCGCCATCCTCATAAAGAATAGGATTAACGAGCCTCTTCGATTGATAGGCCTTGGGAATTGAGAAACCTTCCGGCTCAACGTAGATGTCGTATTTCAATGGCGACGTGGTAACAAAGCGATGTAGCGTATCAATTCGATCCAGAACAACCTGACGCACTGAACCGTCGGAGCAGTTCCCGATATACAAATACCCAGCCACTAGATAACGCGTCAGCGCATCGTAAATATCTGCGCCCTGCCCCTTTTGCACAAAGTTGAGATAGTGCTTAAACAGGTCCGGCGAGAGAATATCTTCAGCTTCTATACCAAACGACAAAAGTCGGCCAAATGAGTTTTCGAAACAAGCGTCACTGCTGCCCATTATCGTGGGCATTTCGACGGTAGTGGGAACTTGGCTTTTCCAGTAAGCGACCTCAGCTAGCTCAAGAAGGTCAGCATAATTTGCTTTGAACTCACGACTGTCGTGATCGCCAAGATGCTTGAACAGCAAGTTTTTAATCGTGGCGCCACAGTTCTGTTGTAAGAAAACAAGCTGTTTCTCTCTCGCTGTGTCATGACCCATATGGCACGGCCTTTCATCTGCAAATGCCATTCACAGCGCAGCGTTTGCCTGGTCACCAGCATTATTGCTTAAAACATACGCATATCACGCACTAAGGATCTGGCATAGGCGGCAGAAAATTGTGGGTTGGGCAACGCACTCCAGCCAAGCAATCATTTGCGCGGTTTAGACAAATCCTTGCGCTCACTTGCAGCCGTGAGTTCCAAAAGGAACAAGGTGAGTGCGGCCGTCAGTAAGACCATCGCCAGGACAAAGGAAAATGCGATCGCGCCAGACATGTTTACCGCTACATAGTCGCCCATAAATATGAACACCACGACCAGACACACCAAAATGGCGGTCGCGACGCAAAGACGGCTCGACCAGATAATGTAAGCAATCCGCCGCATATCCCTTGCCCGCACCGCTGGCGATCCGTTCTCATCTGCATCAATCCGATCCATGGCGCGCGATAGACGCGACGCCAACACGTTGAGCAAACCGCCAATCGCGGTCAACAAAAACACAGGCGCCACCGAGAGCTGTATCTCCTCGGCAATCGTGGATGTCGAAATAATCGGTTCCATGGGCCTGCTTGCTTTATCTAATCGAAAAGGATTTAGTCGCCAACGCCGTCGCGGATTGGCGGCGCGTAGGACACGTCCATATCCCACGGGAAATAAATCCATGTGTCCTGCGATACCTCGGTCACAAAGCTGTTCACCAAATCCCGCGCCAATGGCTTGGCATAAACGGTGGAGAAATGCGCATTGGGCAACATGGCCCGCACGGCGCGACCGGTTTTGCCCGTATCCACCAGATCATCAATAATCAAAACGCGCCCTGTTTTGTCGAGATCGATAATCTCTTGGCAGATCGGTTTAACGACTTCCAATTTGCCTGATCCTTATAATCATATGATTTGATCGACACGCTTTCGATGACCCGGACGCCGAGCTCACGCGCGATAATCGCCGCGGGTACAAGGCCACCACGGGTGATGCAGACGATGGCATCAAATGGCTCTTCATTCATCAGGCGCCAGGCCAGCGCGCGGCTGTCGCGGTGAAATTGATCCCAAGAAACCGGGAAAGATTTATTCTGCGGTGCGGTCATATTGTGGGTCCCTGTCCCTTTTTTTGCTTTTTCAAACAGGTCGTCCACAATCGCTTGTGCTTCATGGCGAACCTGCTCCAATAAATTCTGATCACTAGAGCGCATCACAATCTGGGTCATATAGTCCTTTGACCCCAATTGTGGATAAGACCCGATTTTTACCGTTTGGTATGAAGATTGCAATGCCGCAAGTGGCTCGGAAAGCACACCTTCCCCAACTTGTGAGTTCACAAACAGCGAATATTGCGGCACCCCGGTTTTTAAGGTCGGCGCTATGCTTTCCAACATCGCTTGCAAAATTTTCGGGACACCAGCCATCACATAAACATTTTCAATGTTGATGCCAGGTGCGCCTGAAACCGGATTGTCGATCAACTCGCCACCTTCCGGTATACGCGCCATCCGCAACCGGCCCGGTGTCATTTCATAATCCACAAACCGTTTTTGCATCGCATCAATGGCGCGTTGATCCACATTCAGCTCAACACCAAAAGCCTTGGCCACGGCATCGGCGGTGATGTCATCATGGGTGGGGCCAATGCCGCCGCTGGTGAACACATAATCATATTTAGCGCGCAACGCGTTCAGCGCCTCGACAATTTTATCAATTTCATCGGCACAATGCGTGCCTCGCTCAGATCAATGCTGAGATCAGCGCAAAAATCGGCAATCGTGCCAATGTTCTTGTCTTTAGTGCGACCAGAAAGAATTTCATCGCCCACCACCAGCATGCCAGCGGTGACGGTTTTTGCTTGAGCTTGTTTTGTCATCATCTCTTTGAAATAAAGGATCGAACTTGAATTGCAATCATTTTAACGTTGGATCGTTCATTTTGGATTTCCCTTCTCCGCTGCTGCGCGGCACTTTGATCAAACGCTATAAGCGGTTTTTGGCCGATATACGGCTCGACAATGGCGAGATTATCACCGCCCATTGTGCCAACCCCGGCGCGATGCTGGGCTTGAAAGAACCCGGCCTGCCCGTTTGGCTTTCCCAATCCGACAATCCAAAACGCAAGCTCAAATATTCTTGGGAATTGACCGAGATTGATGGCCATCTGATCGGCATAAACACGGCCCTGCCCAACCGCATTGTCGCCGAAGCACTGCGCAATAAACAAATCAAAGAACTCGCCACCTATGATCACGTGCGGCCCGAAGTGAAGTATGGCGAAAAGTCCCGCATCGACTTTTTGTTGACGGGCGAAGGATTGCCAGACTGCTACTTGGAAGTGAAAAACGTCCATTTGCTGCGCGATGGCAGCTTGGCCGAGTTTCCGGACAGCAAAACCGCGCGCGGTGCAAAGCATTTGATGGAGTTGGGCAACATGGCGGCCGCCGGGCATCGCGCAATAAACCTTTATCTCGTCCAGCGCACCGACTGCACCCAATTCAGCTTCGCCAGCGATCTTGACCCCATCTATGCCCAAGGGGCCGAAACAGCGTTGAATGCGGGGGTCGAGTTTCTGTGCTATGATTGCGCGATCGATCAGACAAAAATTTGCCTCAACCATCCTCTTCCAATTTTGCCAATGAAGCGGTAGGTTCGGCAAAAATCGCAACTAAAGAGCATCACATGGTCACCTACGCTGCAGCAAAACCCGATCCAAAACGCACCCCTGGCATTATCCCTTGCATGGGGAAGAAGGCTTTGAAGGTATGCGCAAGGCAGGCGCCCTCGCCGCACAAGCGTTGGATATGCTTTATGAGTTTGCGCAGCCCGGTGTCACAACCGCAGAGTTGGATCGTCGTGCGCTTGAATTTGCATTGGACAATAATGCCGTGCCCGCCACGCTGAATTATCGTGCTATCGCCATTCCATTTGCACCAGCATCAATCATGTGGTGTGCCACGGCATTCCAAACGAAAAACCGCTGAAAAATGGCGATATCGTCAATATCGACATCACCTCGATTGTGGATGGCTGGCACGGCGATACGTCGCGCATGTTCCCCATTGGCGACATTTCGCGCAAATCTGAACGCCTGATTGAAGTGACCTATGAAAGCTTGATCGCGCGATTGAAGTCGCAAAACCCGGCAACACAACGGGCGACATTGGCCATGCCATTCAAAGTTTTGCCGAGGCCGAGAGGTGCGGTGTCGTGCGTGATTTTGTTGGCCATGGTCTGGGCCTCTTGTTCCACGACGAACCGAACATTTTGCACTTTGGCGATCCAGGCACCGGCCCTGAGCTTAAAGCAGGCATGATCTTCACCATTGAGCCGATGATCAATCTGGGTCGTCCTGATGTTAAAATCCTGGGCGATGGTTGGACGGCAGTCACACGCGACCGCACCCTATCCGCCCAGTGCGAACATTCCATCGGCATCACAGAACATGGCTGCGAAATCTTCACCCAATCCCCCAACGGCCTGTTCAATCCCCTAGAAGCGCGGCGGTAAATGAGCGACACTGACGAGTCCCAAGCCGCTAAATCAGCGCCGGCCAAAAAGCCCAAGCTGCATTATCACGGCCACCGCGACCGTCTGCGCCAACGCTTTGAAAAAGATTTGGGTTCTTCATTTGAGGACTATGAATTGCTGGAGCTATTGCTCTTTCGCATTTTACCGCGCCGCGACACCAAACCCATCGCCAAACAATTGATCACCCGCTTTGGTAGCTTTTCGCAAGCACTGTCCGCCCCGGTCGGTTTACTGTGTGAGATTGATGGCATCGGCCCCACAGCCGCAATGGACATTAAAATCATGCACGCCGCCGCCAAGCGCTACGCCAAAGACACACTGCCCGAGCGTCCAATCCTCAATTCATGGGACGCGCTGATCGCCTATTGCAAATCCGAGATGGCGTTTGAGGATAAAGAACAATTCCGGCTGCTTTTCTTGGATAAGCGCAACAAGCTCATCGCCGATGAAGTGCAGCAAATTGGCACGGTGGACCATACCCCGGTTTATCCGCGCGAAGTGATCAAACGTTGCCTTGAACTCTCAGCCACAGCGATGATCCTAGTGCACAATCACCCCTCAGGTGACCCCACCCCGTCAAATGCAGATATTCAAATGACCCGCGCCATCGCAGACATCGCCAAACCGCTCGGCATTACGCTGCACGACCACATCATTATCGCAAAAGATGGCCACGCGTCCCTGCGCGCGTTGAAGCTTTTTTTAAAATTGCTCGATAAATAATTCCGAGCATACCCCACGGAGCCATCCCGGACCTGAGCCGGGATCAACCCGGCCCCGGATCAAGTCCGGGGCTGCTAAGTCTACTACGGTCAAGGCCAACCAACCCCGATCGTCATTCCCGCGAAGGCGGGAATCCAGATCGGAATGTCAACCAGCACGCCGTCAGTGTTTTGCAATTTTGCCCAAGCCCAACTGGATCCCCGCCTTCGCGGGGATGACGCCGGAAGCCTAATACCTCCCCAATCTGTGCACAGTGCGCAAAGAGATTGTAGGAGGCGTGCTGCCGCCCCTATTCAATATAGGGCAAGGGGCGCCGACGCCAAAGCTCGACGCGCAATGTGCACAGACCTAGCCGAAGTTTTGGAGGATGGGGAACGTCTCCAACAACCAAAAGCTGATGCGTGTGAAATCGCCGGTCAGGAACAAGATACCGGTGATGATCAAAAACACGCCCATCACCTTTTCCACGGTGCCAAGGTGCTTTTTGAAATTTTGGAAAAAGTTCATAAAGGGCCGAATGGCCAACGCGGCAGCCAAAAAGGGCAAACCCAATCCCGCTGAATACACCGCCAACAGGCCGGCGCCGTGCCATGCGGTCTCGGACGTGCCCGCAATCGGTAAAATCGCCGCCAAAATGGGGCCGATACACGGCGTCCACCCCAGCGCGAACGCAAGGCCCAAGGCATAGCCGCCGAGCGGCCCTGTGGCTTGGGTCGGCCCGTTCATCCGCGCCTGACGATAAAGCATATTGATGCGCAAGAGCCCGAGAAAATGCAGCCCCATCACGATAATGGCTATGCCTGCCAGCGGCACAAGCCAATCCAGCGCCGAGCGCAATGCGCTGCCCAAAAAGGTGGCCGAAGCGCCCATCAGAATAAAGATGGTTGAAAAGCCAAGAATAAAGAACATCGACGTTGTGACCGTACGCCACCATACCTTTGAGCACGTATTGCCTTCATCTTGAAGCTGCTCGAATGTCGTGCCCGCCATGTAGGAAAGATAAGGCGGCACCAGTGGCAGCACACAAGGAGACAAGAAACTCAAAATGCCCGCACCAAATACAACGGGTAGGCTGATGGAAATCATCGCAAAGTCCTTCGGCGAGATTCAAAACTATGTTCTTGTGACCCGCTTATACCATCTTTGCAAGCGACCGAATGTCGCTTTAACGCAATTGTGAGAAGAGGTGATAATTCACCCTTTGGGCAATTGGCTTTTGGCAAGCAGTGTGCTACCTCGCTTGCCATATCCCAAATATAGATGGCTAAAGATCAGGGGAGCCCCCAAATGAGCCAATTGCCAATCAAGATTGCACCTTCCATTCTTTCTGCTGATTTCGCGCGTTTAGGCGATGAAGTGCGCGCCATTGATGAAGGCGGTGCCGAATGGGTACATGTGGATGTGATGGACGGTCACTTCGTGCCCAACATCACCATCGGCCCCATGATTGTGGAGGCCATTCGCCCCGTCACCAAGAAAATCTTGGATGTGCATTTGATGATCGCGCCAGCCGATCCCTATCTTGAAGCTTTTGCCAAAGCTGGGTCTGACATTATCACGGTGCACGCTGAAGCTGGCCCGCACCTTGATCGCTCATTGCAGGCGATTAAAGCCATGGGCAAAAAGGCAGGCGTTTCGCTCAATCCATCGACCCTGTGTCTGTGATTGAGAACGTGATTGACCGCCTCGACCTTATCCTTATTATGAGCGTTAATCCCGGCTTTGGCGGCCAGTCTTTCATTCCACAAGCTATTGAAAAGATCATGCAAGCCAAGGCTTTGATTGGCGATCGCCCGATCGACCTTCAGGTTGATGGTGGTGTCACCGCAAACAATGCGGAAGAAATCGCCCGAGCAGGTGCCAATGCTCTCGTGGCTGGCTCTGCGATCTATAAAGGAAACGACCCTGCCACTTATGCGCCGCGTATAAACGACATCCGGCGCGCAGCTGAATTAGGTCTGCAAAGCCGATCATAAAAAGGCTTATTCAATTATGTCCATGAGAAATTGGCTCTTCTTTGTCTTCTTCTCTCAGCCCGTCGCCCTCGGCGCTTGGCTCCCGCGTATTCCTGAAGTGCAGGAAAAACTTGCACTCAGCCCGGCTGAGTTGGCCGTAGCGCTGATCGGCGCCCCCATCGGCACGCTTAGTGCGTTGCTGGTGGCCGGACGCATTGGCGAGCGCCTCGCGCGCAAAAAACAATGCTGATCTTTTATCCGCTGTTTTTCTTGGCCATGTCCCTGCCGTTTCTGGCGGGTTCACAAATCAGCCTGTTTATTTCTTTGGCCATTATGGGCGCTACGCTTTCGATCCTTGAGCTGGGCATGAATGTCTCAGCCGACCTTTATGAAAAGCAACGCAAAAAAACTGGTGATGAGCCGCGCCCATGGCCTGTGGAGCCTTGGCTTAATGACCGGCACAATCGTTGGCTCGGCTAGCGCTGCCCTGCAATTCAATCCGTTCTGGATGGAAGCGGCCATTTTCGCCGTGCTTGTTTTGCCCAGCCTTTATGCGGTCAAGCAAGTCAATCTGGACCAGCCAGTACTCGAGCCCTCAACCGTACCAACCCGCAAATCCGGCGTTACAATGCCGCATATCTTGCTGCTTGGCATATGCCTTTTCACCTTCGGCACCACATTGACCGAGGGCGCAGTGGCCGATTGGGCCGCCATCTTCATGCGCGACGTGCACAGCGCCTCTCCAGGTTTTGCCGGCCTGTCGCTCACCGTGTTCACTATGGCTGCGGCGCTCACCCGCCTCACTGGCGACAAATTGCGCGAGCATTTCGCCACCAATGATCTGGCGCGCACTTTGGCCATAATTGGTGTAATCGGATTGGGCGTCATCTATTTTGCCCCCAACGCCATCATTGCACTGGGCGGCTTTGCCCTTTTGGGCTGTGGCATTGCCCTTGGCTTTCCACTGGCGGTTACCGCTGCGGCCAACGCCCCGGGCAAAAGCTCTGCCAGTAATGTCGCCGTGCTCACTTTTCTGGCCTTGAGCGGCTTTTTGGTCGGCCCTATTTCTATCGGCTTTGTTGCCGAAGCGACCAACATCAAGATTGGCCTGATGGTCATCACGCCAATGCTTGCCATCAGCGCCGTGCTTGCCAGCACGCTAAAACCCTCTCCCTCTAAATCCCAAACAAGCGAAAGCCAAACCACATGATCCCCCGTTATTCCCGCGATGAAATGGTGTCCATCTGGTCACCCGAATCCAAATTCCGCATTTGGTTCGAAATCGAAGCCCACGCCGCCTCCGCGCAAGCCAAGCTCGGCATTGTGCCGGAAGACGCCGCCAAGATTGTCTGGGAAAAAGGTGAAAACGCGCAGTTTAATGTAGATCGCATTGACGAGATTGAACGCGAAGTCAAACATGACGTGATTGCGTTCCTCACCCATTTGGCCGAGATTGTTGGCCCCGAAGCGCGCTTTGTGCACCAGGGCATGACCTCGTCGGACGTGCTGGACACCTGCTTGTCTGTGCAATTGACCCGCGCTGCTGACCTGCTGTTGGCAGACATGGATAAATTGCTCGCCGCTCTTAAAAAAACGCGCCTATGAGCAAAAAGACACCATCACCATTGGCCGCTCCCACGGCATCCATGCTGAACCGACCACCTTTGGTGTTAAGCTGGCACAAGCCTATGCTGAATTTGATCGGTGCCGCGCGCGCTTGGTCAATGCCCGCGAAGAAATCGCCACCTGTGCCATTTCTGGTGCCGTCGGCACCTTCGCCAACATTGACCCGTCAGTGGAGCAATATGTGGCAGAGAAACTCGGCTTGGGAGTTGAACCCGTTTCCACCCAAGTGATCCCCCGCGATCGCCATGCCATGTTCTTCGCCACGCTGGGCGTTGTTGCATCGTCCATCGAGCGCCTCGCGACCGAAGTACGTCATTTGCAGCGCACCGAAGTGTTGGAAGCCGAGGAGTTCTTCTCCAAAGGCCAGAAAGGCTCGTCTGCGATGCCGCACAAGCGCAACCCGGTATTGACCGAAAACCTCACCGGCTTGGCTCGTCTTGTTCGCGGCATGGTCACCCCTGCGCTAGAAAACGTAGCCTTGTGGCACGAGCGCGATATTTCGCACTCATCTGTGGAACGCATGATCGGGCCAGATGCCACCGTGACATTGGATTTTGCCCTGGCGCGCTTGACCAATGTGGTTGAAAATCTGGTGGTCTATCCGGAAAACATGAAAGCCAACATGGACAAGTTGGGCGGTCTGCATAATTCGCAGCGGGTTCTCTTGGCCCTCACTCAGGCTGGCCTGTCACGCGAAGATAGCTATAGCGCCGTACAGCGCAACGCCATGAAGGTCTGGCGCGGCGAAGGTGAATTTGCTGCCTTCCTCAAAGCAGATGAAGAAGTGGCAAATGCCCTGAGCGACGCCCAAATTGACGACATGTTTGATGATGGCTACCACCTCAAGCATGTAGACACAATTTTCGCCCGCGTTTTCAGCGAATAAGCAGACGCAAAAAGCCCGGCAAACTGCCGGGCTTTTCTTTGATCAGCACTTTTGATCTTTGTATTTCAAATTATGATATGGCCAAGCCAGACCTTTCTAAGCCTATGAAATAGCTATGGCTTTTAAGATCAAAAACAAATGATAGATTGAAATTGTAAGGCTTTTCGCCGTTACGCCAAGCTGGCTGATCTTGACCAATCTCACGCGCGCTGCGCTAATCGGCGCAACACTTCAATCGCTCGGCGGTCTCCATGTCTATTAAAGACTTTTTTCTTGCGCTCCTCGTGGTCGCCATCTGGGGCTTTAACTTTGTCGTCATCAAAGTCGGTGTGTCAGACGTGCCGCCGCTCCTGCTGAATGGCATTCGGTTTTCGCTCGTGGTGCTGCCGTGGGTATTTTTTTTCAAGAAACCAAACGCGAGCTGGTCGCTGATTATTGGCTTTGGCCTGTTTCTCGGCGTCATCCAATTTGGGCTATTATTCACCGCCATGAAATGGGGGGTCAGCGCATCGCTGGCGTCCATCGTGTTGCAGTTGCAAGCCTTTTTCACCATCCTGTTTGCTTTTCTGTTGTTGGGCGAAAAACCCAAAAGCTGGCAGATCATGGGCGCATTCATCGCTTTTTCCGGCATCGGGATCATCGCGGCCGAGCGTTACAATGGCGGGGCATTGATCCCATTTCTCATGTGCGTGGCCGCTGCCTCATCTTGGGGGCTGGCCAACATCATGACCAAAAAAAGCTGGCCAAGTAGACATGCTGAATTTTGTGGTATGGGGCAGTCTTATCCCGCCGATCCCACTTTTCGCCCTCTCCTTTATGCTGGAAGACCATGCAGCAATATGGGCCAGCTTCACCGACCCCAAACTGACCGCGATTGGAGCTGCGTTTTATCTCGCTTATCCATCAACAATCTTGGGCTTTGGCATCTGGAACCAATTGCTGAAAAAGCATCCGGCCAGCCTCGTCGCGCCCTTCTCACTGATGGTCCCCGTGTTTGGCGTTTTGTCCGGTACTATATTTTTGGGTGAAAACATGAGTACGGCGGCCATCATCGGCGGCGCAATCATCTTATTGGGTCTTATGTTGAATGTGTTCGGTGGCCGCATCTTGGCGAAACGCGCTGCTGCTTAGGCCGCAAGCGCTTCTATTGTCCAAACATACTGACAGTGCTCGGAGGAAAATTCAAAAGCCGAACGGACGCCGCAATTTTTCCTTGCACCAACGTTCAAAAATCGGCATCACAGATATATGAAAATCGCTGAAGCAGATATATTGATTGTGCCCGGTTTGGGCGGCGCCAGTGCAGACCATTGGCAAACCAACTGGGTCAAAAAAATGCCCACCGCGCAATTGGTGGAACAGGAAAACTGGACCAACCCAGATCCAGAAAAATGGTCAGATAAGCTGCATCATGCCATCATGATGTGCACCCGGCCTGTGGTACTGGTCGGCCATTCATTGGGCGTACACACCATTTCACGCACCGCGCAAAAGCTGACAGACACAAAAGTGCTGGCGCGTTTCTGGTGACGCCACCAGACGTTGAAAACAACAAAAATGTCTCTAAAAAAAATCTCAAAAATTTGCACCAATTGTGCAAGACCCGCTGCCCTTTCCATCGCTTTTGATCGGCTCATCTAACGATCCGTTCTGCGATGTGGAAGCTGCCGCGCAAATGGCTGCGGCTTGGGGCGCAAACTTCAACAATGCCGGCGAGATTGGTCACGTCAATCCCAAAGCAGGTTTCGGCCCCTGGCCCGAGGGCCTGATGGCTTTTGCCAATTTGATGCGCCGCATCTAAATCATTTATCCCGCGCTGCGCGTTGGCCACACAGGATGGTGCCGGTCAATCTTGATCGTATGGCTGTGCACAATCTCATCATGTTTATGCGGGTGCGCGTGCGGCTCGTCCCCCTCCCAGCCTCATGATCATGTTGGTGGTGGTCCCCATGAAAATGCACATGATCGTGATAGATTTCTTCATGCCGATGCTCTAGCGGGGCATAGCTTTCTTTCGGCCAGATTATGAAGCTCACGAAAAGTGCGCCAGCGCACACCGCCGCGATGATCAGCAAAGAGTTCCCCATGCCCACAAAGCTCGGTAAAAAGCCCGCCGACGGATAGGCCAGCAGCCAACAGGCATGTGAAAGGGCAAACTGCGCCGACAGTAGTTTGGGCAAATCTTCCGCATTGGCGGAGCGTTTAAACACCCGCCCAGCTGGCGTTTGCACAAAGCTATAACCAAGGCCCAACAGCGGCCAAACCAACAACATCAGCGCATAATTGAACCAGCCGAAGCCAAGCGCCACAACACCGATGCCGGCCAGCAAAACCCCTGCGCCCCAAAACATCACTTTACGGTCGCCAAATTTGCGCGCCAGTGGTGGCACCAGAATCGCTGCGAGCAACGAGCCACCACCAAATGTGGCCATCGCCACCGCCAACGCACTTTCGCCCAAGCCGAACTGCTCGCGCACCAGCACAACGCTGTTGACGATCACCATCGCCCCGGCAAACGCCACCACCAGATAAAGCAGCAACACCCCGCGCAAACGCGGGGTTTTTAGGTAGATTTGAAAGCCTTGCGTCAGTTTGCGGCGGAATGGGTCCCGTTTTTCCTCCAATTGCAAAGGCGGCACCGCGGCACTCATCACCAGCAGCGCGGACAGCAAGAAGGCGATGGAGTTGGCAACGAAAAAGCTCTCAAAACTCACAAACAGCAACAACAGCGCAGCAAGGGTCGGGCTGAGTAAGTTTTCCAAATCATAGGCGACGCGGGAGAGACTCAGGGCTTTGGTATAATCATCATCCTGATCAAAAAGCTGCGGGATGATGGACTGGAAAGTAGGTGTAAAACCCGCCGAGGCCGCATTCAGCGCAAACATCAGCACATATATCTGCCAAACCTCTGTGACAAAGGGCAATGCCAATACGCACAGGGCACGCACCACATCCAACCCGATCAATACTTGCTTGCGCAGCGCGCCGGGAATAATCGCGGAAATCAACGGGGCGATAAATATATAGGCGATCATCTTGAGTGTGAGCGCTGTGCCGAGCACTTGGCCCGCCGCCTCACCTGCCAGCTCAAAGGCCAGCAACGCCAAAGCAATTGTCGTCAGGCCCGTCCCTGCCAACGCAATCACCTGCGCACTATAAAGCTTTCGATAGCTCGCATTCGACAGCACGCCAAAACCAAGTCGCATCAAACTTCTCCCTCAGCGTGCAGGTTTCCAGAAATGCGCACAAAATAAAAGGCCCGAACGCATGCCCGGGCCTTATAGCATTCATTTATGTGTTCTAAAGCCGTTTAGTTGGCTTCTTTAATTTGCATTTCTGCTTTCAAATAAAGCGTGCGCATCTTATCGCGCAAATCTGCTTCAGAAACATTCACACCAGCCGCTTTAAAATCGCCGCTCACTTTGCGATAAACATCTTCGTCGCCAGCCTCTTCAAAATCCGATGCAACAACTTCAGTCACATAGGCGCCGACCTCGGCTTCGTCTGTTTTGCCCAAAAGGCCAGCGGCCCAAAGGCCCAACAATTTGTTGCGACGGGCTTCAATTTTAAACTTTTGCGCTTCGCTGTGCGCATATTTGGCTTCTTCAGCCTTTTCGCGATCGTCAAATCCGGCCATTTTGGTCTCCGTGAAATAAAAGGGACTGCCCCTTAGTAAAATCTCTTGCCCTGAGATAATGCTTAAAGCGGTGAAAATCAACGATTCTGCAGCTCAATCTTTGGTGAATCTTCAATTTCGCGGCATTTGGCTGCCTAAAGTTGACATTAAACTCCAAAACGCCGAAAGAATGCGGTAAAAAAAATAAAGGGCTTGCTTTTTGCCTCCAAAAAAGGACATGAAGCGACCATACATTACATTTCAGGAATCGTGGGTATAGATCATGAGTCGTCGGCGTCGCTCTATGAAGGCAAAGCGAAAGTTCTCTATGAAGGTCCAGAACCTGGCACCCTTGTGCAGCATTTCAAAGATGATGCAACAGCTGGCAATGGCGAGAAACATGAAGTCATTGATGGCAAGGGCGTGTTGAATAACCGCATTTCTGAATTCATCTTCACCCATCTGAACGAACTGGGCATTCCCACCCACTTTATTAAGCGCTTGAATATGCGCGAACAGCTGATCCGCGAAGTGGAAATCATTCCGCTTGAAGTTGTGGTGCGCAATGTGGCTGCCGGTTCAATCTGCAAGCGGTTGGGCCTTGAAAGCGGCACACGTTTGCCGCGTTCCATCATCGAGTTTTACTATAAAGACGATAAGCTCAACGATCCGATCGTGGCCGAAGAGCACATCACCGCATTTGGCTGGGCCAACCCGCAAGAGCTTGATGACATTATGTCTTTGGCAGTGCGCATCAACGACTTTTTGTGCGGCCTATTTATGGGCGCAGGCATTCAACTCGTTGATTTCAAAATCGAGCTGGGCCGTCTTTATGAAGAAGACACCATGCGCATCGTCCTCGCCGATGAAATATCGCCAGATAGCTGTCGCCTGTGGGATGTAAAAACGCAAAACAAATTAGATAAAGACCGGTTCCGTCAGGATCTAGGCGGCCTTATCGATGCTTATCGAGAAGTTGCCCAACGCCTGGGTATCCTGTCAGAAGCAGATAATGCGTTGGCCACAGGCCCGCGCCTCGTTAAATAGCCAAAGATAGAGAATTAGTTAAATGCACGCACGCATCTTCGTTACACTGAAAAACGGCGTACTTGACCCGCAAGGCAAGCAATTGAAGGCTCACTATCAAGCTTAGGTTTTGAAGGCGTTGATGCCGTTCGTCAGGGTAAAATCTTTGACGTGAAGCTTGAAAACACCGACCAAGAAGCTGCGAAAAAGAAACTCTCTCAAATGTGTGAGAAGCTTTTGGCCAATACAGTGATTGAGAACTACTCAATCGAGATCATGGACTAGTTAACAACAATTTCTTCACCAATTGCCGCCACCATGTCCGCATGCGTGGCGCCGGTTGGGCTGGCCAACCAAATGAAAATGTCACACTATTTGTATAGGGACGGTACGTACATCAAAACGTTGCCGAAAAGATAACACATTATGATCAAACGACTTTCACTAACCGCCGCCTTTTTTCTCGCCTTGGCAATTATGGCAGGCGCATACGGCACAGTGCCAATCGCCTAGCCCCTATTTTCATTGTTATTTGATTGCATCAACACCGCAAAAAAGGGAGCCGAATGGCTCCTTTTATCGTTAAAGTAACGTATAAAATTTTATCTTTTAAGAAAAATAATTAACCCCAACTTCTGATAGTTACAATATATCCACCTGTTTTCTTTCCTTTTTTCCTCCCTGCGCGGTATAAAATTCGGAACTAAACTTGCGAGGGTGGATTAGGATGACAAGCGCGAAACGTTTGGACTGGGTCGACGCAGCCAAGGGGATCTCTATTCTCCTTGTTGTGATGCTGCATTCAACTTTAGGCGTTGGCAGTGAGGCGGGTGCCACCGGTTTCATGCATTATGCAGTGACCTTCTCAGCCCCCTTCCGGATGCCTGAATTTTTCCTCATTAGCGGCTTGTTTTTGTCCTATGTGATCGGTCGTGATTGGGGGCGTTTCGCAGATCGCCGCGTTGTGCATTATTTGTATTTCTATGTGCTCTGGGCCTCATTCAGATGTTTTTCAAAACAGTGATTGCCTCCGGCGATGTTGCTGGCTTCTTTTCCGGCATATTCTTCGCGATTTTTGTGCCCTACTCCGTTTTGTGGTTCATCTATATGCTGGCGTTTTTCTCTGCCGCAACAAAACTGCTGTACAACAATCACGTCCCCCATTGGCTAGTGCTCAGTGTTGCTGCTGTTTTGCAAATCCTGCCTACAGGCAATCAGGCAGCATTCATCAACTACTTCGCTGAGTATTTTGTATTCTTCTATGCTGGGTATGCGTTCGCGCCCAAGATTTTCAAGCTTACAAGCTGGGCACAGCAAAATGTTCTCGTGGCGATTGGCGGACTGCTCGCATGGGCTGGCCTAAATTTCGGCCTAGTTTTCTGGCCAAGCGCAAACATGCAGCCAGATCACGTGAGTACTGGCTTTGCCTCTTGGCCCGTAATCCATCTCGCTCTTGCCTTTGCTGGTGCAACAGCCATCTGCGTGTTTTCAGCCTTGCTGGCGCGCTTCAACCTAGCGAAACCCTTTGCTTGGGTTGGTGAACGATCCTTGGCAGTCTATGTCGCCTTTGTGATCCCAATGGCCATCGTGCGCACCGTCCTGTTTAAATTGGGCATCATCACAGATGTGGGCACCATTAGCCTGCTGGTTATTATCGCGGCGGCAACGTCTTCATTGATCGTCTATGAGATCGTTCAAAAAATTGGTTTCGGCAAGTTTTTGTACGAACGTCCCGAGTGGGCGAAACTCGAAGTTACTCGGCAAAAACCTGACCAGCCGATCAAAAACAGCGCACCGGCGGAATAGTTTTACAAAAAAAACCAGTATTTCTTTGAAAAAAAGCGGCGCGAGGTCTCTCGCGCCTCTTGCTTTTTGGGGGCTTTTTCGACCAATAAGGGCCAAACCCAACCGCACCAAATTTGCCCTTTCCGGCTGAGGTGCACTTAAGCGCTCAGATGCGCGCGAAAAAGGAATCACGCTCATGAAGTCCGCAGTGATTGTCTTCCCCGGCCTTAACCGCGATAGAGACATGATTGCCGCACTTGAAAAAGTGACGGGACAAAAACCACATCTTGCTTGGCACGGCGATAGCGACTTGCCTGAAGTTGATCTGGTGGTGGTGCCCGGCGGCTTCTCTTATGGTGATTATTTGCGCGCTGGCGCTATCGCCGCCCGCTCGCCCATGTTGAAACGCGTGAAAGAACATGCAGATCGCGGCGGCCTGACATTGGGTGTGTGCAACGGCTTCCAAATCCTGACAGAAACCGGCCTCCTCCCGGGCGCATTGATGCGGAATCGGGATCTGAAGTTTTTGTGCAAAGTGATTCATTTAAAAGCAGAAAACACGACATCACCTTTCACCAGCGCCTATAAAGGCCATGAAGCGTTTCCTTGCCCGATTGCCCACCATGACGGCAATTATTTCATTGATCAGGATGGTCTAAAGGCACTCGAAGACAATAGCCAAATCGCTTTCCGCTATTGCGATGAACACGGCAATGTCACTCTTGAAGCCAACCCAAACGGCTCCATTAAAAATATTGCAGGCATCACCAACAAGCGCGGCAATGTGTTGGGCATGATGCCCCACCCGGAAAATCTGATCGAAGCCGCCCATGGCGGCATTGAGGGCCGGTATATCTTTGACAGTCTTGTGGCAGCGGTGGCGTAAATGTTGAAAAATCAGACAGTAGAAATCACTCCTGAATTGATCGCCAACCATGGCATCAATGATGAAGAATACGCAAAAATCCTTGAGCTGATTGGCCGCGAGCGACCTACACAGAACTGGGCATTTTCTCAGCCATGTGGAATGAGCATTGCTCTTACAAATCCTCCAAGCTTTGGCTGAAAACGCTGCCGACAAAAGGTGAGCGCGTGATCCACGGTCCGGGCGAAAATGCTGGCGTGGTGGATATTGATGATGGCCAGGCAGTTGTCTTCAAAATGGAGAGCCACAACCACCCTTCATATATTGAACCCTATCAGGGCGCAGCCACAGGCGTTGGCGGCATTTTGCGCGACGTGTTCACCATGGGCGCGCGCCCCATCGCGGCGATGAATGCCTTACGGTTTGGCGCGCCAGAACACGACAAAACCCGCCACCTTGTGTCCGGCGTTGTGGCTGGCGTTGGCGGCTATGGCAACTCCTTCGGCGTACCCACTGTCGGCGGCGAAGTCGAGTTTGACCCCCGCTACAATGGCAACATCTTGGTCAACGCGTTTGCTGCGGGCCTTGCGGATGCTGACAAAATCTTTTTGTGCGCCGCCCAAGGTGTCGGTCTTCCCATCGTTTATCTCGGCGCAAAAACAGGTCGCGATGGCGTTGGCGGGGCCACCATGGCATCTGCCGAATTTGGCGATGACATTGATCAAAAGCGCCCCACCGTGCAGGTGGGCGATCCGTTCACAGAAAAATGCTTGCTCGAAGCCTGCCTCGAGCTGATGAAAACGGGCGCGGTGATCGCCATTCAGGATATGGGCGCAGCCGGTCTCACCTGCTCAGCCGTTGAAATGGGCGCGCAAGGCAATCTCGGCGTAGAGCTTTATTTGGACGATGTGCCAACCCGCGAAGACGCGATGACCGCCTATGAGATGATGTTGTCGGAAAGCCAGGAGCGGATGCTCATGGTGCTCGACCCATCAAAAGAAGATGAGGCCAAAGCCATTTTCCACAAATGGGACCTCGACTTTGCCATCGTCGGCAAAACCACCGATGATTTGCGTTTCCGCGTGATCCATGACGGCACTGAAGTTGCCAACCTGCCGATCAAAGATCTTGGCGATGAAGCACCAGAATATGATCGTCCACGCACGGATTATCCGGCACCGGCCCCATTGGGCGACATTGACTCAAATATTGATGTGACGCAGGCACTGCTCACGTTGGTTGGCAACGCCAATGGCGCGTCGCGCCGCTGGGTGTGGGAACAATATGACACCCTAATCCAAGGCAATTCCGTACAAGTGCCCGGCGGCGACGCGGGCGTTGTGCGTGTGGAAGGGGCCGACGGCAAAAAGGCCCTCGCCTTCTCTGTGGACGTGACACCGCGCTATTGCGAAGCCAATCCGCGCGAAGGCGGCAAGCAGGCCGTTGCTGAATGCTGGCGCAATTTGTCAGCCGTTGGCGCCCTGCCATTGGCCTCAACCGATAATCTGAATTTCGGCAATCCTGAGAAGCCAGAAATTATGGAGCAGTTCGCACAATCTATCCTTGGCATTGGCGATGCGTGCCGCGCGTTGGATTTCCCCATCGTGTCGGGCAACGTCTCGCTCTACAACGAAACCAATGGCGTTGGCATTTTGCCGACCCCGGCCATTGGCGGCGTTGGCTTGCTGAAAGACTGGGCAAAAATGATGACTCTTTCCTTCAAGCAAGAAGGCGAAGTGATTCTTTTGATTGGCGAAAAAGGCACCCACCTTGGCCAGTCCGCACTGCTGCGTGATTGCTTCAACCGTATTGAGGGCGAAGCCCCGATAGTGGATTTGGACAAAGAAGCCAAGCACGGCGCATTGGTCCGCGATCTGATCGACCAACAACAGCTTACCGCCTGCCATGACCTTTCAGATGGCGGCCTTGTGGTGGCATTGGCAGAAATGGCCATGAAGGGCGAAATCGGCGCCAAGCTTGAGCTTTCAAATGATCTGGGTGAATTGTTTGGCGAAGACCAAGCCCGCTATATCGTGACGGCAAAATCTGATAATCTTGAGTCGGTTCTGGCCGCGGCAAGGCACAAAATGTGCCGGTGACCCAACTGGGCACTGTTGGTGGCGATAAGCTGGAAGCAAAAGATGTTTTTGCCGTATCGGTTGCGGAACTCAGCGATTTCCATGAAAGCTGGTTCCCAGACTATATGGCGGCGGAAGCGGTCATTTAAGCCGCCCGCCTTTTCGGGAGTTAGTTGAACTATGTCTATTGGTACCGCTGAAATTGAACGCTTGATCACTGAAGCCATTCCCGGCGCCGACGTGAATGCGGACACAGATGACGGCCATCACTATACCGCTGTTGTTGTGGCGGAAGCCTTTCGCGGCAAATCCCGCGTGCAACAACACCAAATGGTCAATGCAGCACTTAAATCCGTGTTGGACGATGGCTCCCTGCACGCACTTGCCCTAAAAACCAACGCACCGGAATAATTCCGGTGCGGTCCATTCTGTTTGATGTGGATGGCGTGGTCATCCACTCCCTCTTTCATCCAGACCCAGCCCGTCAACGCGTTTGGAGCCAGCACATTGAGATGGATTTCGACATTTCCCGCGATTCATTTAATGAGTTTTTCCGGCTGAATTACGCAGATATTGTCACGGGAAAGGCCTCCATAGTCACGGCGATGGACGCTTTCCTCCCCACCATAGACGCAGACCACATCAACAGCCTCGACCTGCTTGAATATTGGTTCAAAAACGACACACCCGTGAACCGCCAATTGCTCGACGGCATCAAAAAGCTAAAACAAAAAGCCGACGTCAGACTCTACCTCGCCACCAATCAGGAGCACTTGCGCGCCTTCTATTTGTGGCATGATTTGAAGTTGAGCCATATTTTCGATGATATGTTCTACGCCGCCCGCCTCGGCGTTGCGAAACCTGACCCAGCCTTTTTTCAAAAAGTAGATCACCTGCTCGGCCCTCAAAGCGAAGCCCCACTATTTTTTGACGATGGCCAGAAAAACGTAGATGCCGGCTATCAGCAAGGCTGGGACTCGGCTCTGTTCGTTACGGAAAAAGATTTTTTTGAGCACCCTTGGGTGAATAAATATTTGAAATGAAACATACTTTAAATCCGTGGGACCGTGGTTTTATCCTGCGTCCCTGGCGGGAAGAAGATGGCGCCGCAATGGCCAGCCTTCACCGCCGCACTATATTTGCCACAAGCAATGAGCACTACACCGAGGAACAGCGCAAAAGCTGGGCAATCGGCTTATCAGCTGAAACCTACAAAAAAAGCGCCGCAAACGGCGAAATCTACCTCGTTGCTGTGAATGAAGACGATCAGCCCCTCGCCTTTTGCGGTTATAAAGGCAATGAAATCTGCGGTCTCTACGTAGATCCATCCCATCAGAACCGTGGCATCGGCCAAAGATTGCTTTTCCGCGCTTTTGTTAACATGCACCAATCCCAACCAGAAAAAAATCATATTGTCGGCAAGCTCACCGGCAAAAGCGTTTTACGAGAAACATGGCTATAAGACCGTCACCAAGCGAAACCTAAAAACGCGGGGTGGTGCGCAAATGCAAGTCTATGACATGGAATCTGCGCCGATCACCTATTCAGATCAAATCGGGCCCCACGAAGGGCGCGAACTGACGCTTATGCTGGCAGGCAAGAAGCGGCTCGCATGGTTCAGTGAACTTGATCCCGTTGAAGCTTTTGCCCCGCACGTCGAAAACGGAGCCATTTGCCGGTTCGAATGGCGGGATCATACCCGTAACCTCTATGAACGCTTCAGAAACCAAATGCGTAAAAACGCAGTACTTTTCGACGCGGCCATCTACCACCTGCCTGGTGAAGAAGCGCGCGTTGAAGAGTTTATGCACGCCATCAGAGAACTCGCGTCGTCAACACAGCCTGACAAAAACACTATGCTAGAGTGTAAAATCGGCAAATTACTCGATTATCCTTCAAACGCGATTGACGCATATCTCGAGCGGCGACAGCAAAAGTATACCAAAAAGTAGGACAACTGTTTGGCCCGCAACACGAAAATCCATTATTTTTTTGACGACAGACAAAAAAACGTAGATGCTAGAAGATATCTAGGTTGGGAAACTGCCTTAGTTAAACAATAGCAGACTTCTTCAGCCGTCCCTGGGTGAAAATCAGACTGGATTTATGAAATTTGAAATTGTCCCTATAAATGACACACACTGGTCGCGACTGCCCGAAATTCATCGCGCCGCCATCCTTGCTGTTTCCGACGTATTTTATGATAAAAAAAGCCCGTGAAAGCTGGGCGCATGGCCTTACACCTGAAGGCTATAAGCATTCCGCTGATGATGGGGAAATATTTTTCATCGCAATCGATGACCAGGGCCAACCGATAGGCTTTGCTGGCTATCGCGGATATGAGATGACCGCTCTATTTGTTGCCCCAGCATTTCAGAACCGCGGCGTAGCAACTGCGTTGTTCAATAAAATTCTTGTCGAGATACTGAAGGGCGCCCCGAGAAAATAGTTTTGACGACTAGCTTCCCAGCTCTTCCGTTTTTCACATCTCAAGGTCTGGAACAGATCGGTGAACGTGAAGAAATCACCCGCGGCGGTGATTTTATTCGTGTTTTTGATATGGTTGCGCGCCTTGATGGCCCCCCGCATGAGGGCCGCGAACTTGAACTTATGCTAGCGGGCAAAAAGAAACTCGCATATTTCGCATTAGACGCACCAGAAGACGAATTTCGCCCTTACGTCGAATCCGGCAGAATCAAACGATTTGCCTGGACGGAGCTTAGCGAACATTTTGACCGGCTACTCAAAGAGCGAGCCGAAATCAATACGAGTGTCGCAACGCCGATCATTTTCTATCTGGCCGATTGCGCGCCAGAAAAAGACCGCCTAGTTGAGTTGCTCACAAAGCATCAAATCCATGGTCAGCACAACGCCAAAGATGAACTTGAAATGGGCGTTCTTCTCGGCTATCCGCCCTTTGCGGTTAAAGCCTTTATGGAGCGTATGCGCGCCCTGCGCAAAAATTGATGAGACTGATCCTCGACATTTAATCCAGTCTGTCCTATTTAGGCACAGAACCGGTCACCTTGTCGGGCCTTAACCCCGAATGTAAAGGAAACAACATGAGCGACATCAACGCATTTATCGACACCCAAGTAAAAAATAACGACGTGTTCTTGTTTATGAAGGCACGCCTGATTTTCCACAATGCGGCTTTTCCGGCCAAGTGGCGCAAATCTTGAACTATTTGGAAGTTGAATATGCCAGCGCCAACGTGCTTGAAAGCGACGATCTGCGCGAAGGCATTAAGCAATACTCAAACTGGCCAACCATTCCTCAGCTTTATGTTAAAGGCGAGTTTGTTGGTGGTTGCGACATCATCCGCGAAATGGCGCAAGAAGGTGAATTGCAGCAACTGTTCGCCGATAAAGGCATTAAAGCCAAACAGGCGAGCTAATGACGCGTATTTGGAATGTTTATCTGTCGGGCGAAATCCACACAGATTGGCGCGCAGATATTGAAAAGGGTTGCGAGGCAGCGGATCTACCGGTCGAATTTTCAGCACCGGTCACAGATCACGGTGCTTCCGATGATTGCGGCGTCGCCATTATGGGCAACGAGTCAAACAAGTTTTGGCACGATCATAAAGGCGCAAAGCTCAATGCAATCCGCACGCGCACCCAATTGGCTGAAGCGGATATTGTCGTGGTCCGTTTTGGCGACAAATACAAACAGTGGAACGCAGCTTTCGACGCGGGCTATGCGGCGGCACTTGGTTTGCCTTTGGTCGTCATGCACGGTGCAGACCATCAACATGCCCTAAAAGAAGTTGACGCCGCAGCACTAGCTGTCATCGAGACGCCCACGCAAGTGGTACAAATCCTTGATTACGTCATTAACGGCAAATTGCCCGATTAAAATGACTTCGCCCTGACAGCAAATAAGCTGCCAGGGCTTGCCAATTGGTCAAACCTATCGCATCAATAGCGCATTATTGTTTATTTGTGACTTTTGGATGCGTTTAAAGCTAAATCCCGACACCAATTATATCGAGTTTGTGCTGCTGGCTGCGACCTTGATGGCGCTCAACGCAGTCGCCATCGATATCATGTTACCTGCCCTGCCAGAGATTGCGACCTCGTTGGGCGCCATTGGCAACAACCAACAGCAATTGGTAATAACTTATTATTTGATCGGGTTTGGCATAAGCCAATTGTTCTATGGCCCGCTTTCAGACGCCATTGGCCGGCGCAACACCGCCTTTATTGGCATCCTAATTTTCTTTGTGCCGGTTGCCCTTGCCTCATTCGTCACTGACTATAATTCGCTTCTGGCACTCCGCTTGATTCAAGGTCTAGGTGCCGGCGCGTCCCGCGTGATCGCTTTTGCCGTCGTGCGCGACGTATTTGAGGGCAAAAAACTGGCAAAGACCATGTCGTTAATCGTCATGGTTTTTATGGCTATGCCCATTATCGCACCAAGTCTTGGCCAGCTGCTCATCTTGTTCTTTCCATGGCAAAGTGTATTCGCGTTTATGGCGATCATGGCCGTGATCGCCTTGGTTTGGGTGTTTTTGCGTTTGCCAGAAACCCTTTCGATCGAAAATACCCGGGCCTTTACGCCCAAAATCATCTATGAAGGGTTCCGGATCGTTTTTACCACGCCATCCTCGCTGCTGTTTGGGATCGCCCATGCAGTATTGCTTGGTGCCATAATTGGATTTTTAGGCACTTCGCCTCAAATATATCTCGAGATTTACGACCTTGGCCCGATCTACCCGTTAATGATCGCGCTCACCGCCACCAATATCGGCATTGCATCCTTAATCAACTCCAAGCTGGTCGACCATTTTGAAATACACAGAGTGGCATTTGCAGCTAGCGCAGTTTTCGCAACTTTAGGGGCCATCTGGCTTGGCTTCGCGCTAACGATGGGCGTTCTGCCGCTATGGCTGCTTGTGTTGCTACACCAACCACTTAATTTCTGTTTCGGCCTGGCCGGCATCAACCAAAACACCATGGCCATGATGCCGCTCAAACGCGTCGCGGGCACAGCGGCCTCGGTTCTTGGCTTCATTTCCAGCGCGGGCGGCGCGATCATAGGCGCCATAATTGGTGGTTTTTATAACGACACCGTAGCGCCAATTGCCGCGGGCTTCATGGTTGTGGGGTTGATTGCGTGTCTCTCCAGCGCTTGGGGCGCCCGTTTGCAGCCCGCTATCCCCCTACCCACCAACGTGCCAGCAAAATAATCACTGGCAGCGTAAAAAAACGAAAGCGCTGTCTGGATGGTCGCAATCGAGGCGTAAAGCTCTGCGTCGCCACCCATCTTTTTTGCGAGCACATAGCCGTTCATGGCAGTGGGCACCCCGGCACTGATCATTAAGATGATAAAAGCATCGCCGGTAACACCAAACAGCACCGAAAAGCCGAACATCAAAATCGGCACCAATATCAGCTTGCCCGCAACCGCGACGCCAACGACAGGACTTGGTTTCAGTGCTGCACGCAGGCTCAAGCCGGCACCCAACGCTAACAACGAGATCCCCAAGGCTGCGCGACCCAACAAATCAAGAAAAGTCAGCACAGGGTCCCAAACGGGCATGCCAGTAAAATTGACCACGATACCGACAATACAGCCCCACAGAATCGGATTGCGAGAAATCTGCTTTAACACATTGACATAGCTGAACTTATGCTCATCCGAAAATACTGAGAGAACGGTGACATTGACCAGTTGCAACACCGGCACCAACGCCACAAAAGCCACAGCAATCACCGCCAGGCCCGGGTCTCCAAAGAACTTCAGCACCAACGCCATGGCAATAAAGCCATGCCACCGCGTCACTGATTGAAACAACGTCGTATATTGCGGCCGCCGCAATTGCATCACCTGGCGAAAGAACGGATAAAGCACCAGCAGCAGCACCGAAATTGTGGTGATCATGCCCATCAACACCAGCAAAATCTTATCAAACTCGATTGTGCCGAGGTCTGTATTGATCAGTGTGCTGGCCAAAAGTGATGGAAACAGAATCCAAAAGCAAAGTTCGTCAACAACCTGCCATTTGCTGGCCTCAACAAAATTGAACCGACGCAGCAAAAAGCCAAGCACGATGATGGCGAAAACGGGGAGGATACTCTCAAACACACCCAACATAGGCACTCCTTGGTCAATAGCGCGTAGGCCCTAATGACCTATGTCGCTTTCCGCTAGCGGTCAACCAATTGGTCAAACCTATTGCGCTTTTTTTGCCGCAAGTGGCATGATTAATTCATACTCCCAAAAAAATGCTTCGCGAATTCTCCAAAATCTTCGTACGGCCAAAATCCTGTTCAGGTGACGAATGAAAATTGCAAAATTGAACCCTTCCATCAACCGGATTGAGTTTATCGGTCTGGCTGCGCTCATCATGGCGCTCAATGCACTCGCAATTGATGTGATGCTGCCCGCACTGCCCATGATCGGCGAAGCGATGCAGGTAGAGGCCGAAAACCACCGCCAGTTTATTGTCACCTTCTTTTTGATCGGATTTGGCTTTTCTCAGCTTTTCTTTGGTCCCCTGTGTGACGCCATTGGTCGTCGCGCCACGTTCCTCATCGGCGTCACCATTTATATTGCTGCCGCATTCGGCGGGGCCATGACCACCGATTTAAACGCCATGCTGTTTATGCGCGTTGTTCAGGGCCTTGGCGCTGGCGCCTCACGGGTGGTGGCCCTCTCCATGGTGCGCGATTGTTTTGGCGGTCGCGCGATGGCCGAGGTCATGTCGTTGATCATGATGGTCTTTATGATCATGCCAGTCCTGGCGCCAACCTTTGGCCAGTTGATCATTTTGTTTGGCCCCTGGCAGTATATTTATTATGCGATGGCTCTTATCGCTCTGTTTGCCGCGCTTTGGACAATTCTGCGCTTACCCGAGACTCTAGCGGTTGAAAATCGTCGTGCGTTCCGGCCCAAGATTATCGTTGAAGGCTTTGCCATCGTATTTTCAAACCGCATGGCCCTTTCCTATGGCTTGGCCAACATGGTTGCCCTTGGCGCATTGTTCGGCTTTTTGGCGCCATCACAGCAGATCTATGGCGAACTTTATGGTCTCGGCCCATGGTTCCCCGCTGCCTTCGCCGCCATCGCAACGGTGATGTCGATCGCTTCATTCACCAATTCACGCATGGTGGGCCGTTTCGGCATGCGTAAACTTTCGCACAGCGCCCTAATCGGCTTTATCGCGCTCAGCTTGCTTTGGTCGATTTTGGCTTATCTTAACGCCCTGCCTTTATGGGCATTTATGGCCATCCAAGCGCCCGTTATGTTCCTGTTTGGCCTGATGGGGACAAACTTTAACTCCCTGTCCATGGAGCCGCTGGGCCGCGTCGCGGGCACCGCCGCGTCCGTATTCGGCTTCATGCAAACCGTAGGTGGCGCCCTGCTCGGCACGTTTATTGGCCAAGCTACAATGGTCGGTGCTGCCCGTTGCGTTGGGTTATGTGATTTTAGGCAGTGTCAGCATGTGTTTTGTGCTGTTCGCCGAAAACGGAAAATTGTTCAAACCGCAATTTGATCCAATCAATTAGTCGCGCTCTCCTTTAAGCCAAGACTGATGTTTCTGGCAGATCAATATTTTTGATTTGCCCATTTCAATGCATCGAGTCAAATTATCGGCATCAACCATGCGAGCCCTTTTATGACCACAACAAACGCCACCTCGCCTTTGGGCACCATCCGCACACCGCTCAGCTTTATCATTATTGCGGGCTGCCTGATCGCCATGATGTCGTTTGGCGTGCGTTCCACGGCGGGGCTGTTCACCCTGCCACTTACGGCAGAATTTGGCTGGTCGCGCGAAACATGGGGTTTGGCCTTTGCCGTCCAAAACCTGATCTGGGGCCTGATCCAACCAGTCGCGGGTGGCTTTGCCGACAAGCACGGCACCGCCAAAACGCTGATCATCGGCACCATCGTTTATGCGCTGGGCGTGTTGCTACTCGCCTATGGTGGCACTGAATTGACGTTATTCTTGGGCGCAGGCTTGTTGATGGGCCTTGGCATCGGCACAGCATCATTTGCAGTGGTCATGGCTTCGTTTGGCCGCGCGGTGCCGGCTGAAAAGCGTAGTTTCGTTTTTGGCATTGCCACCGCGGCCTCATCCGCAGGTCAATTCGTGTTCGCGCCGGTCGGCCAACAATTGATCAATGGCTTTGGCTGGCAAAACGCTTTGCTTATCTTTGCCATCACGCTGCTTGCCATCATTCCCCTTTCCTTCTTCTTGCGCGGCAAAACCGAACACCAGGCAGATGATGGGCGCGACATGCCGATTTTTGAAACGTTGCGTGAAGCCTTCAAACATCGATCATACGTGCTGTTGGTGGCGGGCTTTTTCGTGTGCGGTTTCCATTTGGCCTTTGTCACCGTGCACATGCCCGCCTATTTGGTACAATGCGGCCTAAGCCCAACCGTCGGCAGTTGGGCGTTGGCGTTGATCGGCCTTTTCAATATCGTGGGGTCTTTGGGCGCAGGTTATCTGGCGGGGCGTTTACCGAAACAGTTCTTGCTGGCCAGCATTTACCTCAGCCGCGTGGTCATCACCGGCCTGTTTTTGCTGCTGCCAATATCCGAATGGACAACTTATATTTTTGCTGCCATCACGGGACTGTTGTGGTTAGCGACAGTTCCACCAACCGCCGCGCTGGTCACCAACTTTTTCGGCCCGAAATACATGGGCATGCTTTACGGCTTTGCCTTCCTATCGCACCAAATCGGCTCGTTCTTCGGCGTTTGGCTCGGCGGCGTCAGCTTCGATTTGACCGGCAATTATGATTTGGTGTGGTATTTGGGCATGATGATTGGCCTGCTTTCGGCGGCGCTTCACTTGCCCATTCGTGAGAAGCGCGCTCCGCATTTTGCGGTGATAGCGCCGGGCGAATAATTATTGCGGGTTGATTTGACCGAAATCGAATAGCTCAGCATCCAACAAGTGACTGGCATTCACATTTTGGAGGGCCGCAAACATGCGATCTTTCCGCCCCGGCGACTTTTGCTCCATATCGGCCAGCATTTGCTTCATCATTTGCCGCTGCAAACCATCTTGTGACCCACACAAATCACAAGGAATAATGGGAAATTGCATACCATCAGAAAATTTTTGCAAATCCTGTTCTTCACACAGCGCCAACGGGCGCAACACCGCCAGATCACCTTCATCATTTAACAACTTGGGCGGCATGGTTGCCATTTTCCCGCCGAAAAACATATTCAGCAGAAACGTTTCCAGAATATCGTCGCGATGATGCCCCAAAATCAGCGCGGAGCACCCTTCCTCCCGCGCAATGCGATAAAGGTGGCCCCGGCGCAACCGAGAGCACAGGGCGCAATAGGTGTTCCCCTCCGGCACCTTGTCGGTCACTATCGAATAGGTATCCCGATATTCAATCCGATGCGCCACCCCCAGTTCATTCAAATAGGCAGGCAACACATCTTTAGGAAAATGCGGCTGCCCCTGATCGAGATTACAGGCCAGAATATCTTGCTTGATGACCCCGCGCATTTGCAACTCTAGCAAAAGCGCCAACAGCCCGTAAGAATCCTTACCCCCCGATAGCGCAACCAACCACCGGCCTTGAACCGCATGCATCTGATAGCTATTGAGCGCTGTCTCCATCTGTCGCAACAAACGCTTGCGCAATTTGCCGAACTCCACAGACTTCGGCATGTCGGCAAATAATCGAGAAATCGGAGTTGTGGCTTGATCCATGGGTTTCGCTCTGCTTGTAATTTTGGTCACCCATAGACCCATTTGCGGGCAGAATAAAGGAAACTCTTACGCGTTTTCCTCAGCCTTGCGGCGGGCTTCTGCTTTTGCTTTTTCGCGCTTTTTGATTTGCGCCAAAGACCGCCAAAAAAATCACATAGACGGCAAAATCGCTCGTAAAGCTAACAAATTCGTGCGGTACATCTGCGTCAACGGGCACGACATCGCCGATTTGCATATCATGCCGTTCACCACCAACAGACACATCCGCACGGCCGCGAATCGCCATGTAGATAATATTGACGCCCGGTGGGGTCGGATAAGTTCCTGATTTTGGTGTATAAAGTTGCACCGAGAGTGTGTCGGATGAAAACGCAGGCGCAAACCACACCCCGTTTGGCCACTTGCGCGTGGCGGGCCCCGGCAACTTTTCCAGCAAGTCATCAAATCTGACGCGCATAAAACACCTTAGATTTTTTTTCGTAAGTCTACATTTATTCATGAAAAATGGCAAAAATGAAATTCTAAACTACAATATTACACTATTTGATATAATTAGCACGATTGCCGTTAATAAATTCATTAGAATGTGCAAATCTGTTTGCACATATCGACATATATGCATCTAATCGGAACAACCTTGGGAGGATAATTATGTTCCGATCGTTTTTTCCAACGCCAAAATTGTTCTTTGGCAGCGCAGTCATCTGGACCGCCATTTGTTTTTTTAATCTGGTTCACCATCGGACCCGCACTGCAAAGTGCGATCAGCCTAGATCCAATACTCACGCCAAATCCGGGCGACGACCCGACACCGTTCCTAACCAACCAAAAAGTATGGCTATACCAATTTGTGTTGATGACCGTTTATTTGTTCTGTGTGCCTTGGTATTTTATCCAGCGCCATAGATGGTATTGGTGGTCAGTATTTGGCTCCGCCACTATCGTCCTTATGCTGTTTGCCAATGTGCAGGTACAAGCATGGCTGAACGATTGGTACGGCGATTTCTTCAATATTGTACAGACTGCCTTGACCAACCCGGGCAGCATTGCGCCAGAAGATTATTGGGGAAATCTGGTTTTCGTCGCTTACGTCGCCGCGCCCAACATCTTGCTCATCGTATCAATTAATTTCTTCACCAGCCACTATGTGTTCCGCTGGCGGACTGCCATGAACTTCTTCTATATGAGTTTTTGGCCGCACCTGCGCCATGTGGAAGGTGCTTCTCAACGTATTCAAGAAGACGCGATGCGTTTTGCAGATGGCGTCGAGTCGCTCGGCGTGAACTTTGTTTACGCGTTGATGACTTTGGCCGTCTTCCTGCCAATTCTCTGGACCCTGTCGCAGCAAATCACTGCGCTTCCATTGATTGGTGACGTGCCTGGCTCGCTCGTTTGGGTGGCTCTCGTATCAGCGTCGTTTGGCACTGTGGTGCTGGCCGCTGTGGGCATCAAGCTACCAGGATTGGAATTTAACAACCAGAAAGTGGAGGCCGCTTACCGAAAGGAATTGGTCTACGCCGAGGATTTTGAGGACCGCGCGCAACCGCAAACCGTGAAAGAGTTGTATCTGGATGTGCAGAAAAACTATTTCCGGCTGTATTTTCACTATCTCTATTTCAACTTAGTGCGTTCGGCCTACAATCAAGCATCAAATTTCATTACCCTGATCGCACTCGGCCCATCCATTCTGGCGGGTGCCATTACCCTTGGCGTCTATCAGCAAGTCGCGAATGCCTTTGGGCGCGTGGAAAGCTCGCTGCAATATCTGGTTGATTCATGGCCTCAGATCATCAAGCTGATGTCCGTTTACAAACGTTTGCGCAAGTTTGAATCTGAAATTCCTGAGGGTTCACCACTTCCGAAATCGCCGGTTTAATAGGCAATTAATGGCACAAAAAAAAGGCCGCCCCGAAGGGCGGCCTTTTCTTTGATCTTCGTCTCGACTTAACGAGAGTAAAATTCAACAACCAAGTTTGGTTCCATTTGAACCGGATATGGCACATCTGACAATGTTGGGATACGTGTCAAAGACGCAGTCATCCTTGAGTGATCAACGTCAACATAGTCAGGCACATCGCGCTCAGCCAATTGTGTTGCTTCCAAAACCATCGCGATTTGCTTTGATTTTTCGCGGATTTCAATCACATCACCAATTTGCAAGCGGTATGAAGGGATGTTCACGCGCTTGCCGTTCACCAATACGTGGCCGTGGTTCACAAACTGACGGGCAGCGAAAACGGTTGGCACGAACTTGGCGCGGTACACCAAGGCGTCCAAACGTTGCTCAAGCAAACCGATCAACAATTCACCAGTGTCACCTTTCAAACGTGTTGCTTCGTTATAAACACGCTTAAATGATTTTTCTGTAAGGTTGCCGTAGTAGCCTTTAAGCTTTTGCTTGGCGCGCAACTGCAAACCAAAGTCAGAAAGCTTGCCGCGACGACGCTGGCCGTGCTGGCCTGGGCCATATTCACGACGGTTTACAGGGCTTTTTGGACGGCCCCAGATATTTTCGCCCAAGCGGCGGTCAATTTTATATTTCTCAGAATGGCGTTTAGACATCGCTCGTCCTTCTTTAAATCGTTATGAATGACTGCGCCCTCCTCTGCCCCGTCTTTAAAAGACGAAACCGACAGACCTTGCGAAAAACACGCTTGCTGCGAAACGAGTCGCGCATGAAAACCGAAGATCCCGGGTGCACAATTGATTGAAACAACCAATTGATCGCGTCGATGTAGATCACACCCCCAATAAAGTCAACCGCAAACCCGCTCATTTCCGGGCGTTTCGCCCCATTCGATATCTTTTTTTTGTCTCCCCCCTTAAAAAAGCGCTTGCATTGCTTACTTAGTGTGTTACAACTCTAATACACTAGATGAGTGAGACACAATGAACAATTGGAATGAAACACAGCCGATATTTGTTCAAATCAGAGAACGATTGACCGACATGATTATCTCAGGTTCGGTCAATGAAGGCGAAGCGTTACCCTCGGTGCGGCAGATTGCGACAGACTTGTCGGTCAACCCGCTCACGGTCACCAAAGCCTACCAGTCTCTCGTTGATTTGGGCGTAATCGAAAAGAGACGAGGCTTGGGTATGTTTGTGGCAGATGGCGCACAAAATCAGCTTTTGGCACATGAGCGCGAGGCATTTTTGAAAAATGAATGGCCCCGCATCGTTAAACAAATCAAAGCACTAGGTCTCGACATTGAAGATCTTATGCGGCACGAGACGGAATAGAGGCGAAATATGACAACAACAGCGAAGCCCCTTATCGAAGCCCGCAATTTGCGCAAGAGCTTTAACAAAAAAGAGATTTTGCACGGACTGAATTTCACCATCCCCAAGGGCCGCATCGTCGGCTTGGTCGGGCACAATGGTGCGGGCAAAACCACAACACTGAATGCGATTCTCGGTCTTACAGACTGTGAAGGCGACATCACCGTGTTGGGAAAACACCCCTATCAAAACCGTGCGGAATTGATGAATGACATCGCCTTCATTTCAGACGTGGCCAGCTTGCCGCGTTTCTTAAAGGTCCGCGAACTATTTGACTTAATTGAAGATATACACCCCAACTTTTCCAGGGAGAAAGCAAATGGATTTCTTGAGGGCACAGACATCCGCGCTAATGCAAAGGTCAAGGCTCTATCAAAAGGTATGGTCGCTCAGCTGCACCTTGCTGTCGTCATGGCGATCGACGCTTCGCTTTTAGTCTTAGACGAACCTACCCTTGGGTTGGACATCACCTATCGCAAACGCTTTTATAAGCGCTTGCTGGAAGACTATATGCATGAAGAGCGCACCTTGCTGATCACCACACACCAAGTGGATGAGATCGAATTTATGCTCTCTGACATTATGTTCATCAAAGATGGGCAGTTGGTGCTCGATTGTCCTATGGAAGATGTGGGCGTTCGTTATCACCAGCTCGTCACCGATGAGAAGGAGTTGGACGCCCTGCACGCGCTCAAACCCATTTATGTTGAGCAAAAGTTTGGCCAAACCATTATGGTTTTTGACGGTGTAGCCGCTGATCAATTGGAGCCATTTGGCAAGGTCAGCACGCCAACTATATCAGATTTGTTTGTTGCGCTGATGCAGCGCGAAGATACCCGTCAGGGAGAGATCATATGAAAACCTATATCGCGCTCGTAAAACGGGAATTTTTGGAACATCGCGGGGCGTTTTTTGATCGCGCCAGCCGTGATCACCTGTATCGCCATTATTATATTTGCTACTGGCATTATGCTGGGTCAAAGCGATATCGAAGCTGAATTTACGCAAATGGACTCGAAGGCCACTCTGTTCACTGCCTTTTATGCCATCACAATTGTGATGTGGACGATGTATTTGATGATCGCGCTGTTCTTTTATTATGCAGATTCATTCAGTGCTGACCGCAAGAACAATGGCCTATTGTTTTGGAAAAGCATGCCACAATCCGACCTGAAAATTCTAGGATCAAAAGTCTTGGCTGGCGGCACAGTGTTTCCGCTTGCCATCGGGGTCTGGATGCTGATCGCTGGCGTGATGGCCTATTTGTTCTCGATTTGGGTATCGAGCATTGTGCCGGGTCTGACAACTGCGAATCCACTCGCATTCGTAAACACATATGTGCAGATGACAATCTCAGCAGCGGTACTTATTTTGCTGACTTTGCTTTGGTTCTCGCCTTTCTTTGCATGGGTTGCGATGCTGTCGACGGTCTTTAAACGCTGGAGCATTCCGTTGGCGTTTGTTGTCCCGGGTCTGATGATTTTAGCTGAACGCATTTTGCGCATTGGCGACGGCAACTTCGAAAGCATTATCGGCAAATATCTGACTTACCGTCTGGATGGCATGTTCGCCAATGAAGATTTGCTTGAAGAAGTTGTCACCCAGGAGCACTTCAACGCATTCACCGCCATCTGGACCATGTTTGCCCAATTGAACTGGTCGCAGCTGTTCCTTGGCATGGTGATTACCGCTGCCTTCGTTTACGCCGCAAGCGAATATCGCCGCCGCCTGATCGAAGCCTAATCTAAACCGACCTCCAAATGAGAAGGACGCCTATTCGGCGTCCTTTTTTTGTTGCTGCTTTTGCTTTTCGCGATGCAAGTTTGGTCGTTCATGTCGCCGATCCAGCGCGGCGATGATCCCACGAAAGGTGCGGATCTCCTGCACATTGAATTTGGCGCGCCCCAACATGGATCGAATGTTTGTGACCATGGATGGACGTTTGTTGGCGACTTTGAAATAGTTGACGCGATCCAGCGCCCCTTCCAAATGCTCAAACAAACCCACCAATTGCTCCCGTGGCGCCGTCTCACCTAGGTCCCCGGTGAACGGCAAGTCCGCCGCGCCATTTGCCGCGCGCCGCCACTCATAGGCCAGCACCAGCACAGCCTGGGCGATATTGAGCGAGGCAAAGGCAGGCTCTACAGGCAGGGTTACAATGGTGTCGCAAAGCGCCACCTCTTCATTGTTTAAACCCCACCGCTCACGGCCAAACAAAATCCCCGCTTTTTGGCCAGAACCAATATGCGGCACCATAAGATTGGCGGCCTCATCCGGCCCAATCACTGGCTTATACATGTCGCGCGAACGCGCCGTGGTGGCATAAACAAGGCTTAAATCTGCAATCGCATCTTCCACGCGGTCGAACACCTGCACGCGATCTATCACATGGTTGGCTTTCGCCGCAGCACTCCGCGCGCGTTCATTCGGCCATCCGTCTCGCGGGCTCACAATGCGCAAATCCCATAGGCCAAAATTGGCCATCGCCCGCGCGGCAGTGCCAATATTTTCGCCCAATTGCGGTTCACACAATATTACTGCCGGAGTGGGTTTCAGCTCCAAATCCTTCGAACTGTCCGTGCCTGCCATTATTTTTCGCCCTTCAACAAGTCGCAGACACATAGGGCGGACCGACGTAAAAAAAATCAAGGCTTAGTTGAAATGGGCCCGCCATTCATCCTCAACAATGGCGTAAATGTACATATGGTCCCACGCGCCTTTGAAAATCGCATGTTCGCGCAAATCCGCCTCGCGCCGCATCTTTAGCTTTTCCATCAACCGCCATGACGCCTCATTGGCGGCGGAACAGCGCGCATAAATCCGATGCAAATTCATGTGCCGGAAACACGCATCCATAAATGCCTTCGTGGCTTCAAAGCCATACCCTTTGCCCTGAAAGTCAGGCGAAAACACGTAGCCAACCTCGGCTTGTCGCGCTTCTTCACTGCGATAAAAAAAATAAGCACTTCACCCACGACGTCGCCCGTTTCTTTCAACTCGACGGCCAGATAAAGCGGCTCTTCGCCTACCACCAGCTCAGCTTTTTCCACCCGCACCGTCATGACCTCACGCATTTTGGCCTCATCGCGCGGTTCATAAGGCAAATAGCGACACACATCCGTGTCCGAGTGTATGGGAAAAAGTGCATCAAAATCATCGTGGCGCACGCGCCGCAATCGCAGACGCTCTGTTTCAATCGGCAAGTCAAATATTTTCATGATGTCGGCGCATTACTCGCAATTTATTGAATTGATTCAGCGCTGAAAACGCGCCAAACTCAGCAAATGGAAGACAATGATATTCACGCGGAATGCGCATGTGGTCAAGCAAAACTGGTGCTATCTGGCACGCCAAAAACAACAATGCTGTGCGCCTGCCGCGACTGCCAAAAGGCATCGGGAACAGACCACACGGCCTTGGCCCTATGGGCGGATGAGCATTTGAGTTTTGAAGGCAAAACAAATTCTTACGAGACGCATGCCGATAGTGGGGCCACCGTTCAGCGCCATCGCTGCGCCAGCTGCGGCACGCCGATGTTCGGCATATCAAGTCGGCTCCTCGGCCATCGCCTAATCCCACTGGGGTTGCTTGGCGAAGCGGCCAATAAACTGGCACCGAAATCAATGATTTTTGCCCGCTCTAAATTCGGGTGGGACCACACAGGCGATGGGTTGGCACAATACACCACCTATCGCGACACTTAGTTTTTAAAGGGGGAAGATTGATGGAAAACACGGGGCAATGCTTTTGCGGAAAGGTTAGCTTCACCGTCGCTGGTGATCCGCTGCGAATGGCCGCTTGCCATTGTAGCGCGTGTAGACGCATCACAGGAACCGGCCACCTGACACAGGCTTTTTACAAAAAAAGACCAGGTCAACATCAAAGGTGAAACCAAAACATTTCAATCCATGTCAGATTCCGGCAATTTGCGAACACGCCATTTTTGTCGGGACTGTGGATCACGCCTCTTCTCGGAAAACGCGAAGCTACCGGATACAATTGGCGTGGCTGCAGGGGCGTTTGACAACTCAGACTGGTTTAGGCCTCAAGTTGCGCTTTATACCTCCCAACGCCCGACATGGGACTATATGGATCCAGAATTAAAAACCGCGGACCAAATGACATGAGCGAAGAAAGCGACGCATTAGCGGACCGTATCCGCGCCATCATCGGCGACGATCCAAACGTTTCAGAGCGCAAAATGTTCGGCGGCATCGCTTTATGCTCAACGGCAATATGCTGGTGGGGCCACATAAGGACGGCACATTAATGGCACGTGTCGGGCCCGATTTATATGAAGAAGCACTCTCTCGCCCTGGCGCAAAAGTCATGGATTTCACGGGCAAACCAATGAAGGGCTTCATTAATGTACATCCCGACAAGATCGAGACTGATGACGCCCTGCGCACTTGGATCGCATTGGCGACGGAATTTGTCGGCGCGCTGCCGCCGAAATAAGTCTGTAGTAGTGGGATAACACCTGCAATATGCCGGCGCTCACTATGCTTTCTCCTCACACCAATCTTGAGGAGGATATGATGGGTGCGAAGAAAATTCTTATGATCGTCGGCGATTTCGTTGAGGATTACGAAGTCATGGTCCCTTTCCAGTGTCTTCTTGCCGTTGGGCACCATGTGGATGCCGTTTGTCCGGACAAAACAGCAGACGACAGCGTCGCAACAGCCATTCACGACTTTGAAGGCGATCAAACCTACACCGAAAAGCCCGGCCATCGGTTTGCGCTGAACAAGACGTTCTCCGACGTAAACGTTGAAGATTATGACGCTTTGGTCGTTCCCGGCGGTCGCGCGCCCGAATATTTGCGCCTAAATGCCGATGTGATCGCAATGGTCCAACACTTTGCCAACGCCCACAAGCCAATCGCCGCCATTTGCCATGGCGCGCAACTATTGGCGGCAGCAGATGTGATCAAAAACAAGAATATTTCGGCTTATCCGGCATGCGCGCCTGAGGTGAAACTTGCCGGCGGAACCTATGCTGATATTGACGTCACGGACGCGAAAACCGACGGAAACTTCGTCACCGCCCCGGCTTGGCCCGCCCATCCAGCATGGATCTCACAGTTTCTCACCGTTCTCGGCACCCAAATATCCCATAGCTGATTTGCCAACTGACGCAATTTTTGCTGAATTAGTTTCTGCGCGGGTCACTCGCGCAGAATTGGGAGGATGACATGTGCCAACTGTTTGTCGGGGCTGATACCAGTCTTTGGGAGAATCAAACGCGGTCAATGCGCATTGATGGCATGGCCACCAGCGTGCGTTTGGAGGAATTCTATTGGCAGGTACTCACCGAAATTGGTGCTAGAGATGGCCTCTCCGTTGGCCAATTGGTCACCCGCCTATTCCGCGAGACAACAGAAGCAGGCCACGACCCAAACAATTTTGCATCATTTTTGCGCGTTTGCTGCGGACGTTACCTGGCGCTGCAGCTTGCTGGCGATATCCCGACGGACAAACGTGCTGAAATAGCCTCCCTCGACGCACCCAGCATTTTGGCGAAAGAGCGTGCGGCACGCTCATCCAATACCCCCTACATGCCGCATGGGTTCGTAGTGAGCCGAGATAAAGCTACGCTGTAAACCGCACCTTGCCGATATAGGGCAGATTGCGGTTCCGCTGGGCATAGTCAATGCCATAGCCGACGACAAACTCGTCCGGAATTTCAAACCCGGTCCAAGTGGCGCTGATGTCCACTTCCCGGCGTGAGGGTTTATCGAGCAATGCGCAAACTTCGAGACGATGCGGCTTGCGAGACTTCAGCATACCCAGCACGTGATTGAGCGTGTGCCCCGTATCAACAATGTCTTCCACCACCAAAACGTCACGGCCCTCAATCTCGCCGCGCAAATCTTTCAACATGCGCACTTCGCGAGACGATTCAGTGCTGTTGCCGTACGAGGAGGTTTCCAAAAAAATCGACCTCCACCGGCAGTTCCAATTCGCGTACCAAATCAGAAATAAACACGAAGGATCCGCGCAACAGGCCCACCACGATCAGCTTGTTGGTATCCTTAAAGTTCGCGGAGATCTCCTCCGCCAATTCTTCCACCCGCGCGGCAATCGATTTTGCCGAAATCATTTGATCAATTACGTAATTTGAATGGTCCATAACGCCCTCTTGTGTCACGGCAATTTAGCAGACCTGAAAGCATTGTCATCAGGGCAATGCAAATGATCCACAAAGCGGCAATGCGCGTTCGCGGATCATTTGTTTAGATCTTTAACTAGGCACGGCCGAAGATAAGCGTGGCATTCACCCCGCCAAACCCAAAGCCGTTTGACAACACATAATCTATGTCGCGTTTGACCGGCCCCTCTTTGGCCAATTCAAATTGCGCTGCCATTTCCATCGGCCGGTCGATATTAATGCCCGGCGGCACGGTTTGCGCGCGCAGGGCCATGAGGGAATAAACCGCTTCAATCGCCCCCGCAGCGCCCAAAAGGTGCCCAATTGATGCCTTGGTGGAATTGACGGCCAGCGACCTGCCGCGATCACCAAACACGGTGTTGATCGCTTCGATCTCTGCCGCATCCCCCACAGGCGTTGAGGTGCTGTGCGCATTCACATAGTCGATCTGGTCCGGCACCATGCCCGCATCTTTGAACGCCAACTTCATGGCGCGCACGCCGCCTGCACCGCCCGGGGCCAACGCCGTTAAATGATAGGCATCGGCGCATGTGCCATAGCCCACCACAGTACCAAGAATTGTCGCGCCGCGTGCCCGTGCATGGCTTTCGCGCTCCAATACCAAGGTTGCCGCCCCTTCAGAGAGAACAAAGCCCGCATGATCCTCATCAAACGGGCGCGACGCTTTTGACGGTTCGTCGTTATATTTGGTGCACAGCGCCCGCGCTGCCCCAAAACCGCCGATTGAAACCGGATCAACGCACGCATCCGCTCCGCCACAAACGGCCACATCAACCGCGCCAGACCGCAAAAGCCGCACGCCGTCGCCAATTGCCTGGGCCGAGGCGGCGCAGGCGGTGATGGGCGACCCGATCTCTCCTTTAAAGCCGTAGCGGATCGAGATATGACCTGCCGCCATGTTGCCCAGAAACGAGGGCACCGTGAACGGGGAAAGCCGACGTGGTCCCTTTTCACGGATCACTTCAGTGGCCCTGGTCATCGCCGGAAAACCGCCGACCCCCGTTGCAATGATCGTGGCCGTGCGCTCTTTCTGCTCTTCCGTTTCAGCCACCCATTTGGATTGCTGCAGCGCCTCCTCCGTGGCCGCCATCGAATATTGAATAAACAAATCCATTTTCTTCTGATCTTTGGGGTCAATAAAATCATTGGCATCAAATCCGTGCGGATCATCTTTCTTGCTGGGCACAAGCCCGGCGACTTTTGCCGCATAGTCAGTCACGTCGAAGCGATCATTGTGCACAATCCCGCTTTGGCCAGCCAAAAGCCGGGTCCAGTTGGCTTCAACGCCCACGCCCAAGGGCGTGACCGCACCCATGCCAGTTACCACAATCGGATCATCATTATTCGGTCGCATATTGCTCTCCATTTTCGTGTATATACACAAAGGCGCACCTGTTTTTGCGCACCTTCTTTTTCAGCTGGCACCCTGCGCCAACTTGATTTCTTATCCGGCCTAACTAGTCGCCACCCGCTTGGGTAACGTCACGCAAGTTCGACATTAAATACCCATCGGCCGCCTCACCCACCGTGCCGCCAACCAACAGCGTTGATCAACCTTCAGCCCATCCAGTGCACGCAATGTGTATATACACATGCTAAACCAAAAAATAGCGCTACAATTTGGCCACACGTTGCAGCACGCTCAATGCTGCGTCCAATTCCTCTCGGCTCACCACTTTTAGGATGGCGTCCTGAGCCGCTTGCCAATGCGGCACCATTTCGTCAAACAGCGCCTGCCCTTTTGGCGTCAGCTGATATACAACCCCGTTGCCCTTGTCGGCGCGCCGCTTTTGCACCACGCCCTTTTTCTCCAGCAACGACAGGTTGCGCGAAAGCGTCGATCGCTCGATGGCAAGGTAGTCAGCTAAGCCAGAAACAGAATCATGTTCGGCCCCCGCCAACGAGGCAATCAGCGAGAATTGTTCTGTCGTGATTTCAAATCGGCCCAGCCGTTTGGAAAAGTTCCGCGTCATCATGCGCGAGGCCGCGCGGGTGTTGCGCAGCACACATTTTTCCATTTCTTCAACGGCATCAAGTTCCATAAACCCCTTTTGCCGTGTATTTACACACACGTCAAGCACATATGATGATGCCATTTGTGCACCAATCAGTCTTTGCCTTTTGGGCCACAAATGCTATAGGGGCGCTGAACACCCGTCTTAATCAAGGCGGGCCTCCCAACTTATAGCTTTGCGGAGTTCTCATGAGCAAAATTAAGGTAGCCAATCCAGTCGTCGAACTAGACGGCGACGAGATGACACGGATCATCTGGCAATTCATCAAAGACAAGCTGATCCACCCCTATCTCGATATCGACCTTGAATATTACGATCTTGGCATTGAGGCGCGCGACGCGACCGATGATCAGATCACCGTTGACGCAGCAAACGCCATCAAAAAGCACGGCGTTGGCGTAAAATGCGCGACCATCACGCCTGATGAAGAGCGTGTTGAAGAGTTTGGCTTGAAGCGGATGTACCGCTCTCCAAACGGCACCATCCGCAATATCTTGGGTGGCGTGATTTTCCGCGAGCCGATTATTTGTCGTAACGTGCCACGCTTGGTGCCAGGCTGGACCCAGCCAATCATCGTTGGCCGTCACGCATTTGGCGACCAATATCGCGCGACAGACTTTAAATTCCCCGGCAAGGGCAAGCTCTCCATCAAATTTGTTGGTGAAGACGGCAAAGAGATTGAGCATGAAGTTTATGACGCGCCGAGCTCCGGTGTGGCCATGGCGATGTACAACCTGGATGACTCCATCCGTGATTTCGCCCGCGCCAGCATGAACTATGCGCTGAACCGCAAAGTGCCTTGCTACTTATCGACAAAAAAAACACCATCATGAAAGCATATGACGGGCGTTTCAAAGATTTGTTCCAAGAAGTTTTCGAAGCTGAATTCAAAGAGAAATTTGAAGAAGCCAAAATCACTTACGAACACCGCTTGATCGACGACATGGTGGCCTCTGCCCTTAAATGGTCCGGCGGCTATGTTTGGGCCTGTAAAAACTATGATGGCGACGTTCAGTCAGACACAGTTGCGCAAGGCTTTGGTTCACTCGGATTGATGACTTCTGTTTTGATGTCACCTGATGGCAAAACCGTTGAAGCGGAAGCGGCGCACGGCACAGTGACACGTCACTACCGTCAGCACCAAAAAGGTGAAGCCACATCAACCAACTCCACCGCGTCAATCTTCGCATGGTCACGTGGCCTCGCCCACCGCGCCAAGCTGGATGACAATGAAGAGTTGGCGAATTTCGCAGCCACTTTGGAAAAAAAACCGTTATCGACACCATCGAAAACGGCCAGATGACCAAAGATTTGGCGCTGCTTGTTGGCCCAGATCAAGAATGGCTCTCAACCATTGGCTTCTTGGAAGCTATCGACGAGAACCTGCAAAAAGCATTGGCATAATCGCCTCATAAAATGATTCAAGAAAAGCCGCGAAGACATTGTCTTTGCGGCTTTTTTGTTTTCTTGGTCCAATCATCGCGTAACAAAGAGTGCATCCCCCTCTTGTTTTAAGGTGCTTCATCCCAATATCTGAGGGACCAGGAACAAAGGGAAAATTTATGCGCAACTTTTCTGCTCGAGCGACCACGGCTGTAACACATCACCAGTCCACCCGACTTTTTGCAGCAATTAGCGCGTTGGGCCTTGCCCTTGGCGCCCTCATGGTGGCAACCAACCCGGCATTCGCCGACGAAACACGCCGTTTCGATCTAAATGATTTTACTAAGATCGACATATCGGAATCCGTTGACGGTTTTGTGTCCCAGTCCGACCGCTATGAGGTTAGCGCCACAGCAAAAGATCAAAGCACACTCGACAGCCTGATCATCGAGAAGGTTGGGGACACGCTGAACATTTATCGCAAGGATGAGGGTCTTTTGAACAGCCTCGCCACGATGTTTGGCTCGTCCACACCTAAGGTCTATATCACCCTTCCTAAACTGACCGCTGCCAAATCAAGTGCAGGGGCCGACTTGAACATTGAAGCTTTCAGCGCAAAGGATTTGAATTTGAGCGTAAGCTCGGGCGCAGACTCAATGCCTTGCAATTAAGCGTCAATTCTATAAGTGCAGACAGCTCATCCGGCGCCGATCTGCGACTTGGCGGAACATGCATTAAGGGCGACTATTCCGTGAGCTCGGGGGCCGACATCGAAGCGCACGCGCTTGTATGCAATTCAATAATGGTGGATGCCAGCTCTGGCGGCGATGCAAGCGTCCATGCCAGTTTGCAACTCAAAGCACACGCCAGCTCTGGCGCCGATATTGAAATCCACGGCACCCCCAGTCAGACAGAAACCACCACATCAAGCGGTGGTCACATCGAAGCAAAATAACGATCCTCACTTGAGAAACGTTCTTTCGGACTGGCTCGGTGGCTTGCCCAAAAAGTTAGAAACTTGATTTGCGCTCCACCCCAATTGACCGCTAAACTAGCAAGCAGCGGTTCAGCCAGCCACGTTGAGAGCATTGCCCATGTTTTTTTCCAAGTTTTTCTTTTTGCTTAAGCAATTACTAGCCGAAATCTGGATCAGGCTAACGGCCTTTTCTCTTTTGGCTATTTTTACTGCCCTTGCCGCAATTGCGCTCAAGCCTTTTATCCCAGAGCAATGGATCTGGAGCATGGGCAGCCAGTCAGTAGAACCGATCCTCAACATCATCGCATCTTCAATGCTGGCAGTTTCGACATTCTCCCTGGGCATCATGGCCAATGCGATGTCTGGAGCGGCCCAGTCTACGACGCCGCGCGCTACTCAGCTTTTACTGAAAGACCGGACCTCGCAAAACGTGCTCACCACATTTTTGGGATCGTTCATCTTCGCGCTTGTCGGCATTATTGCACTTCATATGGGCGTTTATGATCAAGGCGGCCGTGTGGTCTTGATGGCAATGACATTGCTAATCCTGGTCATAATCTTCACTTCGTTCATTCGCTGGATTGATTTGCTGCGCGTTTTTGGGCGAATTCCAGACACGCTGGACCGGGTCGAGAAAGAATCGCTGTCCACGCTCCAAAACTGGCAGATTGACCCTTGCTTAGGCTGCAACTCCCATGCGGCAGATCACGTTAAAACCGCCGATTGGACCCCCATTCATGCTGAGCAACCCAAATATGTGCAACACGTGGATTTGCCCGCTCTAGACAAATTGGCACAAACAATCGGAACAAAGGTCTATTTGAGCGCCCAGCCTGGCGCATTTACCAGCCCAACTTTGGCGCTAGCGTGGAGCGAGGTGCCGCTCGACGATGAGCAATGCGAGAAGGTTCGCCGAACATTCCATCTCGCAAACGAGCGGACTTTCGCACAAGATCCCGAGCTCGGCTTTGTCGTATTGGCTGAAACAGCGCGCGCGCGCTATCGCAGGCCATAAACGACCCTGGCACCGCAAATGATTGTATGCTGCGCGGTTTGCGGGTTTTGCTGCAGCTTGACCCGCAAAAATTCGATACCCCGAAATACCCCAACATCTGGATTGAGCCTGTTGAGATCAGCCAGCTCATTTGCACTCTTTTTGTGCCTTTCATGCGCGATGGCGGCGACGTTTACGATGTGCAGAACACCATCGTGCAGTGCGTTGAAAACCTTATGACTGCAAATGCGGAGCTGTTTGCACAGCCGCTTAAGCCCATGGTCAAAAAGCACGTTCAATATCTTAAAAGCGGAAACTTGCTGGATGACGAAAAAGAAGAGCTCATTGCGCGCCTTAAACGGTCCGGTGCCGCCACGCTATCTTAGGCCAGCTCGATCACTTGCCCGCCTGATTTGCGCGTACATTTGATTTCACCGCGCGCCTCGAGGTCAAGTTTTACGGTCGTGAGGTACCAACTCACAGAGCCATCAAATTCGCCCTGCAGCCGCGCCTTTACGGTTTCCGTTAGGGCTTTAAACACTTGTGCCCCCTGCCCTTTAAGCGCTTGCAATATCGCCACCCGCATCGTGTCATACTTATCTCGTTCTATATTTACGCCGGGTTTCCCTTGAGGGTGCTGGGTTTGAATACGTTTGGTTTCCATCATTTTTTCCTCTTGCAATCGTCAATTAGTGACCATATAGTAACGTTACTATTTAGTAACATATAAAGAGAGATTTCAAGGAGGAAGTTATGGAAATAAATTGGATTGCTGTATTGGGAAGCGCAATTGGCATGCAAATGTTAGGCGCCGTATGGTGGACCCCTTTGCTTTTTGGCAAACCCTGGATGCGTGCACTTGGCGTCACCCAAAACGATTTATCGATGAGCGGTCTGCCTACAGGCCTCGCCTATCTGGGCGCATTTATCAGCAATCTGCTGATCGCAATTGGCCTATCCATATTGCTGAACACGTTAAACCAAACTGGCATAGCTCGGGAATTCTAATCAGCATCTTGGTGTGGGCTGCATTTGCCCTGAGCGTGAAAACCAAAGCCAGTCTATTTGAAGGCCGCGCGTTGGCAATTTTTCTGATCAGTGAAAGCCACGAACTCGCAGTATTTGCACTGGCTGGAGGGATCTTGGGTGCCTTCAACTAAGTTCGATTCAACCAAACTCACATTGGAAGAGAGCGAGCGTGACCTAGTGTTTAAAGCCCTAGCCGATTACAATAGACGCATGATTTTACAAGCGGTATACGATGAACCCAACATAAACCTTACCGATCTATGCACCTATTTCCCATTGTCACGCTTTGGGATCATGAAACATATCAATGTGCTGATTGCAGCAAAACTGCTGAGCGTGGAAGCCGATGGCAAATTCAAGCGTTACAAAGTAAATGTCGCGCCGATCACCAGCACCATAACCCCTTGGCTTTCAAGCCTTAAGCAAAAAGACGCATAAAAAAGGCCGCCCCATGGGCGGCCAATTCATTTATCTGGCTGCACGCCTTAAGCGGACAATCTTGCCTTCACCGCATCAATTGCATCCTGCGCTTTATCTGAATTCGGTCCGCCACCTTGCGCCATGTCTGGTCGGCCGCCGCCACCTTTGCCACCAAGCGTTTCAACTGCAATTTTCACAAGGTCAACAGCACTCATATTGTCCTTGAGATCATCGGTCACGCCCACGGCAACGCCAACTTTGCCATCTTCACCAATACCAACAATCGCAACCACGCCGGACTTGATCTGCTTTTTGCCCTGATCAACCAAACCACGCAGCTCTTTGCTGGGCAATCCTTCGGCCACACGACCCATAAAATTGAATTCGCCAACTGCTTCGACCTCGTTACCACCACCGGTGCCACCGCCCATAGCCAGCTTTTGTCGCGCATCTGCCAACTGCTTTTCAAGCTGTTTTCGCTCTTCCAGCAGCGAGTCAACGCGCGAAACAATATCTTTTGGTGCAACCTTTAGTCTGTCAGCGATTTGGCGCACACGCGCTTCCTGCTCGGCAAATACGCGCGTGCTGCATCGCCGGTCAGTGCTTCAATGCGGCGCACACCGGAGGCAACAGCGCTCTCGCCGACAACGGCCACAACGCCAATCTCGCCTGTGGCTTTCACGTGTGTGCCGCCACAAAGTTCCATCGAATAGGCTTGATTACCTTTATTGTCGTTAAGCGGCTTGCCCATGGAAACCACGCGGACTTCATCGCCATACTTCTCGCCAAACAAGGCCATCGCGCCCGCTTCAATCGCGTCATCAACCGCCATTAAACGTGTTTCGACTGGGCTGTTTTGCAAAATCACCGTGTTGGCCATTTGCTCAATCTGCTTCATCTCTTCTTTGCCAACGGCTTTGGTGTGAGAAAAATCAAACCGCAACCGATCGGGGGAAACCATTGAGCCTTTTTGGGCCACATGATCGCCCAAAGTTTCACGCAAAGCTTCGTGCAACAAATGGGTAGCCGAGTGATTAGAGCGAATTGACTGTCGTCTAGCGGCATCGACGCTCAAATGCATCGCATCGCCCACTTTAACCGTCCCCGTTTTCACCTGAGCATGGTGCGCAAAGACACCCGCAGATTTGGTGGTGTTGGAAATGGCAACATCAATGCCCTCTTCATGTGCACGGCCCGTGTCGCCAACTTGTCCGCCACTTTCGCCATAAAACGGCGTCTGGTTAAACACCAGAATGCCGTTTTCACCAGCCGCGAGTTGCTCAACTTCCGCACCATCCTTGATGATGGCAACAACTTCACCATCTGCCTGCTCTGTTTCATACCCCAAGAATTCTGTGGTGCCATTTCGATCGGCAATTTTGAACCAAATAGCTCCGAGGCCGCATCACCTGAGCCCGACCAGTTTTTCCGGGCTTCAGCCTTTTGCGCGGCCATCGCGTCATCAAAGCCTTTTTGATCCACGTCGATCCCACGTTGGCGCAAGGCATCCTGCGTCAGATCCAATGGAAATCCGTACGTGTCATAGAGCTTGAACGCTGTGGCCCCCTCAAGGTTTGCCCTTCGCTCAGCCCTTCGGTCTCGTCTTCCAGGATCTGCAAGCCACGACTCAAAGTCTTCAAGAACCGCTCTTCTTCAAGCTTGATGGTTTCTTTGATCATCGCTTCGCCGCGCGACAGTTCGGGATAGGCTTGGCCCATTTCGCGGACCAGGCTGCCCACAAGTTTGTTGATCACCGGTTCGTTGGCACCCAACAATGTCGCATGCCGCATGGCACGGCGCATGATGCGGCGCAACACATAACCCCGCCTTCATTCGATGGCAGTACACCCTCCGAAATCAAAAACGACATCGAGCGCAAGTGGTCTGCGATAACACGGCGGCTTTGGTCACCTTTGTCACCAATATCTGTGTTGGTGACGTCCGCAACTCCAGCCAACAGCGCCTTAAACATATCGGTTTGGTAATTGTCATGCGTGCCCTGCAACACTGCAGCAATCCGCTCCAAGCCCATACCGGTGTCAATCGAAGGACGCGGCAAATCGGTGCGATCGCCATTGGCATGCTGTTCATATTGCATGAACACCAAATTCCAAATCTCGATAAAACGGTCGCCATCTTCTTCCGCGCTGCCCGGAGGGCCACCCCAAATATGGTCACCATGATCGAAAAAGATTTCAGAAGATGGTCCGCACGGGCCGGTGTCGCCCATCATCCAAAAATTATCGTTTGTGGAAATGCGGATAATGCGATCTTCGCTCAACCCAGCAATCTTTTTCCAAAGATCAAACGCCTCGTCATCTTCATGATAAACGGTAACAAGCAATTTATCCTTTGGCAGACCAAGCTCTTTGTTGACCATGTGCCAAGCGTGTTCGATCGCCTCCGGTTTGAAATAGTCCCCAAAAGAGAAATTCCCCAACATTTCAAAGAAGGTGTGGTGACGGGCCGTAAAGCCTACATTGTCGAGATCGTTGTGTTTACCTCCGGCGCGCACACACTTTTGCGCACTTGTCGCCCGCGAATAATCGCGCTTTTCGAGCCCGGTGAACACGTTCTTGAAGGGAACCATGCCCGAATTTACAAACATCAAAGTTGGATCGTTGCGCGGCACCAAAGGCGCACTCTCGACCAATGCATGATCATGTGAATGGAAGTAATCAAGAAACTTCGATCGAATATCGTTTACGCTGGTCATAAATCTCTATCGGCCTTGCACAAAAGTCAGAACTTCAGGCGGTTTTACACGCCACAACTCGCCCTGTCCAGCAATTGAATAAGGGTCCGAATCTGCAACAAGCCCAAACAAAAAAAGGCGCCGAAAAAATCGGCGCCTTGAGGTTCAGCAAGGATTATTTATTTGCTCGTCTTACCGTCGATTTCAACCTTATCTTCAATCTCGGCTTTGTCCGGTTGCGGCGGTGCAATCATATTCTCTGTCAAAAGCCCGGCACTCTCGCGCACACCGCTTTCAATTTCATAAGCAATTTGCGGGTTGTCCTTCAGGAACTGCCGCGCATTCTCACGCCCTTGGCCCAAGCGTTCGCTATTGTAGGAGAACCAAGAACCCGATTTCTCAACCAATCCGGCCTTCACGCCCAAATCAAGCAATTCGCCTGTTTTAGAAATGCCTTCGCCATAAATGATATCAAACTCAACCTGGCGGAATGGTGGTGCCAGCTTGTTCTTGACCACTTTCACGCGGGTTTGGTTGCCCACCACTTCGTCACGATCCTTAATCGCGCCGATGCGGCGAATATCCAAACGAACTGATGAATAGAATTTTAGCGCATTACCACCAGTTGTGGTTTCAGGCGAACCAAACATCACGCCAATCTTCATCCGAATTTGGTTGATGAAAATCACCATAGTTTTCGACCGTGAGATGGAGGCTGTCAGCTTGCGCATTGCTTGGCTCATCAAACGCGCTTGCAAACCGGGCAAACTGTCGCCCATTTCGCCTTCCAGTTCTGCTTTCGGGGTCAGCGCGGCAACAGAGTCGACCACCAACAAATCAATGGCACCAGAGCGCACCAATGTATCAGCAATTTCCAACGCCTGTTCGCCAGTGTCTGGTTGCGAGATGAGTAAATCATCAATGTTCACACCTAACTTGCGCGCATAAACAGGGTCCAGCGCATGTTCCGCATCGACAAAGGCACAAATGCCGCCTGCCTTTTGCGCTTCTGCGATGGCATGCAACGTCAATGTGGTTTTACCAGAACTTTCCGGCCCAAACACTTCAATCACTCGCCCACGCGGCAAACCGCCAATGCCAAGCGCAATGTCCAGCCCCAACGAACCTGTGGGAATTGATTCCACCTCAACAGCAGAATTTTCCCCCAGGCGCATAATAGAGCCCTTACCGAAGTTTCGCTCAATCTGAGAGAGCGCGGCCTCAAGTGCCTTTTTCTTATCCATAGATCCCCCTTCGACGACGCGAAGTTGTGAATTTGCCATATGCCCTCTCCTTATTCCAAAGTCTTTTGGCCCATGCAAATTTATTCGGACCGAGGAAGAAATATAATTTGTACTATATTTGTTCTCATAATTCAGGGCACTTGTCAATCTAATTAAACTACTGACAAATAAACGCTTTGCAGATTTGTTCTATTTTTGATCTAAAAACACATGCAAATTAACTATGTGTATTGACCAGCAAGGGGCGCAACCTAGAATTGTCGGCGCCAAAGCACCGGAAAAAGGAATCAGTTAGGTGCGGCGTCCAACTCAGTCCTCGTGGTCGTCGCCAACCTCGCCTTCAAGAACGGACTTCACTTTTGCCGCCAACTGTTTCAGGGAGAAGGGTTTGGGCAAGAACTCGACGCTCACATCGTCTTCCAGCCCTTTGCGCACATTCTCCTCCGCATAGCCAGAAACAAAAATCACCTTAATATCTGGATAGCGCTGGCGCATCTCGCTCAGCAAGGTCGGACCATCCATTTCGGGCATAACGACATCGGAAATGAGCAATTCGATTTCGCCGTCAATTTCTTCCAAAACTTCAAGTGCTTCTACGCCGCTGTCTGCCTCATGAACAACGTAGCCCGCAGATGCCAATGCGCGGGCAGAGAACGCACGCACACTGTCTTCATCTTCAACGATAAGGATACGTTCCTTGCCTGTTAGATCACGGGCTTTATGAGTGATGACTTTTTCGGCCTGAACTTTTTCCACATGGGCATAGCGCGGCAAGAAGATGCGGAAGGTGGTGCCGCGGCCCAATTCACTATCCGCATAAATAAAGCCACCTGTTTGCTTTACGATGCCATAAACGGTGGACAGGCCAAGCCCAGTTCCCTTGCCAATGTCTTTGGTGGTGAAGAACGGCTCGAAAATCTTGGCCATCACCTCTTGGCTCATGCCGGTACCGGTGTCTGCCACCTCAATCAGCACGTAATCCGCTGCGGGCATGCCACGATAAGTAAACGTCGCTGCTTCAGCCTCGGTCACGTTTCGGGTGCGAATATCCACCGAACCGCCGTCGAGCATGGCATCGCGTGCATTCACCACAAGATTGATAACCACTTGTTCCAGCTGCACATGATCCGCGCGCACTGGCCAAAGCTCAGCGGCGTGCTCGACGCTCAGGCTGATGCTGTCACCAATCAAGCGCTTGAATAGAACGGTCAAATCATCGACCAATAGCGAGACTTCAAGCACTTCCAAGCGCAGGGTCTGACGACGCGAGAAAGCCAACAATTGTCGCACCAAACCGGCGGCTCGGTTTGCGTTCTGCTTAATTTCCATCGTGTCTTTAAACGACGGATCGTTGGGGCGCAGATTGAGCAGCAATAAATCAGAAAAGCCAATAATTGCGGTTAGAATATTGTTCAAATCGTGCGCAATGCCGCCAGCCAACTGGCCCACTGCTTGCATTTTTTGGCTTTGGGCAAATTGTTGCTCCAGCACACGCTGTTGGGTGGTGTCCAAGGCATAAACGATGGCGCTTTCGCCCTGTTCATCCGTATCTTCGATGCCGGAAACATAAAGCCGAACGCTGCGTTCATTATCACTTTTCAGCACCGCATCAACGGGTTCAATCGTGGAATGATTGGCGTTGGCCTGTTCCAGGGCAGTTAGCAAATTGGCTTTTGCATCGTCAGAAACGAAATCCGACAAAGGCAACTGATCGATCGGCCGTTCGCCAAACTCATTGTCAAAGGTGCGCATAAAAGGTGCATTGGTGCGCAAAATGCGCCCATCAGCATCCACCGCCGCAATAGCAAACGGGGTATCGTTGAAAAAGCGAGAAAATTTGATTTCAGCGGCACGAAGTTCTTCTGAAAGGTCTGCGCCTTTTGAACGATCCAACACCAGGGTACGGGTTTCGCCCAGATCACCCTCAGCCAGTCGTGCAGCGCGGTGCAACAAACGCACAGGCAAATTGGTGCCGTCCCGCTTAACAAAATCGATATCGATAATCTCAGTTTTAATTTGCCCATCTGCGCTGCCGCCCAACAACAAGCCCGAACCATCGCCCCGCACAATCTCAGATAGATGGATTGAGCCGGTGTCGAATTCGGCCAAATCATAATCCAACCAATTGGCAAGCGTCGCGTTCAAATACTGGATTTGGCCACTGCCATTTGTGGAAAAGAACCCGGCAGGCGCATGATCGAGATAATCAATTGCGCGTTGTAATTCCAAAAAGATATTTTCTTGCTTGGCCCGGTCGCGGGAAATGTCCTCAACACTCCACATCACCAGTGATTTACCCGCAGCCTGGTCAACCGCTGGCAAGGATTGCACCCGCACACGATACCAAATTGGCATATCTGGGTTTTCTCCAGTCAACGCGTGGTCAATCGAATGTCCTCAACGGCGCGTCGCCCCTCTTGAGCCGCACGGGACAAACGATATATGGCTCGGCCGCTTCAGGTGCACTGGCAAAAAGCCGCGGCACGCTGGCCAGCGCAGTGCGCTCCAAGCCGGCCACGATTTCACCATAGGCAGCATTCGCGTAAACGATACGCCCATCACGGTCAGAAACCACCGCGCCATATTCCAAACTATCAACAATTGCGTTTTGCAGCGCTGGTCCATCATCTGTGTGTGATAGGCGGAAAAGCCCAGCCGCCAAACCAAACAGGCTAAACACGCCGAGCACAGCAAGCAGCCCCAAAACCAGCATCAATATATCCGCCGATATTTGATCGCCGTAAAAGGCATAAACAACCGCTAAACCGATGAAAAACAGTGTAAGCGCGACAACGCGCCAAAGCCCTGGATTGCCCAGAGGCTTCTTGACGGCTGGCTGCGGATATGTGTCCTCTTGAAGCGGGGTCACCGCCATAGTCCATGTCCTCTCACACTACTCATGCTTGGTGCTGAGAATCACCAATTTTAACCCTTCATAAATCTTTGCGCCAATTGCGTCCAACCACAAGTGAATGTGGCGATTTATTTGGGGTTTTGCCCGCGAGAGATGCACTTTTACGACGATTTTGCGCTCCAAGACCGCACGCGGCGCAAACGCATCACATATCCAATCACCTCAGCGACCGCTTTAAAGTGCTCTGCGGGAATTGAATCTTCAATGTCCACCGTGGCGTACAAGGCGCGCGCCAATGGCGGGTTTTCAACAATTGGAATATCGTGTTCGTTGGCCATTTCCCGAATTTTGAACGCGACCTGATCCACGCCTTTACCCAAACAGATAGGTGCGGCCATACCAGGCTCATACTTCAATGCCACCGCATAGTGTGTCGGGTTGGTGATCACCACGCTCGCATTCGGTATATTCTGCATCATGCGTTGCCGCCCGCGTTCAGACCGGATTTGCCGCAATTTGGCTTTAACCTTCGGGTCACCTTCCATTTGCTTATATTCGTCGCGCACCTCTTTCATGGTCATCTTTTGTTTTTCAAACCATTTATTGCGCTGGTACATAAAGTCGAGGCCCGCAACCACGGTAACGACCGCCAATGTCGCCAAAATAATTTTGATGCCCATTTCCTGAAAAATCAGCATCAAAGAGGCAGGATCAGCTGTCACCATTGTATCGAGCCGGTCTCGTTCCGGCCATATCACTAAGAACATAATGATCGACACGATAGAGAGCTTTGCCAAGCCTTTAGCAAAGTTCACCAAGGCGTCTTTCGAAAACAAACGTTTGGCGCCAGCTAAGGGCGACACCTTTGAAAATTTTGGCTTTAACGGGTCCAGTGACCAAACGGGCTGGTGCTGCACCAAATTTGCCGCAAGGGCGAAGCCCGCCAAAATCAATAACGGGACCAATGCCACGAGCAGCACTGTACCTGCCAATTCATTCCAAAACCCTGAAAAACCTGCCTCGCCTATCTCATACTGGTCAGCATTGGCCATCACGTTTTTGAGCATGTCAGTCAACGTGCCAGCGGTGATCGGGGCCATAAGTGAGAATATGAGTGCTGTACCCAACAACATAAACCAAGTCGTCAATTCTTGGCTTTTAGCCACATCGCCGCGTTTATGAGCGTCTTGCAGTTTTTTTTGTCGGAGGGGTCCTCGGTTTTCTCGGACTTATCCGGTTCATCAGCCATTATCTCACTCCAACAAGCGCCATAAAGAATTGCTCGAGATGCTCAACATAGAGCGCCATCATCACGGTCAGCAGCAAGGCAAACAAGATCAGCCCTAGCCCAATATTGGCTGGCATCGCGATGAAAAAGACTTGTAACTGCGGCATCAAACGCGCGAGCAAGCCCAAGCCAAAATAAAACACCAACCCAAACACAATGAACGGTGCCGACATTTGCACCCCAACAATGAAACTAGAGGAAATCACCTGCAGCGCCATTGTCGCCGCATCTTCCAACAAAATCGGGGTGCCGGGAGTAAAAATCTCATAGCTGTGATAAATACCCGCCAACACAAGATGGTGCAGATCCATCGTAAAAATGAGCGTCACACCCAAAACAGCGATGAAATTACCAAATATCGCGCCCTGCAAACCGCCTTGTGTCGGGTCAGACGTTTGCGCGAACGACAGGCCGGTCTGAAAGGCGATCACCGAACCCGCGACTTGCGCCGCCGAAGTCAAAAGCCTCGCCGTACCACCCAAAACCAATCCAACGGCCAGTTCGGACGCCAGCAACACAATTACAGAATAAAAGGCAATATTGTTCTGAGGATAAGTCGGCGAGATCAACGGATACATTATAAAGGTAAAGGTCAGCGCCAACGACAAGCGCATGCGAATAGACAAACGACTTGAGGAAAAGCCTGGCATCAACATGATCAATGTGCCAAGCCGGGCAAAGATCAAGAAATAAACTAAAACCGTTTGCGGCAGCCAATTGACGCTAAAGCTCATCGCTAACCACCGGAAATGATCAGATCAACCATCCTGTTCATATAGCCAGACATTTGCGCCCCCATAAAGGGCAACATCAAAAGCATGGTTATGAAAATCGCGAGAATTTTTGGCACAAACACCAAGGTCATTTCTTGAATTTGCGTCAACGCTTGAAACAAAGCGATCACCACGCCAACCACCAGGCCGACAATCATAAGCGGCGCGGAAACATAGATCAGCGTCCAAATACCATCCTGTGCGACGTCTAAAACTTGTGCGCCGGTCAACAACGCCTCCTAATTATGCCACTTAAATTGGCATCTGCATGATTGATTCATACGCAGTGATCACCCGATCACGAATCGTTACCACGGTTTCCATGGCGATCTCAGTTTCCGAGATTGCGGTAACAACATCAACCACGTTTGATTCACCATTCACAAGTCCCATGGCTTTTTCGTCCGCCACACGACCAGTTTCAACCACATCGGTCAAAGATTGGGTCAGCATTTCGCCAAAATCTGGGCCATTGCTGGGCTTTTGCGCCAATTGCGCGCCCTGCTGCCCGGTATTGCCCAACTGTGCCGCGCTCGCATAAGCGTTAGACGCTGCTGCAAATGGTACGCTCATAATATTCCCCAATTTTATCTTGGCTTTACCAGCGCGCCATTCCCCAATTTTGCGCTGATCAGCCCTTCCCTAATTATCCGCGCAAAATGTCGAGCGTTCCGCCCAGCATTTGCCGCGTCACACTCACCACATTCAAGTTGGCTTCATAAGTGCGTTGTGCTTCACGCATATCCATGGTCTCCACCAAACTATTCACGTTTGGATAGAGCACATAGCCGCGCTCATCCGCCGCCGGGTGCCCCGGCTCGTAGCGTGATTGAAAATCGCTCTGGTCATAGGCGACGCGCCCAATCTTGACCTCGTTGGCCATGAGCTCATTGTTGTAAACTGCTTCAAATGTCGGCACTTTCCGCCGATAAGGGTCCGCTCCCGGTTCTTTTGCAGCTGAGCTGGAGTTCGCCATGTTTTCGGCGATAATCCGCATCCGGGCAGACTGTGCGTGCAAGCCCGTCGCTGCAATTTTAAGCGAATTCATAAAGTCAGAAGACATCACTTACCTCGTTGTTACTGACGTCCCAGTGCGGTTCTGATGAGCCGCAGGGAGCGTTTGTAAACGGCCGTGGCCGCTTGGTAGTCCATTTGGTTGGTGGACACCTTCATCATTTCATCTTCAAGCACCACGCCATTGCCATCTGGCGTAACCTCAAAATTATTCATCTGCCGGGCGCCGAATCCATCGGCACCTTGGCCAATCACCGAAATATGGTTCACATTCGTTACACGCGTCGAAACCGTGCTCATCTTCAAATTGGCTTGGTGCGACGCAAAATCGAACGCTTTTAGATCCTGCCCGCGGTAATCAGGCGTGTCAGCGTTCGCAATATTTTGTGCCAACAATGTTTGTCGGGTTTGGTGCCACTTCATCTTCTGCGTCAACGCATCGAAAAGTGGCATCTTTGTTATCGACATACCTACCTCGCTTTATGCTAGGCAGATATTGCCGGGCAAATGGTTAACGCGGCGTTAATAATATGTGCAATTTTCAATAAATGCTGAGCAATAGCGTTTCAAAATGCGCCAACGCCTCATTTGGCGCTTGCACTAGGCATTTTTTGCCAGCATCATTTTTTAGGTGATCACCATATTTTGACCAGATAGGTTTCATATGTCACAAATCACTACGCAAGAACATAGAGGCTATAATGGGTTTTTTAACTGAGATTTTGGGTGATGATCTGGCAATATTGCCATTGTCATTGGCGGGTTGTTCATTACGATTCTCGCCATCATTTTAGTGGTTTGGATCATCAAGATTGCATTTAGCGCCAGCCGCGATGGCGTGCGCTCGAAAATGCGTCGCCTGGCCGTATTGCAATCAGCGCCAGTGGATAACAAACGTCAGCTGGTCATTGTTCGCCGCGACGGCATCGAGCATTTGTTGATGATAGGCGGTCCAAACGATGTGGTGATAGAAACAGGGTTCAACAACCCAAATGAGGTTGAGCAGGCAGCTCCCACCGTTAAAACGGAGCCGCCTAAAAACGAATCTGTACACGCCAAAATTGATTCCCAACAAGGCTTGAAGTCGGCGCCGCCAATCATGGCAAAACCGCGCGCTGGCGGGCCATCGCGCACCACTCCAGTTTCCCCCCTCGACGATCGTGTTGAGCCGTCACTTGGCGAGACTCCGAGTGCAAGAGATAGCAATGTCACGCAGATGCCGAACATGGCGCCGATCGAAAAATTGCAAGAGCTTGCGCGCTCGAAGCCTGATTCTGAGCACAAAACACTCAAATATCCGGGCCTATTACGAGGCGGCAGCAAGCAAAAAGGCGTGGATAGCCTTGTTTCGGGGAATAAAAACCAAAAACACGCCGACGACTCAGTTAATTTAGATGCTGCAAGCGCTCACCAAAGTGAGCCTGAAGGAGCGGATACAGCATCAAAGCATGAGAAAGACAACGCCAAACAAGATTAGTTTGCGCAATGCGCCGGCAGCCTTGCACCCGGCGCACCTCTTTTCGGCTGAACGCCTAAAATCCTTCGCATGGTTTAGCGTAAAGTCGTTCAGCTTTTGCTTTGTTGTGTTGATGCTGGGGGCGCTTATCGTGTTCCCCAGCTTTGCCCAAGACATTTCAATCGATTTTGAGGATCAAACAACCCTTACAGAACGAGCTGTTCAGCTCATCGGTATCGTCACAATCTTGTCCTTGGCCCCTTCGATTTTGGTCATGGTCACGTCGTTCACGCGGATTGTGGTTGTTCTGTCATTGTTGCGCACAGCTATCGGCCTGCAAACTGCGCCGCCCAACTCTGTCATGATTTCATTGGCCTTGTTTCTCACGGCGTTCATAATGGCCCCCACGCTGCAAGCCTCTTATGACCAAGGGGTAGCACCGCTAGTGGCGGGCGATATTTTAATCGAAGAAGCATCCCGCTCACCATTGAACCACTGCACGAATTCATGCGCGCCCACGTGCGCGATAAGGATGTTCAGCTTTTCCTCGATCTGACAGAAACACCGATTCCCGAAAATCCAGAAGAGCTGGAAATCACGGTTTTGGTGCCCGCGTTTATGATCTCGGAGTTAAGACGAGCGTTCGAAATCGGCTTTTTGCTCTTCGTGCCCTTCATTGTGATTGATATGGTGATCGCATCGGTGCTCATGTCCATGGGTATGATGATGCTGCCCCCAATCGTGATTTCGCTGCCGTTTAAGCTGATCTTTTTTGTGTTGGTCGACGGCTGGAATCTCGTGGCCGGCTCCCTCATCCGAAGTTATATCGGCTGACCCGTTCGGACCTTACAAAATATCCTGATCTGGCGTCAGCGCCCCATCGGTGCCATACCGTTGCTTGTATGCTGCGAGGAAAGAGTTGAGCGAATCCACATCTGCAATTTCCTTGGCCAGCGATTTGAACTCGGTTGTGCCAAAAGCAGTCTTGCTGGTTACAAACTCAAACACGGGCCACTCTGGCGTAGACGCCATGCGGTTCGAAAACTTCGCCCGCAAGCGTGTCAGCCCGATTTCGTCATTGCCGAGCGTGTAGGCAACAGCCGCTTTCACCAAATCATTGCGCACACTGGTCGGTAGTGATTGGCCCTCGGTATACTGATCGGCATAAATCCGCTCGATCAACTCGCCTGCCTCGCGGTAACGGCGACCGGCCCAATGTGCATCAACTTCAAGCAAACGCGCATCAAAGCCCTGAATATTGCGCAAAATATCAACGGCAAGTTCATCACGCCCAGCGTCGATCAAGGCTTTGGCTTCAAGAATTCGCCGTTGGCGTTCCAGTGCGGGCACAAGGTTTGATAAGCGCGTTTTATAAAGAGACTTAAGGGCCAGATCGGCGCGGCGATTTGCAATATGGATAATGGCAAGATCAGCCGCAATTTTCGCCCTTGCCACCCCTTCCAGGCGATTATCAATCTGATAATCAAGCAGCTCTGCTGCTTGATCGAGCAAGTCAACGCGCACCAAACGCCGCGCCAAATTACGGATCATTTCATCGCCCTTTGAACCCGCGGGCGTGAGCTTTCGAAAATCATAATAAAGGCCCAGCGCCCGTATCGGTTCCAATCGATCAGCTTCGCCATGCAAAAACAAATCTTCAAATATTTGCCGCGAAAGCTCAAAATGGCGCGTCTCTTGCGGGGTGTCCTGATGCACAATTTGCATGCGTTGCAAGGTCTCAAATCCGCCGCGATAATCGAAGTTTTTGAACTGCAACCGCCCATAAAGCTCTTGGATGTCGGCACCCAAATCGCCGCCACGCCATGTTAAAGACTGAATCGAAAGGGTTTCCACAGCCTTTTCAAGATCAATATTGCCCTGCTTTTCCAGCACCAGGAGCGTCCGATAAACAGCCTCCGCGTGTGTGGGGCGAATATCCATATTGAGCACGCTGCCATAGGTGTCCAGCGCATCCTGATACCGTTTATCGACTTCGTCGATCCGACCCGCGAGCAAATCATACCGCGACAGGCCTTCTTTATCGAGCGTGCTAAAATCGACGCCACCCAGATAACGAATAGCGGTCGCCGAGTCGCCAAGTTCAACAGCTGAACGTGCGGCAGCGAAAAAGAATTCATTGGCCACCCAAATTGGATAAACCTCAACGGCCTGCTCGGCCAACAGCGCATCGTTCCGCGCAATCTCATATTCGCCGCGCTCGGCGCGGGCAATGGTGCGCCAAATAATGGCATCCGCCGCATCAACAAAATCTTCTTCTAGGAGGATTTCCAAGGCTTCATCGTGCCGGTCTACCATCACATTGGCTGCGGCTTGAACGGTTTTGCCTTCTTCAAGCAATTGCGGGCGTTTGGTATCATTTTCCCAAACACCTAAAACCCCCAATGCCTCATAGGCAAGTTGATTGGCAAGATAGTAGCGTGCGAGCTCAATCCGCGCACTCTCGCGGGCATTGCCTTCCGCCTCAGCAGCACGCGACATAATTTCTTCGCGTTTCTCGTCAAAGCGGTCAGGGCGCGTATTTCCTCCGCTGAGGTCGATATAGCCAACGCGTTCGCCAACCTCCTCAACTTCCTCGCGGGAAATGTCAGTTGCAGAAGATAGAATGAGCTGATCTTTGGCATCAATCACCACATCTGCACCTTCAATGCTCAACAAAAGGTCTGAGTGATGTGGCTTCAACACAAGTCCGTGCACGCGCGTAGCGCGTCAAAATCTACATATTTCAAATCACGCACAATCGCTCGTGACGGCGGGTACGCGGTAACCACTTGCAGTAAGTCGCCCACATTTGGATCGCGCAACTGATGCACACGGCTTGGGCGCATAATGTTTGCAACAAGGACGGTGCGACCATCGCTCTCGCGCTGTTGTGTTAACGTCATCGGTTCAGTCGGCGCAATCAAAATATCCCCGAGCGAAAGCACCCAAGAGCGCCCCTCAGCGCCAAGCGTCGCTAGCCGATCCGCGTTCATCTTCATTTGCACAATCTGGGTTTCGCCGGCGCGATCAACATCAATCGATTGCGCAATGCCGCCAAGCAGATCCATATCCGCAGGCGGATCAACTGCAACGTGGGTGTCAAAGATCATCCAAACCGTTTCACCGCGTTTGAATACGGCGGCTGGCGTGTCTTGCTCAAAGGGGAAGATCAAGCGAACAGTGCCGCCAATTTTGTTCACAAATGGAGTGATGCGCGCCTGCCGCGAAAGCGTTGGATTTTTCCGCAGTAGTGGGTCAACTTGTTCTTCGCTGGAGACTTGCTCCTCCGGGTCGGCAATCTCTTCCGGCACCAATTCTGGCGCCAAATCTGTGATCGGCACGCCCACGTCTTCGCGTGTTGAAAAGTCCAAATCCAGCGTATAGTTACGCTTATCTTCTTTGAAAAAGCGTGGTTGCACATTTTCAGAAAGCTCAAATGTGACAAACAAGCCATCCGGCGTTCTTCTTTGGGATACGCTTTGGATTTCTTGCGGCAGTTCGGTTTTTAACGGATAGAGATCGACTTCAACCGGCCACTCGAACTTAAGGGTGCCACCGGTCTCCGACTTTGCCCAGCTTGCTTCAGTGTCGATGGTCCATTGAAATTTCACACGTGTGAAAGTTGGATGCCGGCCAACACGCACGATGGCATTGGGTTTTGTTTCACGAGCAATGCGCTCCTTGCGCCGTTGCTCGGCCAACTTGGCGGCTTGCTCCGCACGCAACGCAAGTTCAGCCACCACATCCTCTGGCAAGGCAGGGTCAAGCCCCTGCCAATCGCGAGGAATTAGATCAATAAACAGGCGCTCACCAGCTTCAATGCGGCTGATGCGATAGTCTTGCTTTAAGCCAAACCGTATACCCTTATAGTCAGGATCCACCCGCGCAACGGCCACATATTCACCCAGCTGCTCAGTCACATCGGGTAGTTGCACTTCGATTGGCTGCGAAAACTCTATGCTCATCACCCCACCGCGCGTGGCGATCGAGTATGAAGCAAATTGAGCCGGTCCACAAACTTGAGAATTATGCGACCAAAGCCAGGCTGACCTTGCGCCACAACCTCTAATCGCTGTCGCTCTTCTTGATTCTGAGCCCATGCCAGACTTGCACCGGAGGACGCAGTGATCCCGCCAGCGAGCGCAGATAATATCAATGCTCGGCAAAACGCATTTCGAATGGCTTTAAACAACACCATTTGCGGGATGGGCCTCTTTACGATCAATCGTTGGCATCAAATGTAGCCGCTAGCGATTAATACTTTACTTACCAAACCAGCATTTGCGGGCCTATTGGCCCACAATTTGTGGCAGGTCATCGCCTTCGCTGACGGTAGTTTCGACTTGTTGCAAGCTCGGGTTAGCCAAATTGATCGTCAGTGCCTCCGCTTTTTCTGCATTCATGCTGCCAAAATTGACGCCATTTTCCGCGGATTCATCTGCCCCACCATGCGCACCAGCACCATCATATCGAGCCGGTCAAAAATACGCGCAGCATCTTTTGCTTTCATGTTTTCATACATGGAAACAAGCGCACCAAATTGCTCGTCTTCCAAACCTTCTTTGCGATCAACAAGCTCTTGGATTCGCGCCTCGATTTGTTTAAGTTCTTCTGCCCGCGTCTCCAGCCGCAATTCAGCAGCCCGCACAATATCTTCCTGCACACGCAATTGCTGTTCCAGCGCATCCAGTTCCTTACGTCGCTCGCTCAAACGCGCTAAGATCGCGCGTTCCGTATCAGCAAGGTTGCCACTCTCGCTCAACCCGACAATTTCACCATCTTTTTTAATAGTTACCGGTAATGCATCCGTTGGCGCCAGATCATTTGGGTCCTTGGAGGTATTATCGGCTAGCGTGTTGCCCGTCTGACGCGCCATATCGTCCTGCACCTCAGCGTCCTGTGGTGGATCAGCCGGGGCTTCCTGCGCACTCACAGCCTGCGCCCCGCTCAGGCTATAGCCTTCACCTGAAACGATCCCAAGAACTTTGAACAAAAAAAAGCGCACTCGCGGCCACCATAACCACGGGTAACAGGCGAACGGTGTTCATGCAGCTTCACCTTTGGATCGCGAGTATTTGTCTAGCTGCGACAATGCATTGCGCGCTTTAGGTTGTTTAGAGGGCGTGGGGTCAATGTCAAAGGGCTGCCGCACCGGCGTCCCCTTTTGCGATTGGGCGTCACGCGCGGTTTTGGCGATTTGACCAATCTTATATAAAAGATCGTGGCCAGCAGTAACGTTTTGCTCCAATTGTGTTGAGAAGCCTTCAGCCTGCCGCAAACGAACTTGCAGCTGAGCGTCGGCATCAGCCGCTGTCTGCTTCATGCCCTGAATGGCCCCGTTCGCCATGTCTGTCGCGCGCACAAGGTCGGTTATCATGGCGCGCAGCGCATCCCGGTCCGCGTGAAGTCGTTTCAATCGAACGTTCAGCACGTAGCAATAGCCAATTGTAAGCGCCAGCAAAATCGCCACAGCACCTTCAATGATCAGCCCAAAAGCCATACCACCCATTTTAGTCACTCCCCTGCTCGTCCATCGCCTCAAACACTGCCATCGTCACCTTTGGCGGGTTAAGCGGACGGGTTACACGTACGGATACATTTTTGCCAATATGGCCCATTTGCGCTTCAGTCAGCGCGACATCACCGCAGCGCAGAGTCACCGGATCAGTTGGCGTGCGCTCAAACATTAATGTGTCGCCCTTTGAAATATTCATTGCTTGCGAGAGCGGAATTTCCCACTCATGCAACACCGCTTCAATCTCTGAATCTGCCCGAAAGATTTCAGAGGCCAAGTGACCTTCCCAAATTGGGTCGCGGCCAAATTTTCCCCCATGAACATTTGCAGCAACTGTTCACGGATCGGTTCAATCGTTGCGTAGGGGAGCAATATTTCGACTTTGCCGCCACGATCATCCATGTCGATGCGCAGTTCAATCAAAATCGCGGCGTTAGCCGGGCGTGCAATCGCCGCGAAGCGCGGGTTCGTCTCCATGCGCTCTACGTTGAATGTCACTGGCGTAAGCGGCTCAAAAGCTTTCATCATATCATCGAGAATTAACTCGATCATGCGCTGGGTTAAGCTCATCTCGATGGTCGTGTATGGGCGACCTTCCACGCGGATCGTGTTGTTGCCCCGGCGTCCGCCGAGCAACACATCAATCATGGAATAGATGAGGTTACTCTCAACCGTCATCAAACCGAAATTGTCCCACTCTTCTGCTTTCAAAACAGTCAGGATAGCTGGCAACGGAACTGAGTTTAGATAGTCCCCAAAGCGAACCGAGGTGATGCTATCAAGCGACACCTCAACGTTGTCAGATGTAAAGTTGCGCAACGAAGTGGTTGTCAATCGCACTAGACGGTCGAAAACAATCTCCAGCATCGGAAGGCGTTCGTAAGAGACCAATGCTGAGTTAATCAGCGCCTGAACCCCAGACATTTCGCTGTCGCCAAGGTCGGCCTGATCAAAACCTAACAGATTGTCGATTTCGTCCTGGTTGAGGATTCGGTCAGCGCCACCGTCGCCGTCGCCGTCACCCTCACCTTCGATCATCGCAGCCCATTCGGAAGTCATGTCATCGTCTTTGGACTGTTCATCGTCCAGGGCGCTCATCAGATCGTCTTTTTCATCAGCCATGACGTAACCTTATTGAACCAGAATTTCTTTGAACAAGATGCTGTCGACTTGTGCCGGGAACACTGCAAGGTTCACACGGCGACGCAACTCTTCCTTCAAGCGGTAAATCCCCTCTGACCCCTCAAGGTCAGAGCGGCGCAACTCGCGCAGATAAACTTGGAACGTATCCAAAACGCGGGGCATGCGCGGTTCAACAATTTCAATCAGTGCTTTATCAGAAAGCTCAAGCGCAATGGCGAGCTTTAAAAACACTTCATTATTTTCCGCGTCATCATTGAGGTTCACCGTGATGGTCGGCAAATCATAGAAAAAGCTGCTCCGCACCTCTTCCAACTCCGACTTTTCCTTATCCCCACCAGAGAACAAAAAGAAATACGCAGCGCCGCCAGCCGCAGCCAGCAGCAACACAGCAGCGCCAATAATAATCATTAGGGGCAGTTTTTTTCTTTTTGCCTTCGCCGTCTTCACCCTCTTCCAGTGCGACGTCTGCATTTTCGTTGGCCATGCCAAACCTCAATTAGTCAAGAATCATAGGCAATACACGTAGGTTGCCTATACATAATAGTGGTAAAGCCGAGAAGGTTAACGAAGAGTTACTTTTTGCAAAATGCGGCAATTTTTGCCCGGTAAATTTTGCCACCTGGAAAATAGTGATTTGATGATTCGAGTAAAATTTTATCGATTATTGTTATATTTCAGTAGGTTAAAAAAACTGGCACGATCCTCGCATTGTTGTTGTCAGGCCCGCTAGCTTGGGGAAGTTAAACGGCCAGCAACTAAATTGGGGAGACAGGTGCCATGGAAAACGCACAGCTCATCGGCTTATCAAGACAAATCGCATTACGGCGTCAAATGGATGTCGTGGCCAACAACATGGCCAATCTAAATACAGCCGGTTACAAGAACATGGACATTCTTTTTGAAGAATATGTCATGCCGGTCGCCCGTCATAAAGATTTTGAGATGATGGACCAGCCGCTTTCTTTCACGCAAGACTGGGCCACCGTCCATGACTTTGCTTCAGGCAGCATCACACAAACGGGCAACCCGCTGGACGTCGCGATTAACGGCGACGGCTTCTTCGTAATCGACACACCTGCCGGCGAACGCTACACCCGCAACGGCGCTTTTCAATTGAATGAGCGCGGCGAGTTGGTAACTTCCGAAGGATACAATGTGCTCGCCGACGGCGGGTTTTTGACTTTCAACCCAGAGGAAACGGGCATCACCATCACAGAGGATGGTCGGGTAAGCTCATCATTGGGCGACAAGGGCATTCTACGTGTCGCAGAATTCGAGAACCCACAAAGCCTGCGCCGCGAGGGCGATACCATGTTTTCTGGTGAAGACCCAATTTTCGACAACCCCTCACGCTTTGTGCAGATGGCGATTGAGCGCTCAAACGTTTCCGGCGTTTCCGAGATGTCGGAAATGATCCGCGTAACCAAAGCTTACGCCTCAATCACCAGCCTTCAACAACGCCAAGACGAACTGCGGCGCACCGCGATCCGCAAACTTGGCGACACAAAAGCTTAAGTGAAAGCGAAAGGAATTAAATTATGAAAGCACTATATATCGCTTCCACTGGCATGTCGGCACAAGAGCGAAATGTGGAGATCATCTCCAACAACATCGCCAACATGCGTACCACTGGCTTTAAGCGCCAGCGCGCCGACTTCCAAGATTTGCTTTATCAAGTTTACCGCCGCGCAGGCTCACAAACTTCAGCCGCTGGCACCCAATTGCCGACAGGCGTGGAAATTGGTTCGGGTGTTAAAACCGGCGCCACGCCACGCATCATGAGCCAAGGCAACATACAGCCAACACAAAAAGAGCTTGATATTGCTATCCGTGGCGAAGGCTTCTTCTCCGTCACTTTGCCAGATGGTCGCACAGGCTACACACGCGACGGCTCATTCGAACGCGATGCAAACGGTCAATTGGTTACAATCGAAGGTTACCTGGTTCAGCCCGGCATCAACATTCCGGCCAATGCACGGGCCGTTTCCATCTCAGCTGATGGCACGCTTGAGGCGTTTCTTGATAATGAGACAGCGCCAACCGCCCTTGGTCAAATTCAGCTTAGTCGCTTCGCCAACAAGGCGGGTTTGGAGAGCATTGGGGACAACACTTATGTTGAAACCGCAGCTTCTGGACCAGCACAAAACGGCGTTGCCAACCAGGATGGCTTCGGCAATATGCTGCAAGCCCACTTGGAGTTGGCCAACGTTAACGCAGTAACCGAAATCGCAGATCTGATCGCCGCCCAACGGGCTTATGAAATGAACGCACGTGTCATTTCGGGTGCTGATGAAATGCTCTCTGCAACATCGCAGATCCGCTAGGGTTAGGCTGACAAAATGTTTAAAACACTCACAAAAACGGCTCTTATTATCGGCGCTAGCCTCATGGCACATGCGGCCCTGGCCACGCCGGTGCTTAAGCCCTCAATTGTGGTCGACACCAAAGTGGTTACAGTCGGTGACATGTTTGACAATGCAGGCGTTCATGCGGAAACAGCTTTGTTTCGCAGCCCGGCGCCCGGTACCGTTGGCGCGGTGCCTCTTACATCTGTGCAACTCGCCGCCCAGCGCGCTGGTCTCACAGATTATGACACAGCCGGCCTCACACAAGTCCGTGTCGAGCGCGCTGGTGTGAAAGTTGACGCGGACTTCATTGCTGAACTCGTCAACGACGAATTATTAAACCGTCAGTTGTTGCTCGAAGGTGAAACAGCCAATATCCGCCTAAGCACAGCCATGAAACCCGTGTTTGCGGATAGCGCATCTGACAATCCGGTGATGGTGCTGGACTTTGAAGTTGGGGCACAAACCCGCACCTTCTCAGCACGCCTCGCCCTTTCGGGCCATACGCAATCTTTACAGGTTAATGGCCGCATCGACATCATGATCGACGCACCATATGTCAACAAATCTGTCTCACGCGGCGAAATTCTAAAGCTGAGCGATATTGAAATGCGCCCCGCCTCTGAACAAGTTGTGCGTGCACAGGGCGACGTGCGTATCGAAGATTTGGTCGGCAAAAGCCTTACGCGCTCGCTGCGCGGCGGCGCGCCGATCCGACTGTCAGACGTCGCAGAACCAGATGTCGTCAATCGCAATGATCTTGTCACCCTTTATTTCCAAAAGGGCGCTCTAACCCTCACCGTGAAGGCCAAGGCGTTGCAATCCGCCGCCATCGACGAGCCTGTCACTGTCCTCAATCTGATGTCCAATAAACCTATTCAAGGCATCGTAACTGGCGCCGGCAGCGTCACCATTCCAAATGGTCCTGCCAAAGTCGCGACAGTAAATTAGGAGCGCGAACCATGAAACTTCTAAAGCTCATCACATTAATCGTATTTGGCGCGTCGCTTACCGCGTGCACCACAGCCAGCCGCATCGCAGATATTGGCAAGGCGCCACGCTTGACCGCAATCGAAAACCCTCAAGCCAAGGCGGGATACAAACCAGTTTCTTTGCCCATGCCTGAGCCGGAGAAAGTCGCATACCAGCCAAACTCTTTGTTTATTTCTGGCAAGCGGGGCTTTTTCAAAGACCAGCGCGCAAGCAAAGTGGGCGACATTCTCACTGTACATGTGACCATTGCCGACAAAGCGCAGATCGCCAACAAAACTTCGCGCTCGCGCACCAGCACAAATGATGCTGGCGCCGGCGGCGTGGTTGGCTCGATCTTCAACTCTGTGGTGCCCGACGTCTCTGCCAATGGCGCAATCGAACTCAGCTCCGGTTCTGCCGATTCAGGCGATGGCTCTGTCAACCGGTCAGAAACATTGGATACATCAATCGCTGCTGTGGTGGTGCAAGTTCTGCCGAATGGCAACCTCGTGATTGAAGGGCGTCAAGAAGTTCGTGTTAACTTTGAGGTCCGCGACTTGATCCTAGCAGGCGTTGTGCGCCCTGAAGATATTGGTGCAAACAACACCATTCCATCTGAAAAAATTGCCCAGGCACGCATCTCATATGGCGGCCGCGGTCAAATCACAGATGTGCAACAGCCACGCTACGGCCAACAATTTATGGACGCCATTCTCCCCTTCTAAGGCATGCCATAATATCGGTTGATCGCTTTCCCCAATTTGCGGTCAGCCCTTCCCCAAAGGGCGCGACTTTCCCCAATTTGGTCGCGCCCTTTTTGTATTTTAAGCCGCTGGTTTCGCGCCAAAATTGGCCGCATTGAACACGACCACACCTGCAATCACCGCAATGCCACCAAATACCACCAGCAAAGTAAGCTGTTCTCTTAAGAAGGTGGCTGCCAGCAATGCCCCCACCAGCGCAATAACCGGTCCAATTTGACTTAGGTAAACCGGTCCACCGCGCTTTTGCAGCACAAAGTAAAAACCGAATCCAGCCGCAAAACACATCATTTGTGCGCCCATGACAACGAGCCCCATCGGTTCTAAGTCGTCTGGCACCAATTGCCCCGTCACCAGCGCAATCGCATAGCTTAACAAGCCGGCAAAAATGAGCATCCAGGGTGCCAGAGCAAGCGGCGCTGCGTCTTTGGGCCAAAAGTGCGAACGGAAAAGATTGCCAAATGCCAAAAACACAGGTCCCAACAGGCTGATAAAAACCCAAAATGGTGCGATTGTTGTGTCCATCATTTTACCGGCCGCCAACAGCATGGCCCCTGATAATGCAATGGCAACGCCCAAGATCTTCCCCGCTGAAAACCGATCAGCGCCGACAGCGACAGCCACAAAAAAAATGTAAATACAGGGGCGAAGGCTGTTGCGAACGCGATAAAGCCTGCGCCCACATAGCGTACAGCGAAAAAGAACATCAAATTCGGCACAACAAAAAAAACAGGCCGGACATTACATTGTACCGCCACATGGCCCCATCAAACTTGGCGCGATAGCCAAACATCGACGTCACCGCCAACATCAAAAGCCCGCCCCCCATTGTGGTGTGGGCAAGATATATTGTCGGCGACCAGCCGTATTGATGGCGACCTTACCCAACACGGCAGTAAGGCCCAGGAAGGAGCAACGATGAACAACAAGACAAGCATTCCCAAGTCTAGATTGTGCCAAAACCTCGGCCTTGGGGATGGATTTGCATCAGTGGTTGGATTTCGCGACAAGTCAGTCATACTCATTATCCGTTTGAATTGGAATTTATCTTAATGTAAAGTATCTTGATGCTAAGATAAAGAGGAAAAATATGGACCGCGCTGCTTTAGCCGCCCGACAATGGCAAAAAGAACGTCCCGAACTGGACACCATCCCCATGGAAACCCTTGGGCGCATTGCCGAATTGGCCCTGCGGGCCCAGCGCGATCACATTGACCCGCTTTTCGCCCGCCATGGGCTGCAACCGGGAGAGTTTGACGTGTTGGCGACTTTGCGTCGGTCTGGCGAACCCCACGCCTTGTCGCCCACCGCACTTTATGAGGCCACCATGGTCTCATCCGGTGGCATGACCAATCGCATCGACAAGTTGGAAAAAGCGGGGCTAATTGAGCGCCGCGCCAACCCCAACGACCGCCGGTCGAATTTGGTGGCGCTGACCAAATTGGGATTATCCAAGATTGATCAAATTGTGCCGCAGCATATCGCCAATGAGCAAAATATGCTTTCGGTCTTAGGCGCTTCGGAGATTGAGCAACTCAACGCAATCACAAAGAAGCTGATCAACCGTTTGGACCAATTGGAAAGCGAAGCAAAGGTTTAGCCATGTCTGCACCTACTCCTAATCAACGCATAAGCCTGATTACGCTGGGCGTCGCCGATTTGGCGCGCTCCATCCAATTCTATCGCGCCCTTGGCTGGTCGCCCCATGCCCGCAGTCTTGATGACATTTGCTTTTTCCAAATGAATGGCTTCGTGATGGCCCTTTATGAAATCAACGCCTTGGCAGAAGACCAAAACCAACCCGCCGCGAAACTGGGCACGGGTGCCATTACCCTCGCGCAAAATTTCGATTCAGAAGCTGAAGTTGATCAGGCCATTGAAACTGCTTTAGCCGCTGGCGCGCGCGACGTAAAAAAGCCCCAAAAAGTATTTTGGGGCGGGTATTCGGGCTATTTTGCTGATCCAGACAATCATGTGTGGGAAGTGGCCATGAATCCAAATTGGCCTTTAAACCCAGATGGTTCGCTCACCCTGCCCGAGCCAAAGCGATAAATCGACACATTTGACTATCGCAATGCTCGGATCAGATGAGCGATCTAACGCTTATTTGAAACGCGACTTTGCCTGCTCAAATGCGCTCGAAAGGCTATTCCAAGCTTGGTCCAGCCCCTCTTTCATGTCCTGCCAAGCGTCGTCGCTCGCGTTGCGAACTTCATCTAATTTGGCTTGGGCCTCGTCGCGTTTCGCGCGCATTTCATCAAGTTCCTTTTGGTACTCGATTTTTCGATCAGCTTCAGCCTCTTCGACTTGCGCTTTCATCTTCTTGATGTCCGCGTCCCACTGATCAATTTTTGCTTTAGCTTTCTGAATATATTGGTCTTTCTCGGTCATAAACATCTCTCCTTCCGTCGCAAACTCGAGCCAACGGGCGGCGCCAAAATATTTGGCACCGATTAATTGGGCGAGTGCTTGATGTTTAAAGACAAACGAAATACACGGCGAAAAGTTCCACATCCGAACAGTGGTACTAAGAAAATTGTCTACTTCAAAAAGTGCCGCTTTTGAGACAGCTCGGTCAGAAGAGGGTCAATATGGTCACCAAAATCATCCGCCCGCATAGACCGGATTTGTTTCAGCACGCCCATGGCATGATCAGCGGTAAAGCGTTCTAAAAAGCTCTTTGCCTCTTCGTCATGGTGCCAAATGTTAGAAAGGCGTCGATTTATATATTCTTCCACTAAATATTGCTGGCGCTGGATCGACTGGCCAAAGGTGCCCAAATTCCAAGCCATCTTTAACGCAAATATATCCACCCCAGCGCGATCAGAGCCTGAAAGGCCGAAGCGTTGCATATATTGTCGAGACTTAATCTCAAAACGTTCCGGGGCATAGTGCGCGGTTACATCTTGCCACCCGCGCATCCTGAGCTGCGCCACCAGGCCAGAAGGGGTTGTCCGCTCACGAAATTTCATGTCAAAGCGTTCAGAATCCGCCAAAATCTTTAAGACCAGATCAGAGCAGGACAACCACTCTTTGATTTGTTTTGCGTTTTGATTGTCTTTGGGCCCCCGACCAAAGCCCACAAAACGGCGCAAGCTATATTTTGATTCGATGTAGCGCCAGGCACTCATCATGCTTTCGGCGCCGAAGAATGTGTCAGGCGACCGCAAGTCGGGACACCGCAAAACCATAAAGTCGCGATAGCGATTTTTGCTGTCATAGCAAAGGTCAATCACCGGCACAAAGCGCACGCCACCAGGGTGCAACATATCGGTATAATAGCCCTTGACCGCGCGTGGATACGCTTCGATAGCGGTCAGTTCCGACCCGACCAAGGCGCAATGCGTGAATTTGCGGGAAGATTTGAACGCGTCAAGATCGAAGGCATGCTGGAAAGTAACATTCACGCGCGACTTGGGGCCACGCGAGCGATAAAAAACCACATCATAAGGTTGGGAAACCGGCCAGTCCTTGGGCGAGATGCTCAAAGGGCTATGACCACCCAAAGTGGATCGCCCCTCATCTCCAATCCGCCCAGCCTGTGCTGTCATAGCGCTACACCTTCGAAAAACTACGCCAAGGCACAAAGAGTTGTACCAACAAGTGTCTGCCGCTAAGACACACCTATAGTTTGTCCTAAGTTATATCTATAAGTCAAATCAAGTAATTGAAGCCAACAAACTTAATCGTCGCGATAGACCTTTTCGCGGCGCTCATGCTTCTCTTGGGCTTCTAGAGAAAGGGTTGCAATCGGGCGTGCGTCGAGACGTGCCAAACCAATCGGCTCTCCCGTTTCTTCGCAATAGCCATAAGAGCCATCGTCAACACGCTTCAAGGCGGAATCGATCTTCGAGATCAGTTTACGCTGACGGTCGCGTGTCCGCAGCTCAAGGGCGCGGTCGCTTTCCGACGATGCCCGATCTGCAATATCCGGATGATTTTGGCTTTCTTCTTGCAAGGCATCTAGCGTTTCCTTGCTTTCACGCAAAATATCATTTTTCCATGCCAGCAGCTTCCGGCGAAAATATGCCAACTGCTTTGGATTCATGAACTCTTCATCTCGCTCGGACGATAATTGTCAAATTCCTGCGCTTCTAACTCAGGTGCAGTAATTTTGCTTTCCAAGTCCATAGACATTGAGTCTCACTCCCTCAACTAATGTGGGCCATATATAATCACCAAAGGCCATCGCGGCAAGTCGCTATTTGCATAGCGCTCTAGTCAATTATAATGACGGTAAAATGACGGGGAGTTATCCACATATTTGGTTGCAGATGGAACTATAAACGACCAAGTTTGGCCAACTCCACTTGAACGCGCAATTCGATGTCGTCGATCACGGCCTTCAATTCGGGGTCTTTTGCGTCTGGCGCATTTTTGAGCATTTTTAGCATATTGGTCAGCCTTGCTTCACTCACCCGGCCCACCAAAAGATCCGTTTTGAGACGCTCAAGGCCATCTAAAAGCTGATGGCCGCGCTTGACACTTTTCTTTTTAGCCAAGAGTGGGTCATCAACACTTTGCAAAGCCAGAAGCGCATCAATTCCGCCCACATCTTCCACAGATGTCTGATGGCGCACCTGCGATGTGCTATTGCCATCGCCTACGGAAAATTTCTGCCCCTCGGCGCTTCCCTTGGCGGCTTTTTTCGGCGTAGTCCGGTTGGTTCTGTTGGTATCAGTTATGCGCATTTAGGCCTCAAATTATCCCGATGGGCACTTTCTGCCCACTTCGCCGCATCTTTTGCATCTAATAGGCATGATTTACCTACAAAAGATATCATTTTCCAGCATAAAACAAAAGCGCTCGACGTGACCGATTAATATTCCTGAATAAATTCAGTAGGTTAACATTCATCACCCACACTTGGCATAGATTTCGCATTTAAATTGGTGTCCTGCACCCGATTGGGGAATTGGAGCGGACAGAACCAAATGGGGAAAATGATGAAAGCAGTTTTTGCAACAGCGATAAAATGGTCCGGGATGGCAATGGCCATTCTGCTGCTGTGCCTCCCGGCACAGGCTGCCCGCATAAAAGATATCGTCAATATTGAAGGCGTGCGAGAAAACCAATTGGTTGGCTACGGCTTGGTGGTTGGCCTAAACGGTACAGGCGATGGCTTGAACAATGCGCCCTTCACCCGCCAAAGCCTGGTGGCGATGTTGGAGCGCATGGGCGTTAATACCCGCGGCACCAATATGCGCACCGCGAACGTTGCCGCCGTTATGGTCACGGCAAATCTGCCAGCTTTTTCCACCCAGGGCTCACGTCTTGATGTCTCAGTCTCCGCGCTGGGCGACGCTAAAAGCCTACAAGGTGGCACATTGTTGGTCACGCCTTTGATGGGCGCTGATGGTGAAGTTTATGCCATTGCCCAGGGGCCTATCGCAATAAACGGTTTCCAAACGGGAGGCGACAGTGCCACAATTGTTTCTGGTGTACCCACCACTGGACGCATTTCAGCCGGCGCTTTGATTGAACGTGAGGTTGATTTCGATCTCGGTGCGCGCCGTGCCGTTCGCTTGGCGCTACGCAACCCTGATTTCACAACCGCACGCCGCATCGCGCTCGCCATCAACAACTTGATTGGCATGCCAACAGCGGTTCCCCTCGATAATGCAACCGTAAATCTAACCCTGCCCCGGGGGTTCAACGGCAATATCGTCGATTTGATAACAGACATTGAGCAATTGGTGATCACCCCCGACCTACCAGCAAAAATCGTCATTGACGAAAACTCAGGCATTGTGGTGATGGGACGCGATGTGCGCGTGTCTACTGTCGCGATCGCACAATCCAACCTAACAGTCACCATAACTGAAGACCCGCAGGTTAGTCAGCCTAATCCGCTAACCAATGGTCAGACCGTCATTGTGCCACGCACGGAGATTCAGGTGGATCAGGTCGACAGCCAGCTCGCCACCTTAAATGAAAGTGTCACACTGCAAGAGCTTGTTGATGGGCTCAATGCGCTGGGCATTTCACCACGCGATCTCATCTCGATCTTGCAAGCCATTAAAGCTGCGGGCGCACTACAAGCTGAAATTGAGGTAATCTAATGGCCATTTCAAACACCTATTACCCGATTGAAAAACCCAATAATATGAGCAATGCGCAATTTGCGTCATTGAAGGAAAAAGCAACTGAACTCGAAGGCGTTTTCCTAAATACGTTGATGAGCGAAATGGTCAAAGCCTCAGACACAGAGGGTGATTTCGGGGGCGGCTACGCCGAGGAAACATGGCGCGGTATGTTGGGCGAGGAATATGCCAAGAACATCGCTGACAATGGCGGCTTGGGCCTGGCGGATGATATCCTGCGCGACCTCATTTTATCACAGCAATCCATTAATGCGCCGCGCCCAACAGCGCAGCCCAACCCTGCCTTTGTATCAGGAGCGTATCAGCAATGAACCCACATCAATTAAGAGCGCAAACTTTGGTCAAAAAACCATCAGTGCCACTTCCAGGTGAACCTGAGGAGGTCTGCACCGAGGCGCGTGAAACATTGACTGAGCTTGTGGACATCATGAACAACGAAACCACATTGCTGCGCGCTGGCCGATTGCTAGAAGCAAGCGAACTTGCGGCGCCCAAGGCCGTTCTCGCCCAAAAATATGTAGGATTGGCACGCGCCATCCAACACAATGCTGAGACTTTAAAGCAAACAGCGCCCCACCTTTTGGTGGCGCTGCAAAAACACCAATCCGCCCTTGCCACGCAAATGGCTGAGAATATGCGTGTGTTGGCCACAGCAAAAACGCTGTCTGAGGAAATCGTTGGTGAAGTTGCTGCAAAACTCGGCCAAGCGCAAAAGCCAAGCACCTATGGTGGCAATGGTGGTGCGCCGCAGCGGGCACAGAGCTTGCAGGGTGTCTCAATTAACAAAACCAGTTAATTCTTATTTTATTTAAATAACATCAAAACAAATTACACCTCCTCAAACTCTCTCCTCCATGATGAACGCAGGCAAGAATGCCGAATTAATCATGGAGAAGAGCCGTGACCGTCAGAATAGAATCTGCCGCCGGTTTCCAAGGCGGCGCTGCCCTTAATGGAACAGCACGCCCTCAACAGGATTACAAACCGCAGGATGCGGCTAGCTCAAAGCCACAGGTAGGCAGCGCACAAGCAGCGCCACCTGCTAATCCTCAGGCTGTTAATCCAGTCGCCGACGACGGGCTGCCCGATATCCCAAAACTTGTGGGACCAGCAGCACCAGCAAGTCTTTTGTTTGAAGCTTCTCTCGCAGCCAACGCGGGTGAGGACGAACCCGGACATATTGATTTTCCAAGGATGATCAATCGCCGCTGGGTCCCCTCTCCTGACCTGTTGCGCCAGCTGGAGACAATTAAAGGCTAAGTATTTGTAAAATCGCTGTTAACCATAGCAATTAAACAGCGGTTTACCATAAGAATTCCTCGTGCCGCGCGATTAAGGTTTAGTTCACTTGATCAGTGGTTTATGGAGGATATCGCGGGAAGTGGCAGTCAAAGAAAATGACTGAAGCTTTTCTAAAAACGCGGGCCAGAAAGGCCCGTTTGTAAGCCAGAATGGAGTATTTAGTATCATGGCTATTCAACTATCCTCAGCAGTCCGTCAGAACCTTACAGCGCTTCAGGGCACAGCTGACATGCTCAGCAAAACTCAGAACCGTCTTTCAACTGGCTTGAAAGTCAACTCTGCGCTGGATAACCCGGGTTCATTTTTCACTGCCCAATCTTTGAACTCTCGCGCTTCTGACCTTTCATCTTTGTTGGATGACCAAGGCCAGGCAGTTCAAACTCTGAAAGCAGCTGACGAAGGTATTCAGTCTATCACCAAGCTCGCAGAAGCGGCAAAGGCGAAGGCAAACCAAGCACTGCAATCTTCTTCAACAGCTGACCGTCGTAAGTTTGCTGGCGAATATAACGAACTTCTCAACCAGATCGAGACACTTGCCAAAGATAGCGGCTACTCAGGTAAGAACCTGTTGGCGGGTACAGGCAACGACTTGTCAGTGGTCTTTAACGAAGATGGCACATCTAAACTAGACATCTCTGCGGTTGACTATACCGACACATCAACCGCCCTCGGCCTTTCAGACTTGACTGTTGGTACAAGCGGCACACTGAGCATCACTGAAACTGCACTTGAAGCAGGTGACGAGTCCGGTGACTCATTGACCGTAACAATCGGCGGCTCGACAGCGGCAACTATCGATTACGCTGACGGCACGACAACAGAAGATGTTGTAACAGCCTTAAATGCAATTGACGGTGTAACTGCTTCAACAGATGGCACAACCCTTTCGATCACTTCGGAAAATGGTGATATCGACATTGACGACAGTGGTACTGGCAGCGACTTGGCAACACAAACAGGTTCAGGTTATGCACAGGGATCGTTTGACACAGATGCAAGCATCAACACCACCCTCGATACCTTGACATCAGCTTTGGGGACATTGAGATCTCAAGCTTCTACCTTCGGTACAAACTTGACTGTTGTTGAAAACCGTCAGGACTTTACCAAGTCAATGATCAACACATTGCAAGAAGGTTCAGGCAAGCTGACTTTGGCAGATACAAACGAGGAAGGTGCGAACTTGCTGGCGTTGCAAACACGTCAAACACTGGCATCGACTTCATTGTCATTCGCCTCTCAGGCAGACCAAAACGTATTGCGTTTGCTCTAAGCACTTTCGACAAGACTTTTTTTAAAAGGCGGGCTTCGGTCCGCCTTTTTTTTATATTCTACTTTCCGCATTAATTCTTCATTAGGCATATTCATTCATTTTGAGGTCGTTCCAGGAAGGAACATGAGTACCTAGAAAAGGAAGTCCTAATGAGTCAAATTCAACTCTCCTCAGCCGTGCGACAGAACCTGCTGTCGTTGCAAGACACAGCTGATATGATGTCTAAGACCCAGAACCGCTTGGCCACTGGCCTCAAGGTCAACTCAGCCCTTGATAATCCCGGTTCTTTCTTCACCGCCTCTTCATTGAACAACCGCGCGGGTGACCTCACCAACCTGCTGGACGATATGGGGCAATCTGTACAAACATTGAAAGCCGCTGATGAAGGCATTCAGTCAATCACAAAATTGGCCGAAGCCGCAAAAGGTAAGGCAAACCAGGCGCTGCAGTCATCGTCCACAGCTGACCGCCGTAAATTTGCCAGCGAATATAACGAGCTATTGTCGCAAATCGAAGATTTGGCCAAAGATGCTGGATATTCTGGTAAAAACTTGCTGGCGGGCACAGGCAATGATTTATCTGTTACTTTTAACGAAGATGGCACGTCAAATCTTAGCGTTTCAGCCGTCGACTATACAGATACATCAGGCGCCCTCGGCCTTTCAGACTTAACTGTTGGCACAAACGGCACGCTATCTATCACAGAAACAGCTCTCGAAGCTGGTGATGAATCTGGCGACACGCTGACTGTAACAATCGGCGGCTCAACCGCAGCAACTATCGATTACGCTGACGGCACAACAACTGAAGATGTGGTAACAGCGTTAAATGCAATTGACGGTGTAACTGCTTCAACAGATGGTACAACCATCTCAATCACATCGGAAAATGGTGATATCGCCATTGACGACAGTGGTACTGGCAGCGACCTGGCAACACAAACAGGTTCGGGCTATGCACAGGGATCGTTTGACACAGATTCAAGCATCAATGGCTCACTGACCAACCTCAACACGGCTTTGAACACACTGCGTTCACAAGCCTCCACGTTTGGTACCAACCTCACCGTTGTTGAAAACCGTCAGGATTTCACCAAAAGCTTAATCAACACATTGGAAGAAGGCGCGGGCAAATTGACCCTTGCCGACACCAACGAAGAGGGTGCGAACTTGCTGGCGTTGCAAACACGTCAACAGCTCTCCTCTACATCACTTTCATTCGCCTCTCAGGCGGATCAGAACGTGTTGCGTTTGTTCTAAGGATAAAGAATTTAGTATTGCGTACTTTATCGCAATGGGCGGTGTGCAAATTAGGCACCGCCCATTTTTTTTATGATCAATTTCAGCTCCTTACTCACACCATTAACCATTGATTAACGATCAGGCTGCTATTGCTTAATGGTCCAGAATGGACCCACGCCAAACCAGAAGTAGTTTATGAGTAATATTCAACTCTCCTCTGCAGTACGCCAAAATCTTTTGTCGCTTCAATCTACTGCAGACATGATGTCAAAAACACAGAACCGCCTCGCCACTGGCTTGAAGGTCAATTCTGCGTTGGATAATCCAAGCTCTTTTTTCACGGCTTCTGCGCTCAATAACCGTTCAAGCGACCTGAGCGGCTTGCTTGATGATATGGGGCAATCCATACAAACCATAAAAGCGGCGGATGAGGGCATTAAAGCAATCACGACCTTGGTTGAGTCTGCAAAAGGCAAGGCCAATCAAGCGTTGCAATCATCAGACGCCGCCGACCGTGCGAAATACGCCACAGAGTACAACGAACTACTCGGTCAGATTGAGCAACTCGCGAAAGATGCCGGCTATAACGGCAAAAACCTGCTGGCTGGCACCGGCAATGACCTAAGCGTGGCATTTAACGAGAATGGTACGAGCAAACTCGGCATTGGTGCCGTAGATTATACAAATGCGTCAACGGGACTGGGTTTGGAGCGCAAAGGCACTTCTTCACCAAGCTCCCCCTCAAGCATTACGATCGCAGGTGCTGAACTGCACGCTGCAACAGAATTTTTCACCAGCGACGCCCTAACCATTGAAACCGCAAGTGGCGATACCTTGTCGAATTCGATCCCATTGGATCAGGGCGCATCCGTTAGCGGTACAGCAATGCTGACCGCAGGCAACATCAATGGCGCCGGGATCGACGGTTTGTCCGCGACCTGGAACATGGGCGATGATAGCGTGACTGTCACTTACGCCAACGATGATATTATCATCAATGACAACGACTTGTCCGGCGGTAATTTGGCCACTAAAACAACTAATAATTTTGTGGCTTACACGCCCGGCGGCTTCGAAACCGACACGCTCATCAACGCCGAGCTCGACAAACTCAACACGGCACTCAACTCTTTACGCTCGCAAGCCTCAACTTTCGGCACAAATCTAACTGTTGTCGAGAATCGCCAAAGCTTCACCAAGTCATTGATCAACACGCTGGAAGAAGGTGCTGGCAAACTGACCCTCGCCGACACCAATGAAGAAGGTGCGAATTTGCTTGCTTTACAAACACGGCAGCAACTTTCATCAACCTCCCTCTCCTTCGCGTCCCAAGCAGATCAAAACGTCCTTCGACTCTTCTAACACGTTATAAAAATTAGGTTTTTCCAAGGCGGGCCTCGGCTCGCCTTTTTTGTGTTTTTGCAAAATGCAACGCACATATTCGCAAAATGCAATAAATTCCGCATTTTGCAACATGCGTTAAACTTCGATTAACCATCCTCATTCATGATTGAAAGTGCCCCAGAATCGGGCCTAGAAACCATGAAGGAATAGAACTTTGACGAACATTCATTTGTCCGCGGCAGTGCGGCAAAACCTCCTATCACTGCAAGGCACAGCCGACTTGATGGCTAAAACGCAAAACCGTTTGGCCACTGGTCTTAAAGTCAACTCAGCTCTAGACAACCCAAATTCATTCTTCACTGCATCTGCACTGAACAACCGCGCATCCGATTTGAGCGGCTTGCTTGATGACATGGGCCAAGGTGTACAAACGCTAAAAGCAGCGGATGAAGCATTCAAGCCATTACCAAATTGGTTGAGGCAGCTAAAGGTAAAGCCAACCAAGCCCTCCAATCAAACACAACCGAAGATCGTCGCCGGTTCGCAACGGAATATAATGATCTTTTGACGCAAATCGAGGATCTCGCCAAGGACGCCGGGTATAAAGGCAAGAACCTACTCGCAGGCACTGGCAATGACCTTAAAGTTGTGTTCAACGAAGATGGTACATCTTCTGTCACAATTGACGCTGTTGACTACACTGATTCCTCGGGCGCCTTGGGATTATCGGATTTGACTGTTGGCACAAGCGGCACGCTATCTATCACAGAAACAGCTCTCGAAGCTGGTGATGAATCTGGCGACACGCTGACTGTAACAATCGGCGGCTCAACCGCAGCAACTATCGATTACGCTGACGGCACAACAACTGAAGATGTTGTAACAGCCTTAAATGCAATTGACGGTGTAACTGCGTCAACAGATGGTACAACCATCTCGATCACATCGGAAAATGGTGATATCGCCATTGACGATAGTGGTACTGGCAGCGACCTGGCAACACAAACAGGTTCAGGTTACGTTCAGGGCTCCTTCGACACAGACACCAGCATAACTGCATCGCTAACCTCACTGACCGAAGCACTCGGCACGCTGCGCTCACAAGCGTCAACCTTTGGTACCAACCTGACAGTAGTTGAAAACCGCCAGAACTTCACCAAGCGCCTAATCAACACGCTAGAAGAAGGCGCAGGCAAACTAACCCTAGCAGACACGAACGAAGAAGGTGCAAACTTGCTAGCATTGCAAACACGGCAGCAATTGGCATCAACCTCGCTCTCCTTCGCGTCTCAAGCGGATCAGGCAGTGTTGCGGCTATTCGGTTAAGTCGCAACGCAAAACGACCGGCTCTCAGAGCTATTTCTTCAAAAAAAAGACGTCGAATCATCCGGCGTCTTTTTTTATGTCCAAAGTTACCCGGCAATTTTTGCCGGTTTTTTCTTATAAGATTCAACGCACTGACCCAAATTGAACCATCTTGCTAATATTCGTTAACCTTTCGGTAAGGTTAACAATTCATTGTCACCAAGAATCGTGGCAAGACTATATTAACAACTCCAGGAAGGATGGTTCGCGATGAAAGATGTAACCCTATCACAATCAGTACGACAGAACCTTTTGTCGCTCCAGCGCACCGCAGATATGATGGCGCGCACGCAGAACCGTTTGGCCACCGGACTCAAGGTGAATTCAGCCCTTGATAACCCAAACTCATTCTTCACATCGCAAGGCTTGAATAGCCGGGCGAATGATTTGGGCAGCCTACTTGATTCCATGGGCCAAGGCGTTCAGACGCTAAAAGCCGCGGACAATGGCATCACCAACATTGTGAATCTTGTTGAAGCAGCCAAGGCCAAAGCCAACCAAGCGAACCAAACCAACAAAATTGAGGATCGTCGCGTTTTTGCAGCTGAATACAACAGCCTGCTGGCTCAAATCGAGGATATGCACGCGACGCTGGCTATAACGGCAAAAACCTTTTGGCAGGTACAGGCAATGATTTGGCGGTCGTCTTCAACGAAGACAGCACCTCTAAGCTTATCATCGAAGCCATTGATCTAACCGACACCACCACCTTTTTGGGTCTAAACGATGTAACAGCTGGCGCATCGTCCACAGGCACAGTGACTGAGGCCAACTTGATTGCGGGTCGTGAAGCCGGCGACCAGCTTACCCTCACTGTGGGCACCGACACTTACACGATCGATTATGGCGCCACAACTACGGCTAGCGACATTATAAACGCGCTTGACGCAATTCCAGATGTTTCAGCCTCTTCTGACGGCACAACCGTTACCATCACCACAGCAGCTGGCAACTTCACTTTGGATGATACGGACACAACAACCGACATGACTACGGTAACAGGTACCGGCTATGTCGCAGGATCATTCGACACTGAAGTGTCGGTCAACGCTGTGCTTAACGACATCACGGAATCACTCAACCTCTTGCGTGATCAGGCTTCAACATTCGGTACAAATCTTACCGTTGTGGAAAACCGCACCAACTTTACCAAACAAATGATTTCGACATTAGCAAATGGTGCGGATATGCTGACCTTGGCAGATACCAATGAAGAGGGTGCGAACTTGCTGGCGTTGCAAACACGTCAACAATTGTCGTCAACCGCTCTTTCCATGGCATCGCAGGCAGACCAGAACGTATTAAGACTGTTCCAGTAAGCACGGTCTTGACTAGTTCTGCGTAACTTCATGAGGAAGATATGGCCCTAAAAGTTGAACTTAAGCCAAAAGAGCGGCTCATTGTCGGAGACTGCGTGATCACCAATTCGGATCAACGCACTCGGCTTTATGTCTCCGGCCGGTCGCCAATTTTGCGCGAGAAAGACATTATGCGAATGGAGGATGCTTCCTCCCCGCAAAGCGCGTCTACTTTGCCGTGCAATTAATGTATCTTGATGACGACGTCGATAAAGTCCAAGAAGAATATTTCAGCCTTGTCAATGACTTAGTAAAAGCGGCCCCATCGACAACAGCAATTGTTGATGAAATTAATAATGAGATATTAACTGGTTCACTTTATAAAGCTCTTAAGAAGGCCAAAAAATTGATCGAGTACGAACGGGAGCTGATCGGCGATGCAACAACAGGCGGCTTTGGCGTATCAACAAACAGCCAAGAAAACAGCTAGTCCACGCGAATTGGAAGCATCCCTGCTTTCCAAATCTGCAGCTCAATTACAGCGTATTCGCGATGATTGGGACAACAAAAAAAACTGAGCTTGACGGCGCACTGACCTACAATCGCAAATTGTGGACAGTGTTTATGACCTCAGTCACCACAGACGAGAATCCATTACCGACTTTGATCAAACAAAATGTCGCTAATTTGGGTATCTTTGTGATGAACCACACCATCTCGACCTTAGCGACTCCCGAAGCGCGAAAGTTGGATGTGCTGATCAACATCAATAAAGAGCTCGCAACGGGTTTGCGCACTCAACAAGCGCAAGAAGAGCAGCAATCCGCGACTTAAGAGATTAAAAAAGGGCGTCTGAGACGCCCTTTTTTTTCGATCTAAGAACAGTCCGATATCATCTATCCCATGTAATTGACCATGCTCAACCGGTTCACGATTGACGCAGTTTGATAGCTTGCCTCCATGCGCGTTTTCAGCTGCATGATTTGCATGGCCACTTCTTCCATTGAAATGGTTTCAATGTCACTGAGCATTGTTTCAAGTGCAGCCTTTTGTTGCCCGTGCCGCTCAGCGATCCGCGCAGCTGTGGTCTTGGCAAGTCCCAGCTCCATTTGGATCACTTCAACCGACCCTGCTTGCCCATTGTTGGTTTCAGCCAAGCGCTCGCGCACCGCGCTATTCATAGCCTCATAGCGTTCTGATGCTTTAGGGTCTGCAGGCGAAAAGCCATCTGCAGCAAACACCGCCAGCGAGCGCATTAATTCAGAAAAACCATTCTCGTTGGCCTGCACCCCATAATTCACCCGCGTGCTTTCGTCCACGCGCGCCTGAGAGGTCAACCGCGGATTGGTGGCACTTTCGCCTTTATACCAGACAACACTATCTACGTCGGTTGCGGCCACAAGAGCGGTTGCGCTGTCATAGGGCGGGCCATCAACACGCATGGCCGTTTCGCCGTTGCCCGCAAAAAAGCTTTCAGCCGCAGCAAAGGAGGATGCTGCAGATAGTTTAGTTTGCGCAAAATGCCCCAATCGCTCGTTCAAAGCGGCTTGCATATTTGCCGCCGTAGCTGCCGTTGAGCCACCAATCTGAAATTCATCCGGACTCTGCGGCGCGCCAGCCACAGCCTTGAGTTCAAGTGTAAAACTCGTACCATCGGGCAAATCAAGCCCTATCATTATCCGTTCATTATCAGTCGGTTGGCTGGCAAAATCGATGGTTGCACTTGATGGTGCGCCCGATGGGCCACTCAACGTTGTCGACGAACCATCCGAAGCAAGGCTATTGAGTTTAAAGCCAAATGGGTGCGTGCCGTCCTCGGCAATTGTGACTGTGGTTCCAACAACGCCATTGGTCACGCGGCCCAATCCAGAGGCGCCCAAATCCGCATCGCGCCGTTGCGCAGATATCGTTCGAAATCCGTCTCGGCCATTTTCGCCATTCATAATCGCATCAAAGCTGGCAACTGGATCTTGCTCTGTCGCATTACCAGCCAACAAATGGCGCCCATTCAGTTCCGAGTTGAGCAGGTCAATGACTTCTTTCATGCGGTTTTCTGCCAAATACTGGGCAGCCGTCATGTTCACGCCGTTGATTTCTGCAGAACCTTGCTGGGCGGAAGAGCGCGTTTCGTTCTCGATAGCGTCAATGCGGCTAATCACGTCGTCCAGATAGTTCAACCGTATGTCAACATTGCCTAAGTTCTGTTGATAGGTTTCAAGCGCACTGGTGCGCGCCCGCAATGTCATATCGACAACCCGGTCGGCACCCAATTCAGAAAGCGTTTGCGCGCGTTCACCGGTCGCCAATTGTTGATTTAGCTTGTCCAACTCATTGCGCATATCTGTGATCGCGCGGTAGCTGAATTTTGCAGGAAACAGGGAGTTGTTGACAATCATCTATCGTCTCCTTTGGCTATTGCCAAAAAATCGTCGGCATTTCGCGCGTCAAACAGCTTGAAAGACGTTTTAAGTTGAGCGACTAAAATTCTCATTTTTCAAACGCCTTTCCTAAAATGCCTGCATTAATCGTTCGAGCAACTCTTGCACAATGGTCATCACCCGCGCATTAGCCGAATAGGCATTTTGAAGCTCAAGCAGCTTGCCCATCTCCTGATCGATATCAACGCCATACGCATCTTCTGCGCGCATCTCCAACGTTTGGATAAGCTTACCCTGATGTTCATGCGCTTGTTTCGTGGTGCCAATATCATTGCCTTGATAATTCAAGGTCTGGCGCACAATCTCTTCAACGCTGCCGTTTAGCCGGAAAGCGCCCTGCCCTTGCGCCTTGCTCTCGGCGCGGAAGGTCAACGAGCTGAATCGATCGACCAAATAATTTGGACGATCCGCGTCGCCAATTGGGGTTGCCGGTGACGTCGAGTGTTGCACCAGCAATGAATTGTCAGCAACAACCTCCTGGTTAACGCCCATTCGCAATGCAAAACCGCGCTTTTGTGGCTCGCCATCCAATGAGTTCGTGAAGGCACCCGAACTGTCGACGAAGAGCGACATACCAAGCCCGCCATCTTGCGTGCCAGTCGCCGTTGTTTGCACAACCATTGAATGAATATCTGACGTATTGCCGGCGCCGTCATCCATGATCCGCAGCACATCGCCCGATGGATTGGAAACCGTAACCGCCGCGCCCAGCGCTGCATTTAAACTTGTCGCGACGGGACCAACCCCACCAGAGAAGTCTACCCCGATGGTGCGCAACCCGTTTTCATCCGTACTATCCATGGGCAATTTAGACGCGTCGTCAACACGCACCACGCGCACAGATTGCGGCGTACCACCCACTTCATATTCCAATGTAAAACTGTTGCCCGCAAGCATAGCGCCAAGATCAGCTTCAATCCCATCAGCGCCCCCGGCGGCTACCGCCGTGCCGTCAGTATCAATGGTGGACATGGCCTGCGCCAAACCGGCGGCAATTTCGTCGAGCTGATCTTGCGCGGTCACCAGGCGATTATCGCGCAGATCCAGAAGTGAAGAAATGCGACCAGAGGTCAGCAAATCGTGGGCAACAACATCAATCTCTAGATTGGCGGAAGTCACAACTTTCAAACTGCCTACGCCGCTAAGCGCTGGGTCGGGATTGTAAAGCGAGTTGGGCGACAAGCTGCCCGCATTCTCAAATCTCAGCGTTGAAAACTTTTCGGCATCCACCAGCCAACGCCAGTTTTGGTCATCACATTGATGGAGCCATTATCGTTATACTGCACGCTGATATCGATCAGCTCGCTCACTTGCGCAAGTAGGCGGTCACGATCGTCCAAAATCGCGAGCCGGGTATCGTCAATCTGGGTTGTGTCCATCAACTCTTGGTTGATTTTCGACAGCAGTTCCAGGTTTTGATTCAAGTCGGAGACATGAATGCCGATTTGGCTTTCAGCCTCTTGCCGCATGCCCTGCACCGAGCGCGAGAGGAAGTTCAGTGACTCCGCCATTGTTTGCGAGCGGTCAACCACTTGCGCACGACTAACAAAGTCCTCGGGACTGGTCGCCAGCTCTTGCAGTGCACCTTTGAAATTAGATATCTGGGTATCAAGCGAGTTAATGTCGCCGGGCTTGCCCAATAGCAATTCCAGGCGCCCCAAAAACTCGGCACGCACGTCGAGCGCGCCCATCCGGCTCGTCTCACGTTGTGTTTGGTTTTCTAGTGCCTGCACGTAAGCGCGCTGCACCTGTGCCACGCGCACACTTGAGCTGGTGCCTCGAAAACCATCAACCAGCGCAACACTTTGTCGGTGATAACCAGGCGTTCCCGCATTGGCAACGTTCCGCGAAACGATGTCCAGGCTGCGCTGGTTAACATCCATCCCCGATAAAGCATTACTCAATGTAACAGAAAGGCCCATAAATCACCCTTTGATTACCAAAAATGCGGGGCGACTAAAGCCGCCCCACGGCTCAATTATCTCACCATGTTCAATGCTTCTTGCAGCATCTCGTCGGAGCTGGTCACTATACGTGTACCCGCAGCATAGGCTTGCTGTGTCACAATCAACTTGGTGAATTCTTCCGAAATATCGGTGTTGGAGTTTTCCAAGCTGCGCCTGTCACCGAACCATCGACATCGAGTATCGCGGTGCCGGATTCGGAGGTTGCGGAATAAAGCCCCCCGTCATAACGCTTCAACTGGTTTGGTGCGTTAAAGTTCGCTGTCACCACTTGGGCCAGTTCCACTTTTTTACCATTGGAATAGTTGGCAACAATGCGGCCTTCTCGGCTCACTTCAACGGAAACAAATTCGCCCGCCGGGTAACCATTTTGGGAAAGCTTGGTCACCTCAGTCGTTCCGTTTGCGTCTGCAAACTGGGTCACGCCATTGCTACCATGTTGTAGTGTCACGTCACCAATGGCAATGCCATCAATGTCCAAGCCGGTCAGGTTAACTGAATTCACAGATGGCGATAATGAACCATTTGTACCGAAAATATAATCAGTACCCACGTTTCGCCACTGCGGGTCTGTGCCTGTGGCATCTGCATCGGCCTGATAGAACAGGTTCCAAGTGTCAGAACCACCGTTGGCATAGCTGTCAGTTTTTGCCCAGCGCAATTGCACGTTCGCCGGCGCGCCGTTTTCCGCATAAACAGTAATCGCACCACCCGCAATCGAATCTTGCAAAAACTTGTCGCTTTCGTTGGCCGTCACCACGCCGCCACCACCTGTGGTCGGATCTGCGGTGTAATCGCCTGAGTCCAAAAGCTCGGAGTTAGGGTTTACAGGATCATATCCTGAATTTTTCGGCAGTTGCGGCAAGTTCAATTGATAGTTGAATACCGCAGTCCGCTGTGAAGGCAAGAACGCATTATCGAGTTGAATTACTTCTGGCACAGATCCGGCAACATTACCCGTCACGCTGTCTATAGGCAAACCCTTCAAATAAGCGTTTGAGCCGTTGACCAGATAGCCCTCTTTATCCACATCGAAGTCGCCCCGACGGGTATAAAAATCAGTACCACCAAATACAGCGTTGCCATCATTGGTGCCGATTTTTTGCTCCACCACAAAAAAGCCATCGCCATTGATCGCCATATAGGTATTGCGCCCTGCGACAGTCACGTCACCTTGCACATCGTTAGTGGCGCGAGACTGCGCCAAAACAGCGCCAGCAACCTGACGGCTAGCGGGTGCATCCGGGATCAAATCGACAAAATCGGTTTCAATCCGTTTATACCCCGTTGTTTGCGAATTGGCGATATTGCCAGAGATATGCTCCAAAGCGAATGACTGAGCCTGAAGCCCAGTTACTGCTGTTGCAAGCGCCCCATAGATACCCATTTGTTTCTCCTTACTGTCGATGCGGACATCGAAATCCGCAATAAGTAATGCAAGAGCGGTGCCAACTTTTAAGCCACTGATATTATTGACCTTTGCAATCCAACAGCTGCTAAATTGGGATAGGCAAGGGAAACTTTTGCAGCTTAAGGGGCAATTTTTGCCCAGCTCTGGTGATTTTTTGGCGTACTGCGCAGGGCATAGGTGGCTTGAGCCGGATTGGGAAACCCGCTAAGACCGCTTTAGCCTTAATTGGAACAACGACTATGATTTTTGACTCGCCCGACCAGTTTTTGAATGCCCCGCGCAAATGCATCACCGCCTTTGGCATGTCCGGCGTGGGCAAAACACACTTCGCCAACAAGTTGCGCGACCAAAACTGGTTTCATTATTCTGTCGATTATCGCATTGGCACCCGCTATATGGGCGAGCACATTGTTGATAATTTCAAACAGATCGCCATGAAGGACCCGTTTTTGGCCAATTTGCTGCGCACCGACAGCATCTACATTGGCTCCAACATCACCTTCAACAATCTGTCGCCCCTCTCCACCTATCTGGGCAAGCCGGGCAATCCAGAGCTCGGCGGCATTCCATTTGAGGAATACAAACGGCGGCAAGCTCAACATCGCGTAGCGGAAATCTCGGCGATGCTCGACACGCCTTACTTCATTGATCGCGCCAAGCGCATCTATGGCTACGATCATTTTATCGCCGATAGTTCCGGCTCATTTTGTGAAGTCATCGATCTCGAGGACCCAAATGATCCTGTGCTGGAAGCGGTCGCCAGCTCATCCGCCCTGCTCTATATTCGCGGCACGGAAGAAGACGAAGAGAAACTGATCGCACGCTTCAAAAAGGCGCCGAAGCCGATGTATTATAGCCCCGAATTGCTGGATCAGAAATGGCAGCAATTTAAAGGCGAAAACAATCTGGTTCATGATCACGATGTTGATCCGATGCCTTTATGGTCTGGGGGTTTTCCTCACTCTTGCGCCACCGTTTGCCCATCTATCAGCAAATTGCTGATCAGCATGGTTATGTGATTGAAGCCGCCGACTTGGCAACCATGCGAGACGTTTCCGACTTTGATGCGATGATGGCGGACGCCATTGACCGTCGCAACAAAGCTTGATCAATCTCTCTTAACCGCCTAAACCAAACCACCCTTTTGTTTCCATTGGAGAACTCTAATGCCTATCAAGATTCCTAATCATTTGCCCGCGCGTCAAATTTTGGAAGATGAGGGCATTATGGTGATGGACGAAAGCCGCGCCGCCACGCAAGATATCCGCCCGCTGCAAATTGGCTTGCTCAATTTGATGCCCAATAAAGAGCGCACAGAAACCCAGTTTGCCCGCCTGATTGGTGCCACACCGTTGCAGGTTGATTTGACCTTGGTGCGCATTTCCAACCACCAATCGAAAAACGTGGCGCAGGACCATCTTGAAGCCTTTTACAAGACGTGGGACGAAATTAAAGACCGCAAGTTTGACGGCTTTATCGTCACCGGCGCCCCCATCGCCCATCTTGATTTCGAAGATGTCGGCTATTGGGACGAAATGGTCGACATTATGAACTGGACCCGCACCAATGTGCACACCACTATGTTTGTGTGTTGGGGTGCCCAAGCCGCATTGCACCATTTCTACAATGTGCAGCGCTTCCGTCGGCCCAAAAAAGCGTTCGGCGTCTACCGTCACCAGGCGGCAACCCATGCATCACCCTATCTCTTGGGCTTTTCAGACGATTTCGCCATTCCAGTCTCGCGCATCAACGATATTGACCATTCGTCGGTGCCGGATAATCTGGAAGTGTTGATCAACTCAAAAGAGGTGGGGCTCTGTCTCCTCAACGATCCGGAGCAGCGTCAGCTCTTTATGCTCAACCACCTCGAATATGATCACAAATCACTGGTGGAAGAATATCTGCGCGACAAGGAATCGGGCTTGGACACCCCGCCGCCAGTCAACACTTTCCCCAACGACGACATTACGCAAGAGCCCCTAAACCGCTGGCGCTCCCACGCCTATTTGCTGTTCGGCAACTGGATCAACCGTTTGTACCAAACAACCGAATATGATTTGAGAAAGATCGGCACCCAAAAATAGCCGGAATCAGTCTCGCAAGCATCAGAGCCAAGCATTTGTTTTAAATAGCATTTGCTTGGCTTTTTGTTTCACAATTGTTGAGCGACGCCTTCGCCCCTCCCTCTTTCTCGCCGCCACCGGTCGCTACGCTCCCGTCCCCGGCACCCCCGCCAATTGGTGCCAAACTCAAGCTTTGTGCAAACCGCATCCTTATCCCCCACGTCATTACCGGGCTTGACCCGGTAATCGATGCAGCGCCTGTTTTGTGTGCACGCCCGTCAACGCCCTCGCCGCCCCACTCAAAAAAACAAAGTCCCCTCTTGCAAATATATCTATTAGATATATAGTCTTCATCTTGTTTTTTGGAGAAGACACATGAAACGCCTCTGGTTCATCGCCATACCCATCGTTCTGATCGTGGGCGGCGCGCTTTTTATCCTGAATTTTTTGCAGCCCGCACTGCCTGACCCAACAGGCCCGCACCTGGTGGGTTATCAGCGTACCAATCTTGAGCAAAATGATCACTGGGTCGATGTGCAAATCTTCTATCCCGCCCTTGAGGCGACCGACCAACACCCCAAAGCCATGCCGCAAGCCCTCGCCGCACAAATGGCAAAAAGCTTCGGTATGCCCGAAGCGGCAATGGTGGATGATCGCCCCCTGCCAGCTCACATTGGCGCCAAAGCCGCGCCGGGCGCGCATCCAATTTTGATCTTCAACCACGGCCACGGCATGTATGCCGGGCAGAACAGCCATCAGGTGATCGACCTCGCAAGCCATGGCTATGTGGTCATCGCCATAAGCCATCCGCGCCACAGTCTCATCAGCTATAAAGGCGACACCCCCGTATTGAAGGACGAGGACGTTGCGAACTATGAAGACGCGGAAATCAACACATTGCTGACGCGACAGGCGAAAGTTTATGACGATCTGCGCGAGGCAACATCGATGGTGGAATGGACAACCGCCATGCGCGCCCTTGAAACTGAGGTGTTTGGCGAGATTAGCGGCCAAATCCAAGACTGGATTGATAACAACACTCTGCTGTTAGACCAGCTACCCGCGCTTCAATCCGGCGCGGTGTCCACGCCCGGCACAGGCGTGCTAGACCTCAGCAAAATCGGCTATTTCGGCCATTCGTTTGGCGGCGCGGTGGCAACTCATATGAATATGCAGGATCAGCGCGTAACCGCGTCCTACAGCCTCGACGGCCCTCTATTCACCGCCTCAATTGCCGACAATCCCCAAGGGGCGTTCTGCTTCGCCTACGGCAATGCCAACAAACAGGCAGGCATTCAATCAGACATGTCTTGGGTGAACCAGCCGCTGGCCAAAATGGTTGGTGGCTGCGAATTGGTGTTTGACGGCGCGGCCCATATGAATTTCAGCGACCTCAATGAAATCTCAATACTCAAATTCTTTGGCATGCTTGGCCCGATCGACACCACATTGATGCGCGACGGCCTCAACCAATCTCTTGTTGAGTTTTTCAATTCCAGCTTGCGCAACCAAGGCGAAATGACCGAAGTTGAGGGAACAACTCTTGTGCAGCATTAGCCCCGAAGGAAAAGACCATTCAGGATAAGATCATCCTTGGCCTGTTGGCCTTCCAAAACGCAACCCTTTACGATCTGAAAAAGACAATGGAGCAGTCGACGACGATGTTTTACAACACGTCCTTCGGCTCCATCCATCCGGCTTTAAAAAAAGCTGGAGCGTGAAAATCTGGTCAGCGTGGAGGAAGAGGCCAACGGCAAAAGGGTGCGCAAAATCTATACCCGCACAGCCAAGGGCGCAAAGGTCTTTCAGGACTGGATCAGCGAACCGGTCGCAATCTTCAAAACCAAAGATGAAAGCATGCTGCGCCTGTTCTATTTCGGCCATATTGAAGGCGATGTCGCGCCGCATATCCAGCTTTATATCGACGAAGCCGACCAATGGATCACCGCGCTGGAGACCATGCTCCACGCCCAAGACCTTTCAAAAGTCCCCGCCAAATATCAAAAAATGGCCTTCTTCCAACTCGCCACCATGCGCTATGGCCTCGACGTGATCAAATTCAGCAAAAAATGGTATCAGCAATTGCTCGCGGATTATAAAGCGCGAGGATTTGAGTGAGAACTGTCGCCGTCAGACCAACCCCACCCACCGTCATTGCATGGCTTGATCTTGCAATCCATTTCACGACAAAATCCGGCACGATAGGTTTTCTTTCACGCCGACGCCAAAGCACCCCGCGTCATCCTCGGACTTGATCCGGGGATCCAGACAGGAACAACCCAAGGCGCACAAAGCAAATAGAAAGTCACATCTGGATTCCCGCCTACGCGGGAATGACGACCGAAAGGGCCACGTCAGACACCCGTTACCCGCCGCGCCTTGCTTGCCGGATCAACTCCAGCGCCTCCGCAGGTGGCTTCTGCTCCACCCGCTGATAATCGGAGCCATCCCGGTTCCGCGTCACCATGCCCAGCCCCACCATCATCCGCCGCAGCAGCGCCGCATCGCCAAATACATGGTGCTGATTCAAGATGGAATTCACCAGCTTTTCGGACATGACCACACCTTTGGGCAGCTGCGCCCAAAATAGCCAAACACAGACGTTGCGCACCTTCTGCCGTGAAGGCCAATTGCGCATCACCCCTTGTGCATCAATATGCTGCAAACAGCGCGCCACCAGTCCATGGTCGATCTGCGCACTCTCTGCACCGTCGGCCATTTTTTGCCCAGTCTTGTGCGCGGCACGCATATGTTGAAAATTACGAAACCCCGCCGCCCGCGCCAGCATGTTCATCAGCGACAAATGACTGATGTGCGCATCATCCTGGCCCAACTGCTTGGCTAAGCTACGAGAAAATTGAGAAATATCCACTGCATAAAGCGGAATGGATTGTTTTGTCATTTTACATTCCTAGCTGCCGCATCGAATGTCGTTGGTCGCTGACTTAACGACGCGGCATTGAATATAAAACCCAAATGCAGTGCGTGAATTAAAGCAGATTTAGCACTCCAAATTCAGAGCAGCGACGCCTTGGTGTTCTGCCAACCATGAGAAACGCTAGCGGAAGTGCACAGACAAAACAAGCGAATTTGCTTAAACACCCTGCGGCACAACACAATCCCCCTCTCCCTGGTGGGGAGGGGTTAGGGGTGGGGGGAAGCAAAAGCGCACATTTGCATAAACCGGTCCGCCCCGGCCCCATTGTACAAATCGCCTGCGCCAAAGAGTGGTCCCGGATCAAGTCCGGGACGCTGCGCCGCGGGCCAGATCCCAGGCTTCTAAATCATCACGGGCCGATCACGGTGAGAGCCATTCCCCTGAATCAATTCGCAAACATGCCCCCGCAACCCCTTGCTCCAGCAAATAAAATCCCTACCTTAGAGACAGCAATTGAGTTGAGGAAAGCGCCACATGGCCAATTGGACCGATGAAACCCGCATCGCCCTGGATAATATGCGTGACAGCGTGACGGGCATGTTTGTGCCCACCGTTCGGCTGGGCGTTACCGGCCTGTCGCGGGCGGGTAAAACCGTATTCATCACCTCCATGATTCAAAATCTGATCGAGGGAGACAATCTCTCCCTGTTCACGCCGCTTGCCGAGGGACGGTTGATCGGCGCGCAGCTTAGCCCGCACCCAAACGCCGCCATGCCGCGCTTTTCATATGAGACGCACCTCAAGGCATTGAAAGGCGACGAGCGCCACTGGCCGCAATCCACGCGGCAGATATCGCAGGTGCGCCTGACCCTTAAATTCCAACCCGACCATTGGGCCACCGCTTGGGCCGGCCCGCGCGAACTGCACCTTGATATTGTCGATTATCCCGGCGAATGGCTGTTGGACCTGCCCCTGCTCGACAAATCATTCCGCGAATGGTCTGACGATGCACTGCAAAAGGCGCACGCGCCTGCCCGCGCCGCCATCGCAGAAGAGTGGTTGAACCTTACCATGAAGCCGACACCGCCTCTCCGCTGAAGGAAGAGCTCGCCACGGATCTCTCCAACGCCTTTAAAGCTTATTTGCAGGCGTGCCGCGCCGATGAGCATGCCCTTAGCGCCTTGCCGCCCGGCCGCTTCCTGATGCCCGGCGATATGGAAGCTCGCCCGCCCTTACCTTCGCCCCTCTGCCCGCGCCGGAGAGCACGCCCAAAAGCGATAGCCTTTACGCGCAAATGGAGCACCGCTACGAGGCCTACAAAAACATCGTCGTGCGCCCGTTCTTCCGCGATCACTTCGCCCGGCTGGATCGCCAGATCATTCTGGTTGATGCCCTCACCGCGCTCAATGCAGGCAGCGAGGCGGTGACCGATTTGGAGAAAGCCCTCAGCGAAATTCTGACCTGTTTTAAAACCGGCAATAATCCGCTGTGGACCCGCTTTTTCTCCACCCATATCGACAAGATTCTCTTCGCCGCCACCAAGGCAGACCATATGCCCCACACCAACCACGATCGGCTGGGCGAGGTGCTCGGCCTGCTCGTCAAAGGCGCGCGGCAACGGGCCCATTATCAGGGCGCCGAAACCCAATCCATGGCGCTGGCCGCCATCCGTGCCACCCATGAGGGCGAGGTGGAGCACAAGGGCAACATGCTTAAAACCATCATCGGCACGCCGCAAAAAGGCGAGAGTTTGGGCGACAAAACCTATGATGGCGATAGCGAAATTGCATTATATCCCGGCAACTTACCGGAAAACCCGGACTCAATCTTTGAGAAGGAAGACAGTTTTAAAGGCAAGCTGAAATTCCTCCGCTTTCGCCCGCCAGTGCTCGATAGCACCACGCGGCAAAAATCCGGCCTGCCCCATATCCGGCTCGACCGGGCGCTCAATTTCCTGCTGGGAGATAAACTGCAATGACCGATCCTTTCGCCGTTGATCTTGATCCCAAAGAAAAGCCAAAACCCGAAACTGACGAGCTTGGCCCCCTCGCCTTTGAGGTTGATCAGGCCATCAATGTCAGCACCGAGATTGAACCAGAGGCGGACCTTGCTGCGCCGCCAAAACGTTCCATTTGGCCGCGCCTGTTTTGGGGCAGCCTGTCGCTGCTGATCACGCTGGGGATCGGCCTGGCGCTTGAGCGGCTGGTGCGCGATTTGTTCGCCGCCTATCCTGCGCTCGGTTATGTTGGCCTTGGCCTCATCGCCCTGCTTGTGGTTGCGTTGCTGGCGCTGATCATCCGCGAAATGCTAGGCCTCCGCCGCCTCAAAACCCTTGCCAAGCTGAAGCGCGAGGCCCACGCCGCCCACAGCGGCAAAAACTTGCCCGAAGCGCAAAAGGCGGTGGAGCAACTCCGCGCCATTTATGAGGGCAACCCCACCATGGCGCGGCAATTGGCCGAGTTTGATCGCCACGCCAAAGACATTTTGGATGGCGACCAACTGCTTGAGTTTGCCGAGCGCACCTTGCTCGCCCCGCTGGATGAAAAAGCCAAAGCCATCATCGCCAATTCGGCTCAACGCATTTCGCTGGTGACCGCCGTCAGCCCGCGCGCCTTTTTCGACATCATGTTTGTGCTGTATGAATCCGCACGCCTCACCCGCCGCATCGCCCAGCTTTATGGCGCCCGCCCGTCCTTCTTCGGCTTTATTGAAATGTCGAAATCAGTGATGGCGCATTTGGCGCTCACCGGCGGCATCGCCTTGGGCGACAGCGTGGTGCAGCAATTGTTGGGCCATGGCCTTGCCGCCCGCCTCTCCGCCAAGCTGGGCGAAGGGGTGATCAATGGCCTGATGACCGTGCGCGTCGGCATCGCCGCCATCGCCGTGATCCGCCCGTTGCCCTATATGCTCAAAAAAGGCCCTGCGGTCAGCGATTTCCTGCCCGCCCTCACCAAATGGGTGCAAGAAGAAAACACGGCAAAAGACCAATAGGCGCGGATTGCGCTTGACTGGTTGGACCAGTCCGCCTAATCCAAATCGATGAGCTTTTACGAAAAACACCGCACTTTCCTGCGCTCGCCCTATTTCATGCTGATATTGATGGCCGTCGCCATGCAGTTCAGCTTTGCCTCCTGGCGCAATTTCTTGAACAATTTTGCGCTAGAAGAAGCCGCCTTCACCGGCGCGGATATGGGCCTGTTGCAATCCATCCGTGAAATTCCCGGTTTTCTGGCCTTTGCGGCGGTGTTTTTCCTGCTGTTGATGCGCGAGCAAACTTTTGCGCTGATTTCGCTGGCCCTGCTGGGCCTTGGCGTTGCCGCCACGGGCTATTTTCCCAGCCTGACGGGGCTGTTGATCACCACCTTCATCATGTCCGTTGGTTTCCATTATTATGAAACCATGAACCAGTCTTTGCAGCTGCAATGGCTGCCCAAGGCCACCGCGCCGCGCCAGCTGGGCGTTATATTGGCGGTCGGTTCATTCGGGCAATTGATCGTTTTTGGCCTGATCATCTGGCTCTATCAATGGGCTGCGCTGCCCTATACGTGGCTGTTCGCCATTTTCGGCGGCCTCACGCTGGCGCTTGTGGCCTTTATGGTGTTCTGGTTCCCGCAATTCAAAGAAGACGTACCGCAGATCAAAAAGATCGTTCTGCGCAAACGCTATTGGCTTTACTACGCGCTCACCTTCATGTCCGGCGCCCGCCGCCAAATTTTTGTGGTGTTTGCCGCGTGGATGATGGTGGAAAAGTTCGGCTATGAAGTGCATGAGGTCTCAATTCTGTTCCTCATCAATGTGGCGTTCAACATGTATTTCGCGCCCAAAATCGGCGCGGCCATCATCCGTTTTGGCGAGCGCACCGCCCTCACCATTGAATATATCGGCCTGATTTTGGTGTTCACCGCCTACGCCTTCGTGAATGACCCGATCATCGGCGCCAGCCTTTATGTGATCGACCATTTCTTCTTCGCGCTGGCCATTGCGCTGAAAACCTATTTCCAAAAAAAATCGCCGACCCCCGCGACATGGCCCCCACCGCCTCCGTCGCCTTCACCATCAACCACATCGCCGCCGTGGTCATCCCCGTCGTCTTCGGCCTCATCTGGATCACCAACCCCGCCGCGGTGTTCCTCGCTGGCGCGGGCTTTGCCTTTATTTCGCTGGTACTGGCCCGGCTTATCCCACGTCATCCTGAGGAAGGGCATGAGACGGAGTTAGGAAAGAAGGCGGTTGTTGTGGGTGAGTGAGGTTACTTAACGACTCTCAAAACGGGTCGCCGAGTTTCATTTTTCTGAGCACCGTAAAATCTTTGGAAGTCTTCAACAGACAGCTTTAGAATTTTTGCAAGTTCTTCAACAGAATAGCCAAGCTCGTCCAAATGTGCCTCAATTATCCTTGGTAGCACGCTGACTTCTTCTTTTGGAAAATCGAGACTGGCAGGTTCTTTGGTGCGCCAGCCATTTCGGCTAATTTGTTGCCACAGATAACGCGCCTGATTTGAAGTGATAATTTTTTTCACGCTGAATGGCATATAAAATGCCCTGCATGGATACCCTGTATTCAAGCTTCAAGGATGCAAGTGTCTCTAGTCCAATCTTGCGCCCCCGCAAGTTCCTTTTCAATTCGCTGGGCTGCAACAATAGAGCCGATGCAAACTCATTTGCTTCTTCCTCCATTGTGGGAGAAGGAAAGCGATGCATTACAATATGGCCCAGTTCATGCGCCAGTGTAAATCGTACTCGATCTGCAGGGTGGCTGGAGTTGAGCAAGATAATTGGCGGAACGCCAGGCACGCTAAAAGTAACACCACTAATTGTAGCACCAAAAAAATCTGAGTATCCCACTACTACGCCCGCGCGTTCTACAAGAGAAGTCAAGTTGGCGATCGGCCCATTAGGGAGCTTCCAATATCTACGCAACAAATCCGCAACCCGTGGCGCAGACTCGAAACTATCTATGTCAAACTTGGGCAATTCAATCGTAGACTGAACATCAATATTCTCGGCAAATCTACGTAGGTGCATTGCGCGAAAGTTCAGCTCTGCTGTGATCATGTCAACTTCGCGGGCGGAAACTCTCGACGCTTTGCGCATCATCGGGTGCACACTAACCGGAGGCCCATAAACTGTTTGGTTTTGGGTGAAATATAGCTCGGGCAAATCCAAATGTTGAGCGGCACGAGAAAGAATGTCACTATCAAGTGACACCAGACCATTTTCAATTCTCGAATATGCAGCCTGCGGAAGCTCCAACGCCTTGGCAACTTGAGACTGTGTCATACCTCTCAAGTTCCTTGCCAATCGCAGAAGCTCACCATTAGGCGTCATTTCATTCATCCACTTTCTTAAGCGGAAATTCCCGCAGCTTTACAACCGTCTCACCAACATTCGGCTCGTCGTGATCTGACGGACCAGCGGTTGGTAGTTCCAAAACACTCTCGTCGTTCCCGTTTTGAAAAATGTGATAGTGCCAGAGACACTCTTTTCCATCACGAGCGGCAATTAGCACTTCCGCCAACTCAGTGTCAATTTCATTTATTGAATATAAAACCTCTACCTTGTTTGCTTGCGGGGGTATTCCTGGCAACACGGCATCGGCTTCAACAAACTTTAAAACACTTTGCGTCATTACGTTACGTCCCAAGTTCTTCTCATCGCCCAACTTGAAACGCAACAAAACTTGATTTTTAAACAAAACTCGGAAGGTTTGCGTCTCTTCAAAGAAGACGACACCGGCAGTCCCATCAAACGCTCTTTTCGCGTATTTCTGAATGTTGTCAAAAATTATGGTGGCGCGAGTCCGTGGATAACGCATCGGCCCATTTTGCCTCTTTAGGGCAAGCCAATCATCATATGCTTGCTGCACAATTTCAAATATTGTCTCATGATATTCATCGAGAATGAACTGAACATCCTCTGCCGCATCCTGTGTCATGTGATTCTCTCATTATGTGTCCACCAACTTACCATTCTCATATTTTTGTATTTTTTTGCAAATTTTATTCATTTCTTATTCACAGCGTGATTTGGGTCGGCTAAATACAGCATTGGTAGGACCACAAAGTTTGTAGCTCCCACCTGGATTCCCGCCTTCGCGGGAATGACGGTGGTGGGTGGCGTGGGGGCTGAGGAAAGCAACTGGTGCGGATGGTCGTTGCGATAATTGTGCCATATAGGCAGCGTTGATGGTTGCGGGCATCCTTCCCCCTCCCGTCATCCTCGGGCTTGACCCGGGGATCCAGTTAAGCACAAATCAAGGCATGAGCGCTTTTGTATACATCATGGCCAGCCAGCAGAACGGCACATTATATGTGGGCGTGACAAATGATCTGGTGCGGCGCGTGTGGGAGCATTGCGAAGGTCAGGTGGATGGTTTCACCAAGCAACATGATGTGAAAATGCTCGTCTATTACGAGCAGCACGACAATTTCGAAAGCGCCATTATTCGGGAAAAGGCGCTGAAAAAGTGGAACCGCAAGTGGAAGCTGAACCTCATTGAAAAGGGCAATCCGAATTGGAATGACCTTTATGATGAGGTGTGCCGATAGTCCCATCTGGATTCCCGCCTTCGCGGGAATGACGGTAGTGGGTGACGCGGGTACTGAGTGAAATTGCCGGCGTCCATGCCATGGCATTGCAACACCGCACGCCCTAAAAGCAACGTTAGCGGTTGCGAGCACCCTTTCCCCTCCCCGACGTCACCCTCGGGCTTGACCCGAGGGTCCATGATGAGTTTGCCACACGGGAAATGGGCGTATTCCCCCAATCCGCAAAACGCTGTTTCGGTAAAGCGGCGCAGACGTTAGCGCGTCCCGCGCACCCTGCGGCAAGTGGAACGGCGTCATGGATACTCGGGTCAAGCCCGAGTATGACGACTGATGTGTGGTCACTGTCCACTGCGACTATTGGAATTCCACCTGCCCGCCTTCGCGCGAATGACGGCGGTGAGTGGCGTTCGTGTTGAGGAAAACAACTGGAGCCCATGGCATAGCGACACCACGCGCCATACGGGCAACGTTAGCAGTCGCGGGAACCTTTCCCCGCCCCGTCGTCACCCTCGGGCTTGACCCGAGGTCCATGATAAGCTGGCCGCAAGGGAAATGGGCGCGTTCATTCCAATCCGCAAAACGCTGTTCCAGTAAAGCGGTGCAGACATCAGCGAGTCTCGCGCACCCTGCGGCAAGTGGAACGGCGTCATGGATACTCGGGTCAAGCCCGAGTATGACGACTGGTGTGTGGTGGGAAAACTCACAATAAAAACAACTACAGATTGAAATCTGATATCACACGCAAACATTCACTTGCGCAACCAAATGCACGCAACCCACTGAGAAACAGCAATAAATCAACTCGCCAAAACCACTCCACCCGCCACAAGCCGCGAACCCGCCCCACAAACTTATCCCCGCCCCCAAAACCCGTGGTAAAATGGTGCCATCTTCTGCCCCACGCGGTTGTTGACGGACAACGGGGTATATCTGTTTCCCTGCCGAGCAATCGGCGGGATGCCAAGAACCGACGCAAGCAAAGCGACCGAAATCGGCCCCTCAATATGGCGGGGGTGCCGGGGACGGGAGCGAAGCGACCGGTGGCGGCCCTAAAGAATGTTGGGGGTGCCGGGGTAGCGAACGCAGTGAGCGACGGCGGCGCGTAACAAATGCCGGGGGTGCCCGACAACCACGCGGCGTGAGTGCGTAAACTGCGAGCGAAGCGAGCGGTGGCGACGCGTAAAAAACAGCCAAGAGTGCCAAGAAAAGACGACCGGTGGCGGCAAAAAGAAAGAATGCCCCCTCTAGCAAAATCTACGACTTAGCTGCGCTAAGCCATAAGATTTTGCGTCTCCCCCACAAGTGGGGAGATGGATGTCGTGCAAAGCGGCAACGCCATTCGTCTCCCTCCCTTGATGGGGAGGGATCAAGGGTGGGGTGAAGCACCAGAGCTCAGCATTGAATGGGAAAAGAACACCTGGCGGGGATGCCGGGGTAGTGAGCGCAGCGAACGACGGCGGCGCGTAAATATGCCGGAGATGCCGGGCCAGCCCGTCCGGCGCGAGGACAGAAAACTGCGAGCGATGCGAGCGGTGGCAGCGCGTAAAAACTGGACGAGTAGAACGAGGGACCCCGGCGCACTTTTGCGACGCCCCACTGGAGCATCAAGTTGCGGCATAGGCCGGTTTCAGGCCGTCATGCCGCAACTGGTACGATGCGTGAAATATAATTACGCAACCTCGGCGTCGGGCTTGGAGCTCGGCGCCAGAGACACTTTTAACCCGTCGAGCTCTTCGCTCATCAGGATTTGGCAAGAAAGGCGAGAATTGTCTTCAACATCAGGCACGAGGTCGAGCATATCCTCTTCTTCATCCGTTGCGGCGTGGAGCTTGTCCTGCCATTCGGCATCGACAAAAACATGGCAGGTTGCACAGGCACAGGCGCCACCGCATTCGGCTTTGATGGGCAAGCCCCAATCGCGGATCACTTCCATGACGCGCCAGCCTTCCAGCGCCTCCAGCTCATGTTCCTTGCCCTTATGGTCGGTGACGTAGATGTGCATTATTTCACCCCAAGCTTTTTCTGCAGTTTGGTGGATGAAGTTGTGTATTGGAACACAACTTTTTCATTCGGCGAGATGATCTTTTTGGCTGCCTGCGCCATCAACGCTGCTTCATGGAAGCCAGAAAGGATCAGTTTCAATTTGCAGGATAGTAATTGATGTCGCCAATCGCAAAAATGCCCTTTTCCGAGGTCGCGAATTTCTCCGTGTCCACCTCGATCAGGTTTTCATGCAGGTTAAGCCCCCAATCTGCCACGGGGCCAAGTTTCATGGTGAGACCAAAAAAACGGCATCAGGCGCGTGGCGGGCAAACTCTTCTCGCCATCCGCATTTTTGATGTTCACGGCGCTGATCTGGCCATTTTCGCCTTCAAGCGAGGCGATTTGGCCCAGTTCGAAATTGATGTCGCCCTTTTCCACCAAGGCGCGCATTTTATTGACGCTGTCGGTGTGTGCGCGGAAGCTGTCGCGACGGTGCACAAGGGTCAGGCTTTTGGCCAAAGGCGCAAGGTTCAAGGTCCAATCCAGCGCGCTGTCGCCGCCGCCGACAATCACGATATCGTGGTCGCGGAAATCATCCATTTTGCGCACGGCGTAATAAACAGACTGGTTTTCAAACGCTTCAATGTTGGGCACAGGCGGACGCTTAGGCTGAAACGAGCCACCCCCCGCTGCGATCACGACAACCTTACATCTAAAGGTTTCGTCCGCATCGGTTTTAATCACATACTCGCCATTATCCTGCTTTTCCAGCTGGGTGACCATGCGGTTATAATGGTAAGTCGGGCCAAAAGGCTCTGCCTGTTTCAGCAGATTATCGGTCAGCTCTTGCCCGGAGATTTCGGGAAAGGCCGGGATATCATAAATCGGCTTTTCCGGGTAAAGCTCGGCGCATTGGCCGCCCGGCTTGTCCAAAATGTCGATCAAATGGCATTTGATGTCCAGAAGGCCCAGTTCAAACACCGCAAAAAGTCCAACAGGACCCGCACCGACAATCACCACATCGGTGACGATCTCTTGTTCGCTCATTTATTCACTCACTTCGTGTCTTATCCAGGCGCTGGACCGCCTTCGGTTTAAAGGGTGCTGGACCACCCCAAAAAGGATTATTTCACCCGACGTAAAAACGGGCGCGTGCCCGCAGGCACTTCCACTTCGCGGCCCACCGGCTGCATGAAAACAGAGGTACCCGCAATGGCATCGTTTTCTAGTGCGTTTCGCGTTGGTCCGTCAACAACCACGAGGCTGTCAAATCCGCACCGGCGCAAAAATTGCACCTGATCAGTCAAAATATCGCCCCGCGCCCGCAGTTCGCCGTCAAAGCCATAGCGCTCGCGCAACAACCGCACCGAGGAATAACCACGGCCATCAGCAAATTTGGGAAACTCAACCGCAATCGCCGCGAAGCGATCAACGTCTTTCCCAATTTCGTTCACATCGTCACCGGGCTGCACAATCAGGCCAAGCGCCCCATTGTTGCCCGCCAAACGATCTTTATATTCAGTATATAAGGAAAATGGCATAAAGACATGATCAAGATCAATCAGCGCCTCGTCTTCCTTGAGGTCTCGCCATTGATCTTCAACAAATTGACCATCTTTGAAAAGCGTATTCATGCCCTGTCCCTTGGCCTGCGGCTTTGCAATCTTGCCGCTCACATCAAAATGAATTCCACATTCGGTTTTGTCGCGTCCGCGCCACCGCCCGGAGCGAGGGTCTTCCCCCTCCTTCACCATCGAGGTGCACGGCGCACAACCGATAGACAAATAGCCCACATTAAACAAGGGATGTGGTGGCAAATCATGCGCTGCGCGATAGGCTTTCACATCCTCAAAGTCCCAATACGCCAATGGGTTAACCTTCACCCGCGCATCACTGGTCAATTCAAAGTGAGGCAAAACACCGCGATCATTTGTTTGAAAGCGCTTGCGCCCGGTCACCCAACCGCCATAACCGATCAAGGCCGCTTCAAGCGGTTCGGTTTTGCGGATATGGCAACAGCTATCGGGGTCGGTCTGCCAAAGGTCACCCTTGGGATCAAACCGCGCCACATCAGTCGTGTCTGGTTCCAAAAAGCGCACATTGGTCAAGCCAAGACGCTTTTTCATGGTTTCGACATACTCAAGCGTTTCGGGAAAATGCTTGCCCGTTTCCAAAAACAAAACTTCCTGATGCGGATTGATCTGCGCCACCATGTGCAGCAACACAGAAGAATCAGCGCCAAAAGAAGAAACCATCGCGATGGGGTGCGAGGTCAATTCTTCCAACGCATAGCGCAACACGCTCAGCGCGTCACGCTCATCAAACATGCCATTCAAGGCAACCAATTGCAGATCGCTCAGGCGCTCCTTCGGCACAAAAGCTTGGGCAGCGTTGGCATTAGCCATAAAGCGCCTCCTTAAACGGGGCTTCGCCCAAACGACGGAAGGCCTCGAGGAACGGCTCGTCAGCGCTCTCGCGCCGCTCTACATAAACGTTCAACAGCTTTTCAAGCGCGTCCGGCACTTCATCGCCGGTCACGCCACGACCTAGAATATTGCCAACAGCGGCTTGCTCAGTGGCATCGCCACCCACAGTGATCTGATAAAGCTCGGTGCCTTTTTTTCTCCACGCCAAGAATGCCAATATGGCCCACATGGTGGTGACCACAGGCATTGATGCAACCTGAGATTTTGACCTTCAGCGCGCCGAACTCATCTTCACGATCAGCGAAACGTTTGGCAATATCCTGCGCGATCGGGATCGAGCGGGCATTGGCCAAAGCGCAATAATCAAGGCCTGGGCAGGCGATAATGTCGGAAATCAACCCGGCATTGCCTTCGGCTAGGCCGATTTCGACCAAACGCTCATAAATGGCACGCACATCAGATTTTTTTCACGTGCGGCAGCACCAGATTTTGCTCATGGCTGACGCGCAGCTCGTCAAAACTATAATCACGGGCCAGCTCGGCAATGGCATCCATCTGCGCGTCAGTCGCGTCGCCAGGCACCTCACCCACTGATTTCAGTGAAATGGTGATGGAGGTATAGCCCGGTTGCTGGTGCTTAAACAGATTGTGCTTCAAAAACTTGGCATACGCCGCGTTATTCGCCGCATGGCCCTCAGCGTCCAGCTCAGTTTCTGCATCCGCCGCAAAGGCAGGCGCCGCAAAGTAAGTGGTGATCCGGTCCAGCTCCGCCTGCGGCAGGGTCAACACCCCGTCCTTGAGGTGCGCGAACTCGGCTTCCACTTCCTCGCGGATCTGCTCAATGCCGGTTTCGTGCACCAAGATTTTGATCCGCGCCTTATATTTATTGTCGCGACGACCATGCAGATTATAAACCCGCAAAATAGCCTCCAAATAGGCAAGCAAGTCTTCGTGCGGCACGAAATCATTGATTTCCTTGGCCACCATCGGGGTGCGGCCCAAACCGCCACCCACAAAAACGCGCCAGCCCACTTGGCTATCCTTCTCATTGGCCATCAAACCAATATCGTGGAATTTCACCGCAGCCCGGTCAGTCGGCGCGCCGGTGATGGCGATTTTAAACTTACGCGGCAAGAACGAAAACTCAGGGTGTAGGCTCGACCATTGACGAATGATCTCCGCCACGGGCCGCGGATCGATAATCTCGTCATGCGCCGCGCCGGCAAACTGATCGGTCGTCACGTTGCGAATGCAGTTACCTGAGGTCTGAATGGCGTGCATTTCAACTTCCGCCAATTCCGCGAGAATTTTCGGCACGTCCTGCAACTTCGGCCAATTGTACTGAATGTTTTGGCGTGTGGTGAAGTGGCCATAGCCGCGATCATAAGTGCGGGCGATATGCGCCAGCTTGTGCAGCTGGGTGGAGTTCATGGTGCCATAAGGCACGGCAACCCGCAGCATATAGGCGTGTAATTGCAAATAAAGACCATTCATCAAACGCAACGGGCGGAACTGATCTTCGGTCAATTCCCCAGCCACACGGCGCTTTACTTGGTCCGAAAACTGCTCTGTACGCTCGCGCACAAAGGCAGCGTCAAATTCATCATAGCGATACATAATCAGCCTCACTTAAATGCTGGCGGCCATAGGTGCCAACGGTTGGGCCATTGGCCCGAATTTGTTCGCGCAGCCGATCGGTCTGCACCAGCTTATTGTCCTGCTTCTCAACGGGGATCGCCTCAAGGCTCACCACCTTGTCCTTTTTCGCGGTCGCCGCCAAAATCTCATCAATTTCTGGCGCTTTGTCTTCAAAGATCAGCGCCTGCTGCAAATCCATGCCCCAACGGTCGTCGCCGTAAAAATATACGACGGCCCCAGACAAGAGCTCATTGCCGGTAATAACTTTCATTGCCCCACCCTATGCCACTTGCAATGTTTCAGGCAGCTGCGCCTCAAACTGTTGCCAATTACCGCTTGCAATCGCTTCACCAATGAAAACGATCGCTGGCCCATCGGCCAATTGTTGTTTCAACTGCTCGGCACCAGCCAGCGTGCCCAAATGGCGCGTGCTGTTTTCGCGGCCCGCATTGACGACCACACCGACCGGCGTTGATCCGGCCAAGCCGTGATCCATCAAATCCTGCGCCACATCGGCCAAGATTGACTTGCCCATATAGATGCCGAGAGAAATGCCTGATTTTGCAAGGCTCGCCCAATGGGTCACCACTTGATTGTCCGCGCCATGTGCCGTCGCAAATACAATGCCTGACGAAACATTGCGCAGAGTCACCGCTGTTTCACTGTCCGCCGCGGCGGCCAATGCGGAGGTGATGCCCGGCACGATATCAAAATCCACATTGTGGGCGCGCAAATGCGCAATTTCTTCGCCAGCACGACCAAAGATCATCGGATCGCCTGCCTTCAACCGCACCACGCGCTTGCCCTGCTTGGCCAAATCCACCAGCATTTGATTGATGCGCTTTTGTGTAAAGGAATGACGCCCCTTGGCTTTGCCAACGGCAAAGCGCTCCGCGTCGCGCCGCCCCATCTCCACAATCGCATCTGGCACCAACTGGTCATGCACAATCACATCCGCGCTTTGCAGCACCCGTTGCGCCCGCAAGGTCAGCAAATCCTCGGCCCCTGGCCCGGCACCAACCAAATGCACAAAGCCTTCGCCTTCAGCACGAGCCTGCATCAGCCAGTCCGCAAATAGATGCGCATCCTGATCCTTATCCTCAGCCACCAAGCGCTCGAACTTTGGTGACGCCAATAAATCTTGATAGAATTTGCGACGGTGATCGCCAGAATGAATGGTGCGCTCAACTTTATCGCGCAACCCACCGGTAAACTTCACGATTTTCCCCAATGATAGCGGCAACAAAGCTTCGATCTTAGCGCGGACCATCCGCGCCATAACTGGCGCTTCGCCTTCTGATGAAATCGCAACGGACAAAGGCGCCCGATCCACAATGGCGGGCGTGTAAAAATCGCACTCGTCAGGTTTATCGACAACATTGAGGGGAATGTGATGCGTTTTGGCAGCGGCTTTGGCCAGATCAGCATCCGGTCCTTCATCACCTGAAAACACCATTACTGCGCCGTCAAGAATCTCATCGGTAAAGGGCTGCTCTAAAACCGTGATGTCTAACCCGCTAAAGTCGGCAAAGATCTTGCGCGCAACCACAATAGTGAGCGCGTCGGTTTTCGCCGCCAAACGGGCCTTTGCCAACGCTTCGGGGCCGCCACCGGCAATCACTATTTTCTTACCCCGCACCTTCATCGATACTGGGAAAATGCCAAGTTTGGTCATCATCGTGCCTCGCTTATTTCTTGGCTTAAAATAAATGAGGGGCGACACAATGCCAAGCTACTGAAATAAAATAGCTTTTTTATTTCCCCTTTGGCAGGGAATAGGAGAAAAGCCAACCCAAAAAGAAAGGGGCGGTGAGCATTTAAAACTCACAATCCGCCCCATTAATAGAAATTTTGCGCCAATTCGCGATTTCAGGAATGAAATTCCAAGCGAAGACTATGCCTGATTTTCAGGTACGTGGACGACCAAACCATCCATTTCGTCACTCACCTTGATCTGACAAGACAAGCGGCTGCGGTCATTCACGTCAAAAGCAAAATCCAACATATCTTCTTCCATCATGGAAGGACCACCTGTGACGCTCACCCACTCAGGGTCCACATAAACGTGGCATGTGGCGCAGGTGCAGGCGCCACCGCATTCAGCGACGATACCCGGCACAGCATTTCGGATAGCATTTTCCATGACCGTCGAGCCATTTTCCGCGTCAACTTCATGCTTCGTGCCATTGGCTTCAACATATGTGATTTTTGCCATGAACATTATCCCTTATCTCTGATCAGCCGCCATATAGCGCTCTCACGCTCACATGACAACCTCAACACTGCGAGATAAGTGCGGCTATTCGCCTAAGATATCGTCGATAAACTGAAGTGTGTAGGTCACAGACTGGGCGAGTTGGGCATAAATATCGCCAACTTGCCCACCCTCCTCGCGCAAATCAATCTCAGCCGCGCCACTCAACTCCGCAATGGCCCCGGCACCAACACCCAACGCTGCAGATCGCATGGAATGCAAAGCAATCGTAAGGTTTGGCAACAGACAGGCTTTGGCCCAATCTGGCTCGAATTTGCGCAATTGTGTGCGGTAGAGATGCAAAATTTCACTTTCCAGATTCTTATTGCCCATTGTCTGCCGCGCCAGAAACGCCAAATCGATCGCACGTTTCGGTGACCTCAACGCTGAATCTATTGCTGTGCCATGATCAATTGCTAACTCAGTCACGGACCTTAACTCCTCGAAACCCAAACTATCCACAACATATCAAGCAAGGTTGAATCAAG